>OIXV01000195.1_pt1 | contig 59562 bp, 59 predicted proteins | sample 1587771 | NCBI WGS metagenome assembly OIXV01 (sample SAMEA3888893, study PRJEB22519) | human gut metagenome | biome: human gut; feature: human-associated habitat; material: faeces | place: Denmark | collected 2010
AGGGCCGTGGGCCGCTGTTCGCTGCGATGCGTTGCATTTAGAGTGAAGATTCAAGCGCAAGAAACGATGTGCTTGGGACATTTTCGGTTTAGGTGCGCGCGTGTACTCGCTTGTGCAATTTGGGAGGGGGATCCTGCCAGAAATCAGGTGGTTTTCATCAAGCTGGAGAAGAGGTAGTGAGCTTGAATTCGGGTTGGCTCTGCTTGCGTTTTTCTGACCTGGCCATTTGCTTGGGTGGAATTGAAACTGGCTCGATAAATCGTTTCCATGGCTTTTGGATTCGACGGCAAAACTACTCGATTTGATGAAGAGTGCCGATTTTCTGGCAGTTACCCCCTTCTCCAAGTGCACTGCAATCACGCGCTTTTCGAAACAGGGAGAAATCGGCCTTTTTTGTTCGCTAAAATGGACGAGCGCAAAGCTGTAGGTTGGATCTGTGGGAAGACAACCGGTTGGAGGAGACGGTGGAAAAACAGGAATCGATTGATGCGTGGTTCGCGCTCGTTCCCGAGCAGGCGAAGGCGACTGCACGGCGATTGCTCTTAGAGGTTGACAATCTGCGAAAGGAAGAGATTATCTACCCGCCGCAAGGCGACATCTTAAACGCGCTTGCCTATGTAGCGCCTGAAGACGTCCGCGCCGTCATTCTGGGGCAGGACCCCTACCATGGCCCAGGGCAGGCGATGGGCTTGTCGTTCTCGGTACCCAAAGGGGAGAAGCTTCCGCCGAGCTTGCGCAATATCTATAAGGAAATGGTATCTGACCTGGGGTGCAGCATACCTGTGAGCGGTGATTTGTCCGCGTGGGCACAGCAAGGTGTGCTGCTTTTGAACACGACGCTCACCGTGCGGGAGCACGAGGCGAACTCCCACAGCAAGTTGGGCTGGCAAGTGGTCACGACGGCAATCGTCGAGGCGTGTATGCGCTTGCCTCAGCCGGTGGTCTTTTTGGCGTGGGGGCGCCCGGCCATCAAGGTGATTGAGAGCGCAAAGTCGCGCGCGGCGAAGGGCGCGTTCGAGGGTGGCGCTTGCGCTGGCGCTGCGGACTCTGGCGCCGATGACCACGCATCGAGCGGTACCGCTCCTGCTGTTGCCGACTCAAGCGGCTCCCTTGCGGGCGGCGCCCTTTCCTGCAAGTTCATCCTCAAAAGCACGCACCCCTCGCCACTTTCGGCATCGCGCGCGGCTGGCGATCTTCCCGCTTTCTTGGGCTCGCGTCCGTTCTCCCGCGCAAACGATTTGCTGAAGGAATGCGGGGTCGAGCTTATCGATTGGTCGCTTGCTGGCTGATCGCCCAGGTGATTCCGCGCGCCATGCGAAGCGCGGGTTCTTTAAAGTGGTTGCCGGGGTTTGACTCGAATTGCGTCGGTACCCCCTTGCTGCGAAATGCGGCTACGACCTCGTCCGTTCCCGTTGCAACGTTGCGCAGAAGTCGGCTCGGGGTCTTCGCTTCCTTGCTGCCAAGCGAGAAATACGCGCAGTCGATTGGACAGGCGAGTGGCGTCTCGGTGGCAAAGTGCGCGAAATCGGGATACCAAAGCGAGCCCGAAGCGCTTGCAATGCGGGAGAAGGCCGACGAGTTGAGTGCTGTCCAGGTGGCGAAAAGCCCTGCAAGCGAGTAGCCCGCGACGGTGCGGCAGATGCGGGGACTGTTGGGTTTGCCGCATTCCCGCTCGACCTGGGGAATGATTTCTTCTTCCAACAAGCGAAGCTGGTCTTGGGCGCGTCCCGCAAAGGGGACATCGTCGGCAAACAGGCCGGGGCATTTCCAAGGCGTAAGGTCGTCGTTCCAGCAGGCGGGTTTGATGGCGACAAGCGTGAAAGGCGGGCAGTCGATGTTTCCACACTCGTTAAGGACGTCGAGGCCGTCCCCATCATAAACATGCAGGTAAACGATGTGATTGAGGCAGTTTCCGTTGTCGCCGATACGGTTGTCGCAGTCGATACCGTCGCTGCCGCAGTTGTCGCCGATGTGGTTGTCTCGCGTGTTACGGTTGGCGTCGTCGCTGTCGTTGTCGTCCTCTTCGCCGCCTTCGCCAGCGCGATTACGCGCATTGCCCGAAGGTTGCGCAGGCCAAACGGTGACGCGCGCCCCTTGAACATCAAACGCGAACAGGGGCGTCGGGGTATATTCGGGACAGGCTGTTCCCGCATTCGGGGTCGACGCCTTGCCATTTTTCACGGCAACCACTTTGGCCGAGGAGGCGTTGGCGACAAGTGAAACAGAGCTCCCGCCCGCAAGTTCCCTTGCGCCCGCAGGATGATCTACGGGCGCAAGGGTGTCGCGTCTGCCTCGTCCCATCGCCGCCCCCCTTAGATGGAGAAGTTGCCGACCTCAGAAAGCTCCAGGTCAGCGTTGCGCTCGCTCGCCCAATTCACGTTCCACGCGCTCGTGAACAGAAGCAGCTTGCGGCCGCGCATGTCCTCGACGCGCAGTGTGTCGCTTGTCAGGTTGAGCTTCGCGATGTCGTAGGTGGAAGGGTCGTTCATGATCCAGCGAATCTCGGAATAGGGGAGCGCCTGCCTGCGCACCTCGACGCCGTATTCGCTTTTCAGGCGCTGTTCAAGCACGTCGAGCTGCAACACGCCGACGACGCCCACGATGACGCTTTCCATGCCGAAGCCCGGCTCGCGGAAAATCTGGATGGCGCCTTCCTGCGCGAGCTCTTCCATGCCTTTTACGAACTGTTTGCGCTTGAGCGTGTTCACCTGTGTGACGCGCGCGAAGATTTCGGGTGCGAACGTGGGGATTTCGGGGTACTGTACGCGGCATTTACCTGCGCAAACAGTGTCACCAATCGAGAAGATGCCCGGATCGAACAGTCCGACGATATCGCCCGCGTACGCCTCGTCGACCGTTGCGCGGTCGTCCGCCATAAGCGAGGTTCCCGTGGCGAGCTTCAGCTTTTTGCCGCCTTGCATGTGCATTGCGTCCATGCCCCGCTCGAACTTGCCCGAGCAGATGCGCACGAAGGCGATGCGGTCGCGATGGTTTTTGTCCATGTTCGCCTGGATTTTGAAGACGAATCCCGAAAACTCGTCGCGCATCGGGTCGACGGGATTGCCTGTGAGGCAGTTGGTGTAGGGAAGCGGCGTGGGGGTAAGACGCAGGAATTCTTTCAGGAACGGTTCGACGCCGAAGTTGGTGAGTGCGCTGCCGAAGAACACGGGGGAGAGCTTGCCGGTGCGCACTGCATCGAGGTCGAGCTCGTCACCTGCGCCGTCGAGGAGCTCGATGTCGTCGATGAGGTTCGCGTGGTTCGCTTCCCCGATAAGGTCGGCAAGTTCAGCGTCGCCGAGCTCGGCCTCGATTTCCGCAACTTTCTTGGTGGCGTTGGCATGCCCGTCGCCCTCGAAGGCGATGACGCGGCGGGTCTGGCGGTCGAACACTCCGCGGAAGTTCTGTCCGCAGCCGATCGGCCAGTTCATGGGGTAGGTGCCGATGCCGAGCACCGTTTCGATCTCCTCCATGAGGTCGAACGGGTCGCGCGTCTCGCGGTCGAGCTTGTTCACAAAGGTGAAGATGGGGATATGGCGCAACGTGCACACCTTGAAGAGCTTCTTCGTCTGCGCCTCGACGCCCTTTGCGCCGTCGATGACCATGACCGCGGCGTCCGCAGCCATGAGTGTGCGGTAGGTGTCTTCTGAAAAGTCCTGGTGGCCGGGGGTGTCGAGAATGTTCACGCAATAGCCGTCATAGGAGAACTGCAGCACCGAGGAGGTCACGGAGATACCGCGTTGTTTCTCGATGTCCATCCAGTCGGACACGGCGTGTTTCGAGCTGGACTTGCCTTTGACCGAGCCTGCGGTTTGAATGCTGCCGGTGTAGAGCAGGAGCTTCTCGGTGAGGGTCGTCTTGCCCGCGTCGGGGTGCGAGATGATGGCGAAGGTGCGCCGTGAGGAAATCTGATCCGTTAGGGTCGACATGCTGGTTCTTTCTCGTGCTCGGAAATGAAATGCTCTGCTCGCGCGGATTGCGAGCGCGGTGCTCGGCGGGCGCGCAGGGCGACAAACTCATATTGTACTATTCCCGCGTACGGGGTGGCGCGCATTCACTCAGATGACAAGGGGCCGCGGGTGGAGCGTATCGCGAGGCGGGAAGGCGGGCGATACGCGCGAGGGGATGCGGGCGCGAGTCCGAGCGGCGCGCGGGGGTACGGACGCGAAGGCGGCCGATGCACAAGGCGCAATGAGGCGCGGGCCCCCGCGTCGTCGGGCGGCTTATGTGCTAGCGACCTAAGATGCCCTTCACATCGTTAAGGTTGCTTGCAAAGTGGACGTGCTTCAGGCGTTCGGGGGTGGAGAATCCCTTCTCGATCATGAGGTTGATCTGGGCTTTCAGATGGTTGTAATAGCCATCCAAGTTGTAGATGATGCAGGGCGCGTCCAAGTGCGAAAGCGAGAGCATCGACATGACCTCTGACACTTCCTCAAGCGTGCCCGAGCCACCGGGGAAGGCGATGAACGCGTCGCCGAGCTCGATCATCTTCGCTTTCCGCTCGGCCATGGTGTCGGTCACGATAAGGCGCGTGATGGTGTCAAGCTGCACGGCTTGGTCGATGAAGAACTGAGGCTCGACGCCTGTGACCTGGGCGCCTGCGTCGAGCGCGTTCTCTGCGAGAATCCCCATGAGCCCGACCTTCGATCCGCCGTAGACAAGGTTGTTGCCGCTTTTCCCGATCCATGCGCCCAGCTCACGGGCTGATTCGGCGATGGACGGGTCGTTGCCTTCATTTGCTCCCAGGTAGACGGTGATGTTCATGGGTTCCTCTCCGCATGCTTGTTTGTGTCGAGGAAGATTATAGCGAAGGCGAGGGCAAGCGATGAGGGGCGCGTGGGGAAGCCTACGATGAAGGGCGCACGGCGCGACCCCACGATTCCCTAAAGGTCTTTCGCCTGGAAGATTTGGATGCTGATAAAACAGCTTGCGGCGTAGATGTCGAGGGCGACGATGATGAGGGCGATGAACAGAGGCCGGCTGTACGTGTCGATCCACGCGAGGATCGATTGCATGACGTCGGGGGCGAGGAAGTTCGTCAGGATGACGACGTCGATACACCCCGCCAGGATGAACACGCACATGAGATAGCGTATTCCCTTCGTGTTGCCGAATTTCACAAGGAATGGTTCGGCGATAGCGGCGATGATGAGGACGACCATCGTGGCGGCGACGCTCGACGAGATAATCTCGATCGGCCCGGCTGCCTCGAAGCCTTCGAGAAAGCGGGGAAGTGCCCCGTTGAGCGCGATGCCGAGTACCGAAGCGCAAACGATGACGGCGGCTGCGCATGCCAAGATGGTCGCATAGCGGCTCGTGATGATGTCGCGGCGCGCAAAGGGGAGCGCGGCTCGATAGCGCAGCCAGCCGTTTTGGTCGTCGTATCCCATGAGCGAGAACATGATGAGCATCGGCGTCATGGCGCACACGACTGCGGCGGCGCCCGCTGCGCTCTCCATCGTCCAGCATATGAAGACGAACACGAATGCGAGGATGCCGATGAAGCTGACGACGAAGGTGCGCACAATAGCAAGTTCGGAGAGGAAGGCAGCTTTCATCAGTTGTTTCCTTTCAGGATAAAATGCAGGTAGTCGTCGATGGAGGTGCGGTCGCAGGGCACTTCGGGGAATGCTTCGGCGAATTCGAAGCGGTTGGGAACGAGGACATCGCAGCTGAACTCACGCTTTGCAGCTCGAGCGCCATCAACGCATGCGAGAATCCGTTGTGCCTGTTCGGCCGTGCAATGTGCGATACCGGCAACATCGGTTATCTGCTCGCGCGGCATGTCGAAGATGATGCTGCCCGCGTCGATGCCCACCACGCGATCGGCGATGCGTTCCAAATCGCTTGTGATGTGGCTCGAAAGCAGCACGCCGCGATCGCCGGTCGAGGCATAATCGCGCAGCTCATCGAGCAGCTCGTCGCGAGCGAGCGGGTCGAGCCCTGCGGTCGCCTCGTCGAGGATGAGCAAATCGGCGTCGTGCGAGAGCGCGCAGGCGAGCTGCAGCTTCATGCCCATGCCGCGCGAGAGCGACTTCACCTTCTTCTTCGGCTCGAGCCCAAATCGCTCGATTAGCGCCTCAAAGCATGTGCTATCCCAGGTGGGAAAGGCGGGCGCGATGCATGTCCCCACTTGGGACACTGTAATCTCGGAGGGGTAGGGGCACGTGTCGAACACGACGCCGACGCGGGAGCGAAGCCGCCGCACGTCGGCATCGGGGGTGTCAGCGGCGAGGGGTTCGCCGAACAGCGCCGCATACCCGGAATCGAGCTTCAAAAGGCCGAGCGCGGCACGTATCAGTGTGGTCTTTCCCGCGCCGTTTGCGCCGACGAGGCCGACGATTTCTCCTGATCCAATGGAGAGATTGGCATTTCGAAGTGAGAAGGAGTCGCTCACCTGGCGGCTCGCGTCGCGTATCTCGAGAAGGTTTGACATGGGCGTTCCGTTTCCTTTCATCTGGTAGATCGCTTTCACGTGCGCGTTGATCGCGGCTTCATTCGAGATCCTCGGGAGCAACGAGATCGAGCATGTCGTGCAGCTCGGCCCGCGTGACCCCCAGCTCAGCCGCCTGTTCGCCCGCTTGCGCGAGCAGTTCCTCGACTTGACCCAGGCGCCTTTCGCGAAGGAGCTCGTGGTTCCCCGCGGCTACGAAGCTGCCCTTTCCCTGCACGGTTGCGATAAATCCTTCGGCCTCCAAGTCGGAGTACGCGCGCTTGGTGGTTATTACGCTGACGCCGAGGCCGTTCGCGAGCGCGCGGATGGAGGGAAGTTTCTCCCCGCTTGGAAGCGAGCCCGACAGAATCTGGGCTTTCATCTGCGAGGTTATCTGCTCGTAGATGGGCTTGTCGCTCGAGTTGGATAGGATGATGTCCACGGTGAGTCCTTACGTGTGTATATCTGGTAAGCACAGTATATATACACTATACACAGTTACGCAAGCACGATTTTGGACTTTTCTGAAATTTGATGAAAGGGCCGAGCTGGCTGCTCGAGCGCAAGTCCCACGCTAGTTGACGCGCCCCTCGGTCTCAGATTGAGATCGCTCGCGCATGAACTGGGATAACGTGGCGCTATGGATTGCAGCTTCTGCAGGGCGTGTATCCCTCGTCGATAAGCGTCTGTCGCAACCCGGTGAACTCCTCTTTGTTGGAGGGGGACATGGACTGCACGCTGTCGCACTCGGGACGATGGAATTTGTGGCTCCTCTTGTTCAGAATGTACGTTCGCTGTTCGGCGGTGCTCGCGGAAGAAGACGAATCGCCGCTCGTTTTCGCGTCCGAGGAACCGGATGGCGCCGCCTGCGTGTTGCTGCTTGTATCTGATGATCCGCTCGTGCCCGAAGCGCCCGCCTCGCCCTTGCTCGCCGCATATTGAGAAAGCGCCGCGTCGCCACTCGTGCCGCGGGTCGTGGTTGCCTCACCCTTGGTCGTCACGGCGGGAATCTCGCTCGACTCCCAGTTATCGCCCGTCACGTAGTCGATCTTCACGCCGGGCTCCACGTTGTAGACGAAGACGTTGAAGCGTATGGCCCGCCCGCCGTCTTCTACCGATTCCGCTTCCATCTGAACCCCTCGCGCCACCAGGTCGTTCGCTGCAAAGAGCGGGGTCACGCGATAGAGGACATGGTTGTTCGTGCGGCGGACGTAGTTGCCCACCAACTCCTCGTAATAGGTCATCCCCACGGCGTTCATCGTGCGCGTACCGGTGATGAGGTTACGCTCGTTGGCGTCCTCGCCGCACAGCTGGTGCGCAATGAGATGGCTGCGGTTGTAGAGCATCTCGCGGTCAACGAAGCTGTAACGATGCTGAATCCAGCCCGAAGGGTGAACCTGCGAGATGTCGCCGCGCTCGGCATTGGAGACAGTCTCGGGTCCGATAAGGCCTGCCGCCGTGCCGCAGCGCCCCTCGAAGTCGAGCTCGCTGAATTCCATGAACGATCCGCGCGCCGCGTCATCGGCGGAGAATCCAGGCTGTCCCTTGTTGACGTCGATGCAGAGTGCGCCTGAGTATTCGGGGATATCGGATAGCTTCGCGGTGGCACTGCCTGCGGAAACTTGCTGCGAGCTTGCTGCGCTGCCCCCGTTCGCGACGCTTTCGATGCCTGCGCACCCGCCAAGCGAGGGAAGGCACAGACTAACTGCCAGAAGCAGGGCGGCAAGCGTGCGGGCAAGGCGCTCGCTTGCAGGGGAGGTGGTTTGCTGCGTTTGCAAGGGGACGTCCTTCCGTCAATGGGACATGTCGTGAATGGCATGCCGCTGCCTCATGATACCCGATACAGGCCACCCGAACGCGAGGGCTGTTCGCGGTTTCTGTCCTCGCTTCTCGTTTGCGTTGCAAGCGGCGGCGAGGGGCGCGAGAGGCGCTTCAGAAAACTCTTCCAGTTGGGCTTCGACTGTCCGAAAGCATGGACAGACTGGTTCGTACGCACGTTCTACAATGGCACCAATCGAGAAAACGACGGGAGGCACACGCATGGCATTGCAAGGCGCGCATCAGCTCTTTGGCGACACGGACGAATCGTCGTGTGTTCCCGATGCGGCGTGCGCGATTGGGATGCCAGGTGAGGCTTGCAAGCTCAAAGCGTCGCAGATGCCGGATGCGCCGTCTTCCCCCGAGGCTTTCCCCTTGGGCGATTATTTGGCCGACGCTTTTATAGCTTGGGATTTCTACGCTGACGCGCCGATTCCCGATGCGCCTTTCGTCCTGCGTTTCTCCGAAGGAGATCTCGTGGCATACCGGGCGCTGGACGGCGAGCTTGCTGTCGGGGCGGGAGCGGTGGACACCTCGCTTCCTCCTGCCAGTTTGCGGCGCGACGTCGAAGACTGCTGTCCCGCGTGGGTCGTTGCGGGACCCCTCTCTTGCGCGTTTGGCCAGCGTGCTTGCCGGGTTTTCCGCGCAGCAAAAGATGAATACGTCATCGAGCTGGAAGGGTGCAGTATCCGTCTATTGCTTGAGGGCGGCATGGTTCAAGCCGCTGTCTGCGAGCCGAGGATGTTGGCGGCAGCTGCTTACTCTTCGAGGAGGAAGTGCAGGTAATCGCGGTATTCCTCGACGAGGCTCTGCGGGGCCGCGATGCTCACGGCGCGGCCCATGCTCGCGACCCAGCCGAAGAATTGCTGGCTCTTGCACACCTTCACCCGCGCCCGTACCTGCTGCCCGTCGAAGGGGAGGAAGGTCGCGCCCTTGCCGAAGCGGTCAGTGATGATCTCGACCTTGTCGGGGTCGACGGTCAGCTCGCAGGCGACCTCCTCGCCGTTAAACCGCCCGAACATGATGGCTTTCCCCTGGTCGAAGGCGTAATTGGTAATCTCTTCGTTGCGGGTGGCGGGCATATCTCGCTCGACGCTCACCTTCGCCATGCGGTCGAGCCGGTACTCGGTGAGATTGGCGTGGTGGTCGTTCCATGCGGTCAGGTAGTAGAACCCGTCGTCGTAGGAGATGGCCACGGGGGTTACCTCGTGGCGCTTGCCCTCGCGCGTTTCGTGGGGCTTGCCGTCTGCGCCGATCTTGCGGTAGGCGAACGCTACTTTGCAGCGCAGGCGAAGAGCCTCGTGGATGGCGTCGACGGTTGAGAGCACGCTCTCGCTTTTCGACTTAATGCGTCCTTCGACGTGGATGCGGCGGTCGAGAAGTGCCTGCTCGCGGTTGGTGGCGAGTTGCTTGATGTTGGTGATGAGCATGCGAGCCTGCCGCTCGGTGATGGCACGGCACGATTGAACGGCGTCGACCATGAGCATGAGCTCTTCAAGGGTGAAATCGCGTCGCTCGATGGCATATTCCACGGGGTTGCGCTGGTAGGTTTTGATGTCGATGTCGAAGTCGCGCAGCGTCTTGATATCGTCGTAGATGCTTTTGCGTTCGGCAGATATCCCATACGAAGCAAGCCGCTCGATGATCTGCGTCATGGAAAGGCCGTGCTCGGCGTCGGTTTCCTCCTGAAGGATTTTCCAGAGATAGAGAACTTTGAGCTTCGCCTTGCTGTTGTACGCCATAACAGTCGCTTTCTCGAGGGGCGCAATAACGATATGCATCCTCATTGTAGCAGATGGGAAGAAGAGTGTCCCATAGTTTCCGTGTCCGATAGCAAGGACAGGCATATTATGTCGGCCCGATAGAATGGCAACTACATTGAAAAGGACAGAAGAGGAGAAGGAAAGGACGGCTTCGATCATGAGCTCGAGTTCTCGTTACGTCGCGGATTTCAACGTTGCTGGCATGCGTTACTGGGATGGCGCAAAGGTGATTTCCAAGCTCAAGCTGGGCAAGAGGCTGCGCCTTGTCGCGGAGCCGCACAATCCGGCGGATCCCAACGCCGTCGCCATCTATCGCAAGGACGTGAAGCTCGGCTACATTCCCCGCGATCAGAACGACCTTGCAGCCCAGTTGTTGCGCTTCGGCCACGACGACGTGCTTGAGTGCCGCATTCTTAAGGTTGACAAAAAGGCTGAAACCTGGAATCAGGTTCGCGTCGGGCTTTACATGACCGATAAGGTGAAAGGGGATTAGTGCAAAGCGAGGCGAGCTGTTCGGGAGGGGGCTTTTGGCGGTTTCCGAAGGCTCTCGACGGCATGCCTGCCTTCGGTTTTCTCGGGACGACCACTTGGATTGCGTTGACGGCGCCCTATAATGTCTGCAGGAATATACGCGCAACCAAGGAGGTTCATCATGGAGAAGGAACTGTTCGATTACGTTGCCGAGCGCGCGGGCATCCTCGCCACTGCCGACACGAGCAAGCAGGAAACCAAGGACGCGGCTGCTGCCTGGAAAGATGCTGTTGCCGCCGATAGCAGCGACGCTGCGGTTGAGGCTGCGACCACCAAGCTGCTCGACTTCCTTGAGGGGCGTCCCACCACGATCGATGGCGTTATCGCGTTCGCCCAGGGCCCGGCGAAGGAAATGATGGGCGAAGAGACCGCCGCCAAAATGCTCGAAGCACAGCTCGCGCGCAAGGAAGCGGGCGCCAAGTATTGCAATTGCCCCTCCTGCGCCGCCGCCTCCGAACTGCTTGCGAAGTTCGGTCGCATCGAGCTGTAATACATCTCACGTCGCAAACTATGCATCGAGCGCGCGGGTCCTTCAAGGTCCGCGCGCTTTTGTTTTGGCGCACGATAGGTGCACGATAGGGGGGGATGCATGCGAAAGCGCGAGTTCGAAACTGAGCTCGGGACACTGCGTTATTGGATGTCGGAAAACGATGAGGAAACGGCGCAGCTTGTCTTCCCGTAAATGCAAACAGACCGCGTGCATGGGACACGCGGCCTGTCGAGTGCGCCTCGCAGCTATCTGCGAGGCGGTTTGTCTGAGGGGCGAAGCTTGGCCTAGATACCGCGGCGAAGCACTACACCTCTAGATGCTTGAAAGCCTCGGGAACTTCCTTGTAGCCCTTCGATTTCACGCCGCCGACGATAAGGCCGATGATGAGCCACACAACGCCGACGATGTAGGTCATCGTCTCGAAGCCGGTGAACACGTACAGCAGAATTGCGATGCCGATCCAGGGGCAGATGAGGTATTTCACGATGTCGCCAAAGGTATTGCGCTTCTTCTCGCGGATGAAGAAGAACAGGAACACAGCGAAGTTCAGCAGAATGAACGATGCGAGGGCGCCGAAGTTCACAAGTCCAGCCAGCTCGGTCATCCTGTCGCCCATCGGGATGGACAGGCACAGTGTGACGACGCCCAGGAACACAGCGGAGAACCAAGGTGTCTGGTACTTCGGATGCACCTTACCGAACGCACGAGGAATCACGCCGTCGCGGCCCATGGAGTACAGCAGGCGGGAAGACGCCATCTGAGCGTTCATGATGTTGGCGATGCCGATAGCAATAATATTGATGATGAGCATAATCTTGTAGAAGACCGGGCCTCCCACCAGCAGAACAGAGTCGAAGAAGCCCATATCGGGGTCGGTGTTCGCCCAGTCTGGCTGCACGATGGCGGCGATGTAGGTCTGCGCAACGAACACGACGATGATGGCGCACAGGGCGATCAGGATGCCGCGGCCAATGTTCTTCTCGGGCTCGCGGGTTTCCTCGGCGAGCGTGGACATGCCGTCGAAGCCGAGGAACGAGAGCGCGGCCAGAGAGATGCCAGCGGCGATGAAGTGAGCATCGACCTGGCCTTCCTGGTAAATCGGGTCGAGGACGAAGGAGCCAGCGCCGCCACCGCCCAAAACGAAGTTGCAGCCGAGCGCGATGAACGCGATAACGGCCAGCACCTCGATGACGAAGATGATCCAGTCAACGCCGCGGCTCATCTGGATGCCGCGAATATTCACGAACGTGTTAAATGCGATGAACACCACGGCCCACAGCCATGCCGGGCTGTTGGGAATCAAAGCGGTGCCCCAGTTCATGACCATGACGATCAGCAGGGACGGAACCAGGATGTAGTCCAAAAGAATCAGCCAGCCGGCGATGAAGCCGACATGCGGGTTGATGCCGCGCTGCACGTAGGAGTATACGGAGCCTGCAATGGGGAATCTACCGGACATGCGCATGTAGCTCATGGCGGTGAACATGATTGCCACAAAGCCGATGATGTACACCAGCGGCGTCATACCGTGGCTGTTTAGCTGGATAGAGCCGAAGATAGATTGCGGAGCGATGATGACCATGAATAGAACGCCGTACATCACAACGTCCCACAGCCCCATTCCGCGTCGCAGTTCCTGCTTGTATCCGAACTGCTCGATGTTGTCCCCGGCGTTAGCTTTTGCCGGAGTCTTTTCTGCTGCCATTTCCCTGTCCTTTCCTCCTCTATGGGAAAACAAGCATTGCGCAGGGCTAGAAGCTTGCCTCCTGGCTCTGCGCAATAGGGTAGACTTTAGCACGATAAAGCAATGGATTGTTCACTAAATAGCGAAATGGCTGCCGATTCGAACGGAACGGCAGCCATTTCTTCGTGAGTGGTAAGTTTTTGCGCTCTCGGTCTTCCTCAGCGTGCGCTGCGGAAGCGGAAAACCTTACGGCTGGGGAATCAGCACGGGGAACTGCGGCAGCTTCGGAGTGCCGATGCGCAGCGACACATCGACTTCGCACGGCTCGCAGCCCTGGTTCACTTCGACGTCGCTTTGCACCGACATGTACATGTAGGTTTCCACGGCGTCCCAGCCCGTGACGCGCATCAGCAGGCGCTGCAGCTCCTTCGAGCCGTTCATGAGAGCTTGCTCGTAATGCTCGCCGCAGCTGTTCACGTACCACTTGCCGCCCTCGCCGAAGGTCTCGAGCACCGGCCAGTTCAGCTCGAAGTCCTTCACCAGCTGCACGCGGCAGGTGATTTCGGCCGGGATTTCGATGCCGGTGCCGCACAGCTCGGCGTCGCCCATGGTGGCGTGCACGTCGCCCATCTGCAGCAGCGCGCCGGGGACGCGGACGGGGAAGTACAGGCGCGTGCCCTTGGTGATCTTCTTGTTGTCCATGTTGCCGCCGTGGCTGCCGACGAAGCCGTCGATGACGTCAGGGCCGGAAGGCGCCGTGCCGATGACGCCGATCATCGGGTCGATGGGGAAGCTGACCTCGTTGAACGTGGCCATGCCGTCTTTAATGGGAATCTTTTTGGTGCGATAGCCCGTCGTTTCGAAGAGCGGGCCGCAATGGTCGTCGGTGGCGATGGTTCCCTCGTCGGCGACTTCCACGTCGAAGATGTCGACGACGAGCACGTCGCCGGGTTCCGCGCCTTCGATGTAGACGGGGCCGGCGGCGGGATTTGCGAAGCCGTAGGAGTAATCCAGGTCGGCCATCGTCGTCTGCTCGTCGGGGATGCGGTTGCTGAAGCAATCGAGTGTCTTGAACAGCAGCACTTCGCCCGGCTTGGCGGTGGCGCATGGCTTGTTGTCTTTCGAGAACACGGTGACCTGGTCGGTGATAACCTGCATGATGCTCATCCTTTCGTTGGCTGCATGGCATCGTGAGGTTGTGCAGCGGGGCTACCGAGGGCTTTCCGCTTGCGACGCCGATGCCGATGAAGCGATTCTACACCTTATCGGCATCGCGGCGTGTATCGCCTCGGCGTGGGACAGGGGTCGGTGGGACAGGGGCCGGCTCGCTTAGCTTGTCGGGCGTCTCTGGGGAGCGTTTGCGCGTGGGACGGGGTCGGGCGGAGTTGGGGGCCGTCTCGCCCGCAACCTCGTGACGTAAAACGCCCGGGGCGCGCCAGGTTCAACCGACCTGCGCCTCGGGCGTTCGCGTTGATCCTCGAAAAGTCGTTCGCGGAGGTTTGGGGACACGCGGCAGACGCAGCTTACGGGCGCTGGCCCATGCCGCCTTCGAGCGTGATGGTCTCGCCACTCATGAACTTGAAGTCGGGGCCGCAGAGCTGAACGACCGCACGGCCGATCTCGGTCTCGACGTTGCCATAGTGGCCCATCGGCGGCATGTGGACATTGGCCTCGTAGGCCTCGGGGTATTGTTCCTTGAAGTTCTCCAAGGCGGCGGTCCACGCAAGCGGGCACACGATGTTCACGTTGATGCCGTCCGGGCCCCACTCGGTTGCCGCGACGCGCGTCAGGCCGCGGATTCCCTCTTTGGCGGCCGCGTAGGCGCACTGCCCGTAGTTGCCGAACAGGCCGGCGCCGCTCGCAAAGTTCACGACGGAACCCTTCGTCTCCTTAAGATGCGGGTAGCACGCCTGCATGTAGTAGAAGGCCGCGTAGAGGCCGGAGTAGATGGCGAGGTCAAACTGCTCGGGGGTGTGGTCGGCAAGCGTGACGCCCGACGCGGACGCCTGCGCGTTGTTCACGAGGAAATCGATGCGTCCGAACTTGGCCATCGCCTCGTCAACGACGCCCTGCGCAACCGCCTTGTTGTCGGCGGACGCGTTGATATCGGCCTGCGCGGTCAGCACTTCGATGCCGTAAGCGCCCTCGAGCTTCTCCTTCGCGGCGTCGAGTTTCTTCTCGTTGCGGCCGGTGATGACAAGGTTCGCACCTTCCTTGGCGAACGCTGTGGCGATGCCGTAGCCGATCGATCCGGCGGAGCCGTCCTTGAGCGCCGCAAAGCCAGCGCCCGTGACGATGGCCGTCTTTCCACTGTAGAAGCCCATGGGTCCTCCTTATTGATGGGGATTTCCCCTGCGATTGGGGTATGGACCGATTCTAGCCATATGTGGCTTGCGAGGTAGCAATCAATTTCTGCGAGCTTGCCCAGCGGTAGATTCTGCCCGTCCTGCGCGATGGACGGGAGAAGAGGAAGGCGGGGGGAACAAGGCGCGGGCGGCGTCCCTTAAGCAGCGACAATCCTGCATCAAGAATAACGAGGAAGCGAAGTAGATAAAGCGCGCTCGCGCGGCAGGAAAAGAAAGGGGAAGGAGAGATGTCGCAACGGGTGATAACGGTGCGCTTGCAAACCCCTATACCGCTGATGGCCGCAGACTTCCGCTTCGGCTGATTAGGGTTTGCAGGCTTTGATGTCGAAATGGTAGGGTGGGAAATCGTGAGAGCGATGCATATTACATGCGTGTCACATCTTATCACATTTCATCACTTAAACGATGAGGGGGGTCATATGGCAAGACTATCGGTCGCGCCACGTGCCAAAGACGACGCCAAGTTCGCAACGTTTTTGGACGAGTACGAGCGCAGGGTGGAGGCCACGCCGCCTGGCATGTGCGCCGTGGCGATGCAGCTCGACCTGCTGCGTGCGGGCGGATGCCAAACGTGCGGCAAGTGCGTGCCGTGCCGCGAGGGGATAGCCCATATCGAGACACTGCTCGAAGAGGTTCTCGCGTTCGACGCCGAGCCCGATGTGCTCGACGAGATCCGCGCTCAGGCCACGGTCGTGCGCGACACTGCCGATTGCGCTATCGGCTGGCATGCGGCCGAAGTGCTCCTTGCGGGCCTCAATACGTTCAAAGAAGAGTTCGAAAGCCACGTCAAACAGGGGCAATGCCGCGAAGGTGTCGCGCAGACGGTGCCGTGCGAAACGCTGTGCCCGGCACACGTGAACGTGCCGGCATACATCGCGCTTGCGGGCTCGGGCGATTACGCTGGGGCGATCGGCATGGTTCGCAAGGACAACCCATTCCCCACGGCATGCGCGTTCGTGTGCGAGCATCCGTGCGAGGATCGCTGCCGCCGCACGCTCATCGACGCTCCGATCAACATTCGCGGCATCAAGAAGTTCGCGGTTGACCAGCTCGCCGCCGATAAGGTTCCAACACCTGCCCCCGCAGCGCCCACGGGCAAGAAGGTCGCCATCGTGGGTGGCGGCCCCTCTGGCCTGACCTGCGCATACTTCTGCGCCCTTATGGGACATGAGGTGCATGTGCTCGAGATGCGCAAGCAGCTCGGCGGCATGATGCGCTACGGCATCCCGGCGTACCGCTTCCCGCGCGAGCGCCTCGACGAGGACATCCGCGCCATCGTGTCGGCGGGCAACGTCACTGTGCACACGGAGTGTCGCATCGATGCTGAGGGCATGCGCCGTCTTTCGGAAGAATACGACGCGGTATATGTGGCCATCGGCGCCCAGGGCGGCAAGACCTTGAAACTCGAGGGGGCCGACGCCGAGGGCGTGATGAGCGCCGTCGACCTGCTCACCAAGATTGGGGACGACGAATACCCCGATTTCACGGGCAAGAACGTGGTGGTCATCGGCGGTGGCAACGTCGCCATGGACTGCGCGCGCACGAGCGTGCGAGCCGGCGCCGCGAGTGTGACGGTCGCCTATCGCCGTCGTCTCGAGGATATGACGGCGCTGCGCGCGGAGATCGACTCTGCCATGCAGGAAGGCGTTGAGATGATGACCTTGCAGGCACCCGACCATATCGAGGTTGAAAACGGCCAGGCCGTGGCGCTGTATACCCAGCCGCAGTTCATCGGCCCCGTGAAGCGTGGCCGTCCGGCTCCGCAGAAGGCGGACAAGCCGCTTGTGCGCGTGCCTGCCGACGTGGTGCTCATCGCCGTTGGGCAAGACATCGAGAGTGCGCCGTTCGAGGAGGCGGGCATGCAGGCCGATCGCACCTACTTCGAAGCCGACGATGGCTTGAAGTCGGTGGGGTCGCTCGACAACGTGTTCGTGGGCGGCGACTGTCAGGTGGGCCCGAAGACCGTGATCATCGCCATCGGCGCCGGCAAGGTGGCCGCGCGCAACATCGACGATTACCTGGGGTTCAATCACGAGCTCGATTGCGGCGTCGAAGTTCCTCCCGCGGCTGCGAACTGGCGTCAGCCCTGCGGTCGCGTGAACATCGTGGAGCGTCCCGCGCGCGAGCGCAAGGGAGACTTCGATGCGGTCGAGGTGGAGATGTCGGCCGAAGAGGCGTTCCAGGAAGCGCGTCGCTGCCTGCGCTGCGATCATTTCGGCTGCGGTGTTCTTGACGAGGGAAGGGTCCAATATGTGTAAGGTAACCATCGACGGTGCGGCCGTAGAGGTCCCCGAAGGCTCCACCATCTTGGATGCCGCGAAGCTCGCCAGCGTCGACATCCCGACGCTGTGCTATATGGCGAAGATCAACGAGATCGGCTCGTGCCGCGTGTGCGTGGTCGAGGTCGAAGGGCAGGACGGCCTGGCTGCTGCCTGTAACACCCCCGTGTTCGACGGCATGTCCGTGCGCACGGCGACCCCGCGCGCCATCTCTGCCCGCCGTCAGAACGTGAAGACTATCCTCGCAGGCCATCGCAGCGAATGCACCACATGCAAGCGCAGCGGCACCTGTGCGCTGCAAAATCTCGCGAACTCGCTCGGCGTGGCGGACCTCGAGCGCGACCCCGTGTTCACCTTCGAAGCGTGGGATGGGGAATTCCCCTTGCAGCGCGACGCCACCAAATGCATCCGCTGCATGCGCTGCGTCGCCGAATGCGCCAAGGTGCAGCACTGCTCGGTGTGGGAGATGTCCGGCCCCGCCTCCTATCGGGGCGTGCGCGTTGTTGGCGGCGCGCACATCGCCGACGCAGGCTGTGCCCTGTGCGGTCAGTGCGTGACCCATTGTCCGACGGGCGCTCTTACTGCGCGCGACGACACTGACAACGTGCTCGCGGCGCTTGCCGACCCTCAGACGATAACGGTGGTTCAGGTCGCGCCCGCCATCCGCTCGGCGTGGGGCGAGGGCGTGGGCCTTGCCCGCGAGCAGGCCACGCAGGGCCGCATGGTCGCCGCGCTGCGCGCACTCGGCTTCGACTACGTCTTCGACACCGACTTCGGGGCCGACCTTACCATCATGGAGGAGGCGAACGAGTTCATCGAATGGGTCAAGGAGGGCAAGCCGCGGCCCATGTTCACGAGCTGCTGCCCGGGCTGGGTGCGCTTCGCCAAGCTGCACTACCCGCAATTTGTCGCGCAGCTCTCATCGAGCAAGTCGCCGCACCAGATGTTGGGTGCCACGGCGAAGGCGCTTTTGTCCGAGCAAGCTGCCGAACAGGGAAAACGAATCTTCGTCGTCTCCGTCATGCCGTGCGTCGCCAAGAAATACGAGGCGGGCGTCCCGCAGCTGTCCTCGGAGGCCGGCCAGGACGTCGACGCCGTGCTCACCACGCGTGAGTTCGGTCGCATGTTGCGCATGTTCAACGTGGACTGTGCCGCGCTGCCCGAGCAGAAGTTCGACGACCCGCTGGGAACCTCGACGGGCGCGGGAACCATCTTCGGGCGCACGGGTGGCGTGATGGAGGCGGCGCTTCGTTCGGCGGCGTTCTTCCTTACGGGCGAAAATCCCGACTTCAGCACGTGCGACACCACGGCAGCGACGCCCGATAAGCCCTGGGTCGACAAGACGCTCGAGATCGCGGGCATGCAGCTTCGCATCGCCATCGCGAGCGGTCTGGAGAACACATCGGCGCTGCTCGACGCGCTCGAATCGGGCGAGGCGAGCTACGACTTCGTCGAGATCATGGCCTGCCCAGGCGGCTGCGTGGGCGGCGGCGGCCAGCCGATCGCCTTCAACCAGGAGCTCGCGCGCGAGCGTGCTGCGGTGCTCAACTCGCTCGACGGGGCCGACGTGCTGCGCTACTCGCACGAGAACCCCGACATCGCGGCGCTCTACGAGAGACTCTATGAGCGTCCGCTTTCCGAGAAGGCCGAGAAGCTGCTCCACACCGATCAGCTTACGTGGGATATCTAGGTGCCCCACGACTTACATAGCAGTGAAGCCGATGAGGGGCTTGCGCTCCTCATCGACAAGCTGTGCCGCACCCGCTCACTTTCGCTTGGCGAATACGAGCGGCTTGTAGCGCAGCGCACGCCCGACACGGCCCGTGAGCTTGCGAGTCGCGCCGATGCCGTGCGCAGGCAGGTATATGGCACGAAGGTGTTCACCCGCGGGCTCATCGAGGTGTCGAGCTTCTGCAAGAACGACTGCCTGTACTGCGGTATCCGCCGGTCGAACGCAACGGCGCGCCGCTACCGCCTTTCCGCCGACGAGATCGTCAAATGCGCGGACACTGGCTATGACCTGGGGTTTCGCACGTTCGTTTTGCAGGGTGGGGAAGACCCCTTCTTCGCCGATGACGTGCTGTGCGGCATTGTGGAGCGCATCCATGCGGCGCATCCCGACTGCGCGGTCACGTTGTCGTTCGGCGAGCGAAGCCGCGAGAGCTACAAGCGTCTGCATGAGGCGGGCGCCGAACGCTACCTGCTGCGCCACGAGACGGCAAGCCCTGCGCTCTACAGGCGTTGGCATCCCCCCGAGATGTCGCTTGAGAACCGCATGCGCTGTCTTTCCGACCTGCGCGAAATCGGATATGCGGTGGGTGCCGGCTTCATGGTGGGCGCACCGTTCCAAACCGCGGCCGACCTTGCGTGCGACCTGCGCTTCATCGAGCGGTTCCAACCCGAGATGTGCGGCATCGGCCCGTTCGTGCCGCACCATGCGACGCCGTTTTCCGCCTTTGCGCCAGGCACGGCGGAACTCACGTGCTATCTGCTGTCGATCATCAGGCTCATCAAGCCGAATGTGCTTCTGCCTGCGACGACGGCTCTTGGCACAATAGCCCCCGATGGGCGCGAGCGGGGAATCCTTGCCGGCGCGAACGTCGTGATGCCGAACCTTTCGCCGGTTAATCGCCGCAAAGACTACGATTTGTACGATAACAAGATATGTACGGGTGAAGAGGCTGCGGAATGTCGCGGCTGCCTGGGCGCGCGCATGCTGTCGATCGGCTACGAGCTCGTTGTCGATCGCGGTGATATGGCGCCCCTGCCCGAGACGTGATCGCCGTCGGGCGCTTGAAAGCACGAAAGAAAGAAGGACCCTATGGGGTATTCGTATAACCCGAAATCGCTCTGCGCCGATGAGTTCATCAACGACGAGGAGATCTTGGAGACGCTCGCCTTCGCCGACGCGCACAAGGACGACGTGCAGCTGTGCTACGACATTTTGGAGAAGTGCAAGCCCCACTTGCACCCGGCAAGCGAGCACGGCGCCATGATCACCCATCGCGAGGCGAGCGTGCTTCTGGCCTGCGATGACGCGGGGGTGAATGCGGCCATCAAGCAGCTTGCGCACGATATCAAGCAGGCTTATTACGGCAACCGCATCGTTTTGTTCGCGCCGCTGTACCTGTCGAACTATTGCGTGAACAGTTGCCTGTACTGCCCCTATCACGCCAAGAACCGCGAGATTCCGCGCCGCAAGCTCACGCAAGACGAGATTCGCGCCGAGGTCATCGCGCTGCAGGATATGGGCCACAAGCGCCTGGCCATCGAGGCGGGCGAGGACCCGAAGCACAACCCCATCGAGTACATCCTCGAATCGATGAACACCATCTACTCGATCAAGCACAAAAACGGTGCCATCCGCCGCGTGAACGTGAACATCGCCGCCACGGCGGTGGAGGAGTACCGCATGCTCAAGAAGGCCGAGATCGGCACGTATATTCTGTTCCAGGAGACGTACAACAAGGAAGGCTACAAGCGCCTGCACCCGACGGGGCCGAAAAGCGATTACAACTGGCACACCGAGGCAATGGACCGCGCCATGGAGGGCGGCATCGACGACGTGGGCTTGGGCGTGCTGTTCGGGCTCGAGAGCTATCGTTACGAGTTCGCGGGCCTTATCATGCATGCGGAGCACCTGGAAGCCGTGCACGGCGTGGGCCCGCACACCATCAGCGTGCCGCGCGTGAAGCCCGCTATGGACATCGACCCCGACGTGTTCGACAACGGCATTCCCGACGAGATGTTCGAGAAGATCATCGCGCTCATCCGCATCACGGTGCCCTACACGGGCATGATCATCTCCACGCGCGAGAGCCAGACGGTGCGGGAGCGCGCGTTGCGCTACGGCATCAGCCAGATCTCGGGAGGAAGCCGCACGAGCGTGGGCGGCTACACTGAGCAGGCGCGCCCGCACGACACAGAGCAGTTCGACGTGAGCGACCAGCGTACGCTCGACGACGTGGTCTCGTGGCTGATCGATCAGGAGCATGTGCCCAGCTTCTGCACGGCGTGCTACCGCGCGGGGCGCACGGGCGACCGGTTCATGAGCTTCTGCAAGAGCGGGCAAATCTTGAATTACTGCCACCCCAACGCGCTCGTCACGCTTGCGGAATATCTGACGGATTACGCCAAGCCCGATACCTCCCAAAAGGGCTTTGCGCTCATCGAGCGCGAGCTGCTCAAGGTCGAGGACGAGAAGCGGCGCCGCCAGTGCGCTGAGGCGATTTCTGCGGTCGTGCACAAGGGCGAGCGCGATTTGCGCTTCTAACGAGGTTTTCGCGGAAGTTGCGTGGGCGGCAGGCCGCGTGGGGTCTCGAGGGGCGCGAGTTTGTCGCGCAGGCCGTGCGGGAACGGGCAAGTGGCGCGGGAAGCGCGCTGCGGCAGCGGGCGGAGGAATGGGAGCGGTGCGCAAGGCGTGCTGCGATAGCAAGGCGAAAGGATGGCTCCAACATGGGTTTGAATGAGACGCCTTCAGGCGAGCGCGTGCGGATTGGGTTCTTCGGTGTGCGCAATGCTGGCAAGTCGAGCCTGGTGAACGCGGTGTGCGGGCAGCAGGTAGCGCTTGTGAGCGATGTCGCCGGCACCACGACCGATCCGGTGCGCAAGGCTATGGAGCTTCTGCCGCTGGGGCCGGTCGATATCGTGGACACCCCTGGTATCGACGACGTCGGGGAGCTGGGCGCGCGCCGCGTCGAGCGCACGCGCGAGACCTTGCGCACCTGCGACGTGGCCGTGCTCGTGACCGACGCCACGCGCGCTCTGGTCGCAGCCGAGCGCGAGCTTATCTCCCTGTTCGAGGAGCTCGGGCTGCCCTTCATCGTGGTGCGCAACAAGGCCGACCTTCTCTCGGGGGAAGGGGTTGCTGCGGGTTCGGGCGGCGCTACCGGGGGAGCCGCATCGGGCGCCGCCGACGCTTCCATCGCCCAGGTTATCGCCGCCCCCGACGCTGGCGCCCCTGCCGCCCCAGCTCGCGCAGAAGTTCTTGCAAGCGCGCGCACGGGCGCGGGCATAAACGAGCTGAAGGAAGCCCTCGCGCATGTGGGTGGATCGGCCGCGCATGAGCGCCGCGTTGTGGCAGATTTGCTCTCGCCGGGCGACAAGGTGGTGCTTGTCGTTCCCATCGACTCGTCGGCGCCGAAGGGCCGCATCATCTTGCCGCAACAGCTCGTCTTGCGCGACGTTCTCGACGCCCATGCGAGCGCCATGGTCTGCCAGCCCGAAGAACTCGCCGACCTTCTGGCGGCGGTGCACGGCATCCGCCTCGTGATCACCGACTCGCAAGCGTTCCAAAAGGTTGCGAGCATCGTCCCGGAGACGACGCCGCTCACGTCGTTTTCCCTTCTCATGGCTCGTTATAAAGGCGATCTGCGCACGCTTGCGGAAGGCGCGGCGGCGCTCGGTGCGCTCACCGGCGAAAGCCGCGTGCTCATCTCGGAGGGCTGCACGCACCATCGTCAGTGCGAGGACATCGGAACGGTGAAGATGCCCGCGTGGATCCGCGGCTATTGCGGCGCGAATCCGACGTTCGAGTTCACTCAGGGGCATGGGTTTCCCGACGACGTCAGCGGCTACGACGTGGTAGTCCACTGCGGCGGGTGCATGCTCAACGAGAAGGAAATGCGCTGGCGACAGAGCGTGGCGGCGAGAAGCGGTACGCCCATGGTGAACTACGGCGCGGCAATCGCCTGCGTGCACGGCATCTTGGAGCGCAGCTTGCGGCCGCTTATGTGATGCGGATCCGAATCAAGGGGCGAAATTTAAGACCCTACGTGGAAAAATCCCTGTTGCTCTTCAAATGCGCGCCCTGCGGTGTTATTTTTTCACTTTACTGTCCTTTTAGAGAGGGATGCAGATGGTGGAGGAAAAACAGGAGGCGGCTTCGGAGGCTCAGGCGCCTGAAGCTTCGGGAGAGAAGCCCGCGGCCGCTTCTTCGGGAGAGACCTCCGGCAGCGCGAGGTCGCTCGGCGTTTTCTCGTTCGAGGGAGACATGCCCCTCGCTCAGGCGATACCCCTGGGATTGCAGCATGTTCTGGCCATGTTCGTGGGTAACCTGACGCCGCTTTTGATCGTGACGGGTGCGTGCGGCCTGGCGGGAGCCGAGTTTGCCGATGTCCAGCTGGCGCTGCTGCAGAACGCCATGTGGATCGCAGGCGTTGTGACCTTGGTTCAGCTTTTCGGCATCGGGCCTGTTGGCGGCAGGGTTCCTATCATCATGGGCACGTCTTCTGGCTTCATCGGCGTGTTCAATTCCGTAGCGGCGTCGATGGGCGGCGGTCTCGTTGCCTACGGCGCCATCATGGGCGCTTCGATCATCGGCGGCCTGTTCGAGGCTGTCCTTGGTTTCTTCCTGAAGCCGCTGCGCCGCTTCTTCCCGTCCATCGTCACGGGTACCGTCGTCCTTTCTATCGGCCTGAGCCTCATCAGCGTCGGCGTCAACGCGTTCGGCGGCGGCAACAGCGCGGCTGATTTCGGTTCCCCCGAGAACCTGTGCCTGGCGCTTATCGTCCTCGTCGTCATCTTGGCGGTGAAGCATGCGACGACGGGCTTCGTCAGTGCGTCTTCCATTCTGGTCGGCATCGTTGTCGGCTATGTCGTTGCGGGTATCATGGGGCTGGTCTTGCCTACCACAGGCATCAACTCCGAGGGTGTCGAGTACACCAAGGCATGGGTACTGAACTGGGATAAGGTCGCTGCAGCGGCATGGTTTGCCATCCCGAACCCGCTGCCTGTGGCGCCGGTGTTCGACATGCGCGCCATTGCCCCCGTGCTCGTGATGTTCATCGTCACGGCGGTCGAGACCGTCGGCGACATCTCAGGCGTCACGCAGGGCGGCATGGATCGCGAGGCGACCGACAAGGAGCTTTCCGGCGGCGTGGTCTGCGACGGCGTGGGCTCGAGCTTCGCTGCCCTCTTCGGCGTTCTGCCGAACACGTCGTTCAGCCAGAACGTGGGCCTGGTCACGATGACCAAGATGGTGAACCGCAAGGCGCTTGCATGCGGCGCCGTCTTCCTGATTTTGTGCGGTCTGTGCCCGAAGCTCGGCGCGGTGGTGTCCATCATGCCACAGTCCGTCTTGGGCGGCGCGGCCGTCATCATGTTCGCGTCCATCGTGGTGAGCGGCATTCAGCTGATCACGCGCGATCCGCTGACGCCGCGCAACCTGAGCATCGTGTCGGTGGCGCTGGGCTTGGGCTACGGCATCGGCGCCAATCCCGCTATCCTGGCGGGCTCTCCCCAGATGGTAAGCCTCATCTTCGGCGGCTCCGGTATCGTTGCCGCTGCGGCGGTCGCCATCGTCTTGAACGTCGTTCTTCCCAAGGACAAGGCGATTCCTTCGAAAACGGACGCAAACGCGTAGAGGTTAGCAGATAAAGCGCAAGCGCAGAAGGCGCCCCGTGGAACGACGATTCCGCGGGCGCCTTCTTTCTGTTCGGCTCCTATTCGATTCCGTTTTCGAGATGCGCTTGAAGGGTTTGCAGGTCATCGGGGGTGTCCACGTCGAAGAGCTCCCATTTGCTGGAAACCTCGATGGTGCGCACGCGCTCCTTGTGCGCCTTGGCGACCACGCCGCCGCCCTTGCCGGGCGGAAGCGATCGCAGCTCGTCGAACGACCATGAGGGAAAGAGCACGGGAGCGCCCGGCGTGCCCCGAAAGCTTGCGCGCCAGATGCAATCGGGGTGGCCCTCAGCGCCGCGAAGAAGCGCAGCGAGGCTGTTTGCGCTGACGAGCGGCTGATCACCTTGAACGAACGTGACTGTGTCGCAGTCCGCCATCTTCTCCATTCCCAAGCGCACGGTGTCGTTTCTTAGGGGCTCATCGTGCAGGACGACTTCGACCCCTCGCATATCGCACAGGCGCGCCACGTCCGGGTGTCGCGTGACTACGACGCGCCTGGCGTACAGCCCATCGGTTGCTCGCAGCACGTGCTGGATAAGCGGCACGCCGCCGAGCTCGGCTATAAGCTTGTTCGTTCCGAAGCGGGTGCTCGTGCCCGATGCCATGATGATGCATCCGTGCTTTGTCTGCGGTCTGCAAGCGGAGTGGGTCATGATGGGGCGTGCCTCTGCAAATTCGATGGTTGGTCAGGTGTGTTTTGGGGGATAGCCCCTGGGCCACAGTATAATAGCGCAGACTGTGTAAACCTCAAGTAACGGGGCGAGTGACATTATTACCTTCCAAAAATACGTGCGCCCGCAAAGCCTGGAAGAGGCGTGGGAGCTCAATCAGAAGAAGCGTAACCGCGTGGTCGGGGGCATGATGTGGCTGAAGATGGGCACCCATTCCTTCAACACGGCCATCGACCTTTGCGATCTTGGTTTGGATGCGATCGAGGAGACCGAAGGCGAGTTCCGCATCGGCGCTATGGCGACCCTGCGCCAGATGGAGAAGCATCCTGGCCTGGACGTTTACTCCTGCGGCGCGGTGAAGGCCGCGCTGTGCGACATCGTGGGCGTGCAATTCCGCAACGGCGCCACGCTGGGCGGAAGCCTGTGGCGCCGCATGGGCTTTTCCGACGTCGTTGCATTATTCCTTGCCATGGACAGCTCCGTTGAGCTTTTCAAGGGCGGCGTCGTGCCCTTGGAGGAGTTTGTGCGCATGCCCTACGACAACGACATCCTCGTCCGTTTGATCGTCAAGAAGCGCCCCGGCGCCTTCGCCTACCAGGCGGTGCGCAAGCAGCGAACCGACCTGCCCACGCTCAATTGCGTGGCGGCCAAGGTGGGGGAGGAGTACCGCGTCGTCGTGGGTTCCCGTCCGGCGCGCGCGATGCTTCTTTGCGATGAGCGGGGCATTCTCGCTGGCGGCATCACCGAGGAAAGCGCTGCGGCGTTCGCCGACTACGCGGCGGGTGCCGTTCCTGTTTCCGGGAACATGTGGGGCTCGGCGGAGTATCGCCGCGCGTTGGTACCCGTGCTTGTGCGTCGCACCCTGCTGGCATTGGGGGAGGTGCGGTAATGGAGGTTGCGATCAAGCTGAACGACAAGACGGTATCCGACGACGTCTCGGCCGATATGCTGCTCATCGATTTCGTTCGCGCTCATGGCTGCTTAAGCGTGAAGCGCGGCTGCGAGACGTCGGCTTGCGGTTTGTGCACGGTGCTTCTCGACGGTGAGCCAGTGCTGTCTTGCTCCACGTTGGTTGCCCGCGCCGATGGGCATAGCGTGCATACCCTCGAGGGGCTGCAGGACGAAGCGTCCGAGTTCGTGGGTTTCATCGCCGATCAGGGCGCTGAGCAGTGCGGCTTCTGCAACCCGGGCTTCGTGATGAACACGATCGCGCTTTTGCGCGAGAACCCCGACCCCACTGACGAGGAGATTCTCGCATACCTTTCCGGCAACCTGTGCCGCTGCTCGGGGTACGTGGGTCAGCTGCGAGGTATTCGCAACTTCCTCACCAGCAGAAACGTGGAAGGGGGCTCTCGTGAATAGGCCTGACTACCAATCGGTCGGCAAGTCCGTCCGCAAGAAGGACTCGCTGCAGCTCCTTTTGGGCAAGCCTGTGTTCACCGAGGACATCGCGCCCGACGCGCTCGTGGTGAAGCTCTTGCGAAGCCCCCATGCCAATGCCATCGTGGAAGACATCGACACGTCGAAAGCGAAAAAGATCGCCGGCGTGGTTGACGTGTTCACCTGGGAAGACGTGCCGGGGGAGCGCTTCAGCAACGCGGGGCAGACCTATCCTGAGACAAGCCCCTACGACCGCCTGATTATCGATCGTCATGTGCGCTACGTGGGCGATGTGGTGGCTATCGTGGCGGCCGAGAGCGAGAAGGCGGCCGAGGCAGCCCTTTCGCGCATCAAGGTGACCTACGACGTGCTTGATCCCGTGCTGGATTTTCGCGCCGCCAAGGACAATCCCACGCTCGTGCATCCCGAGGACAACTGGCATATGCTCTGCGACTTGGGCGGAGACAACAAACGCAACCTTGTGGGCACGACCGCTGACGCCGACGGCGACGTCGAGGCGGTGTTCGCCGACTGCGACATCGTCTTGGAGCGCACCTATCACACGAAGGCCTTCAACCAGGCCATGATGGAGACCTTCCGCACGTATACTGAGCTGGACCGCTACGGGCGCCTGCATGTGATCTCGTCCACGCAGATCGTGTTCCACGTCCGCCGCATCTTGTCCCACGCGCTGGGCATCCCGAAGAGCCGCATTCGCGTTGAGAAGCCGCGCATCGGCGGCGGCTTCGGTGCGAAGCAGACCGCGGTGTGCGAAGTGTATCCCGCATTCGTCACGATGAAGACGGGCCGCCCCGCGATGTGCGTGTTCACGCGAAAAGAGGCCCAGACCTGCGGTTCCCCGCGCCATGAGATGGAAATCAAGGTCCGCCTTGGCGCGAACGACGACGGGCGCATCCGCGCGCTCGACGTGACGACGCTGTCGAACTCGGGCGCGTACGGCGAGCATGGTTGGGCGACGGTGGGTCTCACCGGGCACAAGTCCATCCCCCTGTACACGGGTTCTTTGGAAGCGTTCAAGTTCACGGCCGACGTGGTTTACACGAACATGCAGCCCTCGGGCGCGTATCGTGGTTTCGGGGCGACGCAGGGCCAGTTCGCCGTGGAAACCGCGGTGAACGAGCTCGCCGAGATGCTGCGCCGCGACCCGATTGGGCTGCGCGAGCAGAACATGCTGCGCGAGGGCATGATCATGCCCGCCTACTTCAACGAGGTGGCCAACGCCTGTGCGCTCGATCGCTGCCTGGACCGTTGCCGCCAGATGTTCGACTGGGAAGCGAAATACCCCGTGCGCGACATGGGCAACGGCAAGGTTCGCGCTGCGGGTGTGGCCATGTCCATGCAGGGCTCGGGCATCGCCGGCATTGACTCGGGGTCGGTCACCGTCAGGCTGAACGACGACGGGACCTATATGCTGGTCATCGGCGCGGCGGATATGGGAACGGGCTGCGACACCATTCTGGCCCAGATGGTCGCCGAGCATATGGAATGCTCGGTGGACGATGTCTCGGTGTTCGGCGCCGACACGGACGCCTCGCCCTACGATTCCGGCTCCTACGCGTCTTCGACGACGTACGTCACCGGCATGGCCGTTGAGAAGGCGTGTGCGCAGCTGAAGGAACGGTTGTGCGCCATTGCGGCGGAGGTCCTTGGGTGCGCGGCGGACGAGCTTACCTTCGAAGGCGGCTGCGTGGTTCGTGAAAGCACGGGCGAGACGGTTTCCCTTCCCGCTATCGCCGAGAAAAGCCAATGCAACAGCTGTCAGCTGGCGGAGGCCACCGCGATGCATTCCTCCCCGGTGTCCCCGCCGCCTTTCATGGTGGGCATGGCGGAAATCGAGCTCGATCGCGAGACCGGCACAGTCGAGGTGCTCAACTTTGACGCCGTGGTCGACTGCGGCATTCCCATCAACCCGGCACTCGCGCGCATCCAGGTCGAGGGCGGCATCGTGCAGGGCATCGGGCACACGCTCATGGAGGACGTCACCCGCACGCCCAAGGGCGCTATCCGCGAGTCGAGCCTGTTCACCTACCGTTTGCCCACGCGCCTGGATGTGGGGCAGATCGACGTGGAGTTCGAGCATTCCTATGAGCCCACGGGTCCGTTCGGCGCGAAGTCGATTGGCGAGATCGTCATCAATACGCCGGCTCCTGCGATAGCGCATGCGATCTACCGGGCGACGGGCGTGTGGCATCGCGAGCTGCCGATTCTGCCGGAGCATATCCTGCTTGCGAAACCGGAGGCAGACTAGCGCGACGGGGTTGAGGAGCAGGGGCCGGGGCGCCGGGTAGGCTCCCAACCCGCCCCCTCCTGAGGCAGTCCTGAGACAGGGGTCGGGTGATTTGTCTCGCTTTCACGTTACTCGCCCGACCACGCCTCGGCTGATTCCCGTTAGGCAGTGAGACGAACCGCCCGACCCCCGCTTCGCCTCGTCCCACCTGGCAGGAAAAGTTTCGCTGTTTCGCTTTCGCTTGCGCTAGGAGCGGAGCGTGATGGCGTCACCAGGGGCGATGCCTGCGGCTTGCGGGCTTAAGATCACTATGGCGTGCATCCCCTCGAGGATTCCCGCTCTATCGGATTCGAGGTCGCCGCCGTCGATGTTGCTTTCCTTGGGATATTTGCCCGAGGCGGAGGCGTATGCCGGATACAGCCAAAGGCTCAGGTGAAGGCGCGATTCCCTCGCGGTGAGGATCGTCGCCGACATCGTCTCGTTGCTATGGTGGATCTCGACCACGTCGCCCTTGCGGAAGGCGCCCAGGCGCACGATTCCCGCAACCGCAATCGCGCCCTTGTAGCGCTTGAAGTTCGGAAGGCCGACTCGTAAGGGCTTGAGCTTCGGCATGCTCATAACCTCGAGTACCTCGAAAGCGTTTTTGGCGCCAGCGAATTCCCGCCGCGTTTCTTCGCGATACGACCGATGCTTGCCAGCTCAGCCCGCACCTGGCTAGAAGTCAGCTTTGCGAGCGGGTCGAAGTTCAAATGCTCGGTGTAGCTGGTGGTGCTGTTGTCGATGATGCTGTACTCATCTGTATAGAACAGCTCGTTTTTGATCGCGGTGAGAACAGGTCGTCCGCCGTCTTCCGACTTTACACGAACGTAGCTATCGCCCTTTTTCTCGTAGAAGTACTTCTTATCCTTCTCGTAATACATCGGATACTTGATGCGCAGCTTGGAGGCGCAGTCCTTGCAAAGCCAGCCGTCCACGAGCTTCGCTCCGCAGGTTTCGGTGATGGGGCTGAAGGCCGTGTTTTTCATGACGGCTCCGCAACCTGGGCAAATGAATTCTTTCGGGCCTGTCTTGTCCACTTTCGCCATGACGGGCTCCTTTCGTTGGAGAACGGGGCCATGTGGTAGTGCCGTCGCCGTTGAGATAGAAACAGTATAACGGCGAAGGACGGGTGAGGTCTCGTCGCATTTCCGCTCGGGCTTGGAAAAAGTCCGAAGATAGACTATACTGGTCAATAGTTGGACTAATTCGAATGGAGACGAGAAATGAGACCGGAAGAGTTCTCGAAGGAGATGTGGAACTGCTGGCGCGACATTTCGTTCGCATACAGTTCGCTTGCAAGAAAGATGGGCGTGGACACAAGCGAGCTCTACGTCGTCGACGCTTTGTGGGATGAGGACGAAGGCCTCTCCCAAAGAACGATTTGCGAACGGTGCGACATGGGCAAGCAGACGGTCAGCGCCATCTGCAAACGCCTCGGCGCTCGTGACTTTGTGACCGCGCATCCGAGCGAGGCCGATAAACGCGAGAGAATCATGGCACTCACGGATGAGGGTCGCGAGTGGTGGAGCCAGCCGGTCGAGAGAATGCGCGAGCTCGAGGTGAAGGCCGCCGAGTCGATAACCGCCGAAGAAATCGGGGTCTTCATCAAGGTAGTCGAGCAGTATGCGAAGACCTTCCAAGAAGAGGTGCAGCGATGAGCCCTTATGCGCTTTTGGGACTGTCGGTGCTCTTCGAGGTGTTCGGCGACACATGCATGAAGCTCTCCGAGGGCTTCAAACGCAAGGTCCCCATCATCGGCATCGTGGTGGGCTACGCCGTGTCGTTCTATGCGCTTTCCCATGTTTTCGCCGAATTGCCGCTAGGCTTGGCGTATGCAGTCTGGACGAGCGCGGCAGTGGCTCTGACTGCTGTGGTGAGCCGCATCATCTGGAAAGAGAAATTCAACGGGAAGAAGATCGCGGGTGTTGCGCTCATCATTTTCGGCGTGGCGTGCCTGCGTATGGGGGCGATGTAAGTGAAAAGGAACCCGGTTCTGCTTTTGTCGGTTGCTATTGTGTCCGAGGTACTTGGCACCACGTTTATGAAGCTGTCGGAGGGTTTTACCCGGCCCATGTTCGGTATCGTGACCGCCGTGTGCTACATCTTATCGTTTGCGATGCTGACGCTTGCGCTCAAGGATTTGAGTCTGGGAATGGCATATGGCATCTGGGGCGGCGTTGGCACGTTTTTGACGACGCTTATCGGCATCATTTTCTGGAACGACCCGTTCTCTATTGTCGTCGGTATCGGGATGATCGCGGTCGTCGCCGGCATCGCGCTGCTCAGCAAGGGGACGCAAGAAGCCGAGGAAGCGGAGCGCGCCCCCGCGCAAGGCTAGAGAAGCGCACTCTGTCTTAGGGGTGCGCGAGGGATAGGGAGGCTGGGGCCGCTTATCCCCTTTCATGTCGTTAGTCTTCAGTATTGGTCCAGGTGGCTAGGCGAAGGAGTTGAATGGTTTGGGGAACACGCCAGGGATTGGCCGGGCTGCGCGGAGCCTTTTGCGCTACGTTAAGGAGAACCGCGCGCTCGTGCTGATCGAGTAGCATTGCGACCATCGGGGATGACGTGTGGCTTTTCTGCTCGTCTTACGGTTGATCACTGCTACGGGGCGTCAGCTGAATCGCGGAGAGCCGGCGAGCTTCTCGGTGGAGAAGATTTTGCGCGCGGCGGCTTCGTACTCGTCGGCTTGGCGGGTCTTTCTCATGATGCGGTGGACTGAGGACGGGTCGGCGAAGGCGCACTTGGCGTATCCCCACCATTCCTTCATGCGGAATACCGCGTTGCCGCCCATGTCGTCGGTATAGGACTCGTAAAGCTTGTCGTGGAAGCGCTTGAGTTCCTCGCACGCCAAACCTTCACCGCCGCGAATCTCGCGCGCGAGGGCGGGGTTGGCCACGATTCCGCGACCGATCATGACGTGGCGCGTCTGCGGGTAAGCTGCGAGCAACGCATCGTAGTCGCCCAGCGAGAAGATGTCCCCGTTATAGGCCACGGGGAATGGTGCGAGTTCGAGCGTCTTGCCGTAAAGCTCCTGGCGCGGGCTGCCGCTGTAGAAATCCTTCTGCACGCGGGGATGCACGATGAGCTCGGCGATTCCGCAGCGGCAGAATAGCGCAAGGAGCTCGTCGTACTCGTCGTCGTTCTCGATGCCGACGCGCGTTTTGACCGAAACCGGCAAAGGCGAACGCTCGCATACGTTGGCCAGAAACGCCTCGAGTCTGTCCGGGTTGCGCAAAAGGCCGGAGCCCTTCTCCTTGGCAACCACTGTCCCCGACGGACAGCCGAGGTTGAGGTTGACCTCCTTGTAGCCCATGTCGGCAAGAAGCCCAGCTGCCCAGACGAACCGGTCGGCATCGTTGGCCAGGAGTTGGGGCACGACATCGAGGCCTTGGTTATTCGCGGGGTCGAGCTCGCGGCTGTTGCGCTTGCTGAATGGCGTTCCCACCTTAGGGAGCGGCGAGATGAACGGCGTGTAGTAGCGGTCGAGCGCACCGAAGAATTCCGCGTGCACGCGGCGAAACGCATATCCGGCGATTCCCTCCATGGGAGCAAGCGACAGCTGCATCCCGCCTCCTTCTTCATCTGGCATTCTTCTGGTGATGGCGTCCCTTGAACGGGCTGATGATTTCATTATCGCAGGATAATCCCGTTTGCGACGCTGCGATTACTCGGTTGGGCTCTAGCTGTATTCTTGTTTGCGCTGCCTGCGACCAGTTGCCGCTCGACCGTGCTCGGTTATATACTTCGTCCGACGGGGCAATCGTGCTCCGCGCAAACGCATCTTAGGGGATGTCTTTTTGGTCATTGTTCTTTAGGGAACGGTTAATCGCAGAGCGCTTCTGAAAAGGCCGCATCAAGACCTTGTGTTTTTGCACCGTTCCGTGCCTGTTTTCACCATCAATTCAGCGAACAGGAGTAACAATGAACAACTTCCCAAAAGCGAGCAGCTTCGACATCAACCTTGTCAGATCCAAGATTATGGGACCCAACCCGCTTAAGCTCTGCGAGGAGCTGCCTTCTTTGACGCTCGACGCACTTGGTGGCGCTCGCGACCGAGCTGCTTCGAGCCCCATGTACAGAATTGACGATTTATTGCGAAGGAATTGTGTACGACTCCACGAATCAAGTTCAACTGTGGAGTAATTTGCCCTAGCTTCGCTTCAGATGAGACACTTTTGGTACAGTTTAGGAAAGCGCCCCCGCGTTACGAAAGCGCGTAGTAAGCGCCGTCGTCCACAGGTTCGAGCCACTCGTTGCTCGCATTCTCGCCGGGGTACTCGAAGGCGAGGTGGCTGAACCAGCTATCGGAAGCGGCGCCATGCCAATGCTTGACGTTCGCGGGAATCTCCACCACGTCGCCGGGGCGCAGGCGCTCGGCGGGCTTGCCCTCTTCTTGGTACCAGCCTTCGCCATCCACGCAGACGAGCACTTGCCCGCCGCCTTTGCTCGCATGATGGATATGCCAATTGTTGCGACAGCCCGGCTCGAAGGTCACGTTGAAAATTGCTAGGTAGTCATCGGGCCCGGTGAGCGCGTTGAGATAGCTTTGGCCGATGAAGTACTGTGCGAAGGCGTCGTTGGGCTTGCCCAGGCCGAAGAAGCCGCCGTGCGATTCGGGGCTGCCGCTGCCTGCGGTGTCGCCCGCGCTGCCCTCGCCGATCGTGCCATCCGTCCCGTCTTCCACATAGACTTCCTTCGCCATGTTGAATGCCGCCCACACGTTGGGCCAGCCGGCGTAGAAGGCGATATGGGTGAGAATCTCGGCCATCTCTTCTTGCGTGACGCCGTTCTTCTTGGCGCTGGCCAGGTGATATTTCAGCGAGCTGTCGACGATGCCTTTCCCGATGAGTGCGCTTACGGTGACGATGCTGCGCAGCTTGAGCGGTAGCTTGTCCTCGCGGCTCCACACTTCCCCGAAGAGAATGTCGTCGTTGAGATGAGCGAACTCGGGCGCGAACTTGCCGAGCGCATCGTGTCCTGCGGTTTGTTTGATAGCCATTGTGGACTTCCTTCCTGTTTTCTTTACACATGGCGAGTGACGGTTAGGGGTGAACGGCAGCGTCATTCGCGATTACGCTTTGGGCCAGCCGCTACTTTGCTGCGAGGCTCTTGCGCAGAACGTTGAGGACTTCGGCGCGGGTGAGCGTGCGGTAGCCGCCCGTCATTGTGAGGGTCGCATCGGCGATGGCGTCGAGGCTCGACTCGTCGGCGCCCAGCTCACGGATGCTCATCACGCAGCCGATTTCGCGCATCCAGTTCTCCATGGCGTTAAGGCCGGCCGCTGCGAGCTCCTCGTTGGTTTTGCCTGCGGTGTCGATGCCCCACACGTTCGTGGCAAAGCGCGCGAATTTCTCCAGGCCATACGGCATGATCAGGCGGTAATAGGGAAGCGCCACAGCGGAAAGCGTCATGCCGTGCGTGGCGTCAGTGACGGCGCCTACGGCCTGGCCGATCATGTGAACCTCCCAGTCCTGCGTTTTGCCGCAGCCCACAAGGGTGTTGAGCGCCCAGGTTGCCGTCCACATGATGTTCGAGCGCGCCTCGTAGTCCGTCGGATTGGCCACGGCGGCGCGACTTGCGGTAACGAGGCTGCGCATGAGACCCTCGGCCAGATAATCGCTCGTGTTGTCGTCGGTGTTGCTGAAGTATTGCTCGGTGATGTGGTTCATGATGTCGAAGATGCCTGCGACCATCTGATAGCGCGGCACCGTGTAGGTGAACTCGGGGTTCAGCGCGGCAAAGCGTGGTGAGACGCGTTCGTCGGTGAAGACGTGGCCGATCTTCCTGCCGAGCTCTCGGTTGGTGATGACCGAGCCGCGGTTCATCTCAGAGCCAGTGCCCACCATAGTGAGAACCGATCCCACGGGCACGACCTCTCTATCTGCCGCGGGCTCTTCGAAGCGGTCGAAGTACACGTCCCAGGGGTCTTCGCCTGCGGGCAGGTCCTTAGAGACCGCAACTGCCTTCGCGTAGTCCACGCACGAGCCGCCGCCCACGGCGAGGATGAAATCGACATCGTTGTCGCGGGCGATTTGTGCGCCCTCGCGAAGCTTCTCGATGGTGGGGTTCGGCATGACGCCGCTGTCTTCGACGATGGTTTTACCTGCTGCGCGTAGTGTCTCGACGACTTGGTTGTAAATACCGAATCTCCTGATAGAGCCGCTGCCATAGACGAGCTGAATGGTGTTGTAGGGGGTGAGTTCCGCTGCAAGCGAGGCCAGAGCGTCCTTGCCGAAGATGAGCTTGGTGGGGTTGTGGTAAGTGAAGTTGCCGAGCATGGTTTCCCTTTCGCTTCTCGGGTTGCATTTGGTATGATGTTGGCACCCTAATACCTAAACCTAACTTCAAGTCAAGATACTTTGGAGGGAATTTACCATGTATTCAATCGGGCAGGTTTCGGAAATGTTTGGCATCCCCGTGTCGACGCTGCGCTACTATGACAAAGAGGGATTATTCCCCAACTTGGAGCGATTGGGCAGTACGCGCCGCTTCGGCGAAGGCGAACTCGAACTGCTCCGCGTCATTGACTGCCTGAAGAAGACGGGGCTTGAAATCAGGGACATCAAGCGTTTCGTCGACATGGTGCAGGAGGGGCCGTCGACGTACGCTGCGCGAAAGGAGCTGTTCGAGGCGCGCAAGGTCCAGGCCGAGGAGGAGATCGAGCGCATGCAGAAGGCGCTCGCCATGGTGAAGTTCAAGTGCTGGTACTATGAGACGGCTCAAAAAGACGGCGGGGAAGAGCGCCTCTGGGAAATGATTCCCGATGGGTTGCCGAAGGATATCAGGAAGCTCTACGACCTGGGTCATTCGTAGGAGTCTGCCAGCGAGCAGGTGCTGGCCGTTGTTTTAAAGCCGCAAGCGGGCATCGGCGATCGGCATGAAGCCGCGAGTGGATACGGGTAGCCGCATCGGGTGCGCCCCTTCTTGCTAGTACAACGCTGGATTAAGGAAATCATGCAGAATATCGACCATATCGAGGTGCGCGGCGCGCGCGTGCACAATTTGAAGAACGTGAACGTGGACATTCCGCTCGGCCAGCTTTTGGGCATCGCGGGCGTGTCGGGTTCGGGCAAAAGCTCGCTCGCGCTCGGCGTGCTCTATACCGAAGGGTCGCGCCGTTATTTGGAGGCGCTTTCCACCTACACGCGTCGGCGCATTGCTCAGGCGGGCAAGGCCTCGGTCGATGATGTGCGTTTCGTTCCCGCCGCCCTCGCGCTGCACCAGCGCCCGGCGGTGCCAGGTGTGCGCTCCACGTTCGGCACCTCGAGCGAGCTATTGAACAGCCTGCGGCTTCTCTTCTCGCGCGTCGGCAGCCACGTGTGCCCACATTGCGGCAAGCATGTGCCACCAAGCTTGAATGTCGCTGCTGAACTGGCGATTTCTTGCCCCCACTGCGGCGGCGAGTTCTTCGGCCCCAGTGCTGAGCAGCTCGCCTTCAACAGCGAGGGCGTTTGTCCTACCTGTGGCGGCACCGGTATCGCGCGCACCGTGAACCGCGCGGCGCTCGTGCCCGATGAGAGCAAGACCATCGACGAGGGTGCTGTTGTGGTTTGGGGCTCGCTTATGTGGGACCTCATGAAGCAGGTGTGCGGCGCCATGGGCGTGCGCACGGACGTGCCGTTTTGCGAGCTTTCGCCAGCTGAGCGCGACATCGTGTTCAACGGTCCAGCCGAGAAGAGGCACATCCTGTACAAGGCGAAGAAGGGCGAGAACTTCGCCGAGCTCGATTTCACCTACTACAACGCCGTGCGCACCGTGGAAAACTCGCTTGCGAAGGCGAAGGACGAGAAGGGGCTGCGCCGCGTCGCGAAGTACTTGACCGAGGGGCCTTGTCCCGATTGCGGTGGCACGCGTCTCTCGGATGCCGCGCGCGGGCCGCTTGTGCGCGGCATTAACCTGGCACAGGCGACAGAAATGACGCTTGACGAGGCGGTTTCATGGGTGGAAGGCGTGCCAGGGAGTCTTCCTGATAAGATGCGTCCCATGGCGAGATCCATCTGCGACTCGTTTGCGGGCACCGCTCAGCGCCTGCTGGAGCTGGGACTGGGGTATCTCTCGCTCGACCGCGCGGGCGCCACGCTTTCCACAGGGGAGCGCCAGCGCGTGCAGCTCGCACGCTCGGTGAGGAACCGAACTACTGGCGTGCTCTACGTGATGGACGAGCCCTCCATCGGCTTGCATCCCGCCAATATCGGTCCCTTGCCAAACCTCCCACCGCGTTGCCGAAGCTCGAGCAAGGCAGTTCTGATGGTTGCTGGCTCGATTTCCTCGAGTGCTTTATTCTCCAGCCAGGGATAGAACAGGCTTGCTTTCTGCTCCGCCTTCTGCGCCGTGTATGGCTGAACGATCCCCAGGATCTCGCGCTCCTCCGCCCAGCATCTGACGATTTCGCCATACGTTCCAGCCGATTCGTTGTTTTCGTCCATCTTCTGCTCCTTTCATCGCGTGTTACGGACGCAATGAAATTGGACGACGTTCCGATGGGGACGGCCTTTCGGAATAACCCCGATTCACATCATTTTTCGGAGGCGGAGCCTTTTGCGGTGATTCTTGCGGGAGAAGCGGAGCCCTGCTGGCTGGACTATTTCTCGATCACATGCCAGTAGCCAGCCTTGTTGGAGCCCACGCGCTCCAACCTCCCCGACGATTTCAGGGATGCTATGGCCCTGTCGATGCCGCTCTTGCTTGCATCGAGCTTTGAGGCCAGGAGTGGCTTCGTGATGCCGGGATCCTCTCTCATGGCTTCCAAGATGCGCTCGCAAAGTTCCGCCCTGGCATTTCGAGGCTCCTCTTGAACCGGGTTCCCTTTGTCTTCACTGGGGCGCCTCTTCACTCGAGTGAACGGTATTGTCACGACTATGGATGCCTCTCTGAACTCGAAGGACGACCGCCCGCATCGCTCGACGATCTTCGGCACGCCGCGACCCGTCTTCTCGCTGATGTGAAGCTGCAGGAAGATCTCGGACAGCTTTTTGTTCACAGGGATCGACTCTCCTGCGAAGAACCCTCTCATGGTTTGGCGCGGGGGAAGGGTGCCTCGCGACAGTATCTCGATGCGATCGGAGAACACGGTCACCATGGGCTCGTTCCCATCGACCCATGCGTTGTGAACGAACGAGTTGACGGTTGCCTCTCGGAAGGCTTCCTCGTCGAAGAGGGGCACGTCCTTTCGCTCTACCACCCGGTCGTGCTCATCGGCCTGCATGATGTTCAGCACATCGCCGTATCGCAGGACCTCGTCGAGTGAGTAGAGCAGGCACTGGTGGCCGAACTCCCTCACCGAGTACAGGTCGCTCGCCTTGTCCCTCCCGGAGAAAATCGCCACGCGCAGCGGCATGCCGGAGTCGTCGGAGAGGAGCTGCGCCAACATGTTATAGCGCCCGTCGCTCATCCTCAGACCTAGGTTGACCTCGAACGTCTCGGGATTGAGCTTGACGCCCTTGGCCGCGTAGTACATGAGAAGCTGGCCGAATGAGAGGTCCTGCCGTTCCGCCGGCTGGTTTTCAAGGGTGGGAACGCCGTGGGAGATGACGCCGAACAAGGCGGCCTCGCGTTGGGGATACCTACGGAGGTTTTCCTTGCTTGACCCGATGCGGATGAACCGGTTCCCGTTGAACGCGGTCGGGGCGATGCGGGCGCAGCCTATTCTGAGGACCACGATCCGCTTCCCGCCAACCTCGCCTTCGAAGAAGTCGAAATCAACGCTCGGTTCTAGCTGCCGTGCGAGGTAATGCTTCAACGGCTCGTGGCTGACTTCGCAGTCGGGATCGAAGTCGGTTCCAACCAGCTCATGTCCCTCGTCATCGCTTACTCCCCACACGAAGTAGCCGTGGTCGCGCCCCAGCATAGCGGCGCTGTTGGATATGGCGGAGATGTACTCTCCGAGCTGGGCGGGCTGCAGCCAGTTTTCCTTGAATTCGAACCATTCCTTTTCAAAGCTGAAGCTTCGGAGTTCGTTCACCAGGGATGTCAGATCCACTTTATCACCTCATTTATCACCTCATGCATTCTAACATTGGGGTGATAAATGAGGTGATAATTTTACGTCAAATGGAAAGAAGACTAGATAATTGCCGATTCAATAGAGGATAATTCCCCCGTTGCGGAAGCGCTGCTTCGAATATTGTCGCCAACTTTAGACTTTACAGTCGGCAGTATCCAGCAAGTACCTATGAAATATGAATCTAGACGCGAAAGTGCGGTGCAACATTTGGCGACTGAATGCATCGAGAAGGCTCAAACCGATTGGGATTCGTTTGAGACTTCATGGAGCTTCAAACACCATCCATTAATTTGAGCCAATTGCGGTTGTCGGCAGAAGCTACGTTCTGTCGACAACCGACTGAATTAAAGCAAAGGATGCCTTTCAAAGGCCCAGGAAGTTTCAAATGAATCATAGTCAATCTTTGACAAATGTACGCAAGATGAGACGGCTTCGACAACGACATTTTCTTCTTCAACTAGCAGTGGATACCTAGCAAGCTGCCCAACCTCGAAGGTAAGAGTCGGGGACATCACTGAAGCACAAGCCTCCCCAACAGATGAGTTAAGGAAGCCTTGAATATACTCAAGTGGCACGGAGCCCTCGAAAATAGATGACCCAGTCCCGTCAAACATGAAACCCTTCGGTGTTGTGCGCAACGCCAGCCTCCCACTAGAGATAACACTCCAGCTGATGCTGGCCCTAAATGAAAATTGAATATTCCTCAGCACAGCACGCTTGAAGGCTTTCAGTGTCTCGCCGTTGTCCTTCCAATATACAACGTAGTCATAGTTGCCATACCACTTACGGAAGTCCCCGCCCTTCAAATACGGCACCCATATCGATCCGTCATATTTATCGATACTTCCAGCATTTCTGCATCCAGTTCTGGAGAATGAAACTTCTTGCCAAAGCCTTAAGAAAGTCTCGTTATTGGCGGTCTTCATCCCCTGCTTGAGGGTAGAGACGGAATCGAGCGTCTTGCCGTTATTGAAAGCTTTCAACATGGCAGAACTTGCCCAATATGCAATCGGGCTCCCCGGTATGGCATCAAATCCAGAGGCGTTCGCTCGATAGAGCCACCCGCAATCCGGATTCGCAAGGGCCTCCAAGGCCCTAGGCGTTTGCAGCGGCCATCCACACACTGTTTTCGTCATTGCATGCAGTTGACGAATACACAAATCCCCAAAACGGCATATAATTCAATTTTGGGGAATATACACAACGTACGTTGTCGAGGAGGATACCTGTGAAGCTTATTGAACGAACGGCGTACCTTTCGGAGATGTTGGAGCTTGCCGATACGCCGGACATCAAGGTCATCACCGGCGTCCGCAGGTCGGGCAAGTCAAAGCTTCTGGAGGCCCTGGCGCAGAAGATCTCCGAGCGACAGCCCGACGCGAACATCATCCGCATCAACTACAACCTCACGGACTTCGAGGACATCCTAGATTACCGCTCCATGGAGGCATACGTGGAGGAGCGCTACGTACCCGGCCGGCAGAACTACCTCTTCATCGACGAGGTGCAGATGTGCAGGTCCTTCGAGAAGGCGATAAACAGCCTGCATGCCAGGGAGAAGTACAGCATATTCGTTACCGGCTCGAACGCCTTCCTGCAGAGCAGCGACCTGGCAACCCTGTTCGTGGGCAGGACATACGAGATTCCCGTTTACCCGTTCTCCTTCGGGGAGTATCTTGCATACTATCCGTCCCAGAACATCTACGACAGCCTGACCAGCTACATCTCGGATGGGGGCATGGCGGGATCGTATCTGTACAGGACCGAGGAGCAAAGAAGGCGCTATATCGACTCCGAGGTTCTTAACGCCCTGGTGGTGAGGGACATCGTGAGCAAGTACAAACTGAAGAACGAGCAGCTGCTCCATGCGCTCATCGACTACCTCATGGACAACGTCGGGAACCTCACGTCCATCCGGTCGATTGCCGACACGCTCGAGTCGAACAGGACGAAGGCCGACCACAAGACGATCGGCAAGTACGTGGACGCGCTATGCAAGGCGTTCGCCTTCTACCGAATCCGCCGATACGACATCCGCGGAAAGAGGTACCTGAGGTCGGAGGACAAGTACTACCTCGTCGACCAGTCGTTTAGGTTCGCCCGCCTCGGCACCAAGAACATGGACTACGGCCGAGTGCTGGAGAACATCGTCGCCATAGAGCTCCTGCGGCGCGGCTACGAGGTGTATGTCGGCGTGCTGTACAAGAAGGAAATAGACTTCGTCGCCATCAAGCAGGGCGAGAAGCTCTACATCCAGGTTGCGAACAGCATATCCGAGGAGCGTACGTTTGAACGAGAGGTGGCCCCCCTGCTAGCGGTAAGGGACGCCTACCCGAAGATCCTGATTGCCCGCACGTACCAGCCCGAATACCAGTACGAAGGCATACGAATTATCGACGCCGCCGATTGGCTGTTCGGTTCGAATCCCCAAAATCAATAGCGCTTGCTTTTTGGGGAATGTGCCGTGTTCCGATGGTCGGACATGCGACATTTTCCTTTACGTTACCGCGCACTCTTTCATCGGCCTTTATCATGATGTAGGTTTCGGAGTACTTCTTGCCGTTCTTGTCCCTTGCTTTAAGGAGATCGTTCTGCCAGTCCATGATGTCTCACGACGTGATGTCGACGACCCTCATCTCGCCGAAGAACGGGACGAGCTTCTCGTTGATCATATGCTCCTTGCTGCGCCAGGTAGTCTCCCTCAGCCTGGGGCGTACATCCTCGGCGTAGACCTTGACGAACTGTTCGAAGGTCATGCTCGTCGACCTGGCCTCGTTGGCCAGAAAGTCCCTCTCCCATGCCAAGGCCTCGGTCTTGGTCTTGAACCTCGCTTCGTTGAGTCGATCGTCTCGCCGTCGTGGTTGGTGTAGTGGAGCTTGACCAGCCACGTACCCCGCTTCTCGTCCTTCCTAACGCTCATTCCCGGCCTTGCCTTCCAGCTCGCTCAGGTCGATCTCGTCGCTCCGTCCGAAGAGCCTCTCTTCGGAGTAGCTTCGATTGGTCTTTCCCCGCATCGTTATGCAGCCCATCTCGTCCAGCTCCTCGTTGAGCTTCCTAACGATCTTGTAGGCATGCTGCATGCTGCATTCCAGGTCTTCGGCCACCTCTTTGGCCGTGATGACTCTTCCGTCCATCGTTGTGTCCTTTCTATTGATACAGAAACGTATCAGTGCTACAGACACAATAGCTGATACAATTACGTATCAAAGAAAATGACGTCGGGATTCGCCGAAAAACATATTTGGTATTACAGGTCAGGAGGGCCGATGAAGGTCGGAGAGAAGATTCAACGCATCAGGAAGGAGCGCGGCTACACTGCAGACCAGCTCGCCGAGATGCTCGGGATATCCGCTGTGTCCCTTCGAAAATACGAGTACGGGGAGCGCACCCCGAAGGACCCCATGATCGCCGAGATCGCCCGCTGCCTTGAGGTGAACCCTTCCTCCCTCAAATCCGACTGGGGAAGCGACGCGAACGATGCGATACACGTGCTGTTCGAGCTGGAGGAAGCGTTTTGCCTAGAGCCAATCAGAGTTGGGGACACTGTCGTCTTGGCTCTTCCGGAAGACTTTGGCAGCGAGGACCAGGAAGCACTGGCGAGGGCGCTTCGCCACTGGTATAGGAACAACAGGGACCTGAAGGACGGCGAGCTAACGAGGGACGAGTATGTTGCTTGGAAGGACTCCTTCAAGGCCTAGACTCCCTAAATAGAACTGAAAACGGCCTCGTCAGAGGCCTTTTTTATGCCGTGACCCGTTCGTGACCCAAACTGGAAAGATTTTCTTTGGAATCTCTGATACAATATCGTATCAGTTTGGTAGTTGCAGATGGTTAGCGGGTCTGCATCGTATCAAATGGCGTTTTACCGCAGGTAATGATACGAATCCGTATCAACCGTTACTCTTAGTGGGTTTTCCCGATTTCCGTAAAAATTGCAGGTGGATACGGATAATTTCACCTGTTAGCCGCTTGCAAAGTGACTTCAATATGACCTAGTTATCTTAGGTCACGCTGGTACAATTTTGTATTCTGACTTGCGTAATCTGGATACAAAAACACCCCTTGAGCAGGTTATTCTCAAGGGGTGTTGTAGGTCACAGACTGATACAGTACTGTATCAGCTTTTACTCCCACTCAACTGTCACAAGGTAAGTTTCCATTCTCAAACTCCTTGCTGTTTCGTGCTCTCTCGTATCGTCACGTGCTTGCACGTGACGTTTCGTTATTGGGGAGTATTTTACCAAAGCGCCTCCAAGGGTGTACTCACCTGTACTCACCGCTGAGTACACTTTTTGTACTCACCCCTCGGGGAGTAGTCACAAGGCCCTCGGGGAGTAATTATAACCGCAGGTAGTTATTGGGAAGTATTACTCACTTTTCGGAGGTGAGTACACTTTTGCTTCGTTTAGTTCGCTATTCATGACCAAAATGTCCTCAGATATTCGTAAAATTGAAAACATGTTGCAGCAGTACGGTTATGGTCGTACGTCAAACAGAGCGAGGACTGCAAAATGAAGATGAACTTTCCTGAAAACGAAATGATTGAGCTGATTCACGGCCTCGAGGCAGGCACGTGCCCCATACCCAGCAGCAATTCCGACAGAGTCTCACCAAGAGAAGCAGCGGATCTGCGCATGGAGGGCATCGAGCTCAAGCGGAACGGGGACTTGGTTGGCGCCAATCAAAAGTTCATCGAGATGTTCCGTCAGCAAGATACCATTTGCTCTGATGGTCTTTAGTCCTGGGCAAAAGTCCTGCTGCTTGCAAAAGACTTCGAGCATCTGCAGCTTTTAATGCATGCAGAGTTCGCCAACAACTACCGCGGCGAATCGCTGTTCAGCCCAATGGAATGGATGAACGTTCACCTGAATATGCCCGGGCTTGAAATCGAGTGGCTTTATGACGGATCAAAGCCGAACTACAGGATCAGCGCGCTGGACTACTTCGAGTATCCCGAGCAGCTTGTCGAAAGGATCTCCGCATACGGGGGCAATAATGGGTACTGGAGATTCAACTACTCTTGGTCCCCGGATGACTACCTGGAATTCATTAAGTACTTCGGCCCGCTTGCCACGCTGGTCATCGACAACACCGCATACAGATGGACGGGTGACGAGCCCGATGACCTGCTGAAACTTTACGAAAGCGTCTATGCGGAATATGCGGCCTTTGAAGAGCAGCCCGAATCCGACGTGTTTCAGTACGACGTGAATGCCGAATACACCAATGAGAGAGGCCTGCCGACCCTCCCTGCGCCCGACGGCGAAATCTGCGACCTGATCGACATGCTCGAAGGCAACTGCTGCAGCTTGCCCGACGCTGGAAACCCACCGCGTCTCGACGCAACGACGGCCGAGCTGCTCAACAAGGCGCAGGACATGCGAAAGGTTGGGAATCTGCGCGGTGCGCATGCGAACTTTCTCGAGATCTTTGAAACCCAGCGGTCGCTGTCGTCGATGATTCTCTATTCCTGGGTGCGCGTGTTCTTGCTAGCGAAGGACTTCGGGCATGCACAGCTTGTTCTGCAGTTGGCAGAGACGAACCTTTTCAGAGGCCAAAAGTGGTACTGCTTCGGCAGCAAAAGCGCTCTCGATAGGCTCCTCGTTCCCATTCCGAAGGGCATGGACGAGTTTCAGGCTATGCGCTACCAGAGCGAGAATGCGGTCGATTACAACAATCGCGAAGCCGTGGAGGCAAGCATCGCAAAGCTCGGGGGCAACGATTCTTTCTGGCCACAGCGGTACAAGTTGTCCGATGACGAATATCGGGAGTTCAAGCGGTACTTTGGAGAGTATTCCGGCCGCTACAAGGTTGACTTCGAGTATGAGCGCCGCAGCTACTAGCGCTGCAAATCATTCTCCACTGCTTGTTCGGGCTTGCTGTGAAACCGGTCGGCCCGAACGCCGCATCACGACTGTCTTGTACTTGCCGGATGCCGCACGTATCGGCGTTCTGCAGCTTTGCGGGCTTAACCAACGAATAGCTTCACCAAAACCGCTATGCACAGAACGATGCTAGCGCCGGCCATGGCGGTCGCAGTCATCAGCTTGCTCTTGAGCATTGTTGCATTGTTGGTTTCGATGGTCTTTAGCTCTCTGACCTCTTCCGCCAACGTGCTCACGTCTATTTCCTTGAGAGTGGCAATGTTCGCATCGATCTCGTCTAGATGCCTTTGGGCTCCCTCGAGAAGCGCTCTGGTTTCCTCATTGTTGCGCCTGTTCTCGGACGCGGAAGCCTCATTTGCCTCCAGCAAGGCGTTACTGTTAGCGCCAATCTCCGCGGCGGCGGCTTTTGCCGACTCGGTAGCAGCGGATATTTCTCCCCTTGCTTCGGCGATTCCCTCGTTCAAGCTGGACATTGCTTGCTCTACGAGCCCAGACATTTGAGCGCTTGATTTTTCGACGGCGTCATTTGCCGCCTGCCCAAGCGCCGCCTGCGCATCCGAAGCCTGCGCTTGCATGGTTGCAACGATACCGGAGGAAGATTCCTCCATTGCCTGCAGGTGCTCGGTTAGACGTTTGGCTCCCGCTGCTAGCGTCTCAGCTGCAGAGTTTGCCGTCTCTGTCAAAGCTGCCTGCGCATCGGCAGCCTGCTTCACGATGGCCTCTGAGCCTTCGCCTGCTGCCCGCTTGATTGCATCCGTTTGCTCGGACAACCGGCCGACCTCGCCTGCAAGCGCCTCTGCCGCCGCGCGTGTCTGGTCGTTTGACTTCTCGATGAGACCTCGCGTTTCGATGACGACGCGCTCCAGTTTCGCGCTTAGCTCGCTGTTGGCGGACACCACGCCATCGGCCTGGTCCCGGGCGGATTTAATCGCGCGCAGCTCGTCCTCGAGCTGCGCAAGGATAACGTTGAGGTTCGAGTTGCCTTCGTTGCTCATATCAAACTCCTCGTCATTCAGTCGCCAAAGTATGTGTGCCTGATGTCGCGAAGCGCCGCCAGGTGAACGCGCGCGACGATTTCGTCTTGCAGCTCAGTCAGCTGCGAAAGGTCGTATTGGTGGGGCGCAGCCTCCACGGCGTCGTCGAACCGCTGCTTGAAGAGCCAGAATTCCTGCTGCGATTCGAAGCGCTCGGCGAAACCGGTCATGCCCGACAGGTAGTCGTTGCGGAGTTCTTGATCCAGCGCCTCGCTTCCGTTGGTGCCGAGTTGCGTGAGGCAGAAGTAGTTGAGTAGCTCGATGCAGGGGTTGCCGCTGTCGGTCAGGGACCTGCGGATCAGCCTTACCGCGCCTTGTAGATGCTTGACGTTGTCTATGGGCGTGCCGCCTGCGCCGACAAGGTCATCTTCGACGACGCGGAGGTATTTCAGCGTGACGTCCGCCGGGCTTAGCCTCCCGCGATCCGTGTCGACGGTGAGCGAGAAGGGCTCTCCGCTGTCGGCGACGTACTCGTCCCGGGCGTACTTCGAGTTGAAATAGTAGTAGATGAAGTCCTTGAGGTCCTCGTTCGTCTCCTTCCAATCCGCATCGGAGTTCGCCCCCATGGCGCAGAACGCCCTCACGTCGTCGAGCGCCCGTTTTCTCTTTACGGCTATCTTGCTGTAGATGAACTCCGTTAGGTACCCGAGGCATTTCTGGACCTCGTTCTCGCCCCGGTAGGCCGGAACCTCGGAGACGAGCTCCGATGCGCGATCGTCGGCGTAGTACCTCGTGAGGAACTGCTTCAAGCCGAGGTAATAATCTCCGTCAGCCTTCCTGCGCATGACGAGGCGGAACTCCCTGTTCGTGTAGTCCTGAGTGAAATCGTCGACGAACCCGAAGCAGCACATTCGGTAGATCGCCTTTTGGGCGCTGCTGTAGCTCCTGCCGTTGTCCGACTTCTCCTCCTTGTATTTGACGAAGGCGACAAGCTCCTGTCCTACGTCAAGCGAGAGGACGGCGTTGAGCAGGCTCGGCACGGTGTGCGTCTCTGACCTTTCGGCGGTGTCCCCGATGAACACTTCGGTTGGCGTCTGGCAGAACAGGCTGTACAGCGTCATCTTCTCGGCGCGCTCTCCGAGGAAATTGTTGTTGTAGAAGAACATGTTGTTGCCGTAGTCGGCGTTCATGTAGGCGAGGTTGGTCTTGGGAATGCGGAGCCTGTCGAATTCGCCTTCCACGTCGGCGTACCTGTGCCACCCGCGCGCCCATGCGGGGAGGAACTTCAGGGCGCATTCGTCGAAGCTCGAGCAGTCCTTCCCACACGTCCCGTTTTCGAACATCTTGCGCTTCCTCTTGCGGCTCTCCTTGTCGTCGAAGCCGGACTCGTCGGCGCATTGCGCCATAACCCAGTCGTCTTCGGGGCAAGCGGTTTCGATGTATTGCCCAGGAACACTGACTCCGAAGCTGGCCAGTATCAAGGCGAGGTCATCCTCGTTGTACCACCGTCCGGCAATTGCGGGTATGGGGCGAGCCTCTATCGGGCAGTCCGGACGGACGCGCGAGAGCCTGTAGTCCCCGACTAGTATCGTTGCGAGCGATATCCTGCGGTCGCGCCCGGCGCGCCCGGCTTCTTGGACGAAGCTTTCAAGCGAGCTCGGGTAGTTCATGTTGACGGTGAACCTCACGTTCGGCTTGTCGATGCCCATGCCGAATGCCTTCGTTGCTATCATGAGCGGCTGCTCGTTGTTCTTGAAGCGCGAGAGGTTCCTGAAAGACTCCTCGTCACGCTCCCTGTCGTCGTCGGAGCTGCCGACGAACGTTCCTATGTCCGGCACCGTTGCCGCCAGAGCGTCCTTGTTCTTGTCCACGGACACGCCTGTCGATTTCCTGTGCGGGCAGAACACGATTCCGCCCTGATCGTAGCTGGGCCGCTCCTCGAACATCCCGGAGAGGTCGCCGCTGCCGAGCAGCTCATCCGTCTCCTCCTCGGGCTCGTTCTGCCTTTCGGCGAAGCGCCTGCGGATGCGCTCTATGCTTTCTTCCGACTGCAGCTCCTCTATCTCTCTGGGAATGTCGAGAAGGTGGGAGACCAGGTAGTCAGACTTGCTCTCGTTGGCCTGCCACGAGGAAATGAACCTGGCCTTTGGCAGCCCGCCGCCGAGGTCTGGCCAGCGCGATTCGGAGAACGATGCGGGGACGCGATCGACCTTGTACTGGAGCTCTAGCCTGTCCGTGTTCTCGTATCTCACGATTGTGTTCGCGTCGAGCGGGTAGGCGCCCGCGCCGGACAGCTCGCGCTCCACGTCCGCGAGGACGTCGAAGGATGCGGTGGCCGTCAGGCCGAAAAGCGTCAGGCGCTTATCCATGTCCTTCGTGTGAACGTAGTTGTACATGTTCCTGCCCAAATGGAGGTACGAGAACCTGAAGTCGTGGCCCCACTCGGACACGCAGTGCACCTCGTCGATGACGCCGTAGGCGAAATAGACGCTCATTTCGTGCATGGTCTGCAGCCTCTCGCGGAACTCGTAGATGCAGAGCCTCTCTGGGGAGAGGAAGACGAACTGCAGCTCCGAGGTCTCCATGCGCCTCTCCGCGGCCCGCCTCTCTGCGGTCGAGATCGTTGAGTTGATGAACGCGCAGGAGTCGATGCCGGAGCCGACGAGGCCCTCGTACTGGTCCTGCATGAGGGAGCGCAGCGGATCGACCACGATCGTCACACCCGGCTGGAGCATGGCCGCCAGCTGGTATGTCAGCGACTTACCCCCGCCGGTGGGAAGGAGTCCTATTACGTTCTTGTTCTGGAGCGCCCTGTTGAGGATGGGGATCTGGCCCGGGCGGAAGCCCCTCTTCCGGAACAGGAGGTTCAGGAAGTACGTGAGGTGCCCTGTCTGCACCGGGTCGTTCTCGAATTCGCCCCTCCGGTCGTTCTCGCCAAGCGGCAAATACGTGATGGTGTCGGACGTGTAGATTCGCCTCGACGCCCTAATCGAGTCTGTTGAGCCTATGACGAAATAGCAGTCGTTCCTCGCTTTGAACTCGCTGAAGCCGAGGGCCTGCTCGTCTATGGGCGATAGCGTGGACACGTCTATCACGAGGTCGTATTTCCTCGCCCTGAGGGCATCGTCGGCCTCCGTCCGCACGTCGGCGCCTAGGTGCAATGGTGAATCCGCCCACCTTTCGCTCCCGATGACGACGAGGTCGACCTTCGGCATCCGGAAGTCAACATAGTCCCTTGTCAAAGCGGCCAGGTGCGAAAGCATCTGGGAGAGGTCCTCGAGTGCTAGCGCGGCGCAAGGCACGTCCCTTTCCCTTACCAGGACCTTCCACTCCTCCGATTGCATCGAAAGCTTCTCGCAGATGAGGGCCTCGAGGATGGTCTTCTGCACGCGGGCGATCCCGATCGGGCTCCTTGCTTGAAGGAAGCGCACCGCGCGGTCCTCCGACATCTGCCCGCCGTACCTGATCGACCCCAGCTCGTCGGGCAGCGCGCTCTCGCCGTACGCCTCGAAGGCGGACTCGACGAACGGGCTGCACTTCGTTGGGAGCCCGCGGGTAACGATGTTGTTGAGCACAGCGAGCAAAGGGTGCACGTCGTCGTAAACGCGACCGCCGAGCTCGAAGGGCGCAGCGACTTCGAAAGATGACCACAGGGGCGGAGGCCAGGACGCAGTCGCATCAACCCCATTGCCCGATAGCGAGTCGAGCTGGTATGCCGCGAAGAACTGCACCGGCAGGTAGTAGTCGACTTGTACGACGGAGCTTTGGCCAGCCACGAATTTGAAGACGAGCAGCTTCACGGTGAAGTTCCCGCGCTGGTTTTTGCCGTACGACTCCTCGGCGATGACAGAGGTCCCGTTGCGGCTGGAAGACTCTGATGCGAAGTCGAAGGTGCCGGCGAAGTACTCCTTGAACGTGTCGATCCTTCGCTCGCGTCCGTTGATGGGGCTGACGCATACGAAGTAATGGACCCCCTCGGCGTTGTCGCCGATCAGATGCGCGAGCCTTCGGAGGTCGAATCCCGTCACATCGAGGATGTTGGAGAACAGGTGTATGGTGGCCGCAGAGTCTGTCTCGATGTCTTCGGCCACAACATCGTCTAAGAGTTTCACGACGGATCTGGCGTTCTCGACGCCGCACAGCTCGACATGCAGCCTAGCGTTCTCTATTGCAAGCTCGGACGGCTCGACGAGCACGGTGCGCTCCGGCAGCGCGTCGACGCGCCTGCTTTTGAGGAAATCGAGGAGGCAAACGGTGGCCAGCCCTTGTCCGCATCCCCAGTCGACGACCGAGAAGCCGTCCTTGACGATGTCCGCGATCCTCGGCAGCTTCTCGAGGGCCATCTCCATCTTACGCTGGTGCATCAGGCCGAAGGACCAGAGATACTGCCAGAGGAGCTCCTCGCGGTCGATGATGGCGACCCCACGGTTGAGGTCCTCGTAAAAGCGATTCCTCGTCGGCTCGTCGTAGCGTTCCTTGAGGAGGTCCACGGCGGTCCTTCTGATTTCGCCGAACGAGGACGCCGAGACCGCTCGCAGCCGCTCTTCGTAGATGGCGTGAAGTTCCTCGTTGCCCATGCCCATCAGCCCCTACAGACCCAGGCCGAGCTGCCTGCTTGGGGAATCGAACCTGAACGACCTGTCGCGCGCATCGCCGGTCCCACGGTGGTCCTTGACCTTGTCGACGGATGGGTCGACGTGCCCGCAGAGCAGGCTGCTCGCGGGGTCGCAGAGCCCCGCCAGGTTGCGGGCGAGCTCATCGGGGCTCGTCGTGGCGTAGCAGTACTTGCAGCCGTTGGCGCAGGTGTTCGGCCATCCGATGTCGATGCTCTCGATGCAGCAGCACTCCTTGCGCTGGGCCTTGTCCTTTGCAAGCTCCTCGTAGCGCGTCTTCAAGCGCGAGAGCTTGCAGCCGCCGATTCGCTCGAATACGCGGGAGTCGACGCATCGCGCGTGCTGGATGCCGTAGCGTTCCAGGTCGACCGCCTCCGCGCACGTGTCTATCGCCATGCCGTTCTCGAGCGCTATGGACGCCATGCGCTCGGCCAGGAAGTTCTGCTGTTCTGCGGCAACGCCGTCGGTACCAACGGACCTATAGATGCTGCGGCCGCCGAAGTTGTACTCGTCGATGAAGCTGATCGTCACCTTCTCGGTCGATCCATTGAGCTCGGACGCGATCGTGGTGAACGCGCGCAGCTGGTATTCGGGCGAATACTTCCCATTGAGCAGGATCGGGTCGAAGCGCCACATCACCCGCTCGGGCCCTATCATGCCCGCAAGCTCCTTGAACGTCCTTATAAGGTCGTGCTTGTCCCGCAGGCCAGACTCGACATCCCTGCCGTAAGACGTGAGGGAGAATTGGAAGTAGTAGCTGTAGTCCGAGAACGCATCCAGCTTGGGCAGCATAGGAGCAGGGTCCTTCGTCCAGAAGACGATGCCGTCGACGACGTCCGGGGACAGGCTGTATCGGCTGACCTGCGTAGGGAACATCGGATTGCGGACGTCTACGAAGCCCTCGCGGATTCTGTTCAGCATCCAGTCGCTGTGGAACCTTGGGATGTCCGTCCTTCTGCTTGCGCTGATAATCATTCGTCCTGCTCTCTTGAGTACCACACATGGCGCAGAAACGGCGCCTGCGCTGCGCATTTATTGTTTACCAATATTCTACTAGTTGGACAATGCGCCAGCTATCGGCATTCGAATATTCGAAAAGTTTTAAACGCAATCACACTGGAATTCTGTTGCGTCGGCGAGCCGCACGCACCGACCTTTCAGGGAAATGGGATTCGATAGACCACTGAAAACCCGTTTCCCACAAATGGCTCCAAGTGGCTTGAGGAGCTTTAAGCCCTTACGCCGCGTTGCGCCGCGTCAAAACCAGAGATATAAGCAACCCCATCGCCGTCCAAGAGGCGGCACTGCATGGCAAGAGAGGCATTCAGGTGCCAACAGGTGTGAACGACGGGGTGCGCAATGGCCGACAACATTTTCGAAATGACACGCTCACTGGGACAAACACGGTACACACGATTTGACGAAACCCACGATAATGAAAAGCTGGTGGACCAGATTAGCGAGACGGCGGCGATTGGGTGCTGAAGGTTCGGGGACAGAAGGCAGCGAGGTTTGCGTCAAGCTTCTCAGCGTGGCCGAAGTCGCAGAGCGCCTCCAGGTCTCCCAATCCCTCGTCTACAAGATGATAGAGCGCCGCCAGATCCCCTCGATAAGAATCGGAAGGTGCGTGCGGGTAGACCCCCGCGCGCTCGAAGAGACGCTCCGCAGCCCAGGCTGGGCGAGGTAGGCGGATGGTCATGGAGGGCAACTCTCAGGTACGCGCTCCTCACGAGGCAGGCCAGGCCGCCTCCGAGAGCTCGATGGCAGGAGAACCAACGAGCAACAGGAGGAGTGAGACGGCGATGACGAACAACAAACACACGACGCCGCAAATTCCGATGAAGGACTTCTACACGGTGCAGGACGTAGCGATTCTGCTGGGCACCGGAGTCAACCGTGTCAGGGAACTTGCGAACAGGAAGGTCGACCCGCTTCCTTTCAGGTGCTTCGCGGGCATAGCGAGGGGCATGTTCATCAACAGGATCGACCTCGCCGACTGGGTCAAGCGGAACACCACGCTCGTGAGCGAGCGGAAGGCCAGGGACCCCGGAAATGGCAAGCGATGACGAGGGCGCCAGGGGCCAGGAGTTCGTCGTGGCGCACCGCTTCATGTGGCGTGACTACGGCTTGTCGGGCGTGACGCTGCTGGTCTACGCGCGCATATACGGCTTCTGCCGCGACGGCGGCGAGTTCTACGAGTCCAGGGCGGCCACGGCCGACTTCCTGGGCACGACGCCGCGCACCGTGACGCGGGCAATCGACGAGCTCCTGGTGGCCGGCGTGATACGCGAAGCGGGCTGTCGCGAGACCCCTGCGGGCAGGCGGACGAGGTGCTACCGCCTCGCGGAGCCGCGCGGCGATTCCCATGACGATATGTCGGGTGACGAATCGTCGCATGACGAAATGTCATCTGACGTCCCGTCACCCCTTCACGGCCTCAACCCTGACGGATCGTCAGGTCTACCCGTGACGGGATGTCACCCAATAAGAAAGGTGGATAACAAATGGTTCTGAAAGGAAAGGCCGGCGACGGGCTCGTGACGCCCGCGGAGGCCCGTGCGGCCGGCCTCTCCTTCGAAGACCCACCCGAGCCGAAATGCCGGTACTGCGGCCGAGGGCTTGAGCCTCTTGGCGCCGCGCTGCTCGGGCAGGTGCGCTGGGTCTCCCACGAGCCGTGCGGGTGCGAGGGCGAGCTCGCGGAGCAGGCGGAGCGCGAGCGCCGCGAGCGCGAGGAGGCCGAGGCCGAGATGGCGCGCAGGATTGCCGCCTCCGGCATCAAGAGGCGCTTCAGGAACGCCCAGACGTCGATACCCGCGGCCGTGTCGTACCTCGGCCGCTTCGGCGACATACAGGGCCGGGGGCTCTACTTCCGCGGGGGCGTCGGGGCGGGAAAGACCACGGCGGCATCCGCCATCGCACGCGCGCTCGTCTACACGGGCTACTCGGTGATCGTCACGACGACGCTCGAGATGCTCGACTCAATCCAGGACACGTACGGCACGGGAGCCAAGAGCGCGGAGGGCGTGGGACGATACGGTCGATGCGACCTCCTCGTGCTCGACGACCTCGGCAAGGAGGGTGCGAACAGCTGGGCGATGACGACGCTCTTCCAGGTGGTGAACCGCCGCTACGAGGAGATGCTGCCCACCATCGTCACCTCACAGTACGGCATCGAGGAGATCGAACGCCGCCTCGCCCGCGGCGGCGAGCGCGAGACCGCCGCCGCAATAGCCTCGCGGCTGCGAGAGACGTGCGAGGTCGTCGACCTCGGGAACCGCGACCGCAGGCGCCGAGAATAGCGGGTCGGTGGCCCCAAGTGGCCCCAGGTGGCTTGGGCCCCGACGCCACGAGCAGCGGCCGCGAACTGCGCGTATAAAACGCCCCAGCGGGCCGCCGGAGGCGAAAACACGAACCCCGAAACGATGGCCGTCGCGGCCCGCGCAATCCGTTAGACACGAAGGAGGCGCGATGCTGCCCGGTTCCAGGGAAACGCTCTTTAGCGCGATCAGGGAGAACCCGTGGATCGCCGAGAAGGCCGACGTGCGCAGGATCCATGAGGCCGTCGGGCCCAAGGGCCTGAAGAAGCTCCTGCACGACCGCTGCGAGACCGGCGACTGCGCCGTGCTCGACGACGTCGCTTTCGCGAAGCAGTCCGCCGGAGAGCTCTGGCTCGCCCTCAAGCGCGACGGCGACACATGGCACGGCTTCGAGTCGATGCCCGCCGCGCGCATCGCCGAGGAGGACCCGGCCCGCTTCGACGCGCTGGTCGAATCCATGAGGTACGCGACCCCCGAGCAGTGCAGGCGCCTCCAGTACAGGCCGCTATCCGACAGGTCGGAGTCCGCGCGCGCCGCCGCCGACCGCGGCGGCGAGGCCAGGCCCCTGCCCGGCGAAGCGCGCTAGGGACCGGGAGGCACAGCCATGGCAAGCGACTTCGGCGACGAGTCCGGCGAGAAGATGCTCGACTCCAACGCGCGCATCGTGGAGAGATGGGGCGAGAGCGCCCTGAGGCGTCGCGCCTGGGAACTCAAGGGCGCCTGCGAGCAGGCGTCGGAGCAGGCGGAAACCGCAGCGAGCGCAATCGAAGTAAGCGACGAGGATCCCGCGCCCGCCTGGGCCAGACTCGACATGTCCGAGTTCAAGGACGCGGGCGACTGGGAGGAAACCAGGCCGCGGATTGAGGAGGCGCTCCGTGCGCACCGCATCGAGCCCGTGTGGCTCGACGACGCCGAGGCCGGCCGCACCGAGCTGCTCTTCCGCATCGAGGACGCCAGGCAGGTTTCCGACGCCTTCGACGAGCTGGGAGACAGAATCGGCCGCGATGCCCCGCACCCCATAGATGACCGCCCGCTCGACGAGCGCGCCAGGCAGGCAAGGCAGGCCTCCGAGGCGTTAGAGGCGAACCGCGCCGCGTCACGCGAGCGCGAGATCGGCGAGGTCGCCCGAGAGGTCGGGACGCGATGAGCGCCCGCCCATCCGGCACCGTCGCTGCGGCAGTGCTGTCCGTCGCCGCGTTCGCCGCGGCCGACGCGTACGCCGCGTGCCTCATGTCGCTTCCCGGAAACGCCGCCGTGAACCTCATGGCGGCCGCCGAGGCTCTGCCCGCATATGTCGCCTCGCACGGCCTGTCCTCAGAGCCCGCAGCGCTGGCCACGGGGCTCGTTGCCGCATGCGCGGTCTGGGTCGCCTGGGCCTACGCCATCAGCCACGGGCGCGCGGAGAGGAGCGGCGAGGAGCACGGGTCTGCCAGGTGGAGTGCATAATCTTAACTGTAAACAACACCTTTATAGACGCAGGAGGATATGCACATGAGCAATTACAATAAAATCACAGCCCTTTACTCCCGCCTTTCCGTAGGCGACGAGGACAGGGACGGCGGCGAGAGCAACAGCATACAGAACCAAAAAATCTTTTTGGAGAACTACGCCAAAGGGCAGCACCTAACCAATATCCGGCACTACATTGACGACGACGAAAGCGGCAGGTTCTTTGACCGTTCTGCTTATTCCCGCATGATTGAAGATGTGGAAAGCGGCAAAATCGGTGTCTGCATTATGAAAGACCTTACCCGCTGGGGGCGCGACTATCTCCAAGTCGGCAACGCTATGGAGATTTTCAGACGGAACAATGTGCGCTTTATCGCAGTCAACAACGGCATAGACAGCGAAAACCCCGACACATTAGAGTTTGCCCCCTTTATCAATATCATGTCGGAGTGGTACGCAAAGGACATCAGCAAAAAAGTGAAAACGGGCATTAAGACCAAAGGCATGAGCGGAAAGCCGGTTGCCACCGAAGCCCCTTACGGCTATATCAAAGACCCGGACAACAAGGACTTTTGGATAATCGACAAGGAAGCCGCCGAGGTTGTACGCCTTATTTTCCGTCTGTTTTTGGACGGGAAAAACCGAAACCAAATCGCCGTATATCTGACACAGGAGCAAATCCCGACCCCTACATTCTACATGAAAGACCGGGGGCGGGGGACTTGTAAAAATAAAACGCTCAATGAGAATAACCGCTACAAGTGGAACAAAGCCACGCTGACCCATATCCTCACGCGGCAAGAGTATTGCGGCGATGTAGTCAACTTCAAGACCGCAAAGCATTTCCGAGATAAGAGAAACCACTATGTAGACAGAAGCCAGTGGCACATCACAGAAAATGTGCATGAGCCGATTATCGACCGCACCGACTTTGAAAATGTGCAGCGGATTTTGGAAAACGCACCTGTCAAACGCCCCAACGGGGACGGAGAAATCCACCCTCTGTCAGGCTTGCTTTTCTGTAAAGACTGCGGCGCAAAAATGCACATCCGCATAGATTACAGGAACGGCGGCAAGCGCCATGTTGCCTATTGCAGCGAGTACCACAAGGGAAAAGCCAAAAATCCCAAGTGCAGCTCTCCGCACATCATGGACGCGGATCTGCTTATGCAGACCGTCGCAGATGTGCTGAAAAAAATCGCGGAATACTCTATCAGCAACCGGGCAGAGTTTGAAGCCTTAGTGAAAAAGAGCCTTGCCATGCAGCAGACTGACAAAGTAAAGAAACAACAGAAGCGTATCCCGCAAATCACGACGCGCCTTGAACAGATTGACAAGGTGCTGAATAAACTTTATGAGGACAACGTGCTGGGTACTATCCCACAAGACCGCTATGAGCAGATGTCGCAGAAGTATTCCGAAGAATACTACTCACTGAAAGCGGAGCTTGAACAGCTTAGGGAGCAGCTATCCGCTTTTGAAAACGCGGGAGGACGGGCGCAGAAGTTTGTAAAGCTGATAGACCGTTACGCTGACTTTACCGACCTTACCCCGACTATCCTCAACGAGTTTATCAGCCGGATTGAAGTGCATGAACGCGACAAGAAAAGGGCAAAACAGGCTATTCAGCATATCGGGATATACTTTAACCATATCGGCAGATTTGAAAATGAACTGACACAGCTTGCAGAGCCGACAGAGCAGGAAATCCGGCAAATGCGTGAGGAAATCGAAGAAGCAAGAAAGGAAAAGAGCCGAGCCTACCACCGCAACTATTCAAGAGAATACCGGGCGAGAAATCTTGAAAAGCAACGGGAGTATGACCGTATCAAAGCGCGGGAATATCGGGCGAAGAAAAAGGCGCAGGCTGCCGCTGCACTGTCCGCACCATAAAACAGAATAGCCAACATCAGAGAGGGATTTTCCGAACTACGGGAAGTCCCTCTTTTGCGCCCGGAGAAAGGAGAAACCGATTGACAGAAAAGAAAGGAACACCTACCCCACTGACTAAGCCGGACGGAGTTATCACGACACAGAGGAACGGGCAGACCATTGTTGCGGAGCTGTTTTTCAATCCCAACGGCACAGAAACATTCTCCGACAAGTTGCTGAAAACGATACTTGCCGACAGTCTGCGTTTTTCTGCGTCTGACGGTCAAGAGCCGGAAAAAACAGAAATCTTGCGATAACAGCCGCCCCGACGATACATTCCCCGTTTGGGCGGTTTTTATCGTCAAAAACGCCGTTTTACCCAAGTCAAGAGCCGAGGAAAACACCCGAAAAATGCCCCTACCCGGTAACAGGGACGCAGAAAGGAGTTTGCATGAGAACAGGGCTTACCAAACAGGAAAAGACCACCGATATATGGTTTGACGAGAAAGACCCCCTTATCCATATCCGCACCCACAACACCGACTTAAAGAAGCGGCTTGCCGCCTACGCCGGACAGCACCCCGACCAGTGCCGCCAGACCGACGCAGACCCCGAAACGGGCTGCATGGAGTTTGAAATCCGCAAGGGGCGGTTCTCTTTCCGTCTGACCGCCCCATACAGCGAGGAACGGCGGGAAGCTGCGCGGCGATATGCCAGAGAAAACAGCACTACAAACTTGTTGAAATAATGTGGATTTGTTCATATTCTTGTGCTATACTTTTCTCAAAGGCACAGAATGGCAGATATAAATTCGTGGGAGAAAAAATATGAAGAAGCATAGAAAATGTAAAAAGATAATAGCTTTTGTAACAGTGTTGTTTATAGCATTTGTTGCAGTAATTGGGCTACACAAAACAGGGATTTATCGTTTTGATTTCTTAAAGGACATCTATAAAAAAATTGATTTTCAACTAAGTACGAATGAGCTTAACATTCCGCAGGACGCTCTTTCATTTTCTGTTTATGATATTGAACAGGAGGAATATTTATTTTATGAGGGCGATAGCCAGTTGCCCACTGTCGCAAGTTTGGCAAAACTATTTGCCATTGATTATGCTTTGGGAAAAGTAGATTTGGAAGATATTGTTGAAGTAAATCAAGAGGTATTAGAACTTGTTCCGGCGGGTTCATCTTTAGCAAATCTGTATGCTGGGGAATACACAGTTAAACAAATCATGGAGGCTATGCTTGTTCCTTCCGGAAATGACGCAGCCTATGCGTTGGCATATCATATCGCTAAAAACGAATTAGGCGAAGGTTATACAGCAACGGAATATATAGATTATTTCATGACAGAACTTAGTGAGTATTTAATCGAAGCAGGCTATTCCAAAACAAATTTATATAATGACCCAAGTGGCGCGTCTATGCAAGCTGACTCTCATTTAGATGACATTAACCGCGTAGCGTTGAAGCTCCTTAACTACGATTTTGTTAAAGAATGTATTGGAAAAAGCGAATTTTCAATTCAAACTCCGCAAGGTGAATTTACATGGAAAAATACAAATGAATTTTTAGATGAAAATTCACCGTACTATAATGCAAATGTTAAAGGAATGAAAACAGGAACAATGGCATCTTCCTATAACATTGTTGTTCTGTATGAAAAAGATGGAAAAGCATATTTAATTACCTGTTTAGCGGCACACTCAAATGAGGGGAGATATAAAGCGGTACAGTCTGCTATCAACACGATTATTGAATAATGATGATGAAATATCCCGTTTAAGTAAAGTGTCAAAACAATAAGGGTAAGATAAAACAGCGCACAATAAAACTTAATACCCACCCAAAAGGGCAGCCGAGAAATCGACTGTCCTTTTTCTATGCCGACAGGCAGAAAGGAGCGACCACCTATGACGAAACCGAGAGAGAAAACCCGCGAAGAACTGACCGCCGAGATTGAGGACAGCAAGAAGAAAATCCGGCAGTATGAGAACCGGGAAAAGATGTTGCGGCAAAAACTGTCCCGCGAGGAACGCCGGACACGCAGCCACCGTCTTATCGTCCGGGGCGCAGTCTTTGAGAGCATTGTGCCGGAAGCCAAGATCATGACCGACGAGGAAGCCGCCGACCTGCTCCGGCTTGCCTTAACGAGCGAGGAAGCGCGGGCATATCTGAAAAAACGAGCCGAGGACGGGAACGCCGGATAAAGCCCTTTGGAACAAAGGGCGCACTTATACACCCTTACGGGCGTGTGCGCTCTGCCGAGGGCTTGTCTCCGCACAGGGAGATTTCCCCGCGCTCCGATATGGCGGCTTTGCCGCAACAAGGGGCTGCACCCCTTGC
>OIXV01000197.1_pt1 | contig 59405 bp, 50 predicted proteins | sample 1587771 | NCBI WGS metagenome assembly OIXV01 (sample SAMEA3888893, study PRJEB22519) | human gut metagenome | biome: human gut; feature: human-associated habitat; material: faeces | place: Denmark | collected 2010
CGCGCCGTGCGCGGATTAAATGAGTGCCCTTCCTCTTTGAACTCCTACCTTTCCCCTGTTTGTTAGTCTGGCGCAGACCAGAGACCGGCGACCGCTCCGAAAAAGGGGAACGGCAGTCGGGTTACTCTTGCGTGTCTTTCTCGACATATTCGCAGTTCACAGACAGCGTACTGCTACACATGCGGTTTAATCTCCGCAGGGGCAGCCATTGACCGCCACTCCCCCATCCCAAACAAAAAATGCAGAGGCAGGAAAAGCAATTTTTCCTGCCTCTGCTGTGCCCGGTAAAACGATACTTGCTATATCATCTGTGGTTCGCGGTTTACCGAAACGAATAATTTACTTTTCAAGCTCGGTCCAGTCACGAGCGTCGCGGATGGTGGTCCACTTCTCGTACTTATCGTCCTTGCTCTTATCCGAGTATGCGTGGCTGTTGGTAGCCTCCTGCACAGCGAGATAGTACCATGCGGAAGCATCGGAATTATCCGGCCACTTGATCATGCTGTCGAGCAGATCGCTGCTGTTCTCGGGCAGACGGTTGAGTACGCGGTTGACAAGCGTCATAGCCTCTGCGCGGGTGATATACTGGTTCGGACGGAACGTACCATCCGGATAGCCGTTGATCCAGCCCTTGTTTGCGGCGATACCGATCTCATTCTTTGCCCAGTGAGATGCGATATCCGTGAACTTCGAGGACGTATCCGTGTTCTTATCGTCGAAGCGAGCGGCGATTGCGGCAAATTCCGCACGGGTGATCGGCGCATTCGGCGCGAACGTGCCATCGTTATGACCCTTTACAATGCCCATCGAGGACAGCGTGGAGACAGCATGGTTAAACCACTGACCGCGCGTCACATCGGACAGACTGTTGGACTGGGTAGAATTTGCGGTGCGGACTTCCTCGGTCAGCAGACGGAAGAAGATGGTTGCCACTTCTGCGCGGGTGATGTTGCCATTCGGCTCAACGTTGCCGTTCGGGTAGCCGACAATGTACGCAAAGTGATCGTCACCGTTCAGACCGGTCGGTACATCATCCGGAATGTCAACGGTCGGTCTGCTGCTGCCGCCGCCACCGCCGGACGATCTGCGGGTCCATACGCCGATCAGCTTGACATCCTGCTGAATGTCCTTGATCTCGGTTACAACATCGCCAACGCCGTTGATCCGCCAGCCGCTGAACGTGTAGCGGCTCTGCGAGGTGGTCTGTACCGGTGCTACGGTGTAGCTGCCGCCCTTCTTAACCTTGGCTGCTGCCGGAACTGCGCCTGCGTCAGACGGAACGTCGCCGGTTACTTCGTAGGTTACGCTGCAGAGCTGACCGTGTGCAGCCTTGAGAGCCAGCGCATCGGAAACAGCCTCTGCCTTGACTTCATACTCATCGGCGTAATACTCAGTGTCTACACCATCGCCGTTCCAACGCTTGTAAGTATCGTCCTCCCGCTTTTCCTTGCCGTCGTGATACCAGCCTACGATCGGGTGTTTGCACTTATCCAGTGTCCATTCGCCAACAGGAGAAAGTGTAAGACTAGGTACACAAGTTTCGCTTTCAGTGTCCCAATCTTCATTTATATAATAAGTGTATATATCCGTTTTGCTGACAATATCATCGCCTGCCTTATCTGCATAGTTATTGCAGATTACAGCTGTACCGCCAACTTCAACTGTGCCTCCTCGATTATACAGACCACCACCGTAGCTACTCGTCTCATTATCAGTTACAGTGCCACCCTGCATATTCAGAACGCCTTTAGGGCAAACTTCAATGCCATGTTCCTTATTAAAAGAAGCGGTGAAATTAGCGCCTTTTTCAATCCTTACATTGCCAAACCAGTAATTATTCTTATCACTGTAAACACACAGACCAGCCCGACCATTTTTGTTCAGTGTAACTGTTGAGCCAGCCGCAAAATTACTCTCACTACCGAGTTTATCTCCAATTTTTAAGCCGTAAGTGGTATTACGACAAGCACTAAGCGAAGACGTGGAATCAACAGATACATCTCTAACAAATGCACCCCAACTGCGTCCAACATTATCGTCAGCAATCAGCGAAGAGTAGTTAGAAATTTCAACAGAACCGTAGTAGCATCCAAGACCGCCTCTGCCTCCATTTTTACCGCAATCAGAAATATGAACTGTAGAATTATCATCAATCAAAAGATCGATTGGATCAATGGTCATACCATTCCAAGCACAATCAGAAACAGTGATTGAAGAATTTCCGGTAACCTGAATATCACGATTCGGCATATCGTCGTATTCGGAGTTATCCGCAAAAATACCGCTTGCGCGTTCGCCGCTATAACCAGAAACAATTACCGTCGATCTGTCCGTTACATAAAGATTGCTTTCCTGATAAAGATACATGCCACTGCCGCCGGTCTTATCACCAGGACCATTGAGTTCAAGCGAAGCATTTTTGAGCGTAAAATCAGAATTGCTGACAAGATTAGCCGTACCACCGCTGTCAGCCGGATTGTTCGTAACAGACTCTTCAACAATCTTGATGTTTTCAAATGTTACTTTCGTCTTGGAAAGCGACATACCAAGATCTTTCATTGTAATCGTCGGCTTGGAGTCTCCAACACCCTTAATTGTCAGAGCATCTTTTTCTACGAAGGCAAGACCGCCTTCTTCAATGGTAATATCCTGACCGACTTCAATCGTATCGCCGTTCTGTGCAACGCTGATAGCTTCTTCCAGAGTATCATACGTCTGAGTACCATCCTCTGTAACAATCTTCGCAACAAACGGCTCTTCCGCCGGAGTCGGGGCCGGGGTCGAGGTCGGCTCACCGCTGCTGCCCGAGCCGCTGTTTTCGCCCTCCTGCGGAGCAGGTGCGGCTGTATCGGCACTGCCGCCGTTGCTGTCGTCAGCGGATTTCTGTACATTCTCGGTGTCATCGCTGCTGTCGTCAGCGGATTTCTGTACATTCTCGGTGTCACCGCTTCTGTCGTCAGCGGATTCCTGTGCATTCTCGTTGCCGCCGTTTGCCGCAATATTTATATTTCCATCCTGCTGACCGTTTTCACCATCGCTTACCACGTTTACAATATTATTATTCGAGGTGTCGGATGCAGCATCGCCGTCCGCACCTTCCTGCGCCGCAAGCGCGGTAACAGGCAGCATGGTCAGCATCATCAATCCGGCGAGGGTACCGGCAAGAAAACGGTTATTTCTCTTTTTCATGCAAAAAACCTCCTCTGCGTGCATACAGACGCAAAGGAGGCGTGAATTCTGCTGTTCGGCAACCGGCTGTCCTACGGAGTAATTACTCCGGGTAGACCCATGGCTTTGCGACACCGGCTTTCACCGGCTGTGCCTTTTTCTGTACAGACACGCCCTTGGCGCATGATGCACAGATCAAGTTGTCTAAGCTGAATGAACCGGTTGTTCCGGGCACATGGAATCTGATTGGTTCATCCGCGCAGCAGGTAATTTCTGCTACACATAAATTATAGCATAGTTCAGCAGAAATGTTTCCTTTTATTTTCCATATTTTTTGAACAAAATTCATTTGTGATTTTTGTGCGAACTGTATGAACCTACACAAATTTTCAATTTTCAGGTAAAAGAAGGACGTGCCTTCGGGCACGTCCTTCCGCTTACGCTTTATCCAGCAGCTTGATGATTTCTGCAATCTTCTGCTCGCGTTCGTTCTGATCTCCGGTCTCAAACGCATCCTGCACGCAGCCGGAAAGGTGTCCGCGAAGAACCTCTCTCTGCGCCTTATGCACCAGCGATTCAACCGCCTGCAGCTGCATCATAATATCCATGCAGTAGCGGTTGTCCTCGATCATTTTGAGCACGCCGTCGATCTGCCCGCGCGCGGTCCTGAGCAGCGGCTCGACCTTTTTACGATCTGCCATCATTTGATGTCAACCACCTTATAGCCCGCCTCGGTGACGGCTGCGGTCAGAACAGCATCCTCCGGCAGCGTTTTGCCCGAAACGACTGCCTTGCCTGCATCCAGATCGACCGCAACATCACAGCCGGCTGCTGCACCCTCGAGCGCCTTTTTGACGTGTGCCACGCAGTGCTGACACATCATGCCCTCAACCTTGATTGTCTTTTCCATAACATTTTCCTCCTTTTTATGTGCCGTAAGCGGCTTTTCGCCGCTTACGGGCAAAACAGCAGGCGTCCCCGCCGTTTTTCTCGGTGTTGCGCTGAAAAAGCGCAGGCGCAGCGCATTCGATACCACGCAGACGGACGAAAGGCTCATCGCCGCCGCGCCAATCATCGGACTGAGCTTGATGCCGAACGGCACCCACAGCAGACCCGCCGCAATCGGAATGCCGATGCAGTTGTAGAAGAACGCCCAGAACAGGTTCTGGCGAATGTTGCGCATGGTCCCGCGCGACAGCCGGATGGCGTCCACTGCGTCCATCAGGTCGCTCTTCATCAGCACAACGTCCGCAGACGAGATAGCCACGTCCGTGCCCGCACCAATCGCAATGCCGACATCGGCACGCGCAAGCGCCGGTGCATCGTTGATGCCGTCGCCAATCATGGCAACCTTGCGGCCCTTGCCCTGCTTCTCGCGCACGATACGCTCCTTGTCCTGCGGGAGCACCTCAGCGATCACATCGGTCACGCCCAGCTCGGACGCGATGGACTGCGCAGTTTTCTGGTTGTCGCCGGTGAGCAGCGTTACGTCAATGTGCATACTGCGCAGCGCTTCGACTGCCGCCTTACTGGTCGGCTTGAGCACATCAGCGACCGCAAAAATGCCGACGATCTGACGGTTTGCCGCAAAGAACAGCGGCGTTTTGCCTGCTGCGGCGAACTCGTCACCCAGCTTCTGCATCGAGCCGGACAGCGCGAGGCCGTTTGCCAGCAGCATCCGGCGGTTGCCCGCAAAGCACGGCACACCGTCCACAGTTGCGCGGATACCCTGTCCCTCTATCATCTCAAAGTCAGTGACCGAACGCTCCTGCGCGTTCTTCTCGCGGGCATAGCGCACGATGGCGTCCGCCAGCGGATGGTCACTGCGGCTCTCGAGCGACAGTGCCAGCGAGAGCAGGTCACCGGACTCCACGCCGAAGGATTTTACGTCGGTTACGACCGGACGGCCTTCGGTTACGGTACCGGTCTTGTCCATGATGACTGCGTTTACGTTGTGCAGATTCTCGAGCGCCTCCGCCGACTGGAACAGCACGCCGTTTTTCGCACCGACACCTGTGCCGACCATGATAGCGACCGGCGTAGCCAGTCCCAGTGCGCACGGGCACGAGATAACCAGCACCGAAATCGCGCGTGTGAGCGCAAAGCTCGGCGTTTCGCCGACCAGCAGCCAGATGATTGCAGTCACGAGCGCGATGCCCATAACGACCGGCACGAACACGCCTGCCACCTTATCCGCCAGCTTGGCGATTGGCGCCTTGGACGCGCCTGCCTCCTCTACCAGACGGATAATCTGGCTCAGGGTCGTATCGTCACCGACACGCAATGCCTTCATAACAACATAGCCGCTCTTGGATACGGTTGCGCCGATTACGGTATCGCCGACGTGCTTTTCGACCGGCATACTCTCACCGGTGATGGCGCTTTCGTCCAGATAGGCGCTGCCCTCGGTAATCTCGCCGTCAACCGGCACGGACTGACCGCCGCGCACGATAACGAGATCGCCAACCTGCACCTGCTCAATCGGCAGCTGCATGGTCTGACCGCCACGGATGACCTCGGCGGTCTGCGGACGCAGGTCCATCAGCGCCGCAATGGCTTCGCCGGTCTTGCGCTTGGCACGCGCTTCAAAGAACTTGCCGAGCGTTACCAGCGTCAAAATCATGCCTGCGGACTCAAAATACAGGTCGTGCATAAAGCTGTGGGCTGCCTCAGGCGTGGGCGCGAGAGCGATTTGAATCAGCGCGTAAATGCCGTACACGAGCGCCGCACCCGAGCCGACGGCGATAAGCGCGTCCATCGTCGGGGCACGATGCAGCAGCGTTTTGAAGCAGTTGATATAATATTTGCGATTGATAATGACAATCGGCAGCGTGAGAAGCAGCTCCGTGAGCGCCAGATTGAACATGCCGTCCATGCCTGCCGCATAGGACGGCAGCGGCAGCCCGACCATCTCGCCCATCGAGAAGTACATCAGGACAAGCATGAAAATCGCCGAAACGATAATACGGGTCTTCATTTTCTTCAGCGCCTCGTCCGCCTGCGGGCTTTGCGCCGGAGCCGATGTCTGCCTGCCGTCGTCCACCGCAGCCGTGTAGCCGCCGGACTCGACCGCCTTTACAATCGTCTGTGCGTCGCACGCGTTTTCGTCGTACTCGACCGCCATGCTGCCGGCGAGCAGATTTACCTGCACGCCGCTGACACCCGGCACCGCCGAAACGCTTTTCTCCACATGGGCGGAGCAGGCCGCGCAGCTCATGCCGCCCACCCGAAACCGTTGTTTCATATCGCATCTCCTATCCGCACCCCTCCCCCAAGGGAGGGGGTTCTCATTTACAGACACAGTATACACCCAGGGAACAGTCTTGTCAATAACAAAGTTAGTCTTGACGAACGCCCATAAAATATGGTATGATATCTATAATTAATGGTAGTTGAAGTAGTCCATAGGACGAAGTAGACGAAAGTTTACTTCGTCCTATTTTTTTGCGTTCAGCTGCATTTCTATTCGTTATCAAAAAATATTTCACATATACAAAAAGGAGAAAACAAAATGCCAAAAAACAAATTTCAGGACGTTATTTACACCATTATCATGGCTTCTGTCATGGTATACGGCATGGTAGCGTACAACATCGTGCTGAACACCGGTTCCATGCAGAACTGGGTATTTCTCGCGGTATTCCACGAGTGGCCGATCATGACTGTTATCGCAATTCTGCTCGAGCTGGTGTTTGTCGGCAAACTGGCGATGAAGGTTGCATTCCGCCTTGTCAACCCGCGCGAAGCCAGCCAGACCAGCATTATGCTTGCCATCTCGGCTGCATCCGTATGGCTGATGTGCCCGTGCATGAGCTTCTTTGCCACCCTGCTGTTCAAGGACAGCCATAACGCACAGTTCTTTGCAATCTGGGTACAGACCACCGTTATGAACTTCCCGATGGCGCTGCTGTGGCAGTTCTTTGCAGCCGGTCCGCTGGTGCGCCGTATTTTCGGTCTGCTGTTCCGGGAGAACGCAGACAAGTCCTCTGCGGCGGAGATGGAGTCGGTTTAATCTTCAATCGATAATTTTGATTTGCCGGTTTACTCGGCACCGGTTTTGCGGGGCACACGAGTTGCGTTAGCAATACGCCCTTTCCGGGCGGGAAGGTTTTCGCTTAATCTCAACGGAGAGCTGCGCTCTGCGGAGCGCGGGAACGTACGCTGACGCCGCGCGGGCGCATAAGAGGGATGGACACCTAAGGTTTCCACCCCTCTTATGAATCTCCCCGTTTCCTCTTAGCACGGCGAAATTTGCAGAACTGAGACTATAAAGGAACGGCAGAGGATTCTTTCTACCGTAGGGGCGGCCATTGGCCGCCCATTTCTTTACCTCTACGCAATGCCAGATTCCGTACTGCTACACATATCGGCTACTCTCCGCAAGCGCGACGCAACAGTGTCGCTGTGATAGACGGCACCTGCGAATATTTTCTTGTGCCTGCGTTTCACCTTACCTCTCTTCACTCTAATCCTCAGCTCTGCACCAATGAAAAAGGAGAACCCACCCGGGTTCTCCTTTTTCATTACGCCATATCCTTGAGCAGACCATGCTTCTCATAGGTGGTGGTGCGGACGATCTTATTTTCCTCATCCACGAACACGACCTGCGGAGCATAGCCGGACTTTACCTCCTCCGGCGTCAGCTGCGCGTACGCCATCAGGATGACCTTATCACCCACGCTGACACAGCGCGCTGCGGCGCCGTTCAGGCAAATCATGCCGCTGCCGCGCTCACCGGCGATGGTATAGGTCTCAAAGCGGCTGCCGTTCTCAATATCCACGATGGCAACCTTCTCGTATTCGTAAATGCCGGCCGCATCCAGCAGATCGGCATCAACCGTGATCGAGCCGACGTAGTTCAGCTCGGCCTGCTTGACCGTTGCGCGGTGGATTTTACCCTTGAGCATCTGTACTGTCATGACTTAGCCCTCCACCGAAAAGTTGTCGATCAGGCGAGTTTTGCCGATATAGACCGCCATAGCGATCAGTTCGCCGCCGTTGATCTCATGCACCGGCAGCATGGTCAGGCCGTCCACTGCGGAGACGTAATCAATACGCGCGAGCGGCTCCTGCTCGATAAGCGCACGCATGGCATTGACGATTGCATCCGCGTTTTTCTCGCCGTTCCGTACCAGCTCCTGGCCGAGCTTTACAGCGCGCGACAGCACGAGCGCCGCCTTGCGCTCCTCTGCGCTCAGATAGGTATTGCGCGAGGACTTCGCCAGACCGTCTGCCTCACGGATGATCGGGCAGCCGACGATCTCAATGCCCATGGACAGGTCGAGCACCATGCGGCGGATGATCGCCAGCTGCTGTGCGTCCTTCTGACCGAAGAACGCCTTATCCGGCGTTACGATGTTGAACAGCTTGGAAACGACCGTGCATACGCCGCGGAAATGAATCGGACGGGTCTTGCCGCACAGCTGACGCGGCATTTCGGACTGCACCTCAACAAAGGTGGCAAAGCCGTCCGGATACATCTCGGACACCTCGGGATGGAACACCATGTCACAGCCGCACTCGGTCAGCAGCGCACAGTCGTGCTCGAAATCACGCGGATAGGTCTCCAGATCCTCACCCGGGCCGAACTGGGTCGGATTGAGGAACACGGACGCTACCGTGCGGTCGCACTGCTGCACGGACGTTTTGACCAGACTGGCGTGTCCTTCATGCAGATATCCCATGGTCGGCACCAGACCAACGGTCAGACCCTGCTGTTTCCACTCGCGCACCTGTGCGCGTACTTCTGCGATGGTTGTTGCGATTTTCATTGTATATGCTCCTGTTTCTCTTAAAATTCAGCGTCGAGTTTGGCGAGATATTCATCGCTGCAGTCAGACTTGACAAAGCTCTGTTTTTCGGTCGGGAACGTGCCGTTCTGCACCTCGTTCATGTAAGTGCGGAACGCATCCACCATGCGCTCACCGATATTGTCGAACTGCTTGGCGAACTTGGGCGTGAAGTCCATGTTCATGCCGAGCATGTCCTGATAGACCAGCACCTGTCCGTCACAGCCTGCACCCGCACCGATGCCGATGGTCGGGATGGTCAGCTTTTTCGAGATGAGCGCCGCCAGCTTGGGCGGTACGCACTCGAGCACGACCGAAAATGCACCGGCCTCCTGTACGGTGAAGGCATCCTCGAGCAGCCGCTTTGCCGCATCCTCGCCCTTGCCCTGTACCTTAAAGCCGCCGAACACGTTGACGCTCTGCGGCGTCATGCCGATATGTGCCTGCACCGGAATGCCAGAATCCGTAATGGCGCGAATCTGCTCGGCAACGGCTGCGCCGCCCTCCAGCTTGACCGCGTGTCCGCGCGCCTCCTTCATCAGCCGGCCTGCGTTGCGCACGGCTTCGGAAACCGACGCCTGATAGCTCATAAACGGCATATCCATGATGACCATGGTGTTCTCACACGCGCGCACGACGCAGGCACTGTGGTGGATCATGTCCTCCATCGTAACCGGCAGGGTCGTGTCATAACCCATCATGGTCATGCCGAGCGAATCGCCCACCAGAATGGCGTTGATGCCCGCTTTTTCCACCAGCTTGGCGGTCGTGTAATCGTAGCTGGTAATCTCGGTGAGGCGTTCGCCGTTTTGCTTCATCGAGAGAAATGTGCTCACTGTGTTCTTCATTCGTTCTGCTCCTTTTCCCTATTCAGCAGGGCGGCAAGCGTGCCGTAATCCTGCTCAGGATGTTTTTCCTGTGCCATTTTGACCTGTTCGAGTCCCAGCAGCGCGTAAAGCTGCCGGTCGTCTCGTTCCGTCAGGCACGACAGATGCTTTTGCACGGTCTGCGTGTCGCCGCGCTCAATGGGTCCGGTCAGCGCTGAGACGGCACCGTGCTCGATCACATGCGCCAGATTGCTCCGCATGAGCGGCGCAAGCGCGTGCAGTGCGTCCGTTTGGGAGAATCCGCAGCCGCCCAGCAATTCGGCGCTGCGCTGCACAAGTGCGCAGACAAAGTTGCTTGCCAGTGCACAGCTGAGGTGGTACTGCGCCTTGCTCTCCGGCGAAATGGTCTGCACCTGCAGCCCCAGTCCGCGCAGCAGCGGTACAAAGACCTCGACCGCCTTCGCGTCACCCTCGACGCAAAAAAAAGCACCTGCCAGCTCCCGCCAGCAGTTATACTTGCTGCTGATCGGAAATAGCAGATGAATGGATATTGCATAGGCTCCCTGCGTGTGAATACCCGGAAAGGCTTCCTCGGCTGTGCAGGCGCCGCTGCAATGACATATATACTTGTCCTGAATTTCAAATTCTGCGACCTGCCGATACACCTCGGTGATCGCATTATCCGGAACGGTGATGAAAATCGCGTCACTATCTTCGATGAGTTTGCCCAGGTCGGTATAGTGTCCGGAATTTGTAAATTCTGCGGCTTCTCTTGCGCTGTCGGAATTGCGGCTGTAATAGCCGGATATCCGCACGCCTTTTTCGGCAAGCAGTCTGCCGAAGGAAAAGCCGACTTTTCCTGCTCCAACAATGCCAATGTTCATGCTGTCACCCGCTTTCTGTGGTGTGACGCAACGTAAAATCACTGTCGGAAAAATTTGAAAAACATGTTGTGACAAGGTATAGCTTCCGCTCTACGGAATGCCATCCATCAATGGGTATTATACCCGCTTAAGATAAGAATGTAAAGGAAAAGTTTTCGGCTCCGGGGAGCCAATCAATAGTGAACGCACGTTCATTTATACGGATTTCGTTCTGTAATTCTGTTTATAATCGTTAAAACCGCTCTGTATCAAAAGATACAGAGCGGTTTTCGGTTATGCGTAATACGCGATCCTGAGCAGCTCCTCCGGTGTAGTAACACCCTGTTTTACCAGTTCCAGCCCCTTTTCCTTCAGGCTGCGCATGCCCTGCTGTTCCCGCGCGTAGGCCTCGATCTCCTCGGTTTCGGCGCCGCGGCTGATCATGCGGCGGATATTGCGGTCGATCGCGACGATCTCATGCACGGCAATACGGCCACGGTAGCCGGTGCCGTTGCAGTGCGCACAGCCTGTGCCGCGCTTGATGGTCGTGATATCCTTGCCGAGCAGCGCCTGCTCCTGCGGCGTAACTGCGACCTCTCTGCCGCAGTGCGGACACACCTTGCGCATCAGTCGCTGCGCGACCAGACCGACCAGCGAGTTTGCGATCAGATAGTGGTCGATGCCCATATCGGCCAGACGGACGATGCTCGAGACCGCATCGTTGGTATGCAGCGTACTCAGCACCAGATGACCGGTGATGGCCGCACGAACCGAAATACCGGCGGTTTCGCCGTCACGGGTCTCACCGACCATGATGATATCCGGGTCCTGACGCAGCAGCGCGCGCAGACCGGACTCAAACGTCAGTCCGGCAACCGGATTGACCTGCGTCTGGTTGATGCTCGGCACGTTCTTCTCCACCGGATCCTCAACCGTGGAGATATTCACCTGCCGGTGCGACAGGTACTCGAGCACCATGTACAGTGTGGTGGACTTACCCGAACCGGTAGGACCGGTGATATAAATAATGCCGTTCGGTGAGTTCAGCATAGGCAGGAACCTTGCATAGCTTTCGTCATCCATGCCGAAGTGGCTGGCGTGATCGACCTGACCCGCCGTTGCCAGAATTCGCAGCACGGCTTTTTCTCCGAACACGGTCGGCAGCAGCGATACACGGATGTTGACGTACTCGCTCTGTCCAACACGGATACGGAAATGACCGTCCTGCGGCAGACGGCGCTCGGCAATATCGAGGTTCGCCATGATCTTGATTCGCGCGATCAGCGGCTGGTGCACACTGCGCTGCAGCGTTACATAATCGACGATCGTGCCGTCGATACGCATGCGCACGCGCGTGCTGCCCTCAAACGGCTCGATATGCACGTCGCTTGCGCCGGTGCTGATGGCACGGTCGAGCAGGCTGTTGAGCAGCTTGACGATCGGCGCTTCCGGATCGCCGCTTTCGCTCTCTTCTACCTGCAGCATCTCCACATTGCGCTCTGCAAAGTCCTCGTTGGCGGTCTGTGCCGCCTGCTGTGCACCGACCTCGGCGTAATAGTAGCGGATTGCGCTCTGCAGCGGACCCATTTCGCTCAGGCGGATGACCACCTGACAGCCGGTCAGCTGGCGCACTTCCTCAAAGGCAAAGTAGTTGAGCGGATCGTTCGTCACGACCTCGAGGCTCTTGTCCGCAAAGCCGACCGCAAGCAGGTTCTGCTTTTCCGCTAGCTCACGCGGAATCATGCGGACAGCGGTCAGATCGACCTGCATCTGTCCGATGCTCACGATCTCCAGTCCCAAACGGGCAGCCAGTGCCTCGAGCACCTGCGCCTCGGTGACAAAGCCCAGCTCGATCAGGATCTGACCGACTCGCTTTTCACGGTGCTCCTTCTGGTAGGCGAGCGCCTGCTCCATCTGCTCCTGCGTGATGTAATTGCGCTCCATCAGCACTTCGCCGATACGCAAATTGGTTTTCATGCGTCTGCCTCCTTGTCGCTGACACACATGTAGATCTCCAGCGTGCCGGTGATCAGATTGGTACTGACCGCCTGCGTGTTGTTTGCCACATAATCATAGTCTGCAATACTGAAATTGGTCACACGCAGACCCTTGTACCTGTGCTCCACCTCATCGAGGAAGTTCAGCCACTGGGTTACAGCGCCCTGCGCCTGTGCCGAAGTCAGCGCAGCCTCCACCCTGGCTTGGGTGCCGTCCACGTTATCGCCCTTCAAAGAGCCATTGCTGTAACCGCAGACTGCGCCGACACCCTTGAGCTTGTCCGAGGCAATCTCCACCTGCGGATTGAGCAGACGCAGATTATAGATCGTGCCTGCGTTTTTCCGGAACAGACCAAGATATTCTGCGTCATCGGCAATCGAGGTCTCATCCAGCTTGAGATTACTGATGACATTCCCGCCGGTAAACACGCCGGCAATGCGGTTCAGCAGACCGCCTGTGCCGTCCAGTGTCTGATTGCTGCGCAGCGCAGGGATACTCGGGAAGCCGATATCCTTGCCGGCGGAGACCGAAAGCGCGCCGCGGGCTGCCGTACCGTAAACCTTTACACTGTCGCTCGTCCAGTCCAGCGAACGTGCGGTAACGGCAAATGCCGCCGCCGTATTCATATAACGGATATTGGACAGATGACGGAAGGTTTCGATCTCGCACCGGCTGTTATTCGACCGGGTGCCGTCACCGAAAAGCGTGTTCGCCTTATTGGATTCGATAGCGTCACTCTTTTGATACTCCTCACCGCCGGTGTTTTCTGCATTCGGGTCCGGAAATACCTGCACAGCTGCGTAAACATTCAGCGGGTTTTCCAGTTTGCCGCCGAAGCGCGTGATGCTGGTATCGCTGCTCTGCCGGAAGGCTGCTTTGTTATCAGCGGACAGCTTATCCAGCAGGTCGTACAGCTTCGCATTCATCATACCGTCCAGCACAAGTGTTGCCCGCTTGTTGGTACGGTCGTATTCCACGGGGAAGGTATAATCCTTCGTCGCGTTGTCCTCGGTCGTAACCGCAACCGACTGCGAACCCGTTTTCAAATTCCTGCCCGGAATATTGATCGACAGGAGCTGTGCTTTATCCTCACTGCTGTACAGCTTGACCTCGTAATAAACCTTATCCAGATCCTGATCCTTCACATTGCTCGACCAGTTCAGCGACAGTGTTTCTCCATTTACCAGATTGATCGAGGTGATCTTCAGCTTGGTCGCATCCAGACTGACAGCATTGACTGCATCCTGAACCGAGTAATAGCCCAGCCGTTCTTCCCGGCGCGTATCGCGGTCGCGCTTGCTGTAATCAATATCCAGCCAGCTGCCGGACATATCCGCCGGTTTGCTGTCCTCATTCGATCCGTAGTACAGTCCCTTGCAGTTTGTGCCGTAGAAAACCGAATAAACCTGACCGCTTTCCACGTCGATTTCGATGCAGATTGCAGCATTCAGCACACTTTTATCGTAGGTATCCTGCGAAAGAAGCGCACCGACGAGCGCACCGTCACCCGACAGCTCGCCTTCTGCGTATTCGCCTGCATCCAGACGAATGCCGTAAATACGGCCGACCAGCTTTTTCCGGTCCTCATCCGACTCATCAAACGACTGATTCAGCACGCCTTCCTTCTTCACCTTGCTGCAGAACGACTCCCATTCACCGCCGGTACGAAGGTAGGTCAGCTCAGATTCTGCCGACAGATACATAGTCTTAGCGTACGATTCATTCTTTCGGAACTGCGACAGATGGATATACCCCAGAAGGCTCGGTACAGCGATGGCAAACAGAATGCTCAGAATGACCAGCGTAACCACCAGCTCTACAAGAGTAAAGCCGCCTTTTCCGCACTTTTTGTGCTGCTGTGTCATATTCGCTGCCTCCTTCCCTTTGGATACAAGATAAACGGGTATACTGCCCAAATTTAGTCATTTTATATTTTACCAACTCCTACGTTTTCTGTCAAGTATCGACACCATTTAACTGCAATCTCCGCTGTTTTCGCTTATTTTCTCTGATATTTACCATGATTTTCATGCCACAAAAAAGGCTGCCGAAGCGAGCTTCGGCAGCCTTCTGTAATCTTTACGATTTCTGAATTAGAGGAAGATGTACTTGAGTACGAACAGTACTGCCAGAACGTACATCAGCGGAGCAACCTTCTTGCCCTTGCCGGCTGCAACATTCAGCAGAACGTAGGAGATAACGCCCAGAGAGATACCCTCGGAGATGCTGTAGAACAGCGGCATAGCGATGATGGCGAGATAAGCCGGGATGGACTCGGTCAGGTTGTCCAGATCGAAGTTGATCTCGGTTACGGTGCCTACCATCAGGAAGCCGACCATGATCAGCGCCGGAGCGGTTGCGAAGGACGGGATGGCAGTGAAGATCGGTGCAAACAGCGTGGATACAAGGAACAGGATGCCGGTAACCAGAGCGGTCAGGCCGGTACGGCCGCCGACTGCAACGCCGGATGCGGACTCAACGAAGGTGGTGGTGGTGGAAGTACCCAGAATTGCACCTGCGGAGGTTGCAATCGAGTCTGCCAGCAGAGCGGACTTGATGCCCGGCAGCTTGCCGTCCTTATCGAGCATCTTCGCCTTGGTGGCAACACCGATCAGCGTGCCCAGAGTATCGAAAATATCAACGAACAGGAACGAGAAGATGACAACGATGAAGTTTACGATGCCGACCGCGCTGAAATCCACGTTGAAGCACTGGCCGAAGGTCAGACCCAGCTTGGAGAAGTCGGTCATGCCCCAGCTCGGGAACAGGGAATAGAAGCCTGCGTCCGGCGTCGGAACGTAAAGGCCGGTCACCTGGCAGAGCATGCCGAGGATCCAGGTCAGCAGAATGCCGTACAGGATGGCGCCCTTCATCTTGCGGGTATAGAATACTGCGGTGAAGAACAGGCCGATCAGCGTCAGCAGTGCGCAGATGCCTGCGGTGTGGAAATTCTCCGGGAAGCTGATGATGCCGACCAGCGTAGCGGAGTCTACGCACAGACCGGAGTTCTGCAGACCGATGAAGGCAATGAACAGACCGATACCAACCGAAACGCCCTTTTTGAGCGTCAGCGGAATGGCATTGAAGATGGCCTCACGCACATTGGTCAGCGACAGGACGATGAAGATCAGGCCCTCAATGAATACGGCCAGCAGCGCAACCTGCCAGCTGTAGCCATAGCCTGCAACAACGGTGTACGCCATGAAGGCGTTCAGACCCATGCCGGCAGAGAGCGCGAACGGCAGGTTTGCCATAAACGCCATGCACAGCGTGCCCAGGCAGGATGCCAGAGCGGTTGCCAGCAATACCGCGGTGGTATCCATACCGGTGGAGCCGAGTACGCTCGGGTTTACGGCAAGGATGTACGCCATGGTCATAAAGGTAGTGATACCGGCCATGACCTCGGTCTTGACTGTGGTTTTGTGTTCCGATAGCTTGAAAACACGTTCAAACATCGAATAACCCCCTTTTTAATTTTCAGGCTTTCGCCTTGATTACTGTGAAATGTCTTGGGCAACACCGCAAAATTTACTTGCAAATCACTCTTGTTTAATTATGCGGTATTGCCCTTGCTTACTTCCCCTCGTAAGCGACAACCGTCTCCGCCGGACAGGTTTTGATACGGTCGCGTCCGTGCAGACCCTTGAGCTCCAGCAGGCAGACAACCTTGACAACCTTTGCGCCGAGCTGCTCCAACAGGTGGACAGCCGCCTCAAGCGTACCGCCGGTAGCGATCAGGTCATCGACAACGACGATCTTCATCCCCGGCTTGATGTCATCGCGGTGTACCTCGATGGTCTCCATGCCGTACTCCAGCTCGTAGGACATGCGGGACGTTGCACGCGGCAGCTTGCCCTGCTTGCGGATCGGAATGAATGCCTTATGCAGATTATACGCCATCGGTGCACCGAACAGGAATCCGCGGGATTCCAGACCAGCGATCGCGTCAAACTCTACGCCGTCCAGCAGCGCAGTCATCTCGTCCACCGCCAGATGGAAGCCGTCCGCGTCACCGAGCACGGTGGTAATATCGCGGAAGATAATGCCTTCCTTCGGAAAATCCGGAATGCTGGTGATATACTGCTCAACCTTACTCATGAAACCTCAATTTCCTCCTTATCCCTGCCGCCCGGCAGAGAATCAATTATGCTGTTTTGTCATTTGGCAAGCAAAACAGCAATACACTTTATATATTATCAAATCGTGTCGTTTGTTACAAGAGATTGATTGTACGAAATGCAGATTTTTATCATGAAGATTATTGCCGCTATACAAATCCTCATCAAATTGTTCACTATCGGATATGGAGCGGGTGCCGTCCGGACGACTGGGCGGTTCACCGCACCCGCGGCGGCGGGCAGCTCGTTGGCCCAGTGGTTACGGACGGCACCTGAGAGTTTCATCTTTAGTACCTCTTACCTTTTATATAACCGCTATTTACTGTAACCATCTGCATCACATTTATTGCGTTCTTCCTATCACTGTGCTATGCTGTGTATATACCGACTAACCTCGTTTATGATGGGAGGCTACTGTGATGAATCGAAAAAGCGTTATCAATATTCTCTGTGCCCTGTCGGTCATGATTGCTGTCGGAATTGCGGTTTGGATCACTCTGACTGCCCACACACCGCACACGATGGACGATTATATCAACCATCAATACCTGATTGGTGTTTCCAGCGGAATCGCACTCATACTATGTATTATCCGCAGCTATATGCCCAAATAGCAGAAGAGACGCAACTGCGTCTCTTTTTTATTCTATGGAGAGCGGTAAACCGCAAGTCTCTCTTCACTCTCACTCTAATTCTCAATTTTCCATTTCTCTCCTCATCCAGCTCATCAGCATTCCAACGATATAGACCTGCTGCTCCGCCGAAAGCGGCACGCCCTGCGGAATGCCGTGCCACTTCTCCAGACAGCCCCGGCAGCAGCAGGCGGTAGCGTGCTGCGCGATGAACACCGGATGTCCCCGCATGGGGGTCTGCTTGCTGTCGTTTTTCGGTTCGGCCGGTGCAAGCCGCTTGGAGACGAAATCTGCCGCGTGGTCGGCGATCGTATTCCATCCCTTCTCGCGGATGTACTGCTTGTCCTGTGCCTTTAAGTGAAAGCGGCTGCGGAAATTCGAGCGCGAAAGCCGCACAAGCATCTGCGCATAAGTTTCCTGCCGCTGTTTGTCTGTCATTGTGCTCACCTCTTTTTATAGTATACTCCGATCGACTTTTTTACGCAATCCGGATAGAACATTTGTTTTCTTTTCCCGAATATGATATACTATCTCTGCATTTGATTTTCTGTATCTTCAAACGAAACGAGGAAACCTATGGAACCGACCAAATTTGATATGAAATATGCCGCTGTCCGGCGTGCGATCATCGAACAGCGCTTTTCCAAGTTAAACGACAAGCAGCGCGAGGCTGTCTATCAGACCGAGGGTCCGCTGCTCATCCTGGCAGGGGCAGGCAGCGGCAAGACGACCGTGCTCATCAACCGCATCATCAACATTCTCAAGTTCGGCGATGGACTGGACAATCCCTATGCGCCCGACTGGGCGACCGAGGACGATCTGCTGTTCCTGACCGAATACCTGACCGACCCTAAACCGGAGAACCGCGCCCGCGCGGAGCACCTGTGCGCGATGAATCCCGCTCGCCCGTGGCAGGTGATTGCGATCACGTTCACCAACAAAGCCGCGCGTGAGCTGCGCGAGCGTCTGGAATTTGCCCTCGGTGACGAGGAAGCCGCGTCCGCTGTCTGGGCGTACACCTTCCACACGGCCTGCCTGCGCATTCTGCGCAAGCATGTTGATCTGCTCGGCTTTGAGAGCGCGTTCACCATCTACGATGAGGACGACAAGAAGCGCGTCATTCTCAACGTAATGAAAAAGCTCGATCTCGATCCCAAGAATTTTGATCCGCGAACCGTGATGGGCATGATCTCCCGCGCGAAGGACAAGCTGATGACCCCGCGTCAGTTCAGCGCGGATGCCGCCGGCGATTACTTCCGCGAAAAGGTGTCCGACATCTACCTCGCGTATGAAAAGGCCATGAAAAAAGCCTGTGCGCTGGATTTCGACGACATTATCATGAAAACCGTGCTGCTGCTGCAGAACAACCCCGAGGTGCTGGAATACTATCAGCGCCAGTTCCGCTATGTGCTCGTGGACGAGTATCAGGATACCAACTACGCGCAGTATGTGCTCACCAGCCTGCTGGCAGGTTATTATGAGAACATCTGCGTGGTCGGCGATGACGACCAGAGTATCTACAAGTTCCGCGGTGCAACGATCACGAACATTCTGGAGTTTGAAAAGCAGTTCAAGGACGCGAAAACCATCCGTCTGGAACAGAATTACCGCTCGACCGGCAACATTCTGAATGCCGCAAACGAGGTCATTCGCAACAACGTCGGCCGCAAGGGAAAGGAGCTGTGGACCGACCACGGTGACGGTGCGAAAATCCGTCTGCATCGCTCGGACAGCCAGGAGGGCGAAGCCGCCTACATCGCGGACACCATCCGCGAGGGCGTGGAGCAGGGCCGAAAATGGGGAGATTTCGCCGTTCTGTACCGCAATAACGTCCTGTCGGATAACATTGCCGCCGCATTCATCCGCGCGGGCATTCCGTACCGCGTGTACAAGGGCCGCGACTTCTTCTCGCGCGCCGAGGTCAAGGACATGTTCGCCTACCTGTGGGTGATCGAAAATCCGGCGGACGAGCTGCGTCTGCGCCGCATCATCAACACGCCTGCCCGCAAGATTGGCGATAAATCGGTCGAAACCGCCATGCAGCTTGCCGTCGAGTACGGCACGACGCTGTATGATGTGGTATGCCATGCCTCTCAGTACCCTGCCCTGTCCCGCGGTGCCGCGGCAATGGAGAAGTTCGGCGAAATGATCGAAAATCTGCGCAAGCTGCGGGAATTTGTTTCGCTTTCCGAGCTGTACGATGAACTCATGGACAAAAGCGGCTATATCCGCGCCCTCCAGCTCAAGGGCGGCGTAGAAGAGGAAAGCCGCATCGAGCACATCGAGGAGTTAAAATCCTACATTGTCGATTACGAGGACAAGACCGAAACGCCGTCGCTCGGCGATTTTCTCGAGAACATGGCGCTGTACACGGATGCCGACCAGTCCGGCGAGGACGATGACGCGGTTATCATGATGACCATGCATGCCGCCAAGGGTCTGGAATTCCCGGTCGTATTCCTCGCGGGCATGGAAGACGGGCTGTTCCCCGGCTTCCGTGCAATGGAGAAGGACGAGGACATGGAGGAGGAACGCCGCCTGTGCTACGTTGCTGTCACCCGCGCGAAGGAGCAGCTGTATCTCACCTGCGCGGAGCGCCGCCTGCTGTACGGCCGCACACAGTATTCGCATCCGTCGCGCTTTGTTGATGAGATGCCGGAAGAGCTGCTTGAGAGCAATATCACCGAGAGCCGCCGGTTCTCGAACGCGACTGCACCTGATCCGACGCTTTCGCGTCCGCAGGTGGCGCGCGCGCGGTACGTTTCCGCTGCAAATGCAGCGCCGAGCGCGTCGCTGGCCTCGGCAGCTAAAAGCAAGCCGCTGCCGAATTTTGCCGCAGGCGACCGCGTGTTCCATAAAGCCTTCGGCGATGGACTGATCGTGTCGGTAAAGCCGATGGGCGGCGATGCCCTGCTTGAAATTGCATTTGATCAGAAGGGTACCAAGCGGCTGATGGCCAAGTCGGCCGGACAGTTTATGCACAAATTATGAGCAAACGACAGGAATTCTGCCTGGCACTGCACCATCTCGCGCTCACGTTTTTCGTGATATGTGCGCTCCCGCTGTGGTATCTCACGGGTATTTTATCCGATGTTCCACCGGATGTCAGTGCAGACGCGCTGCATGCAGGCCGCCGCCAGCTCGCGATTCTGTTTGCGGTATTTACCGTTATTTTTCTTATCGGTATGATTGTATTCCGATCGGGGCGGCTGCCACGCAGTAAATTTCAGATTGCGGCGCTGATCGTGCTTCTGATACTCGTCAGCTTTCCGTTTCTGCTGTACTGCTCGATCGCAGCTGAATTGCGGCTTGGCAAAGTGATACTTGCGCTTTATACTGCGTATCTGGTTGAAATTTGTGTGCTGATGGTACAAATCCTTCTGTCGCCGCACAAATAAAAAGGAGTTCTCTCACGAGAACTCCTTTTTAGGCTGTCAATTAAGTTCGTTTTCGCGATGCTGATGCTGTCGCGCGGCAGCGCGTATGAAATAGCATTTGCAGCCCAAATGCATGAAAACCGGGGGCGTGTACCTCGGTTTTCATACTTTCAGAGGGAGAAAGTTTCCGCACGGGAACTTTCGGACGTCCGTGTTTTGCGAAGTCAAAACACAGATTGTCGGAAAAACGAAGTTTTTCGACAGTCTCAACTTCTTTTTCACTCTCTCAGCATTTCCCTCAGCTTCTCTATGGCGCGTTTTTCGATGCGCGAGACCTGCACCTGCGACACGCCGACGATGCGGCTGACCTGCTGCTGCGTCAAATCACGCGAATAGCGCAGACTGAGCACCTGCCTGTCGCGGTCGGGCAAGTCCTGCAGTGCCTCGTGCAGCGACAGATGCAGGCAGGTTCTCTCCTCCATTCCCTCGTCACCGACCAGATCACCTACGCGTCCGCCGCCGGACAGCTCCCGCTCGAACGAGTCCACCGACACGTCCGCCTGCTCGCAGGCCGCTACTTCCTCGACCGTCAATCCGGCGGCCTGTGCCAGTTCTGATACAGTCGGTGACCGTCCGTTCCGGCTCTCCCAGTCGCTTTGCAGGCGGCGCACACGAACCGCGCGTTCCTTGACCGCCCGGCTGACCTTGACCGCACCGTCGTCCCGCAGAAACCGCCGAATCTCACCCGCGATTTTGGGCACCGCATAGGTAGAAAACTCGTTGCCGAGCGACACATCGAAACCGCGCACGGCCTTGATGAAGCCGACACACGCCAGCTGATACAGATCGTCTGGCTCGGTGCCGCGCCCGTAATACCGCCGCACGATCGACCAGATTAAACCGCTGTTGTCCTCGATCAGCCGCGCTTCCGCGTCCCTGTCGCCCGAAGCCGCCTGCTCGAGCAGCGTGCGCATTTCTCCGGTCACGCCTGCCGCTCCTTCAGCACCTTGACCATCGCAACCAGCGTTCCCTTCCCCGGCGTGGAGCGCACGCGCATTTTGTCCGTGAATGTCTCCATGATAGTGAATCCCATGCCGCTGCGCGTGTCGTCGCCCGTGGTGAACATGGGCTGGCGCGCCTGCTCGACATTCTCAATGCCGCAGCCGGCATCTTTTACTTTCAGTTCCAGGGCGCGTCCCTCGAACAGCCGCACCGTGACCGTGATAAACCCGCATTTGTCCGCGTAGCCGTGCACAATGGCGTTTGTCACCGCCTCGGAGACCACGGTTTTGATGTCGCCAAGCTCCTCCATCGTCGGGTCCAGCTGCGCGACAAACGCGCCGACCGCCTGCCGCGCAAACGCCTCGTTGACCGAATGGCTCTCGAATTTCAGGCTCATTTTGTTGATGACCGCCCGCATTATTCCTTCCCCCTTTCAAAAACCATCACCTGCGGCAGACCAGCCGCCTCAAACACCCGCATCGGCTGCGGCGGCGTGCCGCGCACCGCAAATTCGCGTCCGCTGCGGGCACAGGTGCGGTACAGATGCAGGACGACCGCCAGACCGGAGCTGTCCATAAACGTCAGCTCGGACAGGTCGAGCACCAGCTTTTCACACGGAAACAGCACCAGCAGATCCTCGGTCTGCTCAATCGCCGCCCGTGCTGCATGATGGTCCAACTCACCGGTGTACACCGCGATCAGCGTGCCCTCCTGCCTTCTCTGCGTGATTTGCAGCATATATATCACCTCGAAATCAGCAAAATATTACCTCTTATTTCGCAGGGCACCCCGCCCTGCGATATACCAAACAATATACCTATTGAAAACAACTGACACAAAAATAAAAGGCTTGTACTTTCAAAGTACAAGCCTTATTTTACCTGTTTATTCCATTTTAATCTGTCGCTTTCGGTCGGCCGCGCAAAATCTTCTCGCACTCACCGATGAGGTACAGCGAACCGCAGATAAGAATGCAGTCGTTCATCTTCGCATGCTCCAGTGCAAGCTCGATGGCGTGCTCGGCGGATTCGCATTCGTACACGCGCTTGCACGACTGCCGCGCCAGCTCTGCAATCGTGTGTACATCCAGCGAACGCTCACCCGCATCCGGCACACAGGCGTAAAAGTCATCCGCGCGGCTGGCGACCTCGTGAACACAGGTTTCGTAGTCCTTGTCGCGCACCATGCCCATCACAACGTGCAGCCGCTTCATCTTGAGCAACTCATCCACCGCGTGACACAGGGCATCCGCGCCTGCGGCATTGTGTGCGCCGTCGAGCAGGATGAGCGGCTGATCGACCACGCGTTCCAGCCGGCCTGCGATACGCGCCCGCGCCAGACCGCGCACGGCGGCTTCGGTCGGAATGTTCCAACCGCGCTCGCGCAGTGCGTTCAGCGCCCGCAGAGCCGTCCGCGCATTCTGCAGCTGATGCCGTCCGGGCATGGCAATGGTGTAGCCCTGCGCCTCGTACACGAACGCCGAACCGCCGATGTCGCACCGCAGTACGCGGCAGTCCTCCGCTCCGCCGAACCAGACAGCACCCGCCGCATCACAGGCACGGCGCAGCACCCGCTGTACATCGTTCGGCTGACCGTCCGCGCAGACAACCGCCGTGCCCGGCTTGAAAATGCCTGCCTTCTCGGCCGCAATGACCGCCGTTGTGTTGCCGAGCACCGCCATATGGTCGAGCGAAATCGGCGTAATAACGCAGACCTCCGCATTTTTGATGACATTTGTCGCATCACAGCGGCCGCCCAGACCGGTTTCGAGAACCACAATATCGCATTCCTGCTCAACAAAACAGAGGAACGCCAGTGCGGTCGTAAACTCAAACTCGCCGATGGTCTCACCCTCGGGCAGTGTGAGCGATTCACACGCCACCGTTACCCGTTCGCACAGGCGCGTCAGATCGTCGTCCGAGATCATCACACCGTCCACGCGGATGCGCTCGTAAAACTGCACCAGATACGGCGAGGTATACAGTCCGGTGCGCAGTCCGGCCGCCTGCAATGCCGAGGCGATCATGCACGCGGTCGAGCCCTTGCCGTTCGTGCCCGCAAGATGAACAAACTTCAGTCTGTCCTGCGGGTTGCCCAGCGCCTCGCACAGCGCCTTGATGCGGTGCAGACCCGGCTTGCCGGAAAATCTGCCGAGAGAGTGTATGTATTCGATTGCTGTTTTCGGATTTTCGGTATCCATAATAGCTTCTTTCCTTGTATTATAATGATACATTTGATTATAACACAGTTTCATCAAATTGAGAATGGAGAATTACCTTTCCGCAAAAGGAGCGGCACTTACTTCATCTGAACATTCATTCTCCATCTTCAATTCTCCATTGGAAACATAAAAACCACCGAAAATCGGTGGTTTTTATGTTTTTACTTGATCTCCTCGACCGGAATCTGCTTGAGCAGCTCGCTCGGGCCGCAGCCGGAGCACTTTGCACAGTCGTGCATGCATGCCATCGGATCATCCGGATCTTCCTCACGGCCGATCTCGAGGATGGTCGGGTCACCCTGCTTTTCACCGACGAGGAATTTTGCAACCGATTCCTCCGCCGAGCCTTCACAGCCGGGCACGAGCAGCACGCCGAGCATCTCGAGTGCATTGCGCGTTGCCAAACCGAGCGAACCGCAGATGAGCACGTCGATCTGCTCCAGACCGGCGAACTTGATCAGGTCGGTCGCGGACGTGCCGGCAATCCCGGCAATGCGCTTGCCGACCGGTTCCCGGCCCTCAATGGTGATAATGAGCACCTCACGGCAGTCGCCCAGATTCTTGGCGATCCGGCCGTTTTCATATGCTACGCCAATGTTCATAACAGACCCTCCACGGTCTTAAGCGCACCGGAAAGCTCGTCCGGCAGCTTTGCATCCTCGATCTTGCCTGCGTCAACCGCCGTAGCCAGCTTCGGGTCGATCGGCAGCTTGGCCAGAACCGGCAGCTCGTAGTGCGCGGCTACCTCGTCAATGTGGCTCTCGCCGAATACCGAAATGTGCTTGCCGCAGTCCGGGCATGCCAGATAGCTGTAGTTCTCCACGATGCCGAGCACCGGAATGTTCATCATCTTCGCCATCTTAACCGCCTTGCCGACGATCATGGAGACCAGATCCTGCGGCGAGGTGACAACGATGATGCCGTCCACCGGCAGAGACTGGAACACCGTCAGCGGTACATCGCCCGTTCCGGGAGGCATATCGACAAACAGAAAGTCTACATCGTCCCATACAACGTCCGACCAGAACTGCTTGACAGTCTCCGCGATGATCGGACCGCGGTAAATAACCGGATCGTCCTCATGCGGCAGTACCAGATTGATCGAGATCATCTGTACACCGCCTTCGCTGCGTGCCGGAAGAATGCCTTCCTCGCAGCCCTCGAGCTGACCGTGTACGCCGAAGGTCTTGGGGATAGACGGACCGGTGATGTCGGCATCCAGCACACCGCAGGAATAACCCTTGCGCGTCATGCCGACCGCCATCATCGAGGTGAGCAGGCTCTTGCCTACGCCGCCCTTACCGGAAACAACGCCGATAACTTTTTTAACAGAGGCCGCCGGATTGGCTGCAACCTTGAGGCTCTTTTCGCCGCCGCAGTGAGACGAGCAGCTATCGCAATTATGCGAGCAACCCATAAAAAACAACTCCTTACCTATATATCTTGCATAGAATACAGTATACCCTAAAAAGAAACTTTCCGCAAGCATCGCACCGGCTTATTTATTGACAAATGCCAAAAACGGGAAAGCACCGCTGTCTCGCGGGGGAACGAAACAACGGTGCTTTCGGTTAATAACACAAATTGAAAAAAGGGAAAAAAGAGAAATGAAAAAAATCGGATGACATCAATGTGGGATTTGCGGCTCTCCCTCACTGACAAGTACAGTATACTGTCTTCTTATGCCGAATGTGTGAACAAAATTTGAATATGCTGTGAAGGATCTGCAAAGAAAACGGCTTATCGTCCAAACTGCAGTTTGGCGATAAATCAAGAGAAACGCCCTGTTTCCCGGGGGAAGGAAACAGGGCGTTCTCGTTGATGCAAATGAAAAGAGTTTAAGAAAAGGTGATAAAATCAAAGAAAAGAGGTTGTCAGCTTGAGAAAAGGGGTAACTCTTACTGACACCTATAGTATATCGCGCAGGCGCCCTTTAATTGTGAACAAATCGTGAACAGACCTTGAAATATTTTTTACAATGTAAACAAGTACCCTGCTTAACCATTTCAAAGGTACTCCGAGGCAGGAAAACACCCCGGCTCCGTGGGGGAAACGGAACCGAGGTGTTTTCGATCATTTCACAAAATAAAGGGGGTAAAAGAGAAATAAAAAAATCAGTAGGCTGTGTCGTTCGGGATTGCGGCTTCCCTCATCGACAATGTTAGTATACCCCACTTTACCGCAAAATGTGTGAACGAATTTTGAACATAATTTGAAAGGTTTGTTTCTAAGGCAACACCGCATAATTGAACAAGAATAATTTGCGAGTAAATTTTGCGTGTTACAGCTGTGCGACCATGGTTTTCAGGGCATCCGGGTTCATGGCAGGCGTATCCTTCAGCGGAAATTCCAGACCGAGCCGTTCATATTTTTCCATGCACAGCTTGTGGAACGGCAGAAACTCCAGCTTTTCAAAGTTAGGATAGCTTTCCGCCTTGGCTTTGACGCGGCGCAAATGGTCCATACCATCGGTCAGACCGGGCACAACCACATGCCGAATCCACAGCGGCACGTTTTTCATCGCGGTCAGCTGCAGAAAACGCTCAATCTGGTCGAAATCCGCGCGGCAGTTTTTGAGATAATCCGCTTTGGTGAGGAATTTCAGGTCGCACAGGACCAAATCCGTGTGCGCTAGCACCTTTTCCGCTTTGGAGAGATTGCCCACGCCGGAGGTATCGAGCGCGGTGTGTACGCCGTGCTCATGCAGCCTGGCGAAGAATTCCTCAACGAATTCGGCCTGCAGAAGCGGTTCGCCGCCGGTGACGGTTACGCCGCCGCCGTTTTTCCAGTACGGACGAAACCGGAGAGCCTTTCGGACCAACTCGTCCACGTCGGTCGGTGTGCCGCCTTCGGTCAGCCAAGTATCGGGATTGTGGCAATAGACGCACCGCAGCGGGCAGCCCTGCATAAATACGACGTATCGCACGCCGGGGCCGTCCACCGCGCCGAGAGATTGGATGGAATGAATGTTTCCGGTCATATTGCCACTTTCCTTTCATTGCTGAATTTATCAATCCGTTTGGGTAAACGGGGAACGTGCGGTACCCACCGCTGGGGGCAAAGAGTTGCGCGGCACTGTTATCCCCCAGGGGACTCTCTCTTGCCCTTCGGGCAATTCACCTTGTGCCGCGCTCTGTGGAGATTTAACCGTACGTATAGTAGTACGCTATCTGTGAACTGCTAATATTTTACGAAAGACACGCTGCGGTAACCCGACTGCCGTTCCCCTTTCGCAGCGGTCACATGTCGGCAATCTGCGCCAGACTATCCCAAAGGAAACGTGGAGAAAATCAGAGGGTGGAAACCTTAGGTGTCCATCCCTCTTGTGCGCCCGCGCGGCGTCAGCGCAGTTCCGTTCGCTTCACAAGCGAAAACTCAGATCGCCTCGTGGAAGGTACGCGAAATAACCTCACGCTGCTGCTCGCGGCTCAGCTTGTAGAAGTTTACCGCGTAGCCGGAAACACGGATGGTCAGGTTCGGGTACTGCTCCGGATGCTCGTAAGCCGCCATCAGGGTTTCGCGGTTGAGCACATTTACGTTCAGATGATGCGCATTCTGCGCGAAGTATCCGCCCATGATGGCAACAAGGTTGTTCACCTGCTCCTCATCGGTCTTGCCGAGCGCGCCCGGCGTGATGGAGAACGTGTTGGAGATACCATCGCGGCAGTAGGTGTAGCTCAGCTTTGCAACCGAGTTGAGGGAAGCCAGCGCGCCGGAAACGTCGCGGCCGCTCATCGGGTTTGCGCCCGGTGCCAGCGGTTCGCCGTGACGGCGGCCGTCCGGCGTGTTGCCGGTCTTTTTGCCGTACATAACGTTAGAGGTGATGGTCAGGATGGACATCGTGTGGATCGCACCGCGGTACAGCGGGAACTGCGTCAGCGCCTGATAGAACTTCTCGACCTGCTCACACGCGATCTGATCTACGCGGTCGTCGTCATTGCCGAACTTCGGGAAATCGCCCTCGATCTCGAAATCAACGATAATGCCGTTCTCCGGATTGCGGATGGGCTTTACCTTGGCATACTTGATCGCGGAGAGCGAATCCGCCATGCAGCTCATGCCCGCAATGCCGAATGCCATCAGGCGGCGCACCTCGGTATCATGCAGCGCCATCTGGCTCTTTTCGTAGGCGTACTTGTCGTGCATGTAATGGATGGTGTTCATCGCGGAAACGTAGGTCTTAGCCAGCCACGGACGGTAGAAGTCCATGCGGCGGAGAACCTCCTCATAATCCAGCACATCGCCGTCCATGACCGGCATCTCCGGGCCGACCTGCTCAAACTTGTTCTCGTCACGGCCGCCGTTGATTGCCATCATCATCAGCTTTGCGATGTTGGCACGCGCACCGAAGAACTGCATGTCCTTACCGACGCGCATCGCGGATACGCAGCACGCGATTGCGTAATCATCGCCGTAGTACGGGCGCATAACGTCATCGTTCTCGTACTGCAGGGCATCCGTGTCGATAGATACCTTTGCGATGAACTTCTTCCAGTTCTCCGGCAGGTTTTCGCTCCACAGAACGGTCAGATTCGGCTCTGCGGCAGCGTTCAGGTTGTACAGGGTGTTGAGCATGCGGTAGCTGTTCTTCGTAACCATGTGACGGCCGTCCTCGCCGATGCCGCCGACTGCCTCGGTGATCCACATCGGGTCGCCGCCGAACAGCTCGTTGTACTCCGGGGTACGCAGGTGACGCGCCATACGCAGATGCAGCACGAAATCATCCATGATCTCCTGTGCCTCGCTCTCGGTGAGCAGGCCTGCCGCAATATCGCGCTCAAAGTAGATATCGAGGAAGGTGGAGGTGCGGCCAAGGCTCATTGCGGCGCCGTTCTGCTCCTTGATGCCGGCAAGATAGCCGAAGTACAGCCACTGAACGGCCTCCTTTGCGTTCTCCGCCGGACGGGTGATATCAAAGCCGTAGGAAGCCGCCATTGCGATCATGTCCTTGAGCGCCTTGATCTGGTCGCTCAGCTCCTCAGCGCAGCGGATTTCCTTCTCGGTGGTCGGCACGCTGCCGAGCGCATCCTTGTCCTTCTGCTTCTCCTCGATGAGGCGATTCACGCCGTACAACGCCACGCGGCGGTAGTCACCGATGATGCGGCCGCGGCCGTAAGCATCCGGCAGGCCGGTCAGCAGACCAACGTGACGCGCTTCACGAACGTCCTTGGTGTATGCGGAGAATACGCCGTCGTTGTGGGTCTTGTGGTACTTGAACTCCTCCTCAATCTTGGGAGAAACTTCATAGCCGTACTGCTTGCACGCATCACGAACCATACGCATGCCGCCGAACGGATTGCATGCACGCTTGAGCGGCTCATCGGTCTGCAGGCCGACGATAACCTCGTTATCCTTGTCGAGATAGCCCGGGCCGAAGGCCGTGATAGTGATAACGGTCTCGGTGTCGATATTACGGACACCGCCCTTTTCGCGCTCCTCCGCGAGCAGTGCATCGAACTTCTCACGCAGCGCAGTCGTGCGTGCGGTAGCCGGAGCCAGAAAAGCGCCGTCACCATCATACGGGGTGTAATTCTTCTGGATAAAGTCGCGGACATTGATCTCGTTTTCCCAGTTGCCGCCATTAAAGTTGTTCCATGCGTTCATGTTCTTTTCCTCCTGTTTGTGCTGTCTGCTGTCCTTTTTTATGGTAACAAAAAAGGACAGCATCGCTTATTACTTGCGACACTGCCCAGACGGTCGGCATTAAGATACACTTCACGGTGCATCTGATTACGGAACTCCCTGCTCCCCGGTGGTTTGCGCTCCACCTGTGTCCGTCAGTTGCAGGGAATCTGTCTGGCATTAGCATAACACATCTGCCGCTCAATATGCAACTGCCGAAAGTCACAAAAAATCCATGTGAAAAAACGGTGGAATCTGTGTAAAGTATCTTTTCAATTTACACCAAATAGGGTATAGTAAAAATACGATACTGCGCATTGTACAATATGCAGAATGTGGAAAACAGAGTCAGGAGGCAGACGAGTATGTTAAAGATTGGTATGCTGACCAGCGGCGGCGACTGTCAGGGTCTGAACGCGGCACTGCGCGGTGTAGCGAAAACACTGTATAACGAACTGGGAGATAAAGTAACCATCTATGGTATTCGGGACGGCTACCGCGGTTTGATCGAGGGCGATTACCACGAAATGCTGCCCGAGGATTTTTCGGATATTCTGACCGTCGGCGGCACCATTCTCGGTACATCGCGCCAGCCGTTCAAGGAAATGCGCAAGACCATCGAGGACAGCGAGGAGACCAAGCTGGATAAAATGCTGCACACGGTGAAAAAGGCAGGCTTTGACTGTCTGGTCATTCTGGGCGGCAACGGCACGCACAAGACCGCAAACCTGCTGAGCATGAAGGGTGTAAACGTGGTAACGCTGCCCAAGACGATCGACAACGATCTGTGGGGCACCGAGCTGACATTCGGTTTTCAGTCCGCGATTGATATCGCGTCCACGGTTATTGATTCCATCCATTCCACCGCATTTTCGCACTCGCGCGTGTTCATCGTGGAGGTTATGGGACATAAAGCCGGCTGGCTGACGCTGTACGCAGGCATTGCTTCCGGCGCGGATGTCATCGTTATTCCGGAAATCCCCTACTCCGCAAAAAAGATTGCCGCAGCGATTGAAAAGCGTGCCAAGGCGGGCAAACGATTCTCGATCATTGCAGTGGCCGAGGGCGCGATAAGTCAGGACGAGGCCAAGCTGAGCAAAAAGGAATTCAAGGCTGCCCGCGAGGCGATGACCTATCCGTCCATCTCCTACCGCATTGCGGACGAGCTGAAGGAGCTGACCGGTCAGGAGATCCGCGTTACCATTCCGGGCCATTACCAGCGCGGCGGCGCTCCCTGCCCGGCCGACCGTGTGCTGACAAGCCGGTTCGGCGTAGCGGCAGCCCAGCTTATCCTGCAGAAAAAGTTCGGCTATATGGTTGCGCTGCAGGATAACCATATCGTGCCGGTTCCGCTGACCGAGGTCGCAGGCAAGCTGAAAACCGTTCCGCCCGATGGCGAACTGGTGAAGCAGGCAAGAGCGCTCGGACTGTCGATGGGCGACTGATTGCCGAATTGAGAATTGAAAATGGAGAATGGAGAAGGAACGCAGCTATTTAATCCGTTCCAAAAAGGACGCATAATATGCGTCCTTTTTTCGTGCGAAAGCACATATAAAATTCCGGTTTGCTTGCAAACCGCAACTACACGACAGGATTTCGTTCAGAAATCTGAGTCATTGTCCCGTGCCGTGCACGACCGCCGTTTCACGGCGGCATTCAATCGCGTTTGCCGTGCAAATGCAAAAAAACGCAGGACATGCGCGCGCAGCGCGGACATAGCCGCGCAAGGATAGCGCCTGCGTTTTTTTACAAGAAAAAAGGGATTTTGTGTGCCCGCCAAGGCGGACGCGCAAAATCCCGTATAGGACGTATCCGAGCCATTGGCTCGGTACGTCCCTCTCGTCCGAAAGCGTGGTTTCGGACGAATTATTTGATGGTCATAACCTGATCACGAGCAGGACCTACGCCAAGCATGGTAATCGGGCACTCGATGATGCGCTCCAGCTCCTTGATGTAGGACTGCACGGTTGCCGGCAGTTCCTCAAAGGAACGGCAGTTGGTGATATCCTCATCAAAGCCGTCGAACTCCTCGTAAACCGGCTCACAGTCTACCAGATCCATGAAGTTTGCCGGGAACTCGGTAACGGTCTCGCCGTTCTTCAGCTTGTATGCAACGCAGACCTTGAGCTTCGGCAGACCGCGCAGCGGGTCGATCTTGTTGATAACAACGTCGGTCAGACCGTTTACACGAACCGCATAGCGTGCAACGACTGCGTCGAACCAGCCGGTACGGCGCGGACGGCCGGTAACGGTACCGAACTCGCCGCCTGCATTGCGGATGTAGTCGCCGGTCTCGTCGAACAGCTCGGTCGGGAACGGACCCTCGCCTACACGGGTAGTGTAGGACTTAAAGATACCCATGATCTCGTTGATGGCAGTCGGGCCGACACCGGAACCGATGCAGCAGCCGCCTGCTACCGGATGAGACGAGGTAACATACGGATAGGTGCCCATGTCGAGGTCGAGCAGTGTGCCCTGCGCACCCTCGAACAGCACTTTCTTGCCGGACTTGATGGCGTCATAGGTCATAACGGTGGTGTCGCGCACCATCGGACGCAGACGGTCTGCGTAAACCTTGTACTCTGCGATAACAGCGTCCGCGTCGATCGGCTCGCCGCCGTAAACGCCGGTAATCACGCGGTTCTTACGGGCACAGGTCTCGCGGATAACCTCCTCGAAACGCTCTGCGTCTACAAAATCGTGCATGCGGATGCCGCTGCGCTCGGACTTGTCCATATAGGTCGGGCCAATGCCCTTCTTGGTGGTGCCGATTGCGGTGCCTTCCTTGGCCTTCTCCGCCTCGCTGAGCGCATCCAGCTCAAGGTGCCACGGCATGATGCAGTGGCAGCGTGCGTCGATGAACAGCTTGTCGGTGGAAACGCCCTTCTCGTGCAGACCGTCGATCTCGCCGAGGACAGCCTTCGGATTGACAACAACACCCGGGCCGATGACGTTGACGCACTCCGGATACAGGATGCCGGACGGAATCAGCTGCAGCTTGTACTTCTCACCGCCGGCTACAACGGTGTGACCGGCATTGTTGCCGCCCTGGCTGCGGACAACCAGATCCGCCTTGCCTGCGAAAATATCAATAAACTTACCCTTGCCTTCGTCGCCCCACTGAGCGCCGAGAATTACCTTACCTGGCATAGGATTTCCTCCCTTTCTATCTGCAACGTGCTCTTGTCACGCGATATACTTTATATATGTATGGATCATACCCTTGAAATTATAGCATACCCTTCTCTACTTTTCAATGCCGTTTTGCACGTTTTTGTCTTGTAAAAGACGGCCCGCCGTTGTAAAATATTTTATAATAGTGGGAAGTATGGCCGCACGGCGGTCTGTCCCGATGAAGGAGTTCGTTTTTCTATGCATTATCTTGATAACGCGGCGACGACCCGCGTGCTGCCCGAAGCAGCCGAAGCGGCCGTTCACGCGATGTGCGAGGAGTTCGGCAATCCGTCCAGCCTGCACCGCATGGGTCTGGAGGCCTCGCATCTGCTCGAGGACAGCCGCAGGACGGTCGCGTCTGCGCTCGGCTGTCTGCCCGAGGAAGTATATTTCACCGCCTGCGGCACGGAGAGCACCAACATCAGCCTGCGCGGTGCCGCTCACCTCAACCGACATAAAAAGGGCCGCATCATCACGACCGAGATCGAACACGCGGCAACCGTCAACACCGCAAAGCAGCTTGCTGCGGACGGCTTCGACGTAGTTTTCCTTGCACCGGACGCAACCGGTCACATCACGCCCGAGGTGCTGAGCGAAGCACTGACCGAGGACACCATTCTTCTCTCCTGCCAGCTGGTCAACAACGAGATCGGCACGGTACAGCCGGTCGAACAGCTCGGAAAGCTGCTCAAGGCCAAGGCACCCAAGGCGCTGTTCCATATTGATGCCGTACAGGGTCTTTGCCGTGTACGCCTGACGCCGAAAAAATGGAACTGCGACCTGATGAGCGTTTCCGGCCACAAAATCGGCGCACCCAAGGGCATCGGTGCGCTGTATGTGAAAAAGGGCCTGCGCCTGCCTCCGCTGACGTTCGGCGGCGGTCAGGAGCGCGGCATGCGCCCGGGCACCGAGGCCGTGCCGAATATTGCCGCATTTGCCAAGGCGTGCGAGATTCGCATGGCGCATTTCGACGAGGATTACGCCCATGTGAAGGAGCTGGCCGACTACCTCAAGCAGCAGGTGGCCGCCGAGCTGCCGGATGCTGTAATTAACGGAGAAGGCGATATCCCGCATGTTGTCAATCTTTCCATGCCCGGCTGCAAGAGCGAGGTCATGCTGCATGTACTCGAGGGGGACGAGGTTTACATTTCCAGTGGCTCAGCCTGCTCCAAGGGCAAGCAGAGCGGTGTGCTCAAGGCACTCGGTCTGCCGAAGGCGCGCACGGACAGCGCGCTGCGCGTTTCGTTTGCACCGTTCAACACAAAGGAAGATGTGGATGCTTTTGTGGCAGCGGTCAAAAAGGGCGCGAAAATGTTCCGCAGATAAGCTAATTCGTAATTAGGAATTATTGCGAGGAGGTAGGGTTATGAGAAAAGTGGTTATAAACACGTTGATTTGTCTGGTATGTACAGCGATAATCTTCTATCTGCACTTTGCCGTATATGATGGAATGCTGCTGCAGGAGCCGTTCTTTATTGGTTCCATATGTGCGGTATGTATCGTATTTGCACTTCGTTCCAACATTGACGACCAGACCTATACAACGCAATGGAACTACCCGACAGCCTTTCTGCGGATACGGCTGTATCAGCTCTTATGGTGTACGATTGCAGTCAGCATACCGGTTATTCTCATCACCGAACCGTACCACTTTGAATACTGGTTTGCACTGACCTGTATTGTGGTTATTGCTCTCATCTCTAAGCTGCATCTGAAAACCGTTCCTGCCGTACCTGTTACGGTTATGGTGACCATGCTGGTTACGATGGGGGTCTTTCTGCTGGCTGTTCGTCCAATCAGCGCATCCAATGCGGAAAAGCTGGTCAAACAAGCAGGCTACACCGATCTATACCGCTTCAAAATAGAGTTTAGCGGCACATTTTGGACTACCCTTCCGGATGACACCGGCATCGGCTGCACCATGCCCGAGGAGAAAGACCCGCTCGGGTATTATGGCTTCCGCGCATACAAGGACAGCGAAAAATACTGCGTGATCGTCTCTGCGGCACGCGGACAGATCGAAGTACAGGAAAAACAAGGAGTTTAATCTATATGGAATACAAAACCATCACCAAACCGGACGGCTCGGAGCAGAAGCTCGCCGTATATGACGGCAAATGCCGCTTCTGGATGGAGGGCCTTTACGACAGCCTGCCGGACACTGCCGAAAAGCGTGCGGAGGAATGCAGTCTGCCGGTCAAAATTGACCGCCGGGAGGACGGCACGGTCAGCGTCGGCACGCAGTCGCTCGTACCGTGGGAGACCGATTACGGCAAGCTGGAAATCATGGCGGACGTTTACTTAAACTATCTGGCACAGGTGTTCAACCTGCCGGATGATGATTACGTCAAGACCCGCTTGGAGTTCGGCTCGGACAGCGCCGACCGCGACAGCCTGATGACCTCCGAGGAGAAGGAAATCATCAGCGCAAACAAATAAATTTACCATCAAGGAGACAATAAATGAAAGAAGTATTACTGCTCAAGTGCGGTGAGATCGTCCTCAAGGGACTCAACCGCAAAACCTTTGAGGATCGTCTGCTGAAAAACCTCAAGCGCCGCATGGCGCACGTTGCAGACTGCGAGATCACCATGCGCCAGTCGGTCGTTTATGTGGAGATTCCGGACGATGCGGACGCAGATGCGGTTATGGAGTGCGCAAGCCGTGTGTTCGGCTTTGCGACCATCTCCCGTGCAGCGGTCTGCCCGGAAAAGACGCTCGAGAGTGTCATTGCGACCGCAAAGGACTATCTGGCACCCAATTTTGCGGCAGCTAAGACCTTTAAGGTCGAGTCCAAGCGCGGCGACAAGAAATTCCCGATGACCTCCACCGAAATCAGCCAGCACGTCGGCGGCGAGCTTGCTGATCTGTTCCCTGATGTTCGTCCGGACATGCACCATCCCGACCTGACCGTACACGTTGAGATGCGCGAGAAGTACGCCTTCGTTCACGCCGGTCCGGTTCCGGGTGCGGGCGGTATGCCCATCGGCTCGAACGGCCGTGCAGCGCTGCTGCTCTCCGGCGGCATCGACTCCCCTGTTGCCGGCTGGATGATGGCCAAGCGCGGTCTGGAGCTGTGCGGCATCCACTTTTTCAGCTATCCGTATACATCCGAGCGCGCCAAGGAGAAGGTGCTTGAACTGGGCCGCAAGCTGACCGCATGGTGCGGCCGCATGAGCGTTATGGTCGTGCCGTTCACCCACATTCAGGAGGAAATCCGCGACAAGTGCCACGAGGAGCTGTTCACGCTCATCATGCGCCGCTTTATGATGCGCATTGCCGAGCGCGTAGCTGTTGAGTACGGCTGCGGTGCGCTCATCACCGGTGAGTCGCTCGGTCAGGTTGCCAGCCAGACCATGCCCGCCATGGCCGTTACCGGCGCGGTGTGCGAGCTGCCGGTATTCCGTCCCTGCATCGGCATGGATAAGGAGGAAATTGTCACGATCGCCCGTAAGATCGACACCTTCGAGACCTCTATCCTCCCCTACGAGGACTGCTGCACCGTATTCACCCCGAAGCACCCGAATACCAAGCCCAAGATGCCGAAGATCCTCGAGGCAGAGAGCCACCTCGACGTTGAAGCACTCGTGGACGAGGCGGTTAAGGGTGTGGAGATTATCCACCTTCCGTAATAATTAGGAATGAGTAATTAAAATAGCAATTCCCTTGATTTAAGGAGGAACTTTCATTGAACGCAGAACTTATCGCAGTCGGCACAGAGATCCTGCTGGGCGACATCGTGAATACCGATGCACAGCTGATCTCGCAGGGTCTGTCCGAGCTGGGCATCAATGTATTCTACCAGACCGTTGTCGGTGACAATCCGGCCCGCCTCGAGCGCGTTGTCCGCGAGGCAAAGGACCGTGCTGACATCATCATCACCACCGGCGGCCTCGGCCCAACCCTTGACGATCTGACCAAGGAGACGCTGGCGACCGTTTTCGGCAAAAAGATGGTACTGCATCAGCCGTCCATGGACCGTCTGACCGACTTTTTCAAGACCATCGGCCGCGAAATGACCAAGAACAACGAAAAGCAGGCATGGCTGCCGGAGGGCTGCACCGTATTCACCAACCTGTGGGGCACGGCACCCGGCTGTGCATTTGAGGCCGACGGCAAGCACGTTCTCATGCTGCCCGGCCCTCCGCGCGAGTGCAACCCGATGTGGAAGGAATGTGCAATGCCGTATCTGTACAAGCTGGCAGGCGGCTGCATCGTATCCCGCAACATCCGCGTATTCGGCCTCGGCGAAAGCAACATGGAGAATATCCTGCACGACATGATGGAAAAAAGCGCAAACCCGACCATCGCGCCGTATGCCCGCACCTCGGAGTGCTTCGCGCGCGTTACCGCCAAGGCAGACACCCCAGCAGAATGCGAGAAGATGCTCGATCCGGTCGTTGACGAAATCCTGAAGCTGCTCGGCGACGACGTTTACGGCGTAGATGTTGACTCTCTCGAGCAGGTAGTCGGCGACGGCCTGCGCGAGCGCAAGCTGACCCTCGCAGTAGCCGAAAGCTGCACTGGCGGTCTGCTGTCCAAGCGCCTGACCGACATCCCGGGCGCATCCGATTACTACCTCGGCGGTGTATGCTCGTACAGCAACAGCGTCAAGGAGAAGGTGCTCGGCGTGAAGAAGGAGACCCTCGATACGGTCGGCGCGGTATCTTCCGAAACCGCAGAGCAGATGGCTGTCGGCGTTGCAAATGCGCTTGGCTCGGACATCGGCGTCGGCATCACCGGCATTGCCGGCCCGGGCGGCGGCACCGAGGACAAGCCGACCGGTCTGGTCTATATCAGCGTTTGGTACGACGGCAAGTTCTTTACCCGTAAAATGCAGTCCTCGCTCGGCCGCGACCGTGTGCGCATGCAGGCCGCTTCTACGGCGCTTGATCTCATCCGCCGCCACATTTTCTGAACAAATTTATATCGAATTGTACGTTATTTTGTCATTTCCACTCAAATGATGTGGAAAGCAAACAAAATTTCTGTAAAGAAAGTCCAGTAATTGTGTTAAATTGCTGGACTTTTCTATTTATGTGATGTATACTATATCTAACTAAAGTGAGGGTATTCCGCCAAAATTCTGTCGAAGTACACAAACTGTTGGAAAATATTCGTATTTTCCTTCATTTGGCGGCTGTAAAGGGAGAGATGCTGTATGAAGAAAAAATCCGCAGCACCCGCCGCGGAAAAGCGAAGCGAGCTTTTCTATTCCGGCCGGGATTGTCGCGCGTTCGATTACATGGGAGCCCACCCTTTCGTGCAGGATGGTGAACAGGGTTATCTGTTCCGTGTTTATGCACCGGAGGCCAAAAAAGTTTCCGTCATGGGTGAGTTCAACGACTGGAATCGCGACGCCGATTATATGACGCGCGATGAACAGGGTATCTGGGAGAAATTTATTCCGAATATTCCGGAATATGCCGCATACAAGTATAGTGTATGGGCCAAGTCCGGCGATGTGTTTGACAAGTCCGACCCGTACGGCTTCCATTTCGAGACCCGTCCGGGCAACGCCACCAAGGCGTATGACATCGACGGCTACGAATGGGGCGACGCCTCGTGGCTGGACTGGCGTAAAAAGCACCTGCCGTATTCCAATCCGGTCAACATCTACGAATGCCACCTTGGCTCGTGGAAGATGCACGAGGACGGCAACTTCTACTCCTACCGCCAGCTGGCGGACGAGCTTGTGCCGTATGTCAAGGAAATGGGCTACACCCACATCGAGTTTATGCCGCTGACCGAGTATCCGTTCGACGGCTCGTGGGGCTATCAGGTAATCGGCTACTTTGCCGCCACAAGCCGCTACGGCACGCCGAAGGATCTGATGTACCTGATCGACAAGGCGCATCAGGCCGGTCTGGGCATTATCATGGACTGGGTTCCGGCGCACTTCCCGAAGGACGGCTGCGGACTGGTCGAGTTTGACGGCTCGCACCTGTACGAATACGCCGATCCGCTCAAGATGGAGCACAAGGAATGGGGCACGCGCGTATTCGACTACGGCAAGGTCTCCACGAGAAACCTGCTGTTCTCCTCTGCGATGTTCTGGATCGAGAAATTCCACATGGACGGCCTGCGTGTGGACGCGGTCGCTTCCATGCTGTATCTGGACTACAACCGTCAGGGCGAATGGCGGCCGAACGTCCACGGCGGCCGTGAGAACCTCGAGGCCGTTGACTTCCTGCGGCTGCTCAACGAGTACATCCTGACCGATCATCCGGACGTTATGATGATCGCCGAGGAGTCCACCGCATGGCCGATGGTGACCAAGCCGGGTTACGACGGCGGTCTGGGCTTCAACTTCAAGTGGAACATGGGCTGGATGAACGACATGCTGTGCTACTGCTCGGCGGACCCGTTCTTCCGCAAGGACATGCACGACAAGATCACCTTCTCGTTCATGTACGCCTTTTCCGAAAACTACATTCTGCCGCTCTCGCACGATGAGGTCGTGCACGGCAAGTGCTCGCTCATCAGCAAGATGCCGCCTCCGTATGAAAATCAGTTTGGCGGTCTGCGCGCGCTGTACGGCTACATGGCCGCACACCCGGGCAAGAAGATGCTGTTCATGGGCGGCGAGTTTGCACAATTCTCCGAATGGGCGTACCAGCGCGGACTGGACTGGATGCTGTTGGATTATCCGGCGCACCGCCAGATGCAGGCGTACGTCAAGGCGCTCAATCACTTCTACCTTGCTACTCCGCAGCTGTGGGAGCAGGATACCGACTGGCGCGGCTTTGAGTGGATCAGCCATGAGGACAACCGCAACAACATCATCGCCTTCCGCCGTGTGGCGAAGGACGGCTCGGATATCGTGGTTGTTGTCAACTTCTCTCCGGAGGAGCAGCAGGAATACCGCATCGGCGTTCCGATCACCGGCACTTATGAAGAGATATTCACCTCGGACAAGACCGAGTTCGGCGGCAGCGGCATGGCAAACGGCAAGCTCAAGACCGAAAACAAGCCCATGCACGGTCAGGAACAGTCCATTGTTCTGAAGATTCCGCGCTTCGGCGTGCTGTTCTTCAAGGGCAAGGCAAGAGCCAAGCGCCGCACCAAGGCAGAGATCGAGGCCGCAAAAGCCGCGGCTGCCAAGAAACCGGTAAAGCGCACCCGCTCGACCAAGGCAGTTGCGAAATCCGGAACCAAGGCCGTTGCCCGCACAACCGAGAAGGCCGTAGCCAAGACCGGCTCCAAATCCGTTGCAAAGACCACTGAAAAGGCGGTGGCACGCACCGGAACCAAGGCAGTTGCGAAGACCACTGAAAAGGCGGTGACACGCACCGGAACCAAGGCAGTTGCGAAAGCCACCGAAAAAGCGGTTTCCGTACCGACAGACAAGGCAGTAACCGCAACCGGCGGTTAAGAGGCAACACCGCACAATTAAAGCTGCGGCGCTTTACGGAAATTTTATGTTCTGATGTCGTTGCGCTTTCTTGCAATACGACAGTATTGCTGCAAAACCGCACCTAATCAGTACGCAAAATTTACTCATAAATCGCTCTTGTTCAATTATGCGGTATTGCCTAATAAAGCAGATTAACGCCTGAAACAGACGCAAATCCGCAAAGAGAGATACACAGAGGGGATACGCCAGACGGCGTATAGATCGCAGCGATGCAAACTGTGAAAAAGGAGAATTTACATGTATCGGAAAAAAGAATGCGTAGCCATGCTGCTCGCAGGCGGCCGCGGCAGCCGTTTGTATGTGCTGACCAAAAAGGTCGCTAAGCCTGCCGTACCGTTCGGCGGTAAGTACCGTATTATCGACTTCCCGCTTTCCAACTGCGTCAACTCCGGCATTGATACTGTCGGCGTGCTGACCCAGTACGAGCCGCATGTGCTCAACGCTTACATCGGTTCCGGCCAGACGTGGGACCTCGACCGCCTGCGCGGCGGCGTCTATGTTCTGCCGCCGTACGAGAGCAAAAAGACCGAGTGGTACAAGGGCACCGCAAACGCCATCTACCAGAACATTCAGTTCCTGGAGGATTACGATCCCGAGTACGTCCTCATTCTTTCGGGCGACCACATCTACAAGATGGACTACAACAAGATGCTCCAGCAGCACAAGGAGACCGGCGCTGACGCGACCATCGCGGTGCTGGACGTTCCGCTTTCCGAGGCTTCCCGTTTCGGCATCATGAACTGCAAGCCGGACGGCACCATCTACGAATTTGAGGAGAAGCCGAAGGAGCCGAAGTCCACGCTGGCTTCCATGGGCATCTACATTTTCACCTGGAAAAAGCTGAAGGAATACCTCATCAATGACGAGGCCAACGAGCAGTCCTCCAACGACTTCGGCAAGGACATTATTCCGGCGATGCTGAATAACGGTGAAAAGCTGGTTTCCTACCGCTTCAAGGGCTACTGGAAGGACGTAGGCACCATCGAGAGCCTGTGGGAAGCAAACATGGATCTGCTCTCTCCGAACTCCGGCCTGCAGCTTTCCGATGACAGCTGGAAGATCTACGGCCGCACCACCGGTTCGCCTCCGCATTTCACCTCCAAGCAGGCTAAGGTTACCCATACCCTGCTCTCCGAGGGCTGTGAGATCTACGGCGACGTTTCCGAGTCCGTCCTGTTCTCGGATGTTACGATCGGCAAGGGTGCCAAGGTGGAATATTCCATCCTGATGCCGGGTGCTGTGGTTGAGGAAGGCGCGACCGTGCGCTACTCCATCGTAGCCGAAAAGGCCGTTATCGCCAAGGGCGCGGAAGTCGGCGGCAGCCCGTCCGACAGCGACGCAGACAACTGGGGCGTTGCGGTAGTAGCCGAAGGCGTTCGCATCGGCAGCGGCGCAAAGCTGGCCGCTAAGGAAATGGCAGACGAGGATCTGCCGGACGTAAAGTAAGGGGGCGGCACAAACATGAACAGCGTTTTAGGCATGATCATTGCATTTGATACCGACAACGATCTCCGCGAGATCACCGAGCACCGCACAGTCGGTGCGGTACAGTGGGGCGGCCGGTATCGCATTATCGACTTTATGCTTTCCAATATGGTAAACAGCGGCATTTACCGCGTGGGCGTACTGATGAAGGACAAGTACCAGTCCCTGATCGACCACATCGGCAATGCCAAGGACTGGGATCTTTCCCGCAAGAACAGCGGCGTAACCTTGCTGCCGCCGTACTCCTACTCCAAGAAGGCGTCTCCGCTGGTAACCGGCGAATACCGCGGCAAGATTGACGCACTGGCCGGTGCGGTTGACTTCCTGCAGAAGAACCGTGCAGACTATGTAGTCGTAGCGGACGGCGACATTGTTGCCAATGTACCGCTCGACGACGTGATCGACCGCCACATCAAGTCCGGCGCAGACCTGACCATGGTATGCACCAAGAAGCAGAAGAATTCCCCGTTCACCACCTATGTGGAGCTGAACCGCAAGAAGGAAGCCGTTGACATCCGCGTTGGAGACTGCAACGAAGGCAAGTGCAAGCATGCGGCACTCGGCATTTACGTCATGAGCCGCCAGTACCTTATCCACATGCTGTCCGACTGCGTAACCCATAACTGCATCCACTTCGAGCGCGAGTTCCTCACCCGTGCCCTGATGGACGGCACGGTAGCCGGCTACCTGTTCAACGAGTACGCCGTCAAGATCGAGGACACCTTCGACTACTACCGCTCCAACATGGACATGCTCGACAAGGATGTCCGCAACGAGGTATTCAAGCGCACCCGTCCGATCCTGACCCGCATCAAGGACGAGGCTCCGACCTACTACGGCGATGAAGCCGACGTAGAGGACTGCCTCATCGCCGACGGCTGCCGCATCGAGGGCAAGGTAAAGAACTCCGTCCTGTTCCGCGACGTTGTGATTGAAAAGGGCGCCGAGGTCAATAACTGCATCATCATGGAAGGCGGACGCATTATGACCGAGGCTTCGCTCCGTCATGTCATCACCGACCGCAATGTTATTATCCGTGATGGCCGCACGATGATGGGACACGAAAATTATCCGATCACCATCGCAAAAAACGCAACCGTTTGATCCTTTTCTGTTAAATCCGCATAAACTTCTGTTTAGAAGTTGCTATCACAGCAAAAACGCATTTTCCGCAGCGCAAATGTTCGTGAAATATTGCTATATTACATTCAGACAGAAACGAGTATAATAAAATTACAACGGGTGCGGAAACGGTCAGCGCTGTTTCCGCACTCTCTGTTGGGGAGGCTCGGCTTTATGAAAATCATGTATGTTACCAGCGAATGCGCTCCGTTCATCAAAACCGGCGGATTGGGCGATGTAGCAGGTTCGCTCCCGCAGGCACTCGCTGCCAAGGGACATGACGTGCGTGTATTCTGCCCGCTGTATTCTGCGATCGACCAGAGTATGCGCGAAAAGTTCTATTACATCAAAAACGCTTACGTCCGTCTGGGCTGGCGCAACCAGTACTGCGGTATCTTCCGCTATGAGGCAGACGGCGTTACCTATTATTTCATTGACAATGAGTATTACTTCGCACGCGGCCAGATCTACGGCGAGTACGACGACGCAGAGCGCTTCGCGTACTACTCCAAGGCGGTACTCGAGGTACTGCCCGATCTGGAGTGGAAGCCGGATGTGATCAACTGCAACGACTGGCAGACCGCCCTCGTTCCGGTTTACTACAACCTGATGTTCGCTTCCCGTCCGTTCTACGAGAACATCAAGACCGTGTTCACTATCCACAACATCCAGTACCAGGGCCGCTACGGCCGTGAGATTCTGGAGTATGTGCTCGGCATTGACGATGCACACTTCCGCTCCGGCTTTATGGCGATGGACGGCGATGTCAACCTGATGAAGGCTGCTATCGTAGCTTCCACGGCTGTCACCACGGTTTCACCGACCTATGCCAACGAAATTCAGACCGAATACTACGGCTACCGTCTGGATTCCGTGCTGCGCATGAACAGCTACAAGCTGCACGGCATCCTGAACGGCATCAACATGGATGCGTTCAATCCGGAAACCGACAGCAAGATCTTCAAGAACTACGGCCCGAACAACCCGCAGGATAAGCTGGTCAACAAGACCGAGCTTTTGAAGCTCTGCGGCCTTGAGGGCGATGCAAACACGCCTGTCATCGGCATCGTTACCCGCTTTGTTGACCAGAAGGGACTCGACCTTGTGGAAGCAGTCCTGCCGGATATTCTGGCGGATGATGTTCGGCTGATCGTGCTCGGCACCGGCGACTACCGCTATGAGCAGATGTTCATTGAGGCAAAGCGCCGCTGGCCGGATAAGGTTTCCGCGTCCATCATGTTCTCCGGCGATCTGGCAAACCGTATTTATGCAGGCGCCGATATGTTCCTGATGCCGTCCAAGTTTGAGCCGTGCGGCCTGGCACAGATGATCGCACTGCGCTACGGCACTATTCCGATCGTCCGCGAGACCGGCGGCCTCAAGGACACCGTTCACGCCTTTGTCGATTATGCCGGCACGGGCAACGGCTTCACCTTTGCAAGCTACAACGCGCACGACATGCTGCACGTTATCCGCGAGGCCTGCGGCGTATTCCGCTTTAACAAGCCTGCGTGGAGCAAGCTGATTATGCAGGGTATGCAGAGCGACTTCAGCTGGGGCAGCTCTGCCGATAAATATATCGAGGTTTACAAGACCGCGATGGGTCAGTAACCGACCTGTCAGCCCGACCCGTCACCCGATTTGAGGGAATACGGTGACGGTACCCGGTAATACCGTATTATTTTTACCCAGTAAAATCTACGGTATTTCCAAGGCAGTCCCGCGTGGTTCAGCGGCGAGGGATTGTCGAGCAAATTTTGCGTCCTGACGAGGCGCGGGTTTGCAGCAATACTTTGTGTATTGCAAAAAGCCGCAACGAAATCAGGGCACAAAATTTCCGACAAGCACCGCCGATGCAACCGCGTGGGACTGCCTACCAAAATTATGTGAGGAGATAAGAAAGACCATGCCAAAGACCCAGTACACAAAGACCGCTTTGAAAGAAGCCATTGCAGGTAAACTGCAGCGACATTTTGCCTGCGAGGTAGAGGACGCTACCAAGGATCAGGTATACGAGGCTTGTGCCCTCGTAGTGCGCGATGCACTGACCGAGCACATGATCGAAACCCAGAATGAGGTAGAGCAAGACGGAGAGCGTCAGGTGCATTACCTGTGCATGGAATTTCTTGTCGGCCGCAGCCTGCGCAACAACGCCTACAACCTCGGTAAGCTGGACGCTCTGACCGCAGCCCTGAAGGACATGGGCTTCGAGATGGCGGACATCTTCGAGGAGGAAGCTGATCCCGGTCTGGGCAACGGCGGTCTTGGCCGTCTGGCTGCCTGCTACATGGACGGCATGGCGACCGACGGCGTACGCGGCACCGGCTACTCCATCCGCTACGAGCACGGCATTTTCAAGCAGAAGATCGTTGAAGGCCAGCAGGTCGAGCTGCCGGATTCCTGGCTGTCTACCGGCGAGGTTTGGCAGATTCCGGCAATGGATGAGACCCGCGAGGTCAAGATCGGCGGCACGGTTGACACCTACTTCGACGATAACGGCAAGCTGGTTGTCAACTACCACGATTACACGCCGGTTCTGGCAGTTCCGTATGATATGCCGATCTCCGGCTACGGCACCAACAACATCGCGCGTCTGCGCCTGTGGAAGGCACAGAGCCCGATCGCACTGGACATGAAGCTGTTCTCCTCCGGTGAGTATCTGAAGGCACTGGAGAAGCACGCACTGGCAGAGACCATCTCCATGGTCCTCTATCCGGAGGATAACCACCGCGAGGGTCAGTCCCTGCGTCTCAAGCAGCAGTACTTCCTGGTTTCCGCAACCCTGCAGGACATCTGTGCAAAGCACAAGGCCAAGTACGGCACGCTTGAAAACTTCGCGCACAAGCACGTTCTGCATATCAACGATACCCATCCGACTCTGGTTATTCCGGAGCTGATGCGCATCCTGATGGACGAGAACGACATGAGCTGGGAGCAGGCCTGGAACATCACCAGCCAGTCTGTTGCTTACACCAACCACACCGTTATGCCTGAGGCCCTCGAGTGCTGGCCGGTATCGCTCGTTCAGGAGCTGATGCCGCGTGTTATGCAGATCATCTACGAAATCAACGAGCGCTTCTGCAAGGAGCTGTGGAACTACTTCCCGAACGACTTCCAGAAGATCTCCAAGCTGGCTATCGTTGCCGACGATACCGTCCGCATGGCGCATCTGGCGATCGCAGGCTCGTTCTCCATCAACGGCGTATCCGCACTGCACTCCGAGATTCTCAAGGAGCGTGTATTCACCGATTTCTACAAGATCTACTCCTCCAAGTTCTGCAACGTTACCAACGGCATCGCGCATCGCCGCTGGCTGTGCGAAGCCAACCCGGAGCTGGCAGAGCTCATCGAGAGCAAGATCGGCACCGGCTACCGCACCCATCCGTCCGAGCTGCAGGTTCTGAACAACTATGCGGACGACAAGGAGCTGCTCGACAAGCTGGGCGAGATCAAGCGCCACAACAAGCAGCGTCTGGCGGATTATATCAAGGCACACAACGGCATCGAAGTCAACATGGACTCCATCTTTGACGTACAGGTTAAGCGTCTGCACGAGTACAAGCGCCAGATGCTGAACATTCTGCACATCATCAGCCTGTACCACAAGCTGAAGGACAATCCGGATATGGATTTCGTTCCGCGCACCTTTATCTTCGGCTCCAAGGCCGCACCGGGCTACGCAGTAGCGAAGAAGACCATCCAGCTGATCAACTCTATCTCCAAGATGATCGACAACGATCCGGCAGTACGCGACAAGCTGAAGGTCGTATTCCTCGAGGACTACAAGGTATCGCTGGCTGAGATTATCATGCCGGCCGCCGAGGTTTCCGAGCAGATCTCCATCGCCGGCAAGGAAGCATCCGGTACCGGCAACATGAAGTTCATGATGAATGGTGCTCTGACCATCGGCACGATGGACGGCGCAAATGTCGAGATCTGCGAGGCAGTCGGCAAGGAGAACATCTTCATCTTCGGTATGGAAACGCCCGAGGCTGAGGCACTGGCCGCTTCCGGCAGCTATGAGCCGATGGTCATCTACCAGAACGATCCGGTGATCCGCCGCGTGCTCGATCAGATGATCCATGGCTTCGGTGACGGCGTGGACTACACCGATATTGCCAACCTGCTGCTGCACGGCGGCAACGGCGGCCCGGCTGACCGCTATATGAGCCTCAAGGACTTCGCATCCTACGCAGCCGCTCAGGAGCGCGTAAGCGAGGTTTACCGCGATCAGGATCAGTGGAACCGCATGGCGCTGATCAACATTGCAAACTCCGGCCGCTTCGCAGCGGACCGCTCGATTGCTGAGTATGCACAGAATATCTGGAGAGTTAAGACCAACTTCGCATTCTAAGGCTTCGCCTTCGATAGAAAGGACGCAACCGTCCTTTCTATCGAGAAACGCCCTTACCAGGCAAGCCTGTAAGGGCTATTGCAGAGAAATCCCCCGAAAACTTCCCGGTTTTCGGGGGATTTCTCTGTTTGTTAAAAAAGTCAGGCACATGTCCTGACTTTTTTGTCGCGCTACGCGCTCCATTTTATATGCGAACATAGTTCGCAATCTTCCCATTTTCCATTCTCTTCACTCTCCACTCTCCAATCTCAACTCTGTATGCGGGTAGTAATGCGCAAGTATCTCGGTATAATCATATCCCTGCTCCGCCATATATTTCGCACCGTACTGCGACAGACCAACACCGTGTCCGTATCCGATGGTGTGAAACGTAATACTGTCCTCGGTGGTTGTGATGGTGAAATTCGTGGACTGCAGGCCGAACAGCGCCCGTACTGCGGTTCCCTCGACGGTCACGCCGCCGAGCTTCACGGTTTTCACACCGCCAGCCGCCGAGCGCACCGAGGACGCAAACCAGCGGTCGGGCGTACCGCTCACATCCGCTTTTGGCAGAGTCTGCGCGACCTTTTCGCGGAACGCATCCGCCGTTAGCGTCACCTCGCTCTCGTATCCGGCGTACTGCGTGCCGCCCGGACTGACCACGCTTTGCAGATACGGAATATCCTCGCCCCAGACATCGGCGGCAGACTCGGTCTTCGGACCGCTGACGCAGTGGAACACAGCCGCAATCGGTGCACCGTCGCAGGTCAGGATCTGCCCTGCCGTGTCCTTGACGGCCTTGCGTATCCGCGAATAGCCGGTGCTGAACGTCTTGACCGCGTCCGGCTGATATGCCGCACAATGGCTGTAATCGTCGCAGACATCCGCATCCGGATGCTCTGCCGGCCGTCCTCTCGACTGCTTATACACCGCGTACGTCCGCGCTGCGACCGCCTGTGCACGGATGGCTTCAACCGGAAAATCGTCCGCAATCTCTGCCGCCGTCACGCCTTCCACATAGGTCTCCAGCGGCATTTCCTGCGCCTTGCCGTTCACCAGAACCGTGATGGTTAAGCCGTCTGTTGCTGCCGCTGTGACGCTTTCTGTGGGTGCCTGCGGCTCCGTCTTGTCCGTTTCCGATGGGTAAAATACCGGCAGCAAATACAGCACCAGCACCAGTCCGACACCGGTCAGCAGCAGTCTGCGCATGGTATCTCCTCCTTCCCTCTCTACCACAGTGTATGATGCAGATTTGAGGAATATCACACAAAATATAGTTTTTCATTGACAACTCATACTTTATGTTGTATTATAAGGGACATAAAGAATCGAACATTTGTTCGTATATCGTAAGGAGGGGCCGCCATGAAATTATGTGAGATGGCGCAGGAATACCGTGTAAATGTCGCTCTGCTGGAGCTGCGTATCAAGCAGCTTCAGGCGGCGCAGAAGCGTGCGCGTCAGCCGGAGGTGCGCTACCGGCTCAAGCAGCGCGCGAAATTCCTGCAGACGCTGATCAACGAAAGCCGCCAGACCGTATTCCTGATGGAGCACTACCACGACCACAGTGAAGAAGGTGACGCGCATGCGGACTGTCGCGCTGTCTGAGCACACAGCGACACGGCTGGCCTACCGGCAGTATCTCGGTCTGCTCGCGGAGGACGACCGCGGCTTCCGGCAGGCATTCCGCACGGCCTTCTTCCGGGCCATGCGCGAGCAGCTGACACCGCGGCAGTACGAGGTGCTGTGGATGATCGAGGTGGAGGGATTATCCTGCAAACAGTGCGCTGAACGGCTTGGGATCAGTCCATCGGCGGTATCGCGGCACTGTTCTCGCGGCAAAAAGCGGCTGCGGACGCTGCTTGCGTACAATCTGGAGCTGAGACACCAGTATTTTTCTTAGCTGCAAGCGAAAACCGGCACATACAGAGGTTTCTCTCCTTATGTGCCGGTTTTGTTTGTGGAATTTTGTCGTGCACTGACAGCGTACTGCTACACATACGGTTTACTCTCCGCAGGCGCGACAGAAGGTGAATTGCCCGAAGGGCCAGAGAAGGTGCCCTGGGGTATGACCTCGGCGCACCGTTTCTAACGATTTGCAAACATTTAACCGTAGGGGCGGCCATTGGCCGCCCACGCAGCACTCTGCCATCGCATTCATTTTCCATTCTCCATTTTCAATTCTCCATTCTGCACATGCCCAATTCAAACAAACAGCAAAAAAGAGCGGTCTCCCGACCGCTCTTTTGTATTCCGAAGCATCAGCATGCGCCCTTTTCCGAGCAGAATTTGACTTCTTTGCCATCAAGGATCATATTTGTGGTGCGCACGGCGCACATTTTACCGCACATCGAGCAGGTATGACGCTCGGTCGGCGGAACCTGATTATAGAACCGCTCTGCCTTTTCCGGGTCGAGTGCCAGCGCGAACTGCGCGGGCCAGTCCAGCTTATGACGCGCGTCCGCCATTGCGTTATCGCGGTCACGCGCACCGGGCAGACCGAGTGCGATATCGGCGGCATGGGCCGCAATTTTGCTGGCGACGATGCCCTCGCGGACGTCATTTTCATCCGGCAGACGCAGGTGCTCCGCCGGTGTAACGTAGCACAGGAAGTTCGCGCCCGCCTGTGCGGCAATAGCGCCGCCGATGGCCGAGGTAATATGGTCGTAACCCGGTGCAATATCGGTGACGAGCGGCCCGAGGACATAGAAAGGCGCTCCATGGCAAAGGCGCTTTTCCATCTGCATATTGGCCGCGATCTCGTTCATCGCCATATGGCCGGGACCTTCGATCATAACCTGCACGTCCTTCGCCCACGCACGCTGTGCAAGGTTGCCCAGCTCGATCAGCTCACTGATCTGACCCGCGTCGGATGCATCATCAATGCAGCCCGGGCGCAGTGCGTCACCCAGCGAAATGGTAACGTCGTAGCGGCGCAGAATGTCCAGCACCTCGTCGTAATACTCGAAGAACGGATTCTCATTGCCGGTCATCTTCATCCATGCGAACAGCAGCGAGCCGCCGCGGGAGACGATGTTCATCCTGCGGCCCTCGCGCATGAAGGCTTCAACCGCACGGCGGTTGATACCCGCATGAATGGTCATGAAGTCCACGCCCTCCCTGGCGTGCGCCTCAACGACCTTGAGGAAATCCTGCGCTGTGATCTCGAGCAGGTCCTTTTCCAGATACCCGATCGCGTCGTACATCGGCACGGTGCCGATCATCGCTGGCGACATGTCGATCAGCTGCTTGCGGAAGGTGTTGGTCTTGCCGTAGTTGGATAGATCCATGATGGACTCCGCGCCCATGTCAACGGCCATGCGCACCTTGCGCAACTCCATCTCGTAGTCCTTGCAGTCACCCGAAATGCCGAGATTGACATTGATCTTTACGCGGGTGCCGTCGCCGACCGCCTCTGCGGACAGGCTTTTGTGATTGATGTTCGCCGGAATCGCAATCGTACCCTTTGCGACTCGTTCCATGATGAACTCGACCGGACGGTTCTCCTTTTTGGCGACCGTTTCGATCTCCGGCGTGACGATACCGCGCTTTGCGGCATCCATCTGCGTTGCATAATTTCTCATGGCTTGCTGATACTCCTTCGGAATAAAATTTATATTGCTTCCGGAGTGCGGGAAATTAAAATTCTACTGTGGCATGCGGTGCGCTCTGTCCGCAGTATAGTACCGCACTTCGGCGGCAGACAAGTGAGAGAATGGCTGCAAATGCGGCCAATAGCCTTCCCCTTTTGGGAAGGGGGACCGCCGCTTTGCGGCGGTGGATGAGGTTACTCGGGAAAACCTCATCAGTCATCCTGCGGATGACAGCTTCCCCAGCGTGGAAGTCTTGGGTGCTTAAACGTACAGATAATCGGCCATTACAGGCTGCAGATTATGCTCTACGATTGCGTTATACACCTCATCGACCGAGCGGCCGTCCGAAATCTCGAACTGCTCATCGCCCTTATCCTCGCCGGAGTGACCGCCGATACCGACGTCTACGCCTGCGGAAATCTTGGTGGCGGCGATGCCGATGATATTATCGCGGAAGCCCGCCCGCTCGCGGGTCGAGATAGTGATGGACGCGAACGGCATGAAGATGCGGTAGGCGCAGACGACCTGCAGCAGCTGCGGCTCGTGTACGTCCTTCGGGTTGATCTTATCGTTATTGATGATCGGGCGCAGGCGCGGACACGAGAATGCGATCTCTGCGTGTGGATACTTGCGCTGCAGCAGATACGCGTGCAGACCGGTCGCAAACGCATCCTTGCGGAAGTCGGACAGACCGAGCAGCGCCGCAAAGCCGACACCGCGCATGCCGCCCATCAGTGCACGCTCCTGCGCATTCAGGCGGTACGGGAAAATGCGCTTGTGACCGCCGAGGTGCAGGGTTTTGTACTTCTGGTCGTCATAGGTCTCCTGAAATACGGTGACGTAGTCCACACCGCACTCGTGCAGATAAGCGTACTCATCCACGTTGAGCGGATAAATCTCGATGCCGATGACACGGAAATACTTGCGCGCCAGCTTAACGGCTTCACCGATGTAGGATACCGGCGACATGGCACGGCTCTCGCCGGTCAGAATGAGGATTTCCTGCAGACCGGTCTCCGCGATGGCCTTCAGTTCCTGTTCGACCTCATCCATATCCAGCTTGGCACGGCGAATCTTGTTATGACAGTTGAAACCGCAGTAAATGCAGTAATTTTCGCAGTAATTGGCGATGTACAGCGGTGTGAACATCTGCACCGAGTTGCCGAAATGCTTGCGTGTTTCGGCCTGTGCGCGCTGCGCCATCTGCTCGAGGAACGGCAGCGCCGCGGGAGACAGCAGTGCGCCGAAGTCCTCCGGCGAGAGAACGTCCTTGCGAAGCGCACGCAGTACGTCAGCCGCCGTATAGGCATCCGCGTCATAGGCGTTCATACGGGAAATGACCTCGTCCTGCACCTCGGAGCCGATGTTGTCCATACCCGGCTGGTACTCCATGTGGTCAGTATCAGCGGTGATGTATTTCGCAGAAATCATTTCGTTTTTTTCGTTTTCCATGACAAATATCCCTCTTTCCGTCTTAATCCTGCAGGAAACCGGTCAGCGGAGAGGATGCCGAAGCCGTCTCACGGACACGGCCCAGACCGGCAAGGTATGCCGTGCGGCCTGCCTCAATCGCCTGCTTGAACGCCTCAGCCATCGCCGGAATATCGCCTGCGGTGGCAATCGCGGTGTTGGCCATGATAGCTGCCGCGCCCATCTCCATCGCCTCGCAAGCCTGCGACGGACGGCCGATGCCTGCGTCCACGATGATCGGCAGATCAATTTCATCAATCAAAATCTTGATGAACTCGCGGGTAGCAAGACCCTTGTTCGTACCGATCGGAGCCGCCAGCGGCATGATGGAAGCCGCACCGGCATTGACCAGATCGCGCGCAACGTTCAGATCGGGGTACATATACGGCATAACGACGAAGCCCTCTTTCGCGAGGATCTCGGTCGCGCGGATGGTCTCCTGATTGTCCGGCAGCAAGTACTTGCTGTCGCGCATGATTTCGATCTTGACGAAATCGCCGCAGCCGCACGCACGCGACAGACGCGCAATGCGAACCGCCTCATCGGCATTGCGAGCACCCGAGGTGTTCGGCAGCAGCGTTACGCCCTCTGGAATATAGTCGAGAATGTTAGCCGTGCCGCCCTCATTTGCGCGGCGCAGCGCCAGCGTGATGATCTGTGCGCCTGCGTTCTGCACGGCAGCGTTGATCAGGTCGAGCGAATACTTGCCGGAACCAAGGATAAAGCGGGACTGGAACTCGTGTCCGCCGATTACAAGTGTATCTTTCATGTGAAAAACTCCTTTTTCTTGACCCATTTAAGGGAAACGTGTAAACTGATAGTATAAATAAGAAAGGGGAACGCAAAAGTGAAAAAGTTTATCGAAGAATTCAAAGCCTTCGCGCTGCGCGGCAACGTGATGGACATGGCGATCGGTGTTATCATCGGCGGTGCATTCACCAGCATTGTGACTTCACTGACCGAAAACCTTATCAACCCGATCCTCGGCCTGTTCGGCGGCACCGATTTAAGCGGCTTTGTACTTATGCTCGGCCCGGTCGAGCTGCGCTACGGTGCGTTCATTACCTCGGTCATCAACTTCCTCATTATGGCGTTCGTGCTGTTCTGTCTGCTCAAGACGGTCAACAAGCTGACCAGCCTCGGCAAGAAGCCCGAAGCACCCGCTGAGCCGACCACCAAAACGTGCCCGTTCTGCTGCAGCGAAATTCCGATCAAGGCCGTGAAATGCGCGCACTGCGGTTCCGATCAGCCGAAAGAATAATGGAGAATGAAAGCTGCGGCTTCTGTTCTCCGTTTTCTATTTACGGCTCCGTTTCGCCAATGAGCAGGCGCAGCACCATCGTGCCTTCATGCGCCGAGCAGACCGCTACGCGCGGCGCCATCAGACCAAGACCGTCGGCTACATCGCTTGTACCGTCGCCACAGAGGTACACATGGCCGAAGCGTTTTTCGGTCTTGATCAGGTTCGCCGAGCCGTAGCCTGCCATGCCGCTGCCCGATACGACCGGCTTTTCCGGCAGTCTGGTAAGCAGATTCTCGAGCAGCATAGCCTTCTGATCCGGCTTGTCGAACGCCTCCACGACCACATCACAGCCGGAGAACAGCCGCTCCACGTTGGACGGAACGACCCGCTCGGTGTAAGTCTCGTAGGTGAGATAGGGATTGATGGCCTCAAGCTGCTCGACAAGCGCGAGCGTTTTCGGGATGCCGAGGTCTTTCATCGTGTAATGCTGACGGTTGAGGTTGGTGATGTCCACCACATCGAAATCCACGAGGATGAGATGACCGACACCCAGCCGCGCCAGAAAAATCGCAAGGTTGGATCCAAGCCCGCCCAGACCCGCAATGCCGACACACGCCTTGTCCAGCTTAGCCTGAATATCCGCGCCGTGGCGTTCCACCAGTGCGTCATGCAGTTGTTCTTTGGTTAAAATCATGATTTTTCTCCTGTAATCACGCGCAGCGTGCATTTAATCGGAAATTGCATTGCAATTTCTATGAAAACCGGGAGTTTGTATCTCGGTTTTCATACCAGTAAAAAATGCGTGTGCCGCTCGCGGCGCGCAAATTTCTTTGGGACATATCCGCGTTTTACGCAGTATGTCCCCTTCGCACCAAGCTGTGGTTTGGTGCGAAGGGTATCAGCCGCCGCCCACGAAGCATACGACTTCCAGATGGTCTGCATCGGTCAGCTTCTCTTCCACGAACTGCGCGCGCGGAATGATGGTACCGTTCTTCTCGACAGCCACACGCTGCGGGTCGTGACCCAGCTCCTTCAGCAGTGACAGTACGGTTCCTTCTGCGGGAACAGCGCGTTCGTTACCGTTTACTTTCATGCAAATATCCTCTTTTCTGCAAGAAAAAATGCTCCGGTCTCACCATGCGGTAAAACCGGAGCATTAAAATTTCAAGTATATGCGACAGCTTCCCTACGATGGTGCTAACCAACAGGTTCAAAAGGTTAGGCTCTCGCCCTCTCAGCCGCTCATCACGGCACCCTTGCTTGCAAATACAGTATGCACCTCATTCTCCCACTTGTCAAGCACATTTTTTTCGGATATAATGCAGTTATACAATGCAAACATTCGTTCGAAAGGAGATGATGACCGATGGACAGAACCATTCTGCACTGCGACTGCAACTCGTTTTTCGCGAGTGTGGAAACGCTGCTCGACCCGTCGCTCGCCGAGGGTCCGACCGCGGTCTGCGGTGATCCGGAGAGCCGCCACGGCATCATTCTCGCCAAGAACGAGAAGGCCAAAGCCTTCGGCGTACAAACTGCCGAGACCATCTGGCAGGCGAAACGGAAATGCCCGGATTTACGGCTGGTAGCACCGCATCGGAGCGAATATGTGAAGTTTTCGCGCAAATGCAACGAGCTGTACCTGCAGTACACCGATCTTGTCGATCCGTTCGGCATTGACGAATCCTTCCTTGATGTCACCGGCTCGATGCACCTGTTCGGCTCCGGCGAGCATATTGCGGACGAGCTGCGCCGCCGCATGCGCGAGGAGGTCGGACTGACCATCTCGGTCGGCGTGTCGTTTAACCGCGCGTTCGCCAAGCTCGGCAGCGATTACAAAAAGCCGGACGGCACGACGGTCTTTTCGCGCGAAAATTTCAAGCAGCGCGTGTGGACCTTGCCCGCGAACACACTCCTGTATGTCGGCAAACGCGCCAGCGACCGACTGAACCGACTGGGCGTGCGCACGATCGGCGAGCTTGCCGCCTGCGATCCGGCGTTTATCCACAGCATTCTGGGCAAAAACGGCGATCTTCTGCTGCGTTACGCCAGAGGCGAGGACGATGAGCCGGTGCGCTCGTTTTACGCTGAACGAGAGGTCAAATCGGTCGGCAACAGCATGACGTTCGCGCACAATCTGCTCGGCGCGGACGAATGCCGCATGGGCATTACGGCGCTGTGCGACAATGTCGGCAGACGTTTGCGAAAACGCGGCATGGTGTGCCAGACCGTGCAGCTCGGCATCCGCGACCCGGAGTTTCACAACCGCTCACGACAGATAACACTTGAGCGGCCCACCAGCTCCACCCGTGAGCTCATCGACTTGTCCACGCGGCTGCTGCTCGACCACTGGCCGATGGACAAGCCGGTGCGTCTGCTGTCGGTCACGGCTGCCAATCTACTGCCGGAAAATCAGTCGTGCGAGCAGCTTTCGCTGTTTGATGCCGCCGAGGATATCCAAAAGCGCGACCGCCAGCATAAGCTCGACCAGACGGTTGACGCACTGCGGCAGAAATTCGGTGATCAATCCGTTGTGTTCGCGCATTCGGTGAAGAAAAAGGATAAAACGGATAAAAAATGAGGACATATCCATCGGATATGTCCTCATGTTGCGTTACTGCGTCAGCCGAAAGGAAATCGCCCATCTGCCGTCCATCAGGTTGCTTGCGGTGTAGAGATCACCGGTAAGTGTACAGCCGGCAACATCCTTGTATGCCATCGGGAAAACGTACTCGGTGTAGTCGGTGTCGTTGTCAAAATCCTTGTAGGTTACCGTGTAATCGCACATCAATTCCGTGCCGTCCGCAAGGTGCACGGTGGAAAAATCTGCGTGATTACCCAGCGTCAGCGAACCATCTGTGCGATAATGCAAATGCAGTTCTCCATTTCGCCATCCAGCGGCAATCAGTGCGCATATACCGTCCTCGCTCTGCCAAAGCGTGCCCTGCGGAACAAGAAAATCATACGAATCCATGTCACCCAGCACATCCGGATTCATTGTACCGTAACCGTTGATTGCATGGTTCTCGGTCGGTGCGTTTTTCGGCACAGCAGACAAATCCGCCGTTACCGGAACACCTTCCTGCTTTTCTCTGCCGATGAGAAGCTGATTGAACGAAAACCGGAATGCACCTGCCGGAATATGTTTGCCATTCAAATCATCAATCTGCAGAAAATAGGTTGCGGTATGCGTATTCGGGTCGTAATCAACCGTTGAGCAGCCATAGGAACGTGCTCCACTACCAAAACCGGCGTAATCAAGCGACCAGCTGTCATACAGATCCGGTGCGGCATCGCCGAACAGGCTGCCCGTGGTGTCGGTCAGCGACAAATACACCTTTGCCGTGCTGCCTTCCACGTCCGCCGAAACGACCTCCAGCTTGACGCCCCGGTCCTCACAGACCTGCCCGACCGGCTGCAGGTACTCCGCCATGCCGGGCGCGATTTGGTACAGCACCCGCAGAACCGCCTCCTGATTGGCGGCTACGGCAGTGCTCACGCAGGCCAGTGCCGCCGCAACCGCAAGGATGATCTTGAGCGGTTTTCGCGCTCTGTGCGGCCTGTCGCTCTCCATTTTGGCGATTGTCTGCTGCACCAGTGCGTCGCTCGGCGTGATATTCTCATTCATGCCGCGGTACTGCTTGTGAAAATCCATCGTCCAGCTCTCCTTTCATCAATTCGCGCAGCTGTGCCCGTGCGCGTGTCAGCCGTGTACGTATCGCGGACGGTTTTTCCCCGCTCATGCGCGCAATCTCCTCTGCGGTGTAACCCTCGTAGTAGAATAAATGCACTGCCGCGCGGTACTTAGGCGTCAGCCGCCGCAGAGCTTCATCCAGTGCGCTGTCCTCCGGCTCGGGAAACGGAATGCGGTCATCGAGCGGTGTGTCGTGCCGCCGCCATGCCATGCGCCAGTGGCTTTTCAGGCAGTTGAGTGTCACCCGCAGCAGCCATGCCTTTTCGTGCTCCACACTGTCGAAAACCGGTCGTTTACGCACGGTCTGGAGAAAGACCTCCTGAAAAATATCGTCCGCATCGTGACGGCTGCGCGTCTGTGCATACGCCAATCGGTATACCATGTCACCGTAGACACTGACGAGTTGTTCGGGTGTTTTTGCGGTCATGCTCCATCCTCCTTTCACCGGTAATACGAAATAAAAACCCGAAGTGCTACAAATTTTCGCAGAAATTTATCGCACTTCGGGTTGCATTTATTTTGTCCACGCTTGCTTGAGCAGCTTTGCCGCCTCGTCGATCTGCTGTTCGGTCAGACCGGCATAGCCGAGCACGAGTGTTGCTCGCGGCGGCTTGACCGGCGGCGTATAGTACGCCGAAAGCGGGTAAACGCGCACACCGACCGTCTTTGCGCGCTCAATAAGTTCGTGCTCGAACATGCCGTTGCGCATGTGCAGCAGCAGGTGCAGACCGGCTTCCGAGCGCGAGACCTCATGCGGCAGGTCGGCCAGCTCGCGGTCAAGCGCAGCCATGAGCGCGTCGCGGCGTGCCTGATAGACCTTGCGGCTGCGGCTGATGTGCCGCTCGAAGCCGCCGGTGTGCATGAAGGCCGCCAGCGTGTGCTGGTCAAAGCTCGGCACGGTAGACGAGTACCGCGAAAAACGTTCACGATAGCGCGCCATCAGCGCATTCGGCAGCACCAGATAGCCGATGCGCAGTCCGGGGGCAAGGCTTTTCGCAAAGGTGTTGACGTACACGACACGGCCTGTCCGATCCAGCTCGCCTAACGCCGGAATTGGGCGGGAGGCGTAGCGGAATTCGCTGTCGTAATCATCCTCGATGATGTAGCGGTCGGGCGCTTCCGACGCCCAGCGGAGGATTTCCAGTCGGCGGGCAGCCGTCATAACCGTGCCCAGTGGGAAATGGTGCGACGGCGTCAGGTATACCACCGATGCGTCACTCGCGGCCAGCGCGTCAGCACGCAGACCGTGCTTGTCCAGCGGTGTCGGACGCACGGTCACACTGTTCACTGCGAAAATCTGATACAGCTTGCGGTAGCCGGGGTTCTCGAGCGCGTACACGCGGTCGCGGCCGAGCAGCTGAATGACAAGGTGCATCAGATACTCCGAGCCTGCGCCGATGAGGATGTTGTCCGGCGAGACATTGATGCCGCGGAAGTCGTGCAGGTAGCGCACGATCTCCTCTCGAAGTTCCGCCGCGCCGCATGGGTCGGTCGCACGGAGCAGCGCACTCGAGTATTCGCTCAGCACACTGCGCGACAGCCGCGCCCATGTGGAGAACGGAAAGCAGCCGTTATCGACAAAATCCGTACGAAAATCGTAAGGATAGGTCTCCTCGGAGGCGGAAATCGGCGGCAAAGGCGGTGCAAATGGCTCCTGCGGCTCGGAGACCGGCACGGCAAGCTGCTCCTGCACAAAGTAGCCGCGCCTTGGCGCAGAGGCGATGTAGCCTTCGGCGGCAAGCTGACCGTAAGCGGTTTCCACGGTGATCTGGCTGACGCGCAGATTGGCCGCCAGCTGGCGTTTGCTCGGCAGGCGCGTGCCGCCGGGCAAGGCGCCGGACATGATATCCGCGCGGACAGCGTGGTAGAGCTGCTCGTAGAGCGGCTGTTGGTCGTGCGGTTTGAGATGGTAAGTCAGCATGGCCGGAGGCTCCTTTCTTTGCGTCTTTTGCAAAATCTGTGCTGATTTTATGAATTATCGCTTGCGAAGCGAACGAAATCTGCGCTGACGCCGCGCGGGCGCACAAGAGGGTAGACACCAAGGTTTCTACCCTCTTGTGAATCACCCGTTTTCTGTCATAGTCTGGCGCAGACCAGAGACCGGCGACCGCTGCGAAAATAGGGGTACGGCAATCGGGTTACTCTTGCGTTTGTTTCGTAAAATATTTGCAGTTCCCAGATAGTTTACTGCCACACAGACCGGCTACTTCCAACAGGCGCGGCACAAGGTGAATTGCCCGAAGGGCAAGAGAGAGTC
>OIXV01000203.1_pt1 | contig 58806 bp, 59 predicted proteins | sample 1587771 | NCBI WGS metagenome assembly OIXV01 (sample SAMEA3888893, study PRJEB22519) | human gut metagenome | biome: human gut; feature: human-associated habitat; material: faeces | place: Denmark | collected 2010
ACTGACCGAGCCGGCAGGCGAGACCCCCAACAAGCAGCGTTTGGGAGCCTGTGGCTATCCAAAGGCATTGCTTGCCGTTTTTACTTCAAGATTGTGGTGCCTCACAAAGGTTTTGTACTTACATCGTTTTAATCTCAACGCACATCCCCTTTTCCCGTTTTAATTTCCCTTGCTGTATTCTGATTACACAAGGAGGGAACGTCAATGGGGATTACAAGATCCATCCGGAAACTTGAACAGGAATTTGATTTAAAGGCTGAGCGATTCATTTGCAAGCATCCGCTTTTTGGATTTCTTTTCGTTTTTGTGGGGATGCCAATATTTATTTTGATCTGTGTTTGTATCAGCACAACGATCATTGCTCTGCCGATTGCGTGGCTGCTTGGCTTCCTGTAACCTTTATCTGATTTTAAGACTGCTACGAAATGGCTAACGCAATTTTTAGAGAAAAGAGGGTATCATGTGGTCAGCGTTCAGAAAAGGAGAAAAAATTATGCAAATTATGATCGCAATCATTGGCATATGTGCAGCGGCAATGCTACTGTGGTATGTCTATATTTTGATGAAGGGAGCTGATTAAGCATGACGGCTGTTATCCAGTACATTCTTTACCTGGTCATTCTGGTTGCCTTGGCAGTTCCGCTGGGTGCTTACATCAAAAAGGTGATGAACGGAGAGAAAACATTCCTGTCCAGGGTGCTCACCCCCTGCGAAAACCTGGTTTACAAGGTGATGCGGGTGAACAGGGATGAGCAAATGAATTGGAAGCAGTACACGGCCAGTGTGCTGATCTTTTCCGGGATCGGACTGGTGTTCCTGTTCCTGCTCCAAATCCTGCAGGGAGTCCTTCCCGGCAATCCCCAGGGTCTTCCCGGTGTGAAATGGGATTTGTCCTTTAATACCGCTTCCAGTTTTGTGACCAATACCAACTGGCAGGCCTATTCCGGCGAGTCCACATTGAGTTACCTGAGCCAGTCTCTTGGCCTCACGGTTCAGAACTTTGTCTCTGCTGCAACCGGAATTGCAGTCCTGTTTGCTCTGATCCGTGGTTTTATCCAAGTAAAAACTTCTGGTCTTGGCAGCTTTTGGGTGGATATGACCCGTATCATCATCCATATCCTGATTCCGCTAAACCTTGTCATTTCTCTGCTGCTGGTGGGCGGCGGTGTGATCCAGAATCTGAAAGGCGCCGAAACCGTATCACTGGTGGAGCCTGTCGCAGTCAGCGCGGATGGCGAGATATTGGACGGCGCAGTGATTGACGAGGATGCGGGAACGGTTACGGTAGATGGCATTCTTGTCCCTGACGCGGAGATTGTAACGGAACAGTTTGTGCCCATGGGACCTGCGGCAAGCCAGGTTGCCATTAAACAATCAGGTACCAACGGAGGCGGATTTAATGGCGTGAATTCGGCGCATCCGCTGGAGAACCCTAACGCCTTTACAAATCTGATTGAGATGATTTCCATTTTGCTGATTCCGGCGGCTCTTTGCTTTACCTTTGGCTCAGCGGTAAAGAACAAAAAGCAAGGTGTGGCCATATTTGCGGCGATGTTTATTTGCCTGTGCATCGCCCTTGGATGTATCGCGGTCAGTGAACAGGCGGGCACAGCGCAGCTTGCACAGGACGGCGCAGTCAATATGACCATGATCGATCAGGCCGGAGGAAATATGGAGGGAAAAGAGACCCGCTTTGGCATTGCGGCTTCCTCTACCTGGGCGGCATTTACCACAGCAGCCTCCAACGGCTCCGTCAACTCCATGCACGACAGCTATACACCGCTTGGCGGAATGATCACCATGCTGCTGATGCAGCTTGGCGAGGTGATCTTCGGCGGCACTGGCTGCGGTCTGTATGGAATGCTGGCATTTGCCATCCTGACGGTGTTTATTGCCGGACTGATGGTGGGCAGGACACCAGAGTTTCTTGGAAAAAAGATTGAGCCATTTGAGATGAAGTGGGCGGTGCTGGTTTGTCTGGCTACGCCGATTGGAATTCTGGTGGGAAGCGGCATTGCGGCTTTGGTGCCTTCTGTGATGGACAGTCTGAACAACGGAGGGGCGCATGGTTTCTCGGAAATGCTGTACGCATACAGCTCTGCCGGAGGTAACAACGGTTCGGCTTTTGCGGGCTTTAACGCCAACACCGTATTTCTGAATGTCAGCATTGGCCTGGTCATGCTGTTTGTAAGATTTCTGCCCGTTGTCGGTACGCTGGCCATTGCCGGAAGTCTGGCACAAAAGAAGAAAATCGCCGCAACTGCTGGTACACTGTCTACTACAAATGCCATGTTCGTATTCCTGTTAATTTTTGTTGTGCTGCTGATCGGCGCGCTCAGCTTTTTCCCGGCGCTGGCGCTTGGCCCGCTTGCTGAGTTCTTCGGCAGTCTTGCATAAAGGAGGCGCTGTTTATGAGTGCAAAACAGAAAAACACTTTTGCTGATCAAAAGATGCTTGGCAGAGCGATTAAGGATTCATTCATCAAGTTAAGTCCCAAAACCCAGGCAGAAAACCCGGTCATGTTTTTGGTGTTTGTTTCCGCAATCCTGACCAGCGTTTTGTGGGTCGTGTCACTCTTTGGCATAAAAGATGCCCCTGGCGGCTTTACTTTGGCAATCGCCATCATCCTTTGGTTTACGGTTTTGTTTGCTAACTTCGCGGAGGCCATCGCTGAGGGCAGGGGTAAGGCACAAGCCGATTCTTTGCGGGCCTCCCGGAAAGATGTGGACGCACATAAAATTCCCTCCGCTGAGCAAAAGGACAATATCACAGTTGTTCCCTCCGCGATGCTGAAAAAAGGCGAGCTGGTCATTGTGAAGGCTGGTGAACAGATTCCGGCAGATGGAGAAGTCATTGAGGGGGCGGCCTTCGTGGATGAAAGCGCCATCACCGGCGAATCCGCCCCTGTTATTCGGGAAGCGGGCGGTGACCGAAGCGCTGTGACCGGCGGAACGACTGTCCTGTCCGACTGGATTGTGGTCAAAGTGACCAGCGAGGCTGGCGAGAGCTTTCTGGATAAGATGATCGCTATGGTTGAGGGCGCAGCGAGAAAAAAGACGCCCAATGAGATCGCATTGCAGATTTTCCTGGTGGCGCTGTCCATTATCTTTATCTTGGTAACGGTGTCCCTTTATACCTATTCGATTTTTTCTGCGAAGCTGGCGGGCATCGAGAACCCTACATCCGTAACCACGCTGGTAGCCCTCCTGGTCTGCCTTGCGCCCACCACCATCGGCGCGCTGCTCTCTGCCATTGGAATCGCAGGTATGTCAAGGCTCAATCAGGCCAATGTCCTGGCTATGAGCGGCAGGGCCATTGAAGCAGCTGGGGACGTGGATATTCTGATGCTGGATAAAACCGGAACCATCACTTTGGGCAACCGGCAGGCTTCAGAATTCATCCCGGTGGATGGTGTTGACATCAAAGAACTGGCCGATGCCGCACAGCTTTCTTCCCTGGCAGATGAGACGCCGGAAGGCAGAAGTGTTGTGGTACTGGCAAAGGAGCAGTTCGGAATCCGAGGCAGAAGCCTTCAGGACAAGGGAATGCAGTTTATTCCGTTTACCGCCGTGACCCGTATGAGCGGCGTGGACTTTGACGGAAACGAAATCCGCAAAGGCGCGGCAGATGCCATGCAGGCCTATGTCACCCGTGCAGGAGGTATGTATTCTGAGGAGTGCGACAATGTTGTCAAGTCTATTGCTTCCAAAGGCGGCACCCCTCTTGTGGTAGCGAAGAACCACAAAATACTCGGCGTGATCTATCTGAAGGATATTATCAAGCAGGGCGTAAAAGAAAAATTTGCCGATCTGCGGAAAATGGGCATCAAAACCATTATGATTACCGGCGATAACCCGATTACCGCAGCGGCCATTGCCGCAGAGGCCGGTGTGGATGATTTTCTGGCGGAAGCAACACCGGAGGGCAAGCTGGCTATGATCCGGGACTTTCAGACCAAGGGACATCTGGTTGCCATGACCGGTGACGGAACCAATGACGCTCCTGCACTGGCCCAAGCTGATGTGGCGGTGGCCATGAACAGTGGCACCCAGGCGGCCAAGGAGGCGGGCAATATGGTGGATCTGGATTCTTCCCCCACCAAGCTCATTGAGATCGTCCGAATCGGCAAGCAGCTTCTGATGACCCGTGGGAGCTTGACGACCTTTTCCATTGCCAATGATGTGGCAAAATATTTTGCCATTATCCCGGCGCTGTTTATGGGATTATATCCACAGCTTTCCGCTTTGAACATTATGGGACTTCATTCCTCCCAGAGCGCGGTGCTTTCTGCGATTATCTACAATGCGCTGATCATTATTGCCCTGATCCCGCTGGCGTTAAAGGGCGTGAAGTACCGTGAGGTTTCCGCAGGAAAGCTGCTGTCCCGGAATTTGCTGATTTACGGGTTGGGTGGTCTGATCGCGCCGTTCATTTTTATCAAGCTGATTGATGTTCTGCTGGTGTTAGCCGGCGTAGTCTAAAGAAAGGGTGAAGATAATGAAAATGGTGAAGTCGCTCTTGCCGAAAGCCCTGATGATCTTTTTGATTTTCTCGGTTGTGTGCGGCATTCTCTATACTGGTGCTGTTACAGGACTGGCGCAATTACTCTTTCCGGATAAGGCAAACGGCAGCATAATTGAAGTGGATGGAAAAAAATATGGTTGTGAGCTTCTGGGGCAGCAGTACGCCGATGATGCCCATATGTGGGGCAGAATTATGAATATTGATGTTTCCACTTATCAGGACGAGGACGGCAATACTCTGATGTATGCGGCTCCATCCAATCTTTCCCCCGCCAGCGAGGAATATGAGGAGCTGGTTGCAGAGCGGGTAGAAAAGCTGCGGGCGGCGAACCCGGATATGGACGAAACCGCGATTCCGGTTGATCTGGTCACCTGTTCCGGCAGCGGCCTTGACCCCCATATCTCTCCGGCGGCTGCCGAATATCAGGTGGCTCGAATTGCAAAGGCAAATGATATGACAGAGGATGAAGTGCGGACAATCATCGAAAAATGCACCAGTGGACGGTTCCTCGGCGTGTTTGGGGAAGAAACAGTAAATGTCCTTAAGGTGAACCTGATGCTGGATGGCATTTGGGAGGAATGAGATGAACATAGCTGCCATTATGATTCCGAAAGTTTTAACCGTGTTTCTCCATGAAACGGACACGATAAGGCAAGGGCTGGAGCGATTTACCGTTCATGGCTATACAGCGGTTCCCGTGCTGAACGAACAGGAGCAATATATCGGGAGTGTGACGGAGGGCGATTTCCTCCGTCACCTCCTGAAGATTCACACAACGGAACTGAAAACGCTGGAACAGTACAGGGTTGCAGATATTGTTCGCCGGGATTATTGTCCCCCATTGCCCATGGACGCAGAACTGGAACAGGTGGTGTCTGCGGCATTAAACCAAAACTATGTTCCGATTGTAGACAGCAGAAAGGCGCTGTGCGGTATTTTAACAAGACGCGGCTTGATTGACTATTTAGCAAAAAAGCGCAAAGAAGCATAGGAAACCGGCGTCTTTATGCCGTCTTAATGCGGATATCAATATCCTTTTACCTTCTTTATCAGATGAGGCGTATGATAAAGACCAGATAAGGAAGTGTAAAGGAGTACCGTATGAATGAGCGCGTTTTTCTGCCGCATAAGAAGAAAAAGCTGACATCGTTTCAGATCATTATACTTGGCTTCTTGGGCGTGATTCTTCTGGGAACCGTTTTTTTGATGCTGCCGGTTTCCACCCGTGCGGGAACAGCAACGCCGTTTTCGGATGCTTTGTTTACATCCACCTCGGCTGTTTGCGTCACAGGACTTGTCCTGCATGATACCGCAACCTACTGGTCATTCTTTGGTCAGGTTGTGATTTTGTTTTTAATCCAAATTGGAGGACTGGGCGTGATAACCGTGGCGGCCTCCTTTGCCATGATCTCCGGCAGGAAAATTTCTTTAATGCAGCGCAGCACCATGCAGGAAGCCATTGCTGCGCCAAAGGTAGGCGGGATTGTACGGCTGACGAATTTCATGATCAGGACAACGCTGGCAATCGAGCTGTTGGGAACGATCATCATGGCGCCTGTGTTTTGCCAGGACTTTGGCGTAAAGGGTCTTTGGGTAGCGCTGTTTCATTCTGTATCTGCCTTTTGCAATGCCGGTTTTGACCTAATGGGGACAACGGAAGCTTTTTCCTCTTTGACCGGTTATGCATCGGAGCCTGTTGTGAATCTGACCATCATGTCTTTGATTATCATTGGCGGGATTGGCTTTCTGACCTGGGACGATCTTCGGGCAAACCGATTGCACTGGCAAAAATACCGGATGCAAAGCAAGGTAATTCTCTGCACCACAGCCGTTTTACTGATTGTCCCGGCGATTTACTTTTTCTTTTTTGAATTTTCCGCTTTGGAGCCGGGTAAGCGTATCTTGTGCTCCCTTTTTCAGTCCGTAACACCACGAACAGCAGGATTCAATACAGTAGATTTGACATCCCTGCGAGAATCAGGGCAAGCCATCATCATCCTGCTGATGCTGATCGGTGGCAGCCCCGGCTCTACCGCAGGCGGCATGAAAACCACCACCGTTGCGGTGCTGTTTGCTACGGCGCTCTCCACCTTCCGCAGAAAAGAAGATACCCATTTTTTTGGACGGAGAATTGAGGATGGAGTGGTCAAAAACGCCGCCACGATTGGTTTTTTATATGTTGCGTTGTTTCTCTTTGGCGGGCTGGCGATCAGCATGGCGGAGGGACTTCCTATGCTTACCTGTCTGTTCGAAACCGCCTCTGCGGTAGGCACGGTTGGCTTATCTTTGGGAATCACACCCGGTCTTGGCATATTGTCCAGAGTGATTTTGATTCTGCTCATGTTCTTCGGCAGAGTCGGGGGGCTGACATTGATTTTTGCCGCATTGTCCGGCACACAAAAGCAGGTGGCAAAACTCCCTCTGGAAAAGATAACGGTTGGATAAAGGAGGAGGCGATACGATGAAATCCATACTTTTAATTGGGTTGGGACGATTTGGCCGGCATATTGCCATGCATTTGAACGAGTTGAATCATCAAGTTATGGCGGTAGACCATGTGGAGGAGCGGGTAGACGCAGTGCTGCCTTATGTAACAAATGCGCAGATCGGCGACAGCACGAACGCTGCTTTTCTGGAATCACTGGGAATCCGAAATTATGACGTCTGCATTGTGGCCATTGGAAATGATTTTCAAAGCTCTCTGGAAACCACCTCTCTGCTCAAAGAGCTTGGCGCAAAACTGGTGGTATCCAGGGCGGCCAGAGACGTGCAGGCAAAGTTCCTCCTGCGCAACGGTGCAGATGAGGTGGTTTACCCGGAAAAGCAACTTGCCAAATGGACAGCCATCCGTTACAGCGCTGACCACATTTTAGATTACATAGAGCTGGACGAGGAACACGCTATCTTTGAAATACCGGTTCCGAAGGATTGGGCAGGCCGAACCATTGGACAGATTGATATTCGGAAGAAATACAAGATTAACATTATGGGGATCAAGAAAAACGGAAATCTAGAGCTTTCGATTACGCCGGATATGGTGCTGGAATCTAAGAGTACGATGTTGGTACTGGGCCGAAACAGAGAAATTCAGAAATGCTTCCGTATTTGAAGGCCCTCATTTCAGATTGGGGTGAGACGATGCAGGATGTGCTATTGCTTGTGACAGTGTCCGTCATGTTTGCTTTTGGCTGGTTTCTGATGGGAAAGTTGGATTGCTTTCTTGAATCGAACCGCCATAGGCAGGAATTGCAGCTTTCATCCGGCGAGAATGCCCTGTGTCTCGGATTTTGCAATCCAACGGCTGCGGACAGCATTACCAATGTCCTTGAGCAATGTTCCAAACTGTACCCGGAGCTATCCGTTCGCATTTTTTATGGAGCAGAGGAAGAATTGCTGAATGGTCTCTCCGCTGGCAAGTTTGATGTGATTTTTTTGCCGGAAAATGCTGAAATTCCTGCTCACATGCAGTATAATTGCAAAATGGTTTCTCTGCATTACACGCCTGTCATGATGAAATATGGAGGACTACCAATTGAACCGATTGCAGATGGACATATCACGCAGAAGGTGTTATGGATTGGTGAAGCTGCATCCGCTTTCGCCGGTTGTTTTGTGGAATGCCTGGAAGCTCAGTTCCCCGCGCCCACACCGGGAAAATAGGAATAGTGGCACAGCGTCTCGCCGTTCTGGCTGCGCCAGCCCGGCAACCGGCTTTGGATGCGCAATGATACCCTTCCGCTGACGCTTCATGGTATAATATGAAGGCAAGGAGGAGTGCAAATGGAAATACCAAGACAAAACCCGGATCAGCTTCTAAGAGCAATCCGAAATGATACAGAAAGTAAAAAAAGAGGCAAGCTGAAGATCTTCTTTGGTTATGCTGCCGGCGTAGGAAAAACCTATGCCATGCTGCAGGCAGCGCATCAGGCGAAAGCGAATGGAACCGAGGTGGTTGCCGGATATATAGAACCTCATTCCAGACCGCAGACATCGGCTCTCTTGGATGGCCTCGAGCAGCTCCCTGTAAAGCAGGTGCTTTACGGGGAGATGATTCTCCGGGAGTTCGATATTGACAGTGCGCTGAAACGGAAACCACAACTGATCCTGGTAGATGAACTGGCCCATACCAACGGGTCGGGAAGCCGTCATGCCAAGCGTTATCAGGACGTGCAGGAACTTTTAAGTGCCGGGATCGATGTTTACACCACTGTCAATGTTCAGCATATTGAGAGCCTGAACGATACCGTCGCTTCCATTACCGGCGTTTTGGTGCGGGAACGTATTCCGGATTCTGTATTTGACCAGGCGGATCAGGTGGAACTGGTGGATATCGAACCGACGGAACTGCTGGAGCGCATGGCAAGTGGAAATATCTATCAGGGGGATCAGGCGGAGCGGGCAGCCGTCAACTTTTTTACAGTTGAAAATCTAACTGCTTTGCGGGAGATCGCCTTACGCCGCTGTGCGGATCGGGTCAACCTGCTGACGGAGAGCGCCAGAATCCAGAGCCGGGGCGATTACCACACCGATGAGCATATTCTGGTGTGCCTCTCATCCTCTCCATCTAACGCGAAGATCATCCGCACCGCTGCAAGGATGGCACGGGCATTCCGTGGGAACTTTACCGCCCTTTTCGTGGAAACACCCGCCACTACTGAAATGAATGAAGATGACAAGAAACGGCTGCGGGAGAATATTCGGCTGGCAGGGCAGCTTGGCGCGCATATCGAAACCGTCTATGGAGAGGATGTTCCTTATCAGATTGCGGAATTTGCAAGGCTTTCCGGTGTCTCCAAAATTGTGATCGGGCGGAGTACGGCCACGAGAAAAAGCATATTCAGCAAGCCGACGCTGACGGAACGCCTGATTGCCAATGCGCCCAATCTGGATATTCATGTAATCCCGGATGCGAGTTCCGGGGCTGTCTGCCAGAAGCGCAGGAATCACAGGTTCCATGTAACCGCTGTGCCGGTTCGTGATCTGGCAAAGAGCATTCTCGTCCTGCTGGCTTCCACCTTAGTCGGATATGTGTTTTACACGATGGGCTTTTCTGAGGCCAACATTGTGTCCGTATATATTTTCGGCGTTTTGGTCATCTCTGTCATCACAACGAGCCGCTTTTGCGGGGCTGTAGCGTCTGTTGTAAGCGTGCTGGTGTTTAATTTCTTCTTTACCGTACCGCGCTTCACCTTTCGCTTCAACAATCCGAATTACCTGGTGACTTTCCCGATCATGTTCATGGTGGCATTATTGACCGGGTCGCTTGCCACACGTCTGAAAAATAACGCAAAGCAATCTGCCAATGCGGCCTATCGGACAAAGATTTTGTTTGAAACGAATCAACTTCTCCAACGGGAAACAGAGGAGCAGGCCGTCGTAAAAGCGACTGCGGGACAGCTCCTGAAATTGCTGCAAAAAGATATTGTGGTCTACTTGGCAAATGGGCAGGAACTGGATGCTCCCAGTATTTTCCGGACGCCTGACAGTAATCAGTGCGAATTGGTTTCCGAAAACGAAAAAGCGGTCGCGGCATGGGTGCTGCGGAACAACAAGCACGCCGGAGCCACCACCGACACCTTATCCAGCGCCAAATGTCTGTACCTAGCCATTCGGGTCAATCAACAGGTTTACGGCGTTGTAGGAGTCGCAATGAATGACGTCCCACTAGATTCTTTTGAAAACAGCGTCCTGCTGTCGATTCTTGGCGAATGCGCTCTGGCATTAGAGAACATTAAAAATGCCCGTGAAAAAGAAGAAGCTGCTATTATGGCTAAAAATGAGCAACTTCGCGCAAACCTTCTTCGTGCCATTTCCCATGATCTGCGTACACCGCTTACGTCCATTTCCGGAAACGCCGACAACCTGCTGGCCAACTATCAAAAAATGGACGATGACACAAGGAAGCGAACGTTTACGGATATTTATGAAGATTCCATGTGGTTAATCAATTTGGTAGAGAATTTGCTAGCGATTACCAGAATCGAGGGCGGACAGGTTCACCTGACGCAGTCTGTGGAACTGATGGACGAGGTGGTTGCCGAGGCTCTGCGGCACATCAATCGAAAAAGTAGGGAGCATACCATCTGTGTCAGTTCCTCCGAAGATTTGATTCTTGCAAGCATTGATGCCAAGCTAATTGTCCAGGTTATTATCAATTTGCTGGATAACGCCATCAAGTATACACCGGCTGGGTCTGTGATTGAGGTTCATACTGAGAAGAACAAAGCGTCACAGCAAGTCCTTGTTTCTGTTTCTGACGATGGTCCCGGTATTCCCGATGACCAAAAGACGCACATTTTTGATATGTTTTATAGCGGAGCCAACAAAATTGCAGACAGCCGAAGGAGTCTCGGTTTGGGTCTTTCGCTGTGCAAATCCATTGTCACTGCGCACGGAGGAACCATCTGGGTGACTGATCGTGACCCGAAAGGAACCGTCTTTACATTTACATTACCAGCAGGGGAGGTTGAACTGCATGAATAAGCCTTTAATATTGGTTGTGGAGGATGACCCTCCGGTACGTAACCTAATTACAACGACATTAAAAACCAATGATTATCGCTATTTGGTCGCGGCAAATGGCGGAACTGCTGTTTTGGAGGCCTCCTCCCATAATCCGGATATTATCCTGCTTGATCTCGGACTGCCGGATATGGACGGCGTGCAGGTAATTCGGAATATCCGTTCATGGTCAAATCTGCCGATTATTGTGATCAGCGCCCGCAGTGAGGATAATGATAAGATCGAGGCACTGGATGCAGGGGCTGATGATTACCTGACCAAGCCTTTTTCCGTGGAAGAATTGCTGGCGCGGCTTCGGGTCACACAGAGAAGGCTATCCTATATGACAGCGGAAATGATGGCTGCCAGTTCTGCTTTCGTCAATGGAAAACTGAAAGTGGACTATGCTGGAGGATGCGCATATCTGGATGGGCAGGAGCTGCATCTGACGCCGATTGAATATAAGCTGCTGTGCCTGCTGTCCAAGAATGTGGGCAAGGTGTTAACGCACACCTTTATCACCCAAAACATCTGGGGGAGGAGCTGGGATAATGATATTGCTTCCCTTCGTGTCTTTATGGCAACGCTCCGGAAAAAACTGGAACCAACCCCGGATTCTCAACAGTATATCCAGACCCATATTGGGGTGGGATATCGAATGATAAAAACAGAATAGCATTGTGATGGCAAAATCAAAACAAAGGTAAGGAAGATGCAAACAGTTGAAATAGATACGTTCTTTTGGCCCCTTTTGCTAGTTAATTTTTGCTACATCTGTTATGCGAAAACGAATGAGAACAGCAAGTATAACGAATTTTAAGCTATCTGCTCTGCCCCGGATGGGGAAAGAAAAAACCGTTTGATCGGGGCAGATGATTTCGTGCGCCTGCTTTAAGTTTTGATCCCCATCGGCGGTTTTGAAGGACATTCAAGGCCGCCGTTTCTTTTGCCCTCAAATAACATGCTGGCGGATACGGCGGTTTGCAGGAGGGAGCCGGTAGTGTCAAGAGTTATGCGCAAAATAGATTTTGGTCACTGGTAGAAATCTATTACAGGGGGCGGCTTAACCGCCCCTTGGCTACATTCAGCAGGCAGGACGCAAGGGGTCAAGGGCGGCGGTACGCCGCTTGCCTTGCCCCCTTGCGTCCTGCCTGCTGAATGTAACCAAGGGCCTGCCGCAAATTTGTTTTTTGCAACAGGCCCACTTTATCTGGGAACGCGCAGGCGAAGAATATTCCCAGTTATAATAGGTGGTGCCGCTAACCGGACTTGAACCGGTACAGAGTCGCCTCTGGCAGATTTTAAGTCTGCTGTGTCTGCCTATTCCACCATAGCGGCAAATTATTTACAGGTCTGCTTGGTGAACCTGGGGTCATTCTACCACCTTTTACCGGATGAGTCAAGCAATTTGCTCAGGTAAGAATTTCTAAGTATGTGTCAGGTAAACGGGAGTGAGAACATGTTTGGGTATTTGTTGTTTTGCCTCCCGTAGTGATGCACAGTTTTGCAAAATCGTTTGAAGCTGACCCCTTGCTCAGGGGAATGAGGTAGCATGCAATGCAGCAGCCATGTATAATAGCATCGCGGGAGGGGAACTGCCTGCTTGGAAGCTGATTCTTCAGGCAGCAAAGGTGGAATTTCTGGAAAAGGGCTTCTAATTTGCATCACTTGGCCAGATTGCCACGGCTGCAGGAGTGATTACTGGCGCCTTTTATAGGTGCTATAGCAGCGAAGAGGCGGTGTTTAAGGCTCTGGTGGGAAAGCAGTGCACATCTTTTACGGATTCATCTTGGTGTGGAGATCGGGCCCACATCCGATCCCGTGTTTTTTGATGCCAGAATTTTCGCGCATTTCCGAAAACTGACCCGCATATCCCAGACACATCGGGTGAAACTAGGCTTGCGGGAACGAATTTGACCACTTCGGACATATTCCGACCCGAAAATGAAAAAGGAGATGCAGAGATTATGAAGAACAACAACCAGATCAACATTCCGGAAGCCCGTGCCGCTATGGACAAGTTTAAGATGGAAGCCGCCAGCGAAGTCGGTGTGAACCTGAAGGAAGGCTACAACGGCGACCTCACCAGCCGCGAGGCCGGTTCTGTGGGTGGCCAGATGGTCAAGAAAATGGTCGAGGCCTATGAGCAGAGCCTGAAGTAAGAAGCTTCCCCCAAGGGCGCGCCGCAGCATGCGGCGCGCCTCCATGCAATGGACAGGGAGCACAAAACAGAGCTGGAAACCAAAGGTTTTTCGGCGGGTTTCCTGGTTGATTTCTCTTGGAGATCCTCGTACAATATAGACAAAGAAGTTTCTGCTCACTTCCGAATGAAATAATCAGAAAGGATGATCCATATGTTAAATCCCAGGAAAGTTGCCGTGGTAGGCTGCGGTTTTGTAGGGGCCTCCATCGCGTTCAGCCTGATGCAGAAAAGCCTGTTCTCCGAGATGGTACTCATCGATGCCAACCAGGCCAAGGCTGAGGGCGAGGCCATGGATTTGAGCCATGGTTTGCCCTATGCCTCTGAAATGGACATTTACGCCGGCACCTATGCGGACCTGGCTGACAGCGCCCTTACGATTATCACCGCCGGCGCCAATCAGAAGCCCGGCGAGACACGGCTGGACCTGATTGAACGGAATGTGAAAATCCTTCAGTCTATCATTCCGCAGATTACTGCCACTTCTTTTGAGGGCATCCTCATGATCGTATCCAATCCCGTGGATATTCTCACCTATGAGGCGCAGCGGATCTCCGGCTACCCAATCCACCGAGTCATTGGCTCCGGTACGGTTTTGGATACAGCCCGGCTCAAATATTTGCTGAGCCGCCTTTTGAAGGTGGACAGCCGGAATGTGCATGCCATGATCATCGGGGAGCACGGCGACAGCGAGCTGGCGGTGTGGAGCGGCGCCAATATCTCCGGTATTGATCTGGACCACTTCTGCCAGCTCCGTGGTCAGGCTTACAGCCAGGAGGCCATGCAAAAAATCTACAAGGAAGTACGGGACAGCGCCTATGAGATTATTTCCCGGAAAGGTGCCACCTATTACGGCATTGCCATGGCCGTGGGCCGCATTGCTGAATGCATTGTGAAAGATGAAAAGGCAGTTCTGCCTGTGTCCACCGTCTTCCGGGGCGCATACGGCCTGTGTGGCCTGGCCCTCAGCGTTCCCTCTGTGGTCGGCAAGGACGGCGTGGAGGCTGTCCTGGAGATCCCCCTGAGCGAGGACGAGCTTGCCGCCCTCCACGCCTCCGCCCAGCAGCTTAAGGGTGTGATTCAGACCCTGGAGGAGAAGGGGCTCTGTTACTGATTCCCCCTTTCACAGGACGATTTACCCGCCCAGGACCGGAACATGCATGTTCCGGCCCTGGACGGGTTTTTTATATCCATAAAATATGCGATGGCGCAGGCGGGGTGGTTGTGTGGCGCCTGCGCCATCGTGGTGGACTGGGAACGGGGCTGCCGGTGTTCTGTGGGGAGCTTGTGCTAGAGATCTTCCAGGTCTGCTGCGGGGATGTCGTTTTCCAGGTTGTCCCGGGCCAGGTCTGTGTCTATGATGCCGTGGGCGGGAGAGATGGGTCGCTCGCTGTGGGGGGCGCTGTGGTAGACTTTCTGCTGGGGGCCGGAGGTTCCGGCGATGATGGGGCGGGCTGGGGTTTTGGTAGTTTTGGCCTTCCCCTGAATCTCCGGCACCGGCGGCGCGCTGTTTCGGGGCCGCTTCGTCCAGTCCGGACGGGCCATGCCTTGCTTTGCCATAACAATCACCTCTTCCCTAGGATGTTCCCCGGAGCGGGGATTATACAGGGCTGCAATTCGGTCAAATCCTGTGGGAAAAAGTGGACAGATAGGAGTTAGGCTGATATAATGGACAGGAAAAGCCCGGAAGAGCCAACGGGATGAGGGACAGCGGGGAGGGAATGGCATGACAGAGCAGGAATTGTGGCAGTTTTGGGAAGAGCGGGAGTGTGCAGATGATGTTCAGGAGTTGAAAAAGACTCGGTTTTTGCCCTTCATTGGGGCAGGTATGTCGGTGAATTTTGGCTATCCGACGTGGCCCGGTTTTTTGCGAAATGTTATTGAACGGTATGCATCTCCCTCTGAGCGAGAGGGGCTGTGCAAGATGCTGGACGAGCAAGCGTTTTTACCGCTGGCAGAAGCGCTTGACAAGGATTTGCAAAGCGGGATTGAGGAAGCTGTGCAGCGGCATTTTCGTCCAAGTCAAATGAAAGAGATAGATCCAGCCCGAAACTATGTGAGGCTGCTGCAGAGCATGGGAGTCCGGTCTTATGTGACCACCAATTATGACACGGTGTTGGAACGGTTTGCTCCGGAAGCGGGGGAAAAAGTCATTTTACCCACAACCCTGCAAAGCGCAGGCGAGTTTGAAGAGCTGGAGCGAAGAGGGCAACCCTTTCTTTTAAAGCTGCACGGCACATATGACAACCCGGACAGCATTGTGCTGGCCCAGTGGCAATATGAGAAGCATTACCCCCAGGACGAGAATGCAGTGAACCCGGCGGTGCTGCGCCGTTTGTGGCAGCATGAAACGCTGCTCTTTTTGGGGTGCAGCCTGGAGAAGGACTACCTGGTAGAGCGGATGCTCCAGCTGTCAGGAGAAAACCGGAGAATCCATCACTATGCCGTTGTAGAGTGGCCGCAACTGCCTGAACGGCAGCAGGAACGAGAAGGAGAGCTGTTGCGGCTGAAAATTCGCCCCATCTGGTACCCCCAAGGGGACCACAGCTGCGTTTACACCATCCTGTCCATGCTGGCGGAGGGTAAAGGGGAGCCAGAACCGGCGGGACGCCTGGACCCAGGCGGAGCGGCGTCCAAGCCTTCCGCCCGGCTGAAGCCGGCCTCCTGGGGGGATGTTTTGCCGGCTGAAGAGCTGTCAGCGACCAACCCGGGTGTGTACGAGCCGGATGTAGCGGGGACATGCAACAATCTGGCGAATTTGCTGTCAGCCAGCCCAGAAGGGCGAAAAGAGGCGGAGGAGCTGTTCCGGGAGGCCTTGGCATTGCGCCGGAAGCAGGTGCGAATTGCGCCAGGGGTTTATCAACCCGATCTTGCCAGGGTTTGCCGAAACCTGGGTAGATTCCTTCAGTCCCAGGGCTGGACGGAAGAAGCGGCGGTTCTTTTTCAAGAGGCGAAAGGAGAATGAACATGAAACATAGGAAATATCGGATTCTCAGCATCCTGCTGCTGGCGTGCCTGGCTCTCCAGGCTGTGATTCCCGGGGCCTGGGCGGAGGCGGCGCCGGAGGGGTGGGAGACCTTGGCCCCGGCGGAGACGGCGGCCCCGGAGGAGGCAGACCCCACAGGGGCCCCAGAGGGCCCCACAGACGCCCTGGAAGTGACGGAGGAACCCACTGCCCCTCCTCAGGAAGAGACGGAGCCAGAGGCAACGGAGGAGCCTACAGAGGCGCCTGAACCTACGGAGCCGGACCCTCTGGAAGGGTACACCTTCCCGGATAACTGGGCCAGGGAGCCTCTGATGTTTGCGGTGCGCAACGGCATCCTCCAGGGCCGGGGGGACTACAACCTGGACCCCACGGGGCGAACCACCCGGGCGGAGATGGCTGCCATGCTGGTGCGGCTTCTGGGGGCCAAGGAGCAGGGGGATCTGTCCCCCTACCGGGACCTGGACCCGGCGGCCTGGTACAACCGGGAGCTGAGCGCGGCGGTGAGCCTGGGGATTTTCAACGGCGTCTCCGCCACCCAGATGGCCCCCATGCGGTCCATCACCCGGCAGGAGGCCTTCACGGTGCTGGCCCGGGCCTTTGGGCTGTACCCCCAGAACCGGCGGGCCTATACCCGGTTCCGGGATGGGGAAAAGGTCCAGCCCTATGCCCGGGATGCCGTCAGCGCCCTGGCGGAGGTGGGCTGCGTCACCGGCTATGACACCGGCTACCTGAAGCCCCGGGACCCGATTTCCCGCCAGGAGGTGGCCGCCCTCTTCTATAAACTACTGGACCAGATTTGCGACGATCCCCAGGAGCTGCCGGAGACCGGCTTCGTCCTCTACCGGGGCACGGAGCCTCTGCCCCAGGGCTACCGTCTGGAGGGCAGCCTGGTGCTGGGGGCGGGCCTGTCGGGAAGCCAAACCGTGACGGGAATCCAGGTGACAGACCGGCTGATTCTCCGGTGCGCCACCGGCACGGAGCTGACCCTGGAGGCGGTATCCGCCGGGGAGGTGTCCGTGGCCTCCTGCCTCACGGCGACGGGTGAGGGAACCTTCCCCCTGCTGGTGAGCGCCGGGCCCGGCGCTGAGGTGGCGCTGGACGCAGTCCGGCTGGAGGTGTTCGGCCCCGGGGTCCTCTCGGGGGATTATGAAACGGCGTCGGTCCACTGCAGCGGCGCGGTCTTCTCCGGGGAGGTGGACCGCCTGACGGCGACTGCCGCCGGGGCTACCGTAGAGGTCCGGGGCCAGGCCGGGGAGGTGCTCCTGCCCATGGAGCGGACCCGGCTCACAGGCTCCGGCTATGCCGGAAGCGTGGTGGTGCAGGGCCGCCACTGCGTGGTGGAGCTGGCCTACGGGGAGTTGGTGGATCAGGTGGACTGGGGCCTGGAGGGCCTGCAGGTCCAGGTGACCGGCACCGCCTCCATCTCTGCAAACAGCCCCAAAGCGGTCCTCACGGCAAAGTTTACGAACTTCACCGCCGGCTACGGCTGCACCGACGGGGCGCGCACCTGCCAGGTGGTGTGGTTCCTGAATGGAAAGCTGCTGGGAGGCAGCAGCAGCTTCACTCTGCGGGAAGGGGCAACCGCCACCTGCACCAAGACCTTTGACCGGGCCCAGCGGCCGGAGCAGGACCCGGTGTTTACGGTGGTCCTCACCTGCGGGGGAGAAACGGTCCGGGACCAGTATACGGTGAAGGTAGATCGGGAACGCTGGGACTATGAGACGGCCCTGGAGACGGTCCAGGGGGTGAACATTGAGGCGGATGTCCTCCGCCGGACTCCCCTGTATGGGGACCGGAGCATGAGCTACATTCTGCAATACCTGCCCCAGGGGACGGCCCTGACCCACCTGTATTACTCCCAGGACCCCGGCGCACCGGGACAGGTGCGGCTGGCAGACGGCACCGTGGGATGGGTAAACTGGGACGATTACCTGGTCTCCCGAACCGATTACACCCAAGGAGAGGACTATTCCACCGCCACCAAGGAGGGATTTGTGAACCAAAAGGGCTACTCCAGCCCCACCGGCTACCTCCTTTGGATCAGCCTGAAGACCCAGCGGGTGAATATTTTCCAGGGGAGCAAAGGAAATTGGAAGCTGATCCGTTCCAGTCCCTGCTCCACGGGGACCAACCTGACACCCACAGTGACCGGCGTCTTCTCCGTGATTTACAAAACCTACCGTTGGCGGTTCTCCGATACCATTGACGGTCAGTACATTGACGATTACTACCGGGTGTACCACATCACCGGCTTCTGGGGTGGGCAGGCCTTCCATTCCCGGCCCTATCGGTCCAGCGATGAGTCCCTCCTGGACGGGACCATGGGCACCCCCTCTTCCCACGGATGCGTCCGGATGTATGATGAAGATTGCAGCTATATTTATGACGAGATACCGTATGATACCACGGTGGTGGTATTCTGACCCCATGGCCAGGCGGTTTTGCCTGAAAGGAGCAGGTTCAAATGGATAACAATATGATTTTTACGAGAAAGACCCTGGTGGACGCCACTCATGTGGACCGGTGGGGCCGGATGCGCCCGGCCTCTCTGCTGGAGGTGATGCAGGAGACGGCAGGGGACCATGCGGCCCTTCTGGGCGTGGGCCGGGAGCAGCTGGATCCCCGGGGGCTGTTCTGGGCCATCGTCCGCCAGACCATTGAGATTCACCGCCTGCCGGGAATCGGGGAGACGGTGCTGGCGGAGACCTGGCCAGGCCCCCCCAGCCGGACGGCCTATCCCCGGTATATGGTGGGCCGGACGCCCCAGGGGGAGGAGCTGTTCCGGGCGGTGGCGCTGTGGCTGCTGATGGATGTGAACACCCGGGCCATGGTGCTGCCCAGCGGCAGCGGCATTCAGGTGCCGGGGCTCCTCCGGGGCGGTGAGCTGGCGAACCCCATGGGCATTGCCCCCCGGGTCTACGACAACCAGGAGCTCCGCCGGGTGCGTTACTCGGAGCTGGATTGCAATGGGCACCTGTCCAACACCAAGTATCTCAACTGGATGGAGGACCTGCTGCCCACCCAGTGGCACAGGGATCACGCGCTGTCCAAGGTCCACATCTGCTACCTGAATGAGGCCAGGGCAGACCAGGAGATTGCCCTGAGCTGGGTCCTGGAGGACGAGGCCCTGGCCCTGGAGGGCCGCCGGGACACTGGGGAAACCACAAACCGGGTTTTTGCCCTGCAGGCTCTGTACCGGCAGACGAGGGCGGGAGCAAGCGTTTGAGCTGAAACACGGAGAACAGCCGGGCCCTACGCCTGGAAGGTGAATGCACCTTTTGGGGCGCCTCATTGACGTGTTCTCCATGTGCAAACAATTGACAATCCTCATGATTTGTGAGAAAATAAGATAAATTTCGGCTCTGGCCTGAGCCGGTTTCTATGAGAGGAAGGAATCTGCTATGTTCCAATCCAGAACACACAATTGCGGCGAGCTGCGCCTTTCCGACGCGGGAAAAGTGGTCACCCTGGCCGGTTGGCTGGAAAATGTCCGGGAAGTGGGCGCGAATTTCGCTTTTTTGGTCCTGCGGGATTTTTATGGAACCACCCAGGTGGTGGTGGAGACGGAGGAGATGATGCAGAAGGTCAAGGGCATCAACAAAGAGTCCACCGTCACCGTCACCGGCACCGTCCGGGAGCGGGCCAGCAAAAACCCCAAGCTGCCCACCGGCGACATTGAGGTGGCTCCCACAGACATTACGGTTCTGGGCAAGTGCTACCACAATGCCCTGCCCTTTGAGATCAACAAGTCCCGGGAAGCCGACGAGAATGCCCGGCTGAAGTACCGTTACCTGGATCTGCGGAACCCGGCGGTGAAGGAGAACATCATTCTCCGGTGCAATGTGGTCTCTGCCATTCGAGCCGGGATGACTGCCGAGGGCTTCCTGGAGATCACCACCCCCATCCTCACCTCCTCCTCTCCTGAGGGCGCCCGGGATTACCTGGTTCCCGCCCGGAATCACCCCGGCAAATTCTACGCTCTGCCCCAGGCCCCTCAGCAGTTCAAGCAGCTGCTGATGACCGCCGGGTTTGACCGGTACTTCCAGATTGCTCCCTGCTTCCGGGACGAGGACGCCCGGGCGGACCGGTCTCCCGGTGAGTTCTACCAGCTGGACATGGAGATGGCCTTTGCTACCCAAGATGACGTGTTTGCCGTCATTGAGAAGGTCTTCCCCCCCATCTTTACCAAGTATGGCAAATATTCCACTGCCTCCACCGCCCCCTTCCGCCGCATTTCCTACAACGAGGCCATGGAGAAGTACGGCTCCGACAAGCCGGACCTGCGCATTGACCTCACCGTAGAGGACATCACAGAAGAAGTAACCGGCTGCGGTTTCGGGCCCTTTGAGGGCGCGGTGGTAAAGGCCGTGGTGGTCCACGACTTCACCCAGACCCGGAAGCAGATTGATAAGCTCTGCGCCGATGCCGAAGTGGCCTCTGGCGGCAACAAGGCTTTTTGGTTCCGCCTGGACGGAAACGGCGAGCTGGTGGGGGGCATCTCCAAGTTCCTGGGGGAGAAGAAGGAGGCCTTGGTGGCCAAGCTGGGCCTGAAGCCCAATTCCTTTGTAGCGGTCTCCGCCGGGAAGAAGTCCGCCGCCCAGAAAACCGCCGGCGTCCTCCGGAAGCTTCTGGGCGCCTCCGTGCCCGGCCATATGGATCAGGAGCGGTACGAATTCTGCTGGATTGTGGACTTCCCCATGTACGAAATCGGGGAGGAATCCGGCCAGCTGGAGTTCTGCCACAACCCCTTCTCCATGCCCCAGGGCGGTATGCAGGCCCTGGAGGAGAAGGACCCCCTGGAGATTTATGCCTATCAGTATGACCTGGTGTGCAACGGCGTGGAGCTGTCCTCCGGGGCTGTCCGGAACCATGTGCCGGAGATCATGGTCAAGGCCTTTTCCCTGGTCGGCCTGGGCGAGGAGGATGTAAAGGCCAAATTCCCCGCCATGTACAACGCCTTCACCTATGGCGCGCCTCCCCACGCCGGCATTGCCCCGGGTGTGGACCGCATGGTCATGCTCCTGGCAGGAGAAGACTCCATCCGGGAGATCATTCCCTTCCCCATGAACAAAAACGCCCAGGATTTGATGATGGGCGCTCCCAGTCAGGTGGAACAGAAGCAGCTGGAGGATGTGCACATTCAGATCAAGCTGTAACCGGACCTAAACAAGTCTCAGCTGCCCACTGCAGCATGCAAGCCCGCCAAATTCCGATTTGGCGGGCTTGTGGTTGCGTGACGTCCTGGATGCTGACGGAAATTCCTATTTGCCCGACAGGTTATGCCCTGAGCGGGGGAGATGCGATTTTCCGATGGGGCTTCACTTCATGAGCTCGTCGGCCAAGCGCAGGATCTCCGGCGCAACCTTCTCGCGCTCCTGTTTGGCGATCCGGGTATGCAGCGGATATGCGAGAGCAACCAAGGCAATGCCGACCAGCCCAATGACGATACCGGGAATGAACCACGGCCCCATCCAAACCATGGTGGCACACATTCCCAGGCCTAAGAGCAAGGTTCCCAGAATCCCCGCCGTGAGGGAAACCGCAGCGCTTTTTCTGGAAACGCGTTGGTCCAGCCTGCGCAGCTGCTCCAGCCGGTCGCGCTCCTTGGGTGTGTATTTCTGACGGATCCGCCGAACCTCCTCCTGCTCCCTGGCAGAATAGGTGTAGTGAAATGCTTCGTTTTTGTTCTCCATGTTTTGACGCTCCTGTTGTTTCCCCACACACGCTTCCTGTGTGTATTTTTTAAGTTCCCGATTTGCCTTGAGAATCATATAGACGGACATGGCAAGCACCATCACACAGACGCCACCTCCGGTCAGACCGGTCATGGACCGGCGGAAGCCTTCTCCGCCGCCGTACTGAGCCAGCATAGCAGTCTCCAGGGACAGAAGAGACACCAGGGCAGCCGCAAAGCGGATGATTTTGGCCGCTGATAAAGTAGGACTTTTGTATGCCCGGTATTTGACCATATCCAGAATGGACGCCGCGACTGTATAAAATGTGTAAGCCGCCGAAGCGATGACCATGGATTCCGGATAGACATACGCCCGATGGTCCCGGACCATTTGCACCACCAAGCCGGTCAATGACAGGTTGAGAAGCACCAGCATGGCGCCGCACAGACGATATCGGCGATACTCGGACATGATGTCCTGCTGACTGCGCATGCTTCTCATCTGGCAGAGCAAAAGAAATCGGATCATGGACAGGACAATATAATAAACAGCAACCGCTCCCCACCAAAATGAGGAATAAACAATCCCAACCGTCAGCTTGAAGGCAGAATACACCAGGTTCATTCCCAGAGAGACTAAGAGGGACATCCAAACCCGGAAGGCAGCATCGGTCATGAACCGCTTGCCCCACGGATTTGCATAGAGCTTCTGTCTGGCTGCCCGGTAGAATCCCGGCAAAGTCCTGACCAGGAAGATACATACCACCGTTAAGGCGTATGCGGACAGAGCATAGACGGCGTATGCCGCCGGGTGTTCGTCCGCTCCCCGGAGAAACACCACCGGGAGCGCCGCTGCGCTGAAACCCGCCAGAATGGCCATCACCCACCCTGGCGGAAGCAGCAGCTTCTTACAGATCCTGTTCCAAGCCTTCATGACAATTCCTCCGGATTTTTACGGTGAAGGTGCTGCCCACTCCCGGAGCGCTTTCCACGCAAATTTCCCCGCCCATGATATCCACCACACGCTTGACCAAAGCCAGGCCCAAACCGTTGCCTTGAGTAGCGTGGGAGGCATCGCCCTGGTAGAACTTCTCAAAAATATGCGCGCCCACCTCTGGTGACATCCCGCAGCCGGTGTCGGAGATCTGCACCGTGGCGTACTGGCTGTCCGCGGTCAGAATCACACCGACCGTTCCCCCCTGCCGTGTGAACTTGAAGGCGTTGGAGAGCAGATTGTTCCAAACTAAAGAAAGAAGCTCCGCGTCAGCAGAGATTCTGACACCTTCTGCAAGATTTACATCGATTTCAATGCCCTGCTTCTCCCAGACAGGTTCAAATTGCAGCAGGCTTTCACACAGCTGCTCGCTCAAGTTGTACACCGAGACGGCGGGGAAAATCTGCTGGTTCTCCAATTTGTTCAGCTTCAGAATATTGGTAACGAGGCTTGCAAGCCTACGGGCGGAGTCTGTGACAGACCTTGCATATTCCAGCCGCTTTTCCTCGGTCAAGCCGGGCTGCTGCAGCATGGTTCCGTAGTTCTGAATCACAGCCAGCGGCGTTTTCAGCTCATGGGAGACGTTGGCAATGAAGTCCGTCCGCAGTGTCTCCACCCCGGCCAGCTCCCCGGCAAGGGCATTGATATGCTCGGCAATCTCTCCAAAGTGGCTATATCGATCCATCACCTCGGGAACGGAGATTCTTGCATCGAAGTCTCCGTTCATCAGCCGCTCCAAGACCCCTTGAATCTTCCTGGCTGGGCGCTTGACCGTCACGTATCGTCTCAGTGCGTCGATCCCCACGCAGATGGCAGCCAGCACCAGCACATTGACAAAAACAACCGGTGCAAAGGTCCGTATCTCCTCTTCTGACAGGGAAACGGTGGAGAAAAACACCAGAAATGTACAGGTGACTGCCATGCCGATGGATGCAGCAAACAGCAGGAAGGAGCGCAAATAATTCAACGCACTCCAAAGGAAGGTACGCCGCCCTCTGCTCATTTGATCACCGCCTTGTAGCCCAAGCCATGCACCGTGACGATCTCAAAGGCGTCACAACGGGCCAGCTTGCTCCGCAGCTTGGTCATATACACATCCACTGTGCGGGGGCCGGATGCGGTGTCGGCGTCCCAAAACTCATCCATCAGCTGTGTGCGGGTAAAGGTTTTTCTGGGATAAGACAGCAGCTTATAGAGCAGGTTGAACTCTCGTGTGGTCAGGGAGATCTCTTCCTCACCCAGATATGCTGTGTGCTCGTCCACATCCATCACGAAGTTACCGACCTCCAAATGGTGGCTGGAGGCGATCTTTGCCCGGCGCAGCAGCGCGCCGATCCGCAAGCACAGCTCATCCAAATCGATGGGTTTCACCATGTAATCGTCAATTCCTGCGCGATACCCCCGCTGCTTGGAGGCAAAATCGTCTCGTGCCGTCATAAACAGGATGGGGATATTTTCATCCAGGCTGCGTACCGTCCTGGCAAATTCAAAACCGTCAATTTCCGGCATCATAATGTCCGAGACGATCAGGTCAAACATGCTCTGGTACAGCGCGTTGTAGGCATCGCTGGCACGCAGGCAGCCGGTTGCTACATAGCCGCTTTGATTGAGGAAGGAACAGACCGTGCGATTCAAGTCGGAATCGTCCTCTACTACTAAGATCTGGAACATCAGGCACCCCTCCGCGAATTTTACCGAAATGATACCACAGAAATGTGAATATTTTGTTTGCGTCAGAGGGAAATCTAAAAAAGTCTGGGCGGCCCATCCCGGCGCCGCGTGTTACTTGCCAGTATGCTTCCCCTGGCCAGTGGCAGCCAGACGCTTCTTGGCTTCCTCCACCGATTCACCGTCATGAGTCAGGAAATGGTCCACGAACTTGTCGGTTATTTTGGTGAAGCTGCTCACCACGCCGTCTTCGATCCTATGATATCCACCAACGACGCCGCCTTCTATTTTTTTGTAGCCATTGACAGCCGCCTCCGCAATCTTTTCGTTTGCCTGAACCAGTTTGGACTTTGCCATGATATGTTCCTCCTGTTATTCCAACTTGATTGTGTAGCAATTACTGCAAACCCTTTACTAAGGGAATCAGGCACATCAGCAGTACAATGCCCACCAGACCGATGACTATGCCGTAGACCAGCATATCCCAAACCATAACCATGCACATACCTGCACCCAGAGTCAGCGTGCCCGCCATGCCCAGCACAGTGACAGCCACAGTTTTCGCGGTGAGCTTGACCAGGACGGGTTTGCCCGCCATTTTACGGCGAATTAGGAGCATGACCAGCAGCACCACCATGCCGGTACAGCCGGTCACAACGCCGGGGCCCCATGCGTTCCACTCTGGCAACAGCGTCATACACATGCCCAGGGCAAATAAGATACCGCCAATGGCACTTAGGATCAGAGTGACGAAGTTCTTTTTTGACATAATGATTTTACCTCCTGATTGGATGACGGATTCCTTTTGACTGGCACATCATACTGCCTCCGTGTTTTCAAATTGATGACGAGTTGTTTGCGAAGTGTTAATTTGCGGGATGCTCTCTTCCGGAATTGCGACCAACGCCGCTGTTTCCATCAGACCGCTCCAGTTTGTAATTTTGTGTGCGGTTTTGTTGTTGCCACGCCGTGATATTGCATACACTGGATCGAGACGAAGAGGCCCAGAAGGACGAAGAGATTGCAAAAGCACTTTTCAGCCAAAATAAATCATAGTTTTTACCAAATAAAAGGCGTGCTGCGGACATTCCACAGCACGCCTTGTTATCATTTGTGCGCAAAAGAATTTCAATGCCTTTTGGGTAATTATTTCGCGTACTCCACGGCCTTGGTCTCCCGGATGACGTTGACCTTGATCTGGCCGGGGTATTCCAGCTCGGATTCCAGCTTCCGGGCGATGTCCCGGGCTAGGAGGATCATGCTGTCCTCGGAGACCTCTTCAGGCCGCACCATAATGCGGACCTCCCGGCCGGCCTGAATGGCGTAGGCCTTTTCCACGCCGGGGTAGGAACCAGTGAGCTCCTCCAGCTTTTGCAGCCGGCGAATATAATTTTCCACGTTCTCCCGCCGTGCCCCGGGGCGGGCGGCGGAAATGGCGTCGGCTGCCTGGACCAGGCAGGCCACAATGGTTTGGGGCTCTACGTCGCCGTGATGGGCCTCAATGGCGTGGACCACAGCGGCGCCTTCTTTATACTTCCTGGCCAGCTCCACGCCCAGCTGGACGTGGCTGCCTTCCATCTCGTGGTCCACAGCCTTTCCCAGGTCATGGAGGAGGCCCGCCCGCTTGGCCAGGGCCACGTCCACGCCCAGCTCAGAGGCCAAAAGCCCTGCGATGTGAGCTACCTCGATGGAGTGGTTCAGCACGTTCTGGCCGTAAGAGGTGCGGTACTTCTGGCGTCCCAGAATCTTGATGAGCTCCGGGTGCAGGTTGTGTACGCCGGTTTCGTAGCAGGCCCGCTCGCCCTCTTCCTTGATGGTCCGGTCCACTTCCTTCCGGGCCTTTTCCACCATGTCCTCAATGCGGGTGGGGTGGATGCGGCCGTCGGCAATCAGCTTCTCCAGGGCCAGCCGGGCAATCTCCCGGCGGACGGGGTCAAAGGAGGAGACGGTAATGGCTTCTGGGGTATCGTCGATGATCAGGTCTACGCCGGTGATGGTTTCCAGGGTCCGGATGTTCCGGCCCTCCCGGCCGATGATCCGGCCCTTCATCTCGTCGTTGGGCAGGGGGACTACAGAGACGGTGGTCTCCGCCGCATGGTCGGCGGCGCAACGCTGGATGGCGGTGGCGATGATCTCCCGAGCCGTCTGCTCGGCCTCCTCCTTCAGCTGCGATTCCACCTCTTTGATCTTCATGGCGGTTTCGTGCCGAACCTCGGATTCCACGCTGTCCAGGAGGTATTTCTTGGCTTCCTCCTGGGTCAGGCCGGAGATTTTCTCCAGGACCTCCATCTGGCTTCTCTTAATAAGATTGACCTCATTCTGGGTGGCGGTGATGGCGGCCTGTTTTTTGGTCAAGTCGTCCTCTTTCCGCTCGTAGGCGTCCATTTTCTTATCCAGGGATTCTTCCTTTTGCTGCAGGCGGCGTTCCTGCTTGGAAAGCTCGCTGCGGCGCTCTTTGACTTCCTTTTCGTACTCGGTGCGCGATTTATGGATTTCGTCCTTTGCCTCCAGCAGCATTTCCTTCTTTTTGCTCTCGCCGCCGCGGATGGCCTCGTTGATGATACGGGTGGCCTCTTCCTCGGCGCTTCCGATTTCCCGTTCGGCAACCTTTTTCCGGTATATGGTGCCGGCCAGGAAGGCCGCGACTGCAACCACAAGGCTAACGCCAAGGATCAGCAAAGTAATCTGAATGGGTCCCATAATTCGTGACACACCTCCTTCACTAAGATTTGGGTTTCCGGAGGGTGACTGTCCACAACGCCTTCGGCGCAGACGGACAAGGCCCCGTCAGGAGCCTGGGGCGATTTTCAGGAGTGACGGCAGGGAATCCTGCCAGCATAAAAAACGCCAGCCAATCCGCCGAGCCGGGCGGACGCATGGACGGTAACACGCCGGTTTTGCGCAGAAAAAGTAACACCGGGCCGGCACAGTCCCCAACAGCGCCAGCCGGTACACCAATCCATCGTTTATTTTATATGCTGCGAAAGGGAAAGTCAAGACAATTTGCACGAAGGCCATAAAAAAATCCAACGTTTTTATGCACAAAGCGACAAGAAACCGGGGAGGGGATTTGATGTGGTCTGTTTTAAATGGCCTGGATGTAGCTGGTTTTTGCGTATTCTTCCCGGCTCTTGACCCAAAATCATTGTAAATTCTACAAGCACTGGCTTTGGTTGATACCGGGCATATGCTTCCTTGGGGTGGTTACACTGGCCTTGCTTCCCTGATGGGAATCAATCTGAATACAAAACCCACGGCGTAGTGCTCATGTGGAGCTACGCCGTGGGTTGTCTCTTTATGTCAGGGAGCTCAAAACCACCTGCTCATACAGGGGCCTGCCCGGCTCGTAGCCCTGGGGACGGTAGGTGACGGAGGAAATGGGTTTGCCCTCCAGGCCGTAGCGGGCGTTGTAGCCGAACAGGTTGATGTAATGGGTTAGATCATCCCGCTCTGCCGCCATGGCCTCCAGGACGGCCACAGTGGCCAGCACGTCGTCAATGGCCCGGTGGGAGTTTTGCACCTGGTCCTGGAGGTTGTAGGCCTCAATGGCTGAGGCCAGACGGTGGGGAAAGGCGCGCCGGTCCCGGTACACCGTGAGGAGGTCCAACTTGTCTTTTCCCTTCAAAATGGCAGCATCCCCGTCTTTTACCAGGGTATAGAAAAGAAAGGACAGGTCAAAGTGGGCGTTGTAGGCAAGGAGCAGGGTGCGCTCGCCTGCAATCAGCTCCGCCACGTCCCGGCACAGACGGGGTTTGGGGATGCCCCGCTCCCGTAAGTCTTGATTGGTGATGCCGGTGAGGGCCTGAATTTTAGGTGGTACAAACCGCCCGGGAGACAGCGCCACCAGGTTGTCATACTCCCGGGTGACCACGGCCTCACCGTTCTGCCGCTCCAGAACGGCGGCGGAGAATTCGATGATCTCATCCCGATTGGGAGACAGGCCCGTGGTCTCTGTGTCAAAGATCACCAGCTTGTCATACCGGGAAAACAGGGTATCCAATTTTGCCATAAAACCTCCTATGTTTTGATCAGAGAGGCGGCGCGGGCAAATTTGCTCCGGGTCTCTTCCTGGAGATGCCAGGCTTCAGACAGACTCCGGCACCACTGGGCCAGGGCCTCGCCGCTGCCCCCCTTTCGCTCTGCCTCCAGCTCCCAAAAGGGCAGATCCCGTCCGCCGCCGGTGAGTACTCCCTGGTCCAGGGCCAGCTCTGCCACGGCATCTGGCAGGCAGGCCAGGAGCCGGAGCCGCCGGAACCGTGCGCCGCACCGGGGCAATAATTGGTCCGGCTGCAAAGACGTGACTTCCCATGGCGCGCCCAGCGTCTGCAATTTGGACAGGTCTGCCAGTCCCCCGCCGGGCAGCTCCCATTCCCCCCGGGCCCGGCCAGGACCTGGGGTTTTTACGGTCAGGACAGGGCGCCCGTTTTCCTGGCGCACCCGCAGGGTCCAGTGGCGGGCGGCCAGGGCTTGGTCTGGCGTGTCATAATAAACCGTCTCCATCTCCACTGCCTCCCAGGGGCCAAAGGCTTTCTCCAGCTCCTGGCGAAGCTCCTCCAGTTGACCGGGGCCTGTGAGGGCATACTTAAACTCCAATTCCAGTCCCATGATTACTCCTTGTCGTGTTTCTGCTGCTTCATCCAAATCTTCATTACCAGGCTGTGGGGCAGCAGCTTCACGCCCCGCACCTGCCAGCGGACCGGCGCGCCGTGGACAGACAGGTCCTTCCGGGTGCGGTATAGGTCATGGATGGCTGTGGCGACTACGTCCTTTGCTTCATACATGATGTTGTAATAGGTGACTGCGGTATTGCTGGTCTTGGTGGCGTGATCGAAAAACTCCGTTTTAACCCACCCGGGGCTCACGGCCATGACCCGGATGCCCCGGGACTTCAGCTCCTGATTCAGGGCGCGGCTGTAGCTGAGGACGAAAGCCTTGGTGGAGCCGTATACATTGAGGTATGGCACAGGCTGGAACGCGGACAGGGAGTCCAATTCGACGATTTTGCCGTCCCGGTGCATATAAGGAAGGGACAGCTGGGTCATGGCTACCAGGGCTTTGCAATTGAGGTCAATCATATTCATGCAGTCCTGCAAAGGAATCTGGTCGTACCGTCCAAATTTCCCGAAGCCGGCGCAGTTGACCAGAACCTTGATTTCCGGCTGCACCATATCCAACAGATCTGCATACCGCTGAAAGCTGTCCGGGTTCAACAAATCCATGGCAATGGGACGGATGGGGCAGCAGACCTGATCCTTCAGAGATTCCAGCGCCTCCTTCCGGCGGGCGATGACCCACATTTCGTCGAAGTTTGCCTCATGGGAAAGCTGGATGGCAAACTCCCGGCCCATGCCGGAGCTGGCGCCGGTAATGACCGCAATTTTCATATACATTCCTCCTGTGACATGGGATCATGATATTCTTTCATATCACGATTTTCGGGCGATGTCAAGAGAAAACCCGGTCGCACCATTGACAAATCCCCGGCGGGCGGATAAACTTGGGATAACAGACTGGCAAGGAGGAATCACCTATGTCATCCAAGGTATATTACACCGATTTTCACACCACAGTGGACGAGCCCCTGACCAAAAAGCTGGCCCGGCTGATTCTTACGGCGGGCATGGATCAGATTGATTTTCAGGGGAAATTTGTAGCCATCAAGATGCATTTCGGCGAGCCGGGGAACCTGGCGTTCCTGCGGCCCAACTACGCCCGGGTGGTGGCAGACGTGGTGAAGGACCTGGGAGGGAAGCCCTTCCTCACGGACTGCAACACGTTGTACATTGGCGGACGGAAGAACGCCCTGGATCATTTGGACAGTGCCTATCAAAACGGATTTGTGCCATACGCCACTGGTTGCCAGGTGATCATTGCCGATGGCCTGAAAGGTACGGACGAGGTGGACGTGCCAGTGGAGGGCGGCGAATATGTGAAGACTGCCAAAATTGGCCGGGCGGTGATGGATGCGGATATTGTCATTTCCCTCACCCATTTTAAGTGCCACGAAGAGGCCGGCGTAGGTGGCGCCATGAAAAACGTGGGAATGGGCTGCGGCTCCGGCGCCGGGAAGCGGGAAATGCACAGCGACGGGCGGCCCCTGACTGACCGGGAGAAATGTGTAGGCTGCGGAGCCTGCGCCAAAATCTGCGCTCACAAGGGACCCAAGCTCCGGGACGGTAAGATGGAAATCGACTGGAGCACCTGCGTGGGCTGCGGCCGGTGCATGGCCGTGTGCCCGGTGGGAGCCATTTATCCGGCCTACCAACACTCTGCCAGTCTCCTGGGCTGCAAAATTGCCGAGTACACCAAGGCGGTCCTGGCCGGACGGCCCAGCTTCCACATCAGCCTGGTGCAGGATGTGAGCCCTTACTGCGACTGTCACGCAGAAAACGATGTGCCGGTGGTGCCGGATGTGGGCATGTTCGCCTCCTTTGACCCGGTGGCTCTGGATCTGGCCTGCACGGAAGCGGTCCTGGCTCAGAAGCCCATGGCCGGTTCCGTCCTGGAATCGGTTGCCGGACGGGGGAAGGATCACATTCAATCCATTTTCCCCATTACCAACTGGCGCAGCCAGATCGCCCACGCCAAAAAAATCGGCCTGGGCGAGGATAGCTATCAGCTGGTGCAAATCTGATCCGGTCTGCATGTGACCGGGAGGAGGACTGCAGGATGGGGCTCTATGCTGATTGGCAGGCCGTCCTGGATCAAAATGCAGGGGAAATGGAGCAGTATTTCCAGGAGCATGCCCGATTTTTTTGACATAACACCAAGGAATGCTTTACGAAACAGGCCTTCCTTCGCGCCAACTGTGCCTACCCCGGAGCCTGGGCCGGGGAGATGCAACGGGTGGAGGGGACCGGAGACGCCCCCATCACAGTGGCGCATGTGTACGCCAGGAACGAGTCCTGTTCGTTCCACGTGACCTCCTTCTTCCGGATTTCTCAGGGAAGGATTGTCACTCTGGACGAATGCTGGGGAGACGATGGCCCGCCGCCCCGGTGGCGGCAGGAGATGGGCCTCAGCACGCCGATGGAGAAACTCAGCGCTATGTGAGGTCCCTGCCGGGAGTTCTCAGCAAAAAATACCGGGGCACCGCAAAGCGGCAGCTGCTTTGCGGTGCCCCGTTCTGTACAATGCGTTTGAATGCGCGCCTGAGGCCGTACGCGGCACGGTGCCGGGTTATCGGCCCTTCCCAAGGAAGAAGAGCGCTAGCATTCCAGGACCCACGTGAGCGCCAGTGAGAGGCTCGTGGAGGCAGACAATGAGTTCCTTGGGCGGTGCAATTTCCTGGACCATCCGAGCCAGCTGCTCCGCATCCTCCGGGCAGTCCCCGTGGGAGATGTAGACCCGCTGGGTCTCCGGGCTGCATACCCGCTTCCGGTACAGCTCCCCCAGGGTCTCCACCGCCCGCTTCCGGCCACGCACCTTGTTGAAGACGGTGATATGCCCGGTTTCATCTCCCCGGAGCAGGGGTTTCAGCTGCAGCATGGTGCCCAGCGTCGCCGTGACGCCGGACAGCCGCCCGGTCCGGCGGAGGAACATCAGGTCATCTACGGTGAAAAATTCGCACAGATTATCCCGGTCCCGCTCCAGCGAGGCATAGGTTTGGTCCAGGTTCAGTCCGGCCTTCCGATCGTCGGAGGCCCGGCCCAGGAGAAGACCAATACCAAACCCAGCGCCCATGGAATCCAGCACCCGCACTTGCCGTTGGGGGAATTCCTCCATCAGGGCTTGAGCAGCCTGCAAACCGGAGGCCACGGTGCCGCTGATTCCGGAGGAGAGCGTGATGTACAGGACATCCTCACCCGCAGCCAGAACCGGACGGAAGGCATCCTCCATCTGCGCGGCAGGGATCAGGGATGTTTTGACCACGCCCTTGTTCCGAAGGAAATTGTAGTACTCATGACCGTCAAAATCCTCGGGATAGGGGGGACAGGTAATTAGCTTTCCCTCCCGCTCATAAGAGGAGGAAATGATTTGCACCTGGAACTCCTCCAGCTGTGCTTTGGGAAGGTTGCAGGATGAATCCGAAAAAATGGCAAAGCTCATGTTGAAACGCGCCTCCGCATCTTGTGTTTGATATTAGTATACATGATTCTGGAGAGCATGTAAAGACGTGAGTTGTAAAAAGTTTGTGACTGGGAGGACGCCGGTCTTGCAGCTACATGGGGAATTGTGCTACAATGTACAAAAGTTCCGAGGGAGAAGGTGGCTGACGCAATGACTTACGATAAAAAACAGGTGGCAGACCGGCTGTGCTACTGGCGAGAATTTATGCAGAGCTTTCACCTGCCCACCTGGGAGGAGCTGCCGGATCTGGAGCTGTACATGGACCAGGTGGTGTCTCTGGTGATCCGTTATGTGAATTTGCAGCCCCATTCTGCGCTGAAGGACTCCATCCTGACGGCCAGCGCAGTGAACAACTATGTCCGGCTGAAGCTCATTCCTCCACCTGTGAAGAAACGCTACAGCCGGATTCACTTGGCGTATCTGATTGTGATCTGTTGTCTGAAGGGGTCTATGAGCCTGTCCAGCATTCAGCAGATGTTTCCTATGAACCTGTCCGAGGAGGAGGTTCAGCAGATTTACACGAACTTTGTACACCGGTACCGCACCGCCTATTTGCGCTGTGTGGAGCAGCTGGAGCAGCTGTCCGAGCCGGTTTTGGACCCTGGAAACCAGGAAACCAGCCAGGTGGAGAGCCTGGTCCTCACCACGGCGGTGGCTGCCACTTTATATAAATTGGTCACCGATAAGCTGCTGGCTCTGCAGCTACCTCAGGAGGAGCCGGCTCATTGAAGTGCCTTGGGAGGCAAGACGATGGCAACAGGCACCGGCGTGTGGAAAAACGCCGGTGCCTGTTGCTGTATTTCGAGGGGCTATACGTACTGAATTTTCATACTGCCAAAGCTGACCTCCCCCTCCAGCCAGATGGTCGCCTGTGGAGTGGGGTCCGGCTGACCGGAGACGTCGATGCCGCCGCCTGTACGGTCCAGTCTGTTTTCAATCCGGTACCGGCTGGGTGCTTGGATCACCAGGTTGCCAAAGGCAGCGTCAAAACACAGCCGGCAGTTCGGGACAACCGATTGGCAGCCGGTGAGATCCAGCACCAAGCTGCCAAAGGCCATATCGATGTTGCCGCCCTGAAGCTCCTCCGTCTGGACCGTGATCCGGTCGGAGCAAAAGGCAAAGTCCCCCCGGATGTAACCGGAATTATTGACATAGGACCGCCGTGTTTTGTCCTCACTGTGGAAAGAAGCTCCATTTACCGTAACGTGAGGGCGTCTTTTTTTCCTGTGCTTGCGCCAGCTGACGCGGTCAAACACCATGGAAATGCCCCAGAGAATCAGCAGCAGCCCCAGAACCAGAGGCCAGGTGATGAGAGAGGGGATGACGCCCAAATTCACCAGCAGGAAGTACAGGCCCGCTGCACTGGCCCCAAGCCCGAAAGCCGAAAGGTGGGAAGTGCAGGAAGACAGGCCCAGGCACAGGAGGGCAGAGGGCCAGGCCACAGACCAGAGCCATACATCCAGTTCCAAGTAGATTGCGGCGATGTAGGTAACGCCAGTGAGGATCAGAAACAGTGCAAACCAAATCCCGCTGTCTTGCAAGTTTAGATGGAAACCGCTTTCATCTGCATCCTGGATGACCTCCTCCACCACTTCGCCCACGTGGCTTTTCCGGGGCTCTTCCGCCGTCCGGGGGACGCCCAGCAGCTCGTCTGTGGAAATGCCAAATAGCTCTGCCAGACGGGGAACTGCGGTCACATCGGGGCAGGACAGGTCGTGCTCCCATTTACTCACCGCCTGGGCGGTCACGCCCATTTTTTCAGCCAGCTGATCCTGTGTCAGTCCCAGCCGCTTTCGGTGGTATAAAATTCGCTTGCCCAGGGTCAAGCTTGCCGTGTCTTCCATGTTGAAAACCTCCTGTTGGATTTGCCTGTACTATGCCACAAAATCGGGGAAAAAGCTATCACCCATTTGTTGATTTCCAGTATTTTTCTCCCACAACGGCTGGTTGAGGGGGCTCCAACGGGCGGTTGTTTTTTTGAATTACAGAACTTTTTGCGCCCCAGAACGCGAAAAAGCGTACCGAATGGATACGACTTTAAAGCTGCCCCAGGAGTCCGTCCTTGTAGAGGCCGGTGATGGTGACATTGCAAATTTGGTTGTGCAAACCGTTTCCCGGCGCGTAGACCTTGGTGTAGGTGGGGGTGTGACCGGTGTAGAGGCCCTCTCCGGCCGGTTCTTCCCAAAGCACTTCCTGTGTGGTTCCGATTTGCGCAGACAGATAGGCTTGCTCCAGCGCCCGGGCGACGGCAATGGCCCGGGCGCTGCGGGCCTCTTTTTCCGCCTTGGTTAGCTGCCCCGGCATCTTGTCCGCAGGGGTACCGGGACGGCGGGAGTAGGGGAAAATATGCATCGCCGCAAAGCCGCACTGCCGGCAAAAGGCCAGGGACTCCTCCAGTTCAGCCTCGGTCTCGCCGGGAAATCCCACGATCAGGTCTGTGGTGAGGGCGCAGCCCGGGAAGCTCTCCCGGAGGAGGGCCACACTTTGCACATAACGGGCGGTGTCATACTTCCGGCGCATCCGGACAAGGACGGTGTCGCTGCCGGACTGGAGACTCAGGTGGAACTGGGGGCACAGGTTGGGGAAGCGGGATAAGCGCAGGCAAAAGTCCCGGGTGATGATCCTGGGCTCCAGGGAACCCAGGCGAATCCGCACATTTGGCACAGCGGTACACAATGCCTCGGCCAGCTCCGTCAGGGTTTGACCGTTCTTCAGATCCCATCCCCAGGATGCAATTTCAATGCCGGTGATCACAATTTCCCGGTAGCCTGTGGCCGCCAACGCCCGGGCTTGGGCGACGGCGGCGTCCAGAGGCTCTGAGCGGACAGGGCCGCGAGCATAAGGGATGATGCAGTACGAGCAAAAGTTGTTGCACCCATCCTGGACCTTCAGCATAGCGCGGGTACGGGTTTCCAGGCCCCCGGCGGGGAGAATTTCAAAGGCGCGCCGTTGAAGTGCCTGATCTATCTGCTCCAGGTGGGTTCGCTCTTTGGCGGCCAGGAGCATCATGTCCAGGAAGGCCTCCCGCCCGGCGCTGCCTGAGATCACGTCCACCTCCAGCTGCCGCACCGCCTGCGGCTGCACCTGGGCATAGCAGCCGCATACGCCTACAATGGCCTGGGGATTTTGCCGGCGGCAGCGGCGAATGATTCCGCGATTTTTCTTGTCTGCCACGGCGGTGACGGTGCAGGTATTGATTACATAACAGTCGCAGGGCTCGTCGAAGCTGCCTAGGGTATGGCCCATGGCCAGGAGCTTCTGCTCCATGGCTTGGGTTTCATATTGGTTGACCTTGCAGCCCAAGGTATAGAATGCAAACTTCATGTTAATATCACCAAAAATCTTCAAAATGTCCCAAAAACCTTCGCTTAAACTGCCAATTGAAACAGGGCTGGCTCGTGCGATATAATATACGGTAATCAGATGGGGAGGATATAGACTCCGCCTGCGAAACAGAATTTCCCGGCCCGCTGCCGGCATAGCTTTGGAGGTTACCATTTGTGTGTGAATTTGACATTAAGCTCTCCACGGTGGAGGAGGTCAAGACCTTTGTCCAGGTGGCGACGGTACAGCCCTTTGAGGTCTATGTTACGACTCCCCGCCAGAAAGTCAGTGCCAAATCCTTCATAGGGATGTTCAGCTTGGACTTCCGTCACTCGCTCCGGGTCATTGCGGACTGCACCCAGGAGGAGCTGGAACAATTCTTGCAAGGTGCTGCGGCATTTTTAGTGCCGGAAGCGTCATATTGATTTTGACATATGGGGTTACCGCAAAGCTTGTTTTGGGGTAGCCCCATATGTCACATTTCTGGGACAACCTTCTGGGGGCGGTAAAAAATCATACTGAACCAGGTGACGACATTGTCCCCATACTGGAAGGGAACGCCACACTCCTGCGCAGTTTGGGTTAGGAGAATGCCATGGCTCTCGATGCAGGGGTGCATACGCTCCGGGTGGCGGCAGGGGCCGGTGGGATAGGCACAGGAGTCGCAGATGGCGCAGGCCTCGGTGGAGAGTGTGTAGATTTCTTGCCCTTCCGCCCGGACCATGGCCTCTACCTGACGGGTGACGGCCTCGTGCTCTTCTCGGGTGGCCAGGGTGGCAGAGATGTCGGAGATGTCGTCTACCTCCGTCACGGTGCAGATGAGGAGTACGTTGGGATAAGCCAGGCACTTGGACCGGCAGGATTCCACAGTACCCACGGCTGGAGGGCAGGCCCAGGTTTTCCCATACATTTGGCATTCGTGCTGGCAGATCCACCGGACCCGGTCCGTAAAGGTTAGCTCCCCCGTTTTCAGGAAGAAATATCCGTACAGAGGCAGCTCCGCCAGCTGCTGTTCCAGGTGCTCACAATTCATGGCGGTCCTCCAAATACTGGAGAAATGCGGCACAGCCTGCTTGAATCTGGTTGTACACACCGGAAAAGTCCCCAGTATACCAAGGATCGTCAATGTCCCCAGGACAGCTGGTAAAGTCCAGCAGCCTGTGACATTTGCCAGCCCGGTCCGGCCCAACCAACCGCAGCAGCCGAGGCAGATTGGCTTGCTCCATATACAGGATGTAATCGTACCGGTTATAATCGGCAGCACAAACCTGGACCGCAGTCTTCTCTTCACAGGAGATGCCATGAGCTGCTAAAACCCGCCTGGCCGGCGGATAAACCGGGTTTCCGACCTCCTCCCGGCTGACTGCAGCGGAGGCAACAAACAGCCGGTCCAGCAGACCCGCCTTCGCCGCCAGGTCTTTTAGGATAAATTCACCCATGGGGCTGCGGCAGATGTTGCCGTGGCAGATAAAAAGCACTTTTTTCATGTTTATACCCCTTTATAAGCCTTTTCTGACGTCAAAAAGTTCGGATTTTTCAATTTCGTTTTTTGGTAAAGTGGTTATAACCCTGCGCTTCTCCACGTAAATTTCCGGCAATTTTGCAGTTCATTTCCTGCTGGAAAGAGCTCTGATATGCCCCATTTATTGTAGCATATCAGAGCTCACTTTTCCATAAGTCTGGAAAATATTATTTGTGGGATGGCTTAAATGGAGTAGGCGCCTTTCAGATATTTATCCAGTAACCTCCGCTTGGAGCTCCTGTGCGGCGGTATCTTTTTGCTGCACAAGGTATTTGCAAGTGGCGAAGCGGCAACCCGGCAGCATCATCAACCCTTTGCGCTTTGTTTTTCAGTGACAGGATCCATTGGGTGCCGCTGCGCTCGGAGTGTAGCTTCTTTCCCAGCTTCTGCTTGACCTGCCGCACCGTCCGGGCGGAGATGCCTAGCTCCGCAGCCGCCTTGTTCAGATGGCCGATCAGCAGGATGGCGCAGCCGGTGTGCTGGGCTACGTCTCCCAGCCTGCGGAAGATGGGCCGGACCTCGTTGGCCCGGTTCATGTCCACGTTGGCCCCCAGGAACGCCTGCACCGGGTCGATGATGAGCAGTCTGGTGCTGTTCTGTCGGATGGCCTTTTCCAGCCGCTCGTCGGAGAGGGTCAGCGGCTGGTCGCCGTCGTCGATGACCAGCACCCGGTCCAGGTCGGCCCCGGCCTCCTGAAGCCGGGGCTTTACCGTGTCGCCCAGCCCGTCCTCGGCGGTCTGGTAGATCACGTTGAAAGGCTCCGACGCTTCCATATCGGGCAGCGGCTTTCGGTTGGTGCAAGCCGCCGCCAGCTGCATGGCGAAGTAGGTCTTGCCCTCGCCGGGGTTGCCCTGGACGATGGTCAGCTTCCCAAAGGGGATGTAGGGAAACCACAGCCAGTCCACGGCGGTTTCCGCCATTTGGCTCATGCGGATCATGGGGACCGGCGGTTCCGTTTTCGTCTCTTGCAGTGTGACCGTCTCTGCAATGAATTTCTGATTTGGAATTTCCTCTCTGTGCTGCAAGACCTCATTCCAGTCCTTCCGGGCCGGTAACAGCCGGATGACCGTCAGACTGTCCGGCAAACTTTCCGCCAGTCGCTTGCAGGCGTCGCAGCCCGCTGTGTCGCTGTCCAGGCAGAGGAATACCTGTTTGACGTCCGGGCGTTCCGAAAGAAACCGCTCCAGCGCTTTCCCGGACACGCCGCCCAGGGAGAGGTAGCTTCTGCTTTTCCAGTCCTTGGGGTACAGGCAGAGGAAGGACATCAGATCAATGGGCGCTTCAAAGACGAAAAGTTGATTGCCTTCGCCCTGGTGGCAGAAGCCGTAGGATTTATCCGAACCGGCCACATCCACCCAGTGCTGGATCTTCCGCAGCTGCATCAGATCCTCCCGCAGGGGCTTATACCCGGCGGACGCCTCGGCATACTCCTGCTGCAATTGGGCGTACTCCTTTTTCCATGCCTCCGGTTCTATGGGCTGATCGCCCAGCTTTTCCCGGAGGACGCGCCGGGCGGCGAAGAACAGCCGCAGGTCGCCGTCGTGGGCCTCCCGGAATTTCTCCCGCTTGTCCTTCCAGGGAATTTTGTTCATCTCCTGAAAGATGGGCTTGGTGCGCTCGTAATGCTCCGCCTGCCGCAGCAACTCTTGCAGCTCCTTCATCCGGGCGGATCGCGCTTTCTGGGCGGCGCTCAGCGTGTCAAACTCCGTGCTGACCGATGCCAGCCGTTTCTCCAATTCCTCCACGGAGTACAGCTTGTTTTCCATCAGATAGTTGTAGATGCCATTGAATTCTTTGAGGTTGCCGGTCCGCGCCTTTTTGCTCCAGGCGCTGGCATTGCGCCGGTTCAGATAAGCAATGAGGAAGTCGGCCAAATTCGTCTGAGGCGGCGTTTTCAGCTCGTCCTTCACCTCGGCAAGCCACGCCGACAGCGCCTTGATCTTTCGCTTCAGATCGGCTATCAGACGGTTGGTGGCTCTGATCCAGCGGTTCAGCTGACCCTTTTCCGTGGCAAGGCCCTTGGCCTCCATCTTGCGGACGTTGGGCCCCTCGTGGACGGTGGGGATCAGGTCCAGGCCCTGCCGCACATAGGAGCGGTGGTCGATGCGGCAGTCCAGCCCCTTTTCCTCGAATTTCGCATTGACCAAATTGCACCATGCCTCCCGCCATGCCACCAGCGTCTCCGGCTCGTGCCAATCAGTGGTGTGGACAGCGTTGAAGACGTAATTGCCGTTTTCATCCCGGACGCGGTCACCGTTCTCGTCCAGCACATATTCCCGGCGCTGCTTCGCGCCGAAGCTGCCGTCGGCGTTCAGGGGACGCATAGTGGTCATCACGTGGAAGTGGGGATTGGGGATGCCGCCCTCCTTGTCCGGCACATGAACGGCGAGGTCTGCGATCATGCCTTTGGCGACGAATTGCCGCTGCACAAACTCCCGGGCCAGGGCGATGTTTTTCTCCAGGGAAAATTCATTTTGCAGCGCCACGTCGAAGCTGTAGGACAGTTGGGCCTGGGGATGCTTTTCGGTCTGCTCCACGGCGTTCCAGAGGGTGGCCCTGTCCAGAAATTTCTTCGGCGCGTTGGGCGGCAGGAAAATTTCCGAACAGATGACGCCGCCCTTTTTTGTGTAGTCGCTGATCTCCCCGTAGTAATCGCTGTACAGCCGTTCTCCGGCCCGGTAGGCCGCAGCGGCAATGGCAGACTGCCCGGCGCTGCGCCTGACCTGATCGATGCTGAAATGGTACAGGGCCATCAGCTTTCCTCCTGGGCCTGCCGCACCAGCCGATGCACCTCCGGCAGGGCAAAGACCCGTTCCATCAGGCAGTAGAATTGCGTTTTGGGCAGCCGGTCCGCCTCCGGGGAGATGGACTGGATCGCGCCGCCCATATCGCAGAGATGGTGGGTGCGCTTGGCACGCTCGCCCTTTTGCAGGTAGCGGCCGCGATTTTCCAGCCGGGTATTCTGGTGCTCCAGCTGCTTGATCTTGGTTTCGGCCTCTTCGATCTGTTTTTGAAGAGAAGTCCGGTTTTCTTGTGACATTTTCGATCCTCCTTGGTTGGGTGATAGGCGCAAAGCGCCGCAAGAGGGAACCTCTTGACCGGAACGCAGTTCCGCAGATTTTCATTCCGGTCCTGCCGGACGCACGATACAGGGCCTGACCCTGTATAGAAGTGCGCCCTTAGATTCCTAAGGGATTTTCCGCGTCCCCGCCCGGCTCCACCGGAACCAGCGGATACGTCCTCGTGATCGCTCCAACAGCTTTCCTCCGGCGTATCACAAGTCCGGCGCGCTCCAGCTCCTGCAAGGCCCGTTTGACGCTGGACTCGCTCTTGTGAAGCGTCCTTGCCAGTTCGGCAACGGGCGTCTGCACAAAATAGTGCCCGTCCCCGTCAGGCGCTCCGCGATTCAGCATCTCGTTGTAGAGCAGTGTGTACGTCCATTTCGCCGTGAAGCCGATTTCGTAGTCCATCAGAAATCTGGGAAACACCATCCAGTCGGCAATCACGCGTTCTTTCGTCATAAAATCAACCATGTTCGTCTCCTCCTTTGGCTCGTTTGGATAAATAATGTGGGCAGTCGATGACCAGGGCCCGGAAGCTCTGCTTGCACGAATGCGCGCATCTCCGGCACAGGGCGCTGTAGCTGACGCGGCCCCGGTCATTCAGGAAGAAGGACAGCTCCTGCTTCCGTTTTTTGTTCATTCTTGGCATTCAGGTCTCCCTTCGTTTTTTGCTGCATCTCGGGGCGTTTTTGGCCGGAAACGCCGCCTCTGTGCGCCTTTTGTAAGGCGGGGAATGGTGCGGCAGGGGTAGCTGGTCTCCGCCGCGTTCTGTCGTGTTTCGGGGTGTTTTCTTTCCTCGAGGAAGTGTCTATATCATAGCGCGTTTTTGGCCTCTTTCCCGTATATCCAAGAGGTCGGAAATCGGGCGGAAAATTAAAAAATTCCACGCTTTTGGATTTCTATGATATAATGGAAAAAGCTGGCCAAGGAGTGACGATTATGCAGACAAAACTGACCATTGGAGAACGGATGAAGGATCTACGGGTCGAGAAGGGCTTGACGCTGGAGGCGCTGGGCCAGCAGACCGGCCTGTCCAGGTCTGCCCTGGGCAATTATGAGAGCGGCAACTTCAAAGACATCAGTCCCTTTGCCATCACGACCCTGGCGCAGTTTTACGGCGTGTCTACCGACTATCTGCTGGGCGTGACGGAATTAAAAAATCACCCAAACGCAGAACTTCACGAACTGCATTTGAGTGATGCTATGTTGGAATTATTAAAGAGTGGGATGATCAACAACCGGCTGCTGTGCGAGATGGCGCTGCACAAGGATTTTCGCCGCTTGATGGTGGATATTGAGGTTTACGTGGACCGGATCGCCAGTATGCGGATCAAGGACTTGAACACGGCCCTGGAGGTCACCCGGGCACAGCTCCAGGCCAAGCGCGACGGCGATGAAAACGCGCTGGATCTGCGCACCATCGAAAGCGCTATCATCGACGAGGACGAGTACTTCAGCTACACCGTCCACAACGATATAGACCGCATCATCCGCGACATTCGGGAGGCCCACAAGGACGACTCCACCACCGCCGACGATCCCTCCGGCGCTGCCATGGTCAAAGCGGCCCTGGACGATGCCGGTGCTATCGAAGGTAGCGAATCCGAACGGCAGGCGAAACTATTCTGCGCCCAACTGGGTATCAACTACAGCAAGCTGACGAGGGAAGAATTCTATTCTCTGGTGGAGATTTTGAAGAAGTCCAAGCTGATGAAGAGTTCCAAGAATATGCGGGGGAGGAGTTCGGGGAAGAAGAGATAATGCAACAGCACTAATAATCTCCGTGTTGAGAAAATAGAACGGGCTCACCAGCAACGGTGAACCCATTGTATATTTCCACTACGAATTCTAGTCGCTGTACCCCAAAATTGTTTTAATTGGTTGAACGCTTGAGTCAATGAGCTCACAGTCGCCATGATCGTAGTGAGCATCTCCAAGATAATATGAACTGAGGTCGTCCTCATGGTAGAAACTATGATCTATACGATCCGCAGTCATGAAACCGCAGATGTCGCCCGCAAAGGGCTCCAACTCACCATTTTTGGCCTTATGAAATAAAACAGAATGGATGGTCCCTTCCGCAAAGTCGCCGTCAGACCAATTGCCAACTCTCCGGTCTTTCCCGGCAGGAAGGTGATGGATGAAAAAGCCAATCTGTTCTCTGCCATAACCATGCCATTTTGATTTGACAAACTCACCGATATATGTTCTTGTCTCCTTGTAGCCAGTAAATCCATCTTCGTCTTGCTCACCTTTGCAGAGAAGATGCCCATCGGAAGCATATGCCTCCAAATGGTGACCGTCATTACTGAACACGAGAGCGCCATCTGCATAGCGCTCGGCACAGTACGGAATTAACTCATCTATAGCCAAAGCGTTATAGATGTCAAGGAAGTTTTCACTGAATGCTTGCTCCAATGGAATCATCTTCATCAGCTCACTATACATACAGTACAGTGAATCGAATACACCTTTGGCAGCTTCCAATGCAAACTCCCAGCCATATGCGTCATTACTTCCGACAGTTGCCAGTTTTAATTGATGCAATAGTTTTGCTAGCGCGGCGTATTGTATATCCGTAAGACAAGGCCTGACTATCTCAGCATCGTGGCATTGTGCATCTGTAATGACCAAAAAATCATTGCTATCTGAGATATAGTCATTATCAGTATCAGTTTTTCGCCTGTTGTAGAAACAATAGACTTGCCGCAAAGCGTCCAGAAGCAGTGTTGTCAACCTCCGCCGGGCGGCAACCGTTTCCGGCTGGCCGCCGTGCAGAATGTGTTGCTCTTTCAAAAGCTCAACTGTAGCGGCAATGTGGTTGATAACCGTATTTCTGGCCTGTGATTTTGATTCCTCTTCCAGCGAATAGCCGGTCATCCGTTGATGGTTGATATCAAATGGTAACTCCTCTACCGTGCCAAAGTCCCTGTCGTAGAGCAAAATGATCCTATTCCAGCCCAGAGTTTTGATTGCGTAGCCCAGCTCAATCAAGACATTCGGATTTGGTGTTTTTCTTCCGGTGGTGTCTGAATTGATAATCGTGACATCCGCCACAAAAATATCTGCATGGTCAATTTTCTCATAAATTGTATCGCCGATATTGGGAGCACCAGCAATGCCTTCCGTATCACGGCTGATCTCAATGGCTGCAAAATCGGCCAGCTTTTGAGGCAAACGCTTCATGCAATCTGAGATAAAATTTCTGTTTGCTTTGACGTCCGATTGCCAGGAGTAAAAAATCGTACAGTGGTCCATACTGGCCTCCTGTTGAAGCGTTGTGTTTACCTTGTGTTCTTGAGATAATCAATATACTCCCGTATAGCGCCACGGCCACCATCATGTTTGCAAGCATAATCCACTGCATCCAGTACCTCTGGTATTGCGTCAGCAGGGCAAGCCGTTATTCCACAGTACCGGATACAGCTCAAATCATTCAAATCATCGCCGATATACGCAATCTCGTCAGCGGATGCGCCGAATTTTGCGGCTACTTCCTTCAGCTTCACAAGTTTGTCGGCGACGCCTTGATAAAGCTCTGTGATTTTCAACTCTTTGGCGCGTTGCTCCACAATGGCAGAGGATCTTCCAGTGATAATGGCAGGGGTAATTCCAAGTTGAGGAAGGATATGCACAATAGCATACCCATCCCGAACATCAAAGGCTTTCATCACTTCGCCTTGTGCCCCGATGTAAATACGGCCATCTGTTAAAGTCCCATCAACATCCATTACCAACAACTTGATTTTCATCTTACAATTCCCGCTTTAAATATGTCTTGCATCAAAATAGAGCCAACCACTTCATACTGCTCATTCAATACTGGCATACAAGTGATTTTCATGTTACTCATCACTTGAAGTGCGTTTACAGCTAGTTCACGTTCATCAATCCATTTTGGATTTTTTGTCATAACATTATCAATGGTCTCATTATAAACGTCCACGCCTCGCTCCAGCATACGCCGCAAATCCCCGTCTGTGACGATGCCTCTTAGCTGCTTCTTGCGGTCCACAATCGTTACCATACTCAGGCCCTTGCTGCTCATTTCCACAATGGCGCTGCGCAAGGTGCTTCCCTCTGGAATGACTGCATTGTCCTTTCCGCAGTGCATAACATCTCTAACTTTGACCAATAGCTTTTTCCCCAATGCACCCGCAGGATGATGCAGGCCAAAGTCTTCCTTTGTATAGTTTTTCGCCCGAGATGTCACCAATGCAAGGGCATCACCGAGTACCAAGAGGGCGGTTGTGCTGGAAGTGGGAGCAAGATGCATATAGCAGGCTTCCTCAAATTCCGGAAAAAAGAAATGATGCTGGCACTCACGAGCCAATGTAGATTTGGGCTTTCCGGTAATAGCTACAGTGGTACAGCCAATTTCCTGAAGCACAGGCATCAACCGAGTAACTTCTTCACTTTCTCCGCTGTAACTCATTAGAATGATAACATCCTTCTTCTCTACCATTCCCAGATCGCCGTGCATAGCTTCGCCAGGATGCATGAAGAAAGAAGGTGTGCCAAGGCTTGCCAATGTTGCAGAAATTTTTGTTGCAATATGGCCTGGCTTACCCATTCCAGTAAGAACCACCTTGCCCTGACAATTCAAGACAAGCTCTACCAGATTCTCAAAATCTTCTCCTAGAGAATCCCTCGTCTTCACCAAAGCCTCCATTTCTTTATTGAAAATGGATTTAGCCTCGTTAATTACATCAAATGTTGCTTCCATGTCTCTTTACTCCTGTACTGCGAGGTACACCTTTTGCAATTTCATCAGCAGGTCCTTCATTTTACATAAGGGCACCATGTTTGGTCCATCAGATTTTGCATGATCAGGATCAGGGTGTGTCTCCATGAACAAGCCGTCCACGCCTACAGCAATAGCCGCCTTGGCCAGATACTCCACATATTCCCGATTGCCACCAGTGCTGGTGCCATTGCCGCCCGGTTTCTGGACACTATGCGTGGCATCAAAAATCACCGGAACACCAAACCCTTTCATGACGCGAAGACCCGTCATGTCTACCACCAGTGTGTTATAGCCAAAGCTGGTGCCGCGTTCGCAGAGCATTACATTGCTATTGCCGGATTTCTGCACCTTCTCCAAGCAGTTTTTCATGTCCCACGGGGCAAGGAACTGGGCCTTTTTGATATTCACACAACGGCCCGTCTTTGCGGCGGCAACCAGCAAATCCGTTTGCCTGCAAAGAAATGCCGGAATCTGTAAAATATCAGCCACCTCGGCCGCAGGGGCAGCCTGCCAGGCTTCATGAATATCGGTGCAGACCGGAAGACCGTAGACATCCTTGACCTTCTTTAAGATTCGCAGTCCTTCCTCCAGACCGGGCCCGCGGAAGCTGTGAAGCGAGGTCCGGTTGGCCTTGTCAAAGGACGCCTTGAACGTATAGGGGATTCCAAGCTGTTCCGTGATCTCCTTCATCTGTCCAGCAATGGACAGAACCATTTCCTCCGATTCAATGACGCAGGGACCCGCAATCAGTTGAAACATAGATGTATCCTCCCGGCTTATGCCAATCCGTTTTCCATCATGTACCGCTCCACCTGCACACGGTCTTTCGGTGTGTCCACGGAAAGGGTCTTGCAGTGGGCATTGATGTAGTAGCAGTCCTTTCGGTTTTCAATGAAGCGGAAGGAGTCGTTTTCCTCGATTTTCTCCACCGGGCCACGGGGCGTGGCGTGATAATACTCCAATGCGCCGTGGGTAAAGGCACCGACGCCAACGAACTTCTGGTAGGCATAATTCATCTCACCCTTGGGGAATGGAATGGGGGCGCGGGAGATGAACAGGCAGACGCCGTCCTTGTTGGTGACGATCTTCAGGTTGGTGGGATCGACGACTTCCACAGGGTTGGAAAAGTCGGTCATCAGGTTGGAGACATAAAAACCGTCCTCTGGGATAGTTTCAGGGATGCACTTGACAATGTCCGCAGCCTGCACCAGCGGCTCGTCGCCGTTTACCATTACATAGAGATCGGCCTCAACTTTGTGAGAAACTTCGTACAAGCGTTCGGTTGCAGTCTCACAGTCAGGCGAAGTCATAATGACCTTTGCACCAAAGCCTTCCGCCACAGCCTTGATTTCCTCATTATCCGTGGCAACATAAACTTCCTCAAAGCAGTCAACTTCTTTGGAGTGCTTCCAGACCCAATACAGCATGGGCTTGCCACAAATCTGAGCCAGCGGCTTCATGTTAAACCGGGACGAACCGCCCCGAGCAGGGATCATACCGATGATTTTCATAGAAAATTCCTCCATATTGTAGACATTATGCTAGATTCCATGGCCATCCCTATAGGCATCTCTGCCTATGAGACGGTATAAATACACTCTCGCTAGTCGGGCATAGGCGTTGCAGGCATAACATATTTTACTTTTAGAAAAAAGTTGCATCTGCCTTGTCTGGACGTTTGAGAAAATCTTCCTATCCTGGTATTCTGTTAAGTGATCTTTCAGATATTTCTGAATAGTATCCAGAAATGCTTTATTAATCCGGAATGTCCTTCTGACGTAGATGGGGTCCACATACATCCAAGGATACTCCACCGCATAGCGAAGAGCTTGATCAGTCAGCTCCGGGCAAGTCTCTTTCACCACGTTCAGCAGATATTCCCCTGCAAAAATCCGATCCGGACTGCACCGGTGAGACTGTGTGGCTACGATGCCACCCTCCCGCTGGCGATACAGATACAGCTGGCGGTTGGTGTACACTGCGCCGTTCTGCAGATTTCTTGCCAGATCTGCCGAGTAGATCACATCCTCATTCAGTTTCCCTGGCATAAAGCGTATATGCTTGAAAAGATCCCGGCGAAATAACTTGTTCCAGACGCCGAATTCTGTTCGGCAGTCAAACTGCATTTTCAAATATTCGATGTTACTAACCACAGCTGTTCCCGCATGGTCTTCTGGTACAGGTGTGGTGCCATCAGGGAACCTGTGGACACCACAGAAGCTGAAGTCATAATCGGTTTTCTCCAACAGTTCCAGTAACACCTGGCAATAATCCGGTGCTACCAGATCGTCGCTGTCCACAAAACAGATATAACGTCCGATTGCTGCTTTAACGCCTGAATTTCTGGCACAAGAAAGGCCCTGGTTGCTCTGATGAATGACTCGGATTCTGCTGTCCTTCTCTGCCAGTTTATCGCACAGCACGCCGCAACGGTCCGGGCTTCCGTCATCCACCAGTATGATCTCAATGTCCTGAAAGGTCTGCTCCATCAGACTTTGTACACAATCTGCCAGATATTTTTCTACTTTGTAAACTGGTACTATCACTGAAATTTCCGGCATCTGCTCACCTCTTATCTCAGCAGCCAATTCTCGCAATGATCTGACTTAAGTATTTCTTATCCTGACAGTCGGCAACCTCCCGACCACCAGTAGCCTCATTGGTAAACTTCCCAGGAATGGCTATCCGCTCTTTGGCACCGTTGCGGAACCATTCGTACTCAATGTCAGTGTTTCCAATGTCCAACGCCTGCATATCCATGGCAGCCAAGTCCGCAGCCAGTACTGTCGCTGTAGGGCCCAAGGCCATAATGATTAGTTCCCCATGGTAATTATCCAGAATAGCCTGTTTGATCTCATCATAGTGCTCGAATGCGCCCACCGCCGGGGCCAGAATCCGCTTAATGGATGCCGCATCGTCATACAGATCGTTGCCTACACCCAGCCGGGTCTGCTCGCCTTCAACAATCAGGACATCCCGACCGGCCCACAGGGCCTTGAGCATCGGAAAAGTACGTTCAGCACGTTTAGAGTCCACCCAGTCAATATAGGGTCTGGTGATTTGGGAGTCGCCAAACAGATATTGAGGGCCAGTGTGGGCTCGAATTAAATTGATAATCTGTTGATGATGATTGTCCCGCTTACCCCATTCAATCCAGAACGTTTTTGAATGTGCGTTACAACCTCTGGTCGTATTAAAACACCGGGGCACACACAACAACAGGCGCTTATCCTTGGTTTCAAGAACAGCAGATAACTTGGCAGCCAATTTCTCATTTCGTGTTTGAAAATGCAAATCTCTAGTGGAACAAATAATATCAAATTCCCCATCGCCAAAGCGAGCAATCGAGCATTGGTGCTTTTTGATGTAGCGAAGGGTTCGTTCTGGACTCATAATCCGCAAATGATACTTTGTCCTCAGAACTGCCATCCGCCGTGCTTCATAGAACACCTCATAGGCTGCAACTAGCTTGCGCTTTAATTTGGAATCTTTCATTTCCACTCACTTCCCTGCTTTTTTGTTTCTCTTCATTTTTCCGGTAAGACGTATCAGGGGTTCTCGAATCAGATTCTTTTCGTAATAGTTCATCATCAAAATCCAGTTCAGAGCGCAATAGATCACGGTATATAGGACAATTCCCAACACCATAACAGACAGATTATAGAGATCGATCCAGCACGAAAGGATCAGCGTTGCCGTGCACATCAGCGCAGGAATAAGGAAAACCTTTCCGCACTCTTTCCAGAAATGGAACATATCCAGACCAATCCGCTTATTATAATACCAATTCATGGCAAAACCGTGACCAATAACCAATGTGATACCTGTCATCAGCGCGGCACCCACCACGCCCATGACCTGCATTAGAAACCAAGTGCCGATCACATTGCCGATGGCTACCGCCAGATGCACCAAGGAACGGAATTTATGCTTATTCTGGGCCATAATCACATTCAGGCATACGCTCTGTATCAGCGGAATCATATTGGGAACCATCATCAGAATCGCAACCCAGTAGGCATCCTCATAGCCTTCACCGGCATAGAATCGGATGAAAGGCTGACCGAAAGCGATAAAGCCCGACACCACCAGCGCAAAAATATAGCCCTGCAGCCGACCAATACGAATGGCCAGTTCCGTCAGTTCCTCGTTGGTGGCACCGGTAAAAACCATCTTGTTCACCTTTGGCGAAAGGAGATTGGAAATGCCAGTCGTCAGTGAAATCACAATTTGATTAAAGGTATGTCCGACGCTATATACCGCAACGCCAACTGTTGCCAATTCCGGAATGGCACCCATCATCACACTGTCCGTTGCATTGTTCAGCGTTCCAACCACCGTTGCTAGAAATACCCAGAAAGAAAACGCAAGAATTTCGCTGAGCTGAGAAACCGGCAGATTGCGATATCTCGCCCTGATCTTCATTTTCCGCTTCACATAAATGCCATAGGCGGCTCTGGATACAACTCCCACTACCAGGGAAGATACGGTCATGCCCACAGAGGCATAGCCAAGTATCAGCATGATGACATTCAGCAGCGGGCCGATGCAGGTCGTCAGAATATTGACACACTGCTGGAAGATAAACCTTTCATGGGCACTGACCACCGTTACATAAGGGGACTGGGAGAAGCTCAGTGCTGTATTGCAGACCATTAGAAAAACTAGAATCTTCATCCGGGCCAATTCCGATGTGGTTAAGGATTTTCCATACCAGATATCCAGATTCAGGGTCAGAATGGTGCCGACAACCATAGCCGCAACTGCAATAACCTGGAAAACAACCATGAACAGCCCAAGCATTTGTTCTTCCGCTTCCTGTCCATGCTCTTCGCGGGATTTGATAAGATAACGGGTAATGGCAGAACCAATACCTAGGGAGATTAGCGATAAGTAACTCGTAACGCTGCTAGAGAGCTTGTACAGGCCGTACTCACTCTGTCCCAGCAGGGAGAGCATCACTGGAGTATAGAAGATCGGGATCAAATTGCCCAGAATCATATTCACATAATTCAGAACAATGCCTGCCTTCAGCTGATTACTATCTTGTTTCATTCACAAATAGTCCTTCAATCAAACAGAGAATCAAATTCAACGCGTTGGAAAACTTCTAGTTTTCCGCCCCGAGTGGCGTTAAAAACGCGGATGTTTCTGATCTCGCAGTGGGTTTTCATTGCTAAATAGGTCAGAGTGCTCTTTTCCGTATTGGGGATGTAAAGATTGGCTTTGTCTTCGTTATACTTGTCAGAGAAATAGTCCCTTACAGTGTTATCCACCACAATCTCGCCCTTGTTGTTCTGGCTGACGTGAAAATGATGGTCTACGCCGATAAAGTAAATCTCCGTGAAACCCATATAAGCTGCGATCTGTGCAGCGGTGTACATGCCGGTGCTGGAATTGTAGATGCCATGTGCGATATCATCACTGAAGCCAAAGTCCCGAGGATCCTCCGCCTGCTGATCGATGATATTGAAGTACTTGGCACCATCGATGCGGATGCCATGCCACCAGTTCAGCTGAATTGGAATAAATTTTGCCGGTAGATCCAGTCCATTCACCACATCCGCACAGCCAGCAAGCATTTTCTCGTCCTGAGAAATGTAGAACGTGGGTCGCCAGGGAGTCTGTTCGAAAATATTATACACACGGTTGAAGGCGAAAGTAATCTCTCCGGCCTCGTGCAGTCGCGTCAGATCCTCTGCCCGGAGGCTGGGGCCATTGCCGATTAGAAAGCATCGCTGCCCCGTATATATGTCTTTGTATGCTGCAAGAAGCTTGCCTGCTGCCGTCTTTGTATAGTTTTTCAGTTTCCAGGGCTGGATAAAGCGAGCTTGGATGCTAGCACCAGTTCTTTGAATTATATTCATTCTTTTTCACCTTCACAGAGCACATTGGCAATCCTCTTACAGGCAAATCCGTCACCATACGGATTACTGGCGTTACTCATTTTTGCATATTCATATGGGTTCTCCAAAAGCCGCTTGAAGTTCCGGTAAATCACTTCTTCATCCGTGCCCACAAGCTTCAAAGTCCCGGCAGCGATGCCCTCTGGCCGTTCGGTGGTGTCCCGCATGACAAGAACGGGCTTGCCCAGTGAAGGAGCTTCCTCCTGAATGCCGCCGGAGTCCGTCAGGATCATGTAGCTGCGGGCCATGAAGTTGTGAAAATCCAACACATCTAGAGGCTCGATGATGTGAATCCGATCATCACCGCCCAGAATCTCGTTGGCTGTCTGACGCACGACGGGATTCATGTGAATGGGATAAATAGCTTTTACATTTGGGTGTTCATCCATCACCCGGCGGATGGCCCGGAACATATTCTTCATAGGCTCACCCAGATTTTCCCGGCGATGGGCGGTAATCAGGATCAGACGGCTGCCCTTGGCCCAATCCAATTCTGGATGCGAATAATCTTCCCGGACAGTGGTCTTCAAAGCGTCGATAGCGGTATTGCCAGTGACATAAATGGTTTCCAGCTTTTTGCCTTCCTTCAGCAGATTTTGCTTGGAAAGCTCCGTTGGGGCAAAATTGTACTGGCTGATGATGCTGACTGCTTGCCGGTTAAATTCCTCCGGGTAGGGGGAGTAGATGTTGTAAGTCCGCAGTCCAGCCTCCACATGACCCACAGGAATCTGCAAATAGAAGCAGGCCAGCGCGGTCACAAAAGTGGTAGAGGTGTCCCCATGAACCAGCACGACATCAGGCTTGACCTCGTCCAGAACAGCCTTGATCCGGTTCAGAATGTTCGTGGTGATGTCAAACAGCGTCTGCTTGTCCTTCATAATGGACAGATCATAGTTCGGCACCACATGAAATGCCTCCAGCACTTGATCTAGCATCTGCCGGTGCTGGCCGGTCACGCAGACGATGGTTTCAATATTATCCCTAGTTTTCAGCTCGTTGACCAGGGGACACATTTTGATGGCTTCAGGCCTTGTGCCAAAGACCAGCATGATTCTCTTCATTTAAAACAAACTACACAAGATCACTGCAGTGATTGTAGTGTTCTCCTTATTTTATTTGATACACGGTAGCGCACAAAATATATTGTCTTGTACAAAAAATATTTAGCAATGTATGGATTCTCCTTGTCACCTGAGTTTTTTCGGCAGTTGTATAAACCACGATAATAGTAGTATTGAGACTCCCAATCAAGGTTTCCAAAACCTGGACGGTTCTTCAGCAACATTTTTTCCAATGTTTTGTTGAACATATCTTTTCTCATTGTACTAGTCAGTGCACTGTCATGCCAACGGTAGGCATATAGCTTTTCTCCAAGGCAAACGGGCTCAAACTGTATACATATTCTCTGCCAATAATCAATATCCTCAACTAAAGTCATCTCAGGGTCATATTCTCCCACTACTTCATAGACTTTGCGAGAATAAAGGAAACATGCGCCTACCGGATTACTCCCTACAATTAACTTCCGCGCACGATCACTAACCATAATACATTCTACAACACGGCCTAAGTCATCAATCACATCACAGGATGCAAAAACAAATTCTGCATTCTGCCGCACAAGGGTTGTGTACATTTTTTCTAGGGCTGTTGGATAGTAGTAATTGTCATCAGATGTCCACGTTAAATAATCCCCTGTTGCCAGAGAAAAGCCTCTATTCAATGTTTTTGGCAAACGCATATTCTGCGGATTTTTATAATATTTGATCCGATTATCTTTCTCAGCATACTCTCGTGCAATAGCGGCAGTATTATCAGTTGATCCATCATCCACAATCAACAATTCCCAATTTGCATAAGTCTGATTAATCACACTGTCAATGCTCTGCTTCATGTACTTCTCTCCGTTATAAATTGGAAGAACGATGCTAATCAAATCATCCATACTCATTCCCTTTCTTAAATTCATGTCCCAACTCCCAGAAAATTACGCAATCTGCAAGTACCTTCGAAAGAAATACACGCAAGGGTGTGCCAAATCCGTTGTTTGAACGCGCATTCTATAGGGCCCTTATTTTGGTTCCATAGGTCCAAAATAAGCTTTCGCGCTGTGCGCAAGTCTTTCTGAGGGAGATAACATAAGCTCATCTGCATGGCGTACATACATGAAAAGATCAAATCTACCCGAGCTAAATTTTCCAGGACAGGAAAGTTTTCTTTCAGGTATTCCAGTCGCTGCCGCTTAGCTGGTAGGATGTCCAACCGTCTTAAGGAATAGCTCTCTCCCATAATACTTCCACTTCTCTGGCAGTAGTAGTAACAGGGTGTATCAAATACAGATACTTGCTTTGCACTGCCAACCGCTTTGTACGTCCAAAATACATCTTCATGATATTTTCCCACAGGGAATGGAATATCCCGAATCAGTTCTGTCCTGTACAGCTTGTTCCACACTGGCTGCTTAAGCCAGGACTCCTCAATAACCGCAATCATTGCAGCTTCAGTAGACAGCACACATTTACCCGAGGGTGTCAGCATTCGGGAGGGGGTTCCATCCTCAAATACCATCTCCACACCGCAGGCGGCGATATCACTGCCATCTTCCATCAACCGCTCCATCAATAGCAGATACATATCAGAACGGATAAAATCATCGCTATCCACAAAGCCGATTAGTGTACCGGTTGCAATATCCAAGCCAGCATTTCTGGCGTCGGACAGGCCTCCGTTTTTCTTGTGGATAACTTTAATACGACGATCTTTTTCAGCCCACGCATCACACATGGCACCGCAGCTATCGGGAGATCCATCATCTACCAAGATAATCTCCAGATTCCGGTAAGTCTGATTCACAATAGACTCCACGCATCGGTCCAGATAGGGGTCAACCTTAAAAACAGGAACGATCACACTGATTAGCTCCACCGGAATCACCTCATTCTCTAATCCAAATCGTATTTTCTATCATTACCTGTAGCTCTAGCGTGGATATGATGCACCCAACCATAACTAGCAGGCCAAATTGCTGTCCATAGGGCCATTATCTTCAATTTCGTGCTAATCTGCGCCCGGAGAAGTCCACCCATCCGGCTACGCAGCTCCTTTCTCGCCTCCCTACGGTTGGGAAGAATCAGTTCTGACTGTTCATCAACCGGCATAGTCGCCAGCGTGATGAGCTGCCGGGTCAGTCGGGCCAGTACCACACACTGCAACTCCGGAGACACATCTTCCAAAATCACTTTGGTTACCTGTATAGGATCCAGCAATTTGTGCTCATTAAGCCGGGATGTGGCAGCTGAGCCTTTGCGTAAAACGTAATGATAGGGACAAAAATCTTCGTAAACCGCACGCTGTGCCGCTTTGAACAGATAATAGTTCATCAACACATCCTCATTGATTTTAATTGAAAGATCCATTTTTGCCTGCAACTCTACAAACAAGGTCTTGCGAAACAGCTTGTTCCAAAGGGAAGGTTCTACGAAAGCACCTTCTAGCAGATCACGCAGACTTTCGGCATGAGTCTGTTCCACTAGCCGTCCGGTGTTGTAGTAGTAATCCACCCGGCCATTGGGAAAAACCATCTGATAGCCGCAATGTGAAATGTCCGCGTCGTATTCCAGCGCATTTTTTATCAGACGCTGGTACATCTCAGGAGCGATCAGATCATCCCCATCCACGAAGCCAATCCAGTCGCCAGTGGCTTCTTCAACACCACGAAGACGGGCGGAGGTAACGCCCCCGTTTTCCTTATGAATGGCCCGGATATTTGGAAATCTGGCCGCATAATCGTCAATTACTGCCGCAGTTCCATCGCCAGAGCCGTCGTCGACCACAATAATCTCCAGCTTCTCATAGGTTTGTGCAAGAACATTGTCCAGTGTCGCGGGAAGTTCCCTTTCGATGTTGTAGGCAGGGATTATGATTGAAATCTTTTCGTTCATCAGTCAATGTACCCAATCTTTCCGGCTAGCTCCTGTTTCTGATGCATCCGCTTTTCCATGGATACACTACATCGAAGGGTGTAGTCCGCCCCATAGCAGGGAGCTGTTTCCATACGACTACGTTCTCTGGAAAGGTAGTCCTCCAACGAGCAAATCACCCGGGCGGGGCTACCCACCGCTACAGAATTTTCGGGAATATCGTGTGTCACGGTGCTGTTCGCACCGATTATCACATTGCTACCGATACGCACGCCGGGCAGCACTACGCTTTCCGCTCCGAGAAACACATTGTCCCCAATGGTTACCCGACCAATTTTGGTATAATTTAGAAAGGGCTTTGTGCTGGCATCGTGGCACAGAATATGTACCCGAGGTGCCATAGTCACGTTATCACCAATTTCGATAAGCCAACAGTGACTTGGGTCCAAAATCACACCGTTCAGGCGCTTGAAATTCCTGCCCACCTGCATACCCATGGTCATCAGCTTTTCGGTTGTATATTCGCCCCGAAAACGATAAACGAACTCTTTAATGATATTCACTATAACACCCCCACAACTCCAGCAGCATCTTTTCTGCTGCTCTTACTGTATTTTGGGTGCTGAACATTTTTCCGCGTTCAGCAGCTTTTCCTTTATAATGGGCAAGCATTTCAGCCTCACCTAGTAAGTTCTTGATGCCCTGATACAGTGTTTTCTCGCTATTTTCCACTACAACGCCCCATTCATTGTCCTCACCCAGCATTTCTTTCATACCGGATACTTCCACAGTGCAGACAGGAATGCCGACGATCAACGCCTCTGTGGCTGCGGTAGAAAAGCCCTCAGCGAAGCTGGCGCAGACAAACAGATCGCATTTGCTTACATATTTATAAGGATTGGTCTGGTAGCCAAGCAGAGTAACCGTGTCTTGCAGTTTGTTCTGACGTATGTATTCTTCCATCTCCTGCTGCAAAGGACCGATACCCAGAATATAGAGATGCACCGGGTACTGCTCATCCCGCAGACACCGGATGATTTTCAGCAGACGCATATAGCCTTTGGACTGCTTCAGCGTCCCGACCGCAATCAGCCGGATTTTTCCATCGTCCGCCAGCTCCGGCGCTGCTTCGTTGGCTCCGGCCAAAATCTTATCAGACTCCACAGTGTTATACAGCACCCGGCAGGGCTTACGGAAGTCCAGGAGCTGGCAGAAGTCATCATGGACGTATTGGGAGACACAAACCGTCTGGTCGAACTTACTATAACACGCACGGGCTTCCTTTTTGCTGCGGAAAGAACCGGCCAGCTTGTCCATCGTGTGTTGTTCCACATGAATCCAGGAGACCAGTTTGGTGCCTGGATTCTGACATCCGCTGATCACGCGGGCGGAAGGACCCTCCAGATAGGAAACCTCGATATCATAGTGCTCCTTCACACATAGCTTATGGAGTTGCCTAGGAGTTAGTAGCTTCATGAGTTTGCTATTTCCAGGTACCTCTTTTGGAAATACCGAATGAAAGTGGATGTCAGGAGCCAGAAACTGCTCATTGACGCCGCCGCCGAACAGCACCGTCACGGAAATATCAAATTTTGACCGGTCCATATTGTTGACCAGATTCACCAGTACCTTCTCGGCACCGCCCTGGCCGAGGTCGTGGATCAGAAACAAAACCTTCAACATCAGTTTGAAGCTCCTCGTTGTATTTTACGAATGAAGTGGCGCAATCTCGCTGGTACTAGGCCGTTAATCATGGGCATGCATGCTTTCGCGTAGCTTTTGGGCCCCAGATGCAACATCCGGCAGCCCTGCAGTCGGACATAAACGGAATTGACACGATAAATGTATTTGCGTCGGTTCAGGGCATTCTGGTCGTTACGCATCCGATATAACGGTTCCTGAATGTTATGGCAGCGATATCCGGCAGCATACAGCTTGATCCAGAGATTCACGTCCTCTACACGGAGCATTCGTTGATCCACGGTATATCCGCCGACAGCATCTATACATTCCTTACGCAGCATCACAGCCGCATGGCTGATTGGCGTGCCGCTTACAACGTCCTCAGGGGTTGGATATTCCGGCACTGTAGTCTGTCCCCACTCACCATTTTCATCAAAAAGCTTCATCGGGCAGCTTGCAATTTGAAATTCAGGATGATGCTCCAGAAGGTTAAATTGCTTTTCAAACCGCTCCGGTATACAGTCATCGTCGCCATCCATTCGGGCGATATAGTCACCCGTGGCAGCCGCCAAGCAGTTATTCAACGTTTGGTTCAACCCCAAGTTCTGCATATTGCGTAACAACATAATGCGGTTATCCTTTGCAGCAAGATCTTGTGCAACTGCATATGTATTGTCAGACGAGCCATCATCACAGAGAATCAATTCCCAGTTAGAGTATGTCTGGTTTTGTATGGACAAGACCGCTTGTTCCAGCGTGTCTGCACAATTGTAGATACCCATTAGAACTGAGATTTTGCCACTCATTCTTGTAGATTCAGCTCCTCGTAATTATGCTCAAAATCAATAATAATTGGATGGTGTCGCCATGTACGTTCCTCGACCGGAGGCAGTTGCATATAGTTGCCAAATTTTCTATGCAAATGGTCATCCCAACCCGCAAAGCACATAAATTCCCCATCTTCAAAGGGTAAATCAACATACGCATCCAGCATATTCGGAGCAAAGGTTTTACGTAAAGATGCCATCGTTTCGATAGCAACAATCTCAAGCTTGTGCTGATTGTTATATCGAGTGATCCTTTTCAAAGCATTCCGTCGAGACCTTTCTCTACAGCACTTGGGAGTACAAGCAAGGATTATGGAAGATCCTATACGCACGACCGCACTGGCCTTAGGTGGAGCAAATTCTCTGGTTAGTAACTGATATTTCATACAATGCCACTTGAACATCATACGCTTTAGCTTGCCATTCGGAATACGGTCAAGAGGAAAAATATCCAGAAAAATCCCGGTATGATACTTCCCAGCTTCTCGTTCCTCCTGCAGAAAAGTAGTATGATCTTTGCGAATTTTGGAAAAAGATTGCCAGTAACCAGGAGAGTTTTCCTTATTCTGAAGAATATATCCTCCTGGGGGAGACTGGTTCCACAGTGCAATGAAACGATCATATTCAAATCTGGACATGCATACATCCAAATCATCATCCCAAGGAATGAACGCATGGTGACGAATTGCGCCTAAAAGAGAACCTGCATACAAGGAGTATTTCAAGTTGTGTTCCCGGCAAAAGTTGTCAAAAAATTTCAGAATTTCCAGTTGAATTAGTTGGAGCTGACGCAATTTCTCTTCCATTATTTCTTTTCCCTTAATTCCTGTTTGATCTGGGTCGTAGAAATCTCCGGGGTACGGGGCAGATAAACAACTTCACAATAATCTCTCAAGAAGTCAAATTTTCCCTCCCAATCATTTCCTATGACAAAAGTGTCCACTCTGAATTCCTGAACATCAGAAATTTTCTGCGCCCAATTTTCCTCAGGGATTACCAGATCAACATAACGGATGGCTTCTAACAGCTTCTTGCGTTGCTCATAGGTAAAGAAGCACTTTTTCTGCTTTTCGTTCCAATTGAATTCATCGGTAGAAAGAGCAACAATCAGATAGTCTCCTAGTTCTTTTGCTCGGCGGAGGAGATTGATATGACCATAGTGAAGTAGGTCAAATGTACCGTATGTAATGACTTTTTT
>OIXV01000253.1_pt1 | contig 52952 bp, 55 predicted proteins | sample 1587771 | NCBI WGS metagenome assembly OIXV01 (sample SAMEA3888893, study PRJEB22519) | human gut metagenome | biome: human gut; feature: human-associated habitat; material: faeces | place: Denmark | collected 2010
CCCTTCTCCGGGCAAAAACGCCCCACCGGCCATGCCGGTGGGGCGTTTCCTTATAGGGAAATACAAAGCCTGCTTACTTTCCGTAGATCACGCCGATGAGCCAGTTCAGAAACCTGTAGGGCAAAATGCGGGTCAGCAGGGCCAAAAACTGATAGTCAAAGCGGATGGTGTAAATGGGCTTTACCCGCTGCTTCATGGCCACCTTAGCGATGAAAGCCCCCGCCTTGGCCGGATCCATGCCCGTCTGCTCGTCGTGCTCCATCCGGGCCACGGAGCGGCTGATGCGGCCACCGTACACGTCGTCGCCGTCGATGGTCTTTTCCCGTGCGGCGGTGAAGCCCGTATGGATATCCCCCGGCTGCACGGCGCACACCGTGACGCCGTAGGGCCGCAGCTCGTTAGCCAGCGCCATGGTGTAGCTGTTCACCGCCGCCTTGGCAGCGGAGTAGTAGGCCTGAAACGGGATGGGAGCCGCCGCCGCCACGGAACTGAGGTTCACGATGCGTCCGGCGCCCGCCTGCCGCATATGGGGGATCACCGCCCGGTTCACGTTGACCATGCCGAAGAAATCTGCGTCAAAAAGCCGCTTGGCATCCTCCGTCTTGGTGAACTCGATGGCACCGCTGATGCCGAAGCCTGCGTTGTTCACCACCACGTCGATGTGGCCCTCCTGCCGCAGCACCTCCCCGATGGCGGCATCCACCAGCTCCTCACGGGTGATGTCCGCCACCAGATGGTGCAGACCCTCTACGCCCTGCGCCCGGCGGCTCAGCTCATATACCGTATAGCCTGCCGCCTTCAGCGCCAGAGCCGTCTGCTTTCCGATACCGGAGGTTCCTCCGGTGACAACCGCTACCTTACTCATGCTTTACCAGCACCTCCGCCATAATGTCCATGGCCTCATCCAGCAGGGCCTCCGTGTGGGTGGCCATGTAGCTGGTCCGCAGCAGGGCCTCTCCCTCCGGCGTGGCCGGGGGCAGGGTGGGGTTGACGTACACGCCCCGGTCGTAGATCTCCTTGGCCACCTCCAGCGTGTGATACGTCTCGTAGGTGTAAATGGGGATGATGGGCGTGGGGGCGTTCAGGGCCGACTCCCGGATCTTCATTCCCCGGTCCGTCATGCCCTTCCGGGCGTACAGGCTCAGGCTCCGCAGCCGGTCCACCAGCTCCGGGTGCTGCTCCAGATGCCGCAGGGCCGCCAGTGCCGTGGCGCAGTTGGCCGGCGGGATGGACGCCGAGAAGATGAATGGTCGGGAGGCGTGGCGCACATACTCCGCCACCTCCTCCGAGGCCGCCATGTAGCCGCCCAGCGATGCCAGTGACTTGGAGAAGGTACCCATGTACACATCCACCTGATCCTCCAGCCCGAAGTAGCTGGCGGTTCCACGACCGCCCTCACCCAGCACGCCCAGTCCGTGGGCATCGTCCACCATGACCCGTGCGCCGTACCGCTTGGCCAGCGCACAAATTTCCGGCAGCTTGGCGATGTCGCCGCCCATGGAGAATACGCCGTCGGTGACGATGAGGGCGCCGTTCTGCTCCGGCACCCGCTGCAGCTGCTTCTCCAGATCCGCCATATCGCTGTGTCGGTAGCGCAGCATCTTGCCGTAGCTCATCTGGCACCCGGCGTAGATGGAAGCGTGGTTCTCCCGGTCGCAGATCACATAGTCGTGCCGCCCCACCAGTGCGCTGATGATACCCACGTTGGACTGGAACCCCGTGCCGAAGGTGACGATGCCGGGCTTACGAAGAAACTTCCCCAATTCCTCCTCCAACTCCAGATGCATCTGGAGGGTGCCGTTGAGGAACCGGGAGCCACTGCACCCGGTTCCGTACTGCTCCAGGGCATGGATGCCCGCCTCCACCACATCCGGGGCCGTGGTCAGACCCAGATAGTTGTTGGAACCCAGCATGATGCGGCGCCGGCCCTCCATCATCACCTCCACATCCTGCCGGGACTGGAGGGCGTGGAAATAGGGATACACCCCCGCCGCCTTCAATTCCTTCGCCAGAGACGGCTCATAGCATTTCTGAAAAATATCCATAGCTCTCTCCTTTTATGTAATATAAAATATCAGTTATTTTCGTTTTGCAAGCCATATTATGTGGCTTTTTGCTGCAATAAATATTATATAGTGTTGTGAAAAATTTGTCAACCCCCATCACCTTCGTCGGCTGCGGTAGGGATACTTTCTCCCCCCGTCCGGCGTGTCCAAACAGGACGTTTTACCCTCTGTCCAGCCGTACAGATCCGTCCGGAAAAATGTCCACCGGACGTCCACCTCGACCTTTGAAAACGTCCCATGTCCGGTGGGCCTTGAAAACCGCCATGGCACAAAACGAGATCGGCAAAGCTGCGATGTGTGAAATAGAGTATCAAAAAAGCAGAAAGGTAAGCGTCGGTCAGAAAACCATAGAAATAAAAATGGCATCGGCAAAATGCCGTGCTGCAAAACCGAAGTACCCAAAAACGGTGCCATGAAAAAGCAGGGCATCGGCAGAAATGCCGATGCCCTGCTTTCAAAAAATCTTTTGCGTAAAATTCCGCTGCCGCAAAGCTTATTTGCCCAGAAAGCTCTTTGCCAAAAACCATTCGGCAGCCGGTCCCCTCGGGCGGATCCGGTAAGATTTCTTCGGTCAGAGCCGCCTGCCCGGAGTGGCTGGTCCGTTTGTTCAGCGCTGCTGCGCCGCCTGACGGCCCGCCCGGAAGGCCCGGAGGTTCAGCTCCCGCACCTTCTCCGGCACGGTGTCCGCCACCACCTGCTCCCAGTCGATCTGGGGGCAGCCCAGACTGTCACACATAGCCCCGAAGAGCACCACGTTCATGCACTTGGGGTTGCCCAGCCCCAGCGCCATGTCGCTGGCCGGCACGGCAATGGTGCGGAACACCTTTGCCATGGCCTCCACGCAGCCCTCCGGGTAGGTCTCTGCCCCGGAGGCAATGGTGGTGGACTTGATGGCGTAGTCGTTGATGACCGCCACGCCGCCGGGCTTCAAGAACTCGGCATAGCGCACAGCCTCCATCTTCTCCAGCGCCACCAGAATGTCCGCCTCGCCCTTGCCGAACACGGGGCCGTACACCTTGTCGCCCCAGCGCACCTGCGTCGAGACGCTGCCGCCCCGCTGGGCCATGCCGTGTACCTCGCTCTGCTTCACGTCGAAGCCCGCCTGCATGAAGCCGTTGGCCATGATTTTGGAGATCAGGATGGCCCCCTGACCGCCCACGCCCACCAGCAGCGCACTTTTCACACCAGACATCACACTTCCTCCTTTACGATGGCACCGAAGGGGCAGACCTGAGCGCAGACGGTGCAGCCCACGCACTGGGTACGGTCGATGACCGCCTTGCCCTCCTCCATGGAGACGGCGGGGCAGCCCACCTTCAGGCAGCTGCGGCAGCTGCGGCACTTATCCGGCTCCACATGGCACATTCCCTTTTGGAACCTATCCCGCTTGATGAGCAGGCAGGGCCTCCGGGTGACGATGGCGGGATGCTCGCCCCGCTCCAGCGCCGCCACGGCCCGGTCCACCGTCTCCTTCATAGCCGTCAGGTCCTGCGGGTCCACCGTCAGCACCGGGGCAAAGCCCATGGCCGTGAAAATTTTCTCCACGCTGAGCATGGGGGCCTCGTCCCCCAGCAGGGTATAGCCCGTGCCGGGGTTATCCTGATGGCCGGTCATGCCGGTGATGCGGTTATCCAGCACGCAGGGGATCATGCGGCCGTTGTTGTAGATGATCTCCGCAGCGCCGGTCATACCGCTGTGGAAGAAGGTGGAGTCGCCCATGACGCCGAAGACGGTCTTATCGGTGACGCCCTCCCGCTCAAAGCTCTTGGCAATACCCATGCCGGCGGAGAAGCCTGCGCCCATGCACACCACGGAATCCATGCAGTTCAGCGGGGCGGCGCTGCCCAGCGTATAGCAGCCGATGTCGCCGGTGACGACATAGTTTTTGTTCTTGGACAGGGTATAGAAGAAGCCACGGTGGGGACATCCCGGGCAAAGGGCCGGAGGACGGCTGGCCGGGGTCACATCCGTCTTGCGGAAATCTGTTTTCTCGCCCAGCACCCGCTCCCGCAGCAGCTGGGTATTCAGCTCGTACAGAAGGCCCGTCAGCTCCTTGCCCACGCAGGGGATGCCGGCGGCCTTGATCTGATCCTCCATGAAGGGCTCCAGCTCCTCGATGACATAGAGTTTTTCCACACGGGAGGCAAAGTCCCGGATCAGATCCATGGGCAGGGGGAAAGTCAGGCCCAGCTTCAGGAAGGACGTCCCCTCCGGGAACACCTCCTTGGCGTACTCATAGGCCACGGAGGCCGTGATGACGCCCACCTTGCCGTCGCCCAGCTCCCGCTTGTTCAGGCCGTTTTCCAGCGCACGGGTGCAGCCGTACTCCTCCAGCCGCCGCAGCCGCTCCTCCACCAGCGGGTGGTTGGCGTAGGCGTGGGCGGGGGTGCAGACGAACTTGCGGACGTTGCGCCGGTAGGGCGGCGCCGTATGCTCCCGGCGCTCCCCCCACTGCACCAGCCCCTTGGAGTGGCAGACCCGTGTGGTGGTGCGGTACAGCACCGGGGTATCGAACTCCTCCGACAGCTCACAGGCCAGAGCCACGAAATCCTTGCACTCCTGCGGGTCGCTGGGCTCCACCATGGCGATCTTGGCCGCCCGTGCATAGTGGCGGTTGTCCTGCTCATTCTGGGAGGAGTGACAGCTGGGATCGTCCGCCGTCACCACCACGAAGCCGCCGCCCACGCCCATATAGCCGGCGGTGAACAAGGGATCCGCCGCTACGTTCAGGCCCACCATTTTCATGGTGCAGAAGGAGCGGGACCCGGCAATGGAGGCTCCGTAGGCCACCTCCACCGCCACCTTCTCGTTGGGCGCCCACTCGCAGTAGACGTCTTTTTGATAGGGGGGCAGGTTCTCTAAAATCTCTGTACTGGGGGTGCCGGGATAGGCGGAGCATATCTTGATGCCTGCCTCGTACACGCCTCTGGCCGTGGCCTCGTTGCCGCTCATGAGATGCTTCATATGATTTTTCACCTTTCTGTTCCGGTTGGTATCAACATGACTATGCCGGGATGTATTTAATATCTTTCCGCCTGTGTCTCACCGTGGAGCACCCGCAGGGCACCCTCCGCCAGCGCCCGCATCTCCTCCTCGCCGGGAAACCGCAGGACGGGGGCCAGCCGCCCCACATAGGCGGTGATATCGTCACAGAAAAACTGCTCATAGGCCATGCCACCGGTGTAGACGATGGCATCCACCTCGAAATGCAGCACCGCCGCCATGGCGCCGATGTCCTTGGCCAGCTGGTACACCAGCGCCCGGTAGGCCGCCGTGAACCGCTCGTCTCCGGACACCACCCTGGCGCAGATCTCCCGGAAGTCCGTGGTACCCACATAGGACAGCATCCCGGAGCGGCGGCCCAGCGTCCGCTTGACCTCCTCCCGGCTGCGCCCGGCATAACAGTAGTCGATGAGCTGATTCACCGGCAGGCCGCCGCCACGATCCATGCCCATGGCCCCCTCATCCTTGACGTTGAACACGTCCACCACACGGCCATGGTCATGGGCCGCCACGGACACGCCACCGCCCAAATGGCAGACGATGAGCCGAGCCTCCTCGTAGGACTTGCCCAGCTGGCGGGCCGCCTTGCGGCCCACGGACTTCTGGTTCAGGGCGTGGAACTGGCTCAGCCGCCGGAACTCCGCAAAGCCGGAGACATGGGCCACCTCCGTCATCTCGTCCACGCACACCGGGTCCACGAAAAAGGCCGGGATACCGACCAGATCACCAATGCGCCGGGCCAGATACGCCCCCAGATTGGAGGGATGCTCGCCGTAGGGGGCCTGCTCCACATCCTGCATCACCCGGTCGCTGACGGCGTAGGTGCCGGAGGGGATAGGGCGGTACAGGCCGCCACGGCCGCACACGGCATCGAAATCCTCCAAGCGGAAGCCGCCCTCCGCCACCGCCTCCAGCACAGCCCGCTGGCGGAGCTCCGCCTGATCGATGACCCGGTCGAAGCCCTCCAGCTCCTGAGCCGTGTGGACGATGCTCTTCTTCAGCAGCTCCTGCTCCTCCTCAAACACCGCCACCTTGGTGGAGGTGGCGCCGGGATTGATGACCAGTACCTTCATCCGTTTCCCCTCTCCCGGTGATGTCTTTCACCGAATTACTTAATGAATGATTTTATTATGGCAGTCTGCCGCCGGTTTGTCAATGTCCGGCGGGGAATTTTCCAAAACCCGTCAAAGCCCACAAAATTCTCCGCCGGAAGCTGGTGGAAACGCAGAAAAGAGGAGCCGGATGGCTCCTCTCTGGGATTTTTATTCGTTGGGCGGCAGACGGTATACCTCCAGCCCGTCGGTGCGGCCCACATAGGCAAAGCCCTTTTTCTCAGCGATGTGCCGGGTGGCGGTCTGCTCCGGGACGCACTCGATGACCGCCGTCTTTCCCGCTCGGTGGGCCAGCTCCACCAGCCGGTCCGTCAGCCGGGAGGCATAGCCCTTCCCCCAGCAGTCCGGGGAGAGCACCCAGCCCAACTCCATGCTGTCCGGGTCATAGGCGTGGTAGATGACGTAGCCCAGCAGACGGCCGCCCTCCTCTGCGCCGTATACAAGGGGCGGCTCCGCAAGCCCCGCCTCCCGGAGGAACTGCTCCGTTTGAAGGCGGTCATAAGGCGGCTCCAGATAGCGCATCACCTGCCGGTCGGACAGAATCCTATACAGCGCTTCGGCGTCCGATGGCCGAAGCCTGCGGATGGTCAGGGCCTTCATCCCCGCATCCCCTCCAGCAGATGCTCCGCCATGCGGCGGCCCCGCTGGGCCAGCGGGAAGCCGCCCTCATAGATGCGCCACTCGAAGAGCATCCCCCGGTGCAGCGTCACCAGCTCCTCCACCACCTCCGCCGTGGTCAGTTCCTGCCGGATGCTGCCCTCCCGGCGGCACAGACCCACCAGCTCCCCCAGCAGGCGGTAGTATACCCGCTTCTCGCTGCCCTTCAGTACGCCCTGCTCCGGGTAGCGCAGCCCGTGGATGAAGGCCTTGTACAGCACCTCGTCCCCCACGCTGATCTCCAACGACCGGCCCACGAAGTCCAGCAGCTTCTCTCGGCCGGAGCGATCGGTGTCCGCCAGATACGCCTGCTCCAGCACCTGATACGCCTCGTCCACGTGCTGGGTCAGCTGGATGGCCAGTTCGTCCTTGCTTTTGAAGTAGTGATAGATATTGCCCACGGAGCAGCCGGCGGCCTGTGCGATCTCCTCCACGGAGACGTTTTCAAAGCCCTCCCGGTCAAACAGATCCAGCGCCGTCTCCTGGATTCGGCGGCGCATCTCCATGGCCTGCCTCTTTCGTGCGGTGATCCTCTCTGCCATCGTACCTTCCCCTATATTGTAAATTCTGCCTGTATCATACCGTTTTGACGGCGGAAAGTCAATATCCCGTTGACGCAGCGGCCTTTGACGGCTACAATAGAGAAAAAACGCAGGAGGCAGCCATGGCCCACATCATCTCCATCACCGATTTCGACACCCCGGAGCTGGACGTCTACGCCCGTCTGACGGAAAACCAGCTGGTCAACCGGGCAGACCCCGCAAACGCCCTCTTTATCGCAGAAAGCCCGCTGGTCATCGGGCGGGCGCTGGAGAGCGGCTGCGTGCCGGTGTCCTTTCTCATGGAGCCACGGCACCTGACGTCTCAGGCCCTGCCCCTGCTGGAGCGCTGCCCGGAGGACATCCCCGTCTACACCGCTGCGCCGGAGGTGCTGACCCGGCTGACGGGCTTCCATCTGACCCGTGGGATGCTGTGTGCCATGCGCCGCCCGGCCCTGCCCACGGTGGAGGAGGTGTGCGCCAACGCCCGGCGCATCGCCGTGCTGGAGAATGTCATGAATCCCACCAACATCGGGGCTATCTTCCGTTGCGCCGCCGCTCTGGGTATGGATGCGGTGCTGCTCACCGCCGCCGGGAGCGACCCCCTGTACCGGCGGGCTTCCCGTGTCAGCATGGGCAATGTGTTTCTCATCCCATGGACGTATCTGCCGGAGGAGGCTCCGTGGCCGGAGCGGCTGCGGCGGCTGGGCTTCCAGACGGTGGCCATGGCCCTGCGGGAGGACTCGCTGCTTCTGAACGACCCCCGGCTCATGGCGGCGGAGAAGCTGGCGGTGGTGCTGGGGACCGAAGGGGACGGTCTGTCCGACGGTACCATCGCCGCCTGCGACTACACGGTCCGCATCCCCATGACCCACGGGGTGGACTCCCTGAACGTGGCTGCCGCCAGCGCCGTGGCCTTTTATCAGCTGGGGCTGATGAGCGGGGGCGCTCCGACGTAACGAAAATTGCTTGCTGCACTCTGCAAAAACCAGCCCCATCGTATGAATACGATGGGGCTGGTTTTTATTTCTTAATCCGCCGGGGTGATTCGCTTCGTGCGGAAGTAAACGATCATGGGGATGAGAGTCAGCACCAGACACGGCAGCCAAATCAGCAGGGTCGTGGCCGGAGGCCCACCGAAATAGTGCAGCGGCATTTCATCCCGGTAGGCGGTGAGTCCGCCGTGAGCCACCAGTTCATAGACGGAAATCAGAAGGATGATACCGTTAAAAATGCAAAGATCCCGCAGCTTTGTCCGGCGCTCCACGGCACTTTTCCACCAAACATGGATGACCATCAGCAAGGCAATGAGCGCAGCCACCATGGCAAGGGTTTCGGCAATCCCCATCAGATGATTCGACAGGAAAAACTGAAGGAAAAATTCCTCATTCCGTTCCATCTGCGTGTTGGCCGCCTCATAATGAAGATTACCGCCAGCGTAAGCCCCTGCACCGCAGAGATGGATGAACAGCAGCACATTGCAAATCAGGCAGATGACCGCCGGCACCGTAAAACGATCCTTTTTAGAAATCTCAGACAAATCGTCATCTCCTTTCTATTCCACGGATGGATGGCTACTGACAATTTCAATATATCAAGCCCCTCATCATTTGTCAATATAGTGCAATGATTTTGTATAATATATGCAATATATCAATTAAGAATTAGCCGCCTTGCCAAAATCTGAAGCAATCAGCTTGTGGGAGTTCTCTCCATGAGAAAGCATAAAAAGGACCGCAGAGCTTTCTGCGGTCCTTTTTAACATCAGAACTTATCGCCACGGCTGAAGATCTTCAAAATCTCGTCGAAGGAGCGGTCCACATCGCTCTCCTCTGCCTTCTCGCCCTCGGCCTCGTCCAGAGGCTGGGGGGCGGCGGCGGGGGCAGCGGCATCATCCTGCGTGGGCTGCTGCGTATCGGCAGCGGCGGGGGCAGCAGGGGCTTCCTGCTGGTCATTGCTCTCGAAGCCGGTGGCAATGACGGTGACACGGATCTCGTCGTCCAGCTCCTCGTCGAAGGTGGCGCCGAAGATGGTCAGGGCATCGGGATGTACCGCCTGCTGCACCAGCGTGGCGGCCTGCTCCACCTCCTCCAGACCGATGTCCATGGAGCCGGTGACGTTGATGAGGACGCCCTTGGCGCCGTTGATGGAGGTCTCCAGCAGGGGGCTGGAGATGGCCATGCGGGCGGCCTCCTCGGCCTTGCCCTTGCCGGCGGCACGGCCCACGCCCATATGGGCAAGGCCGGCATCCTTCATGACGGCGGTGACGTCGGCAAAGTCCAGATTGATAAAGCCGGTGTCCCGGATCAGGTCGGAGATGCTCTGCACCGCCTGGCGCAGCACGTCGTCGGCAATTTCAAAGGCGTTGCGGAAGGTGATCTTCTGATCGGTGGCGTACTTCAGCCGCTCGTTGGGGATGATGACCAGAGAGTCCACCTTGCCGCGAAGCTGCTCAATGCCGGCCTCCGCCGCACGCATCCGCTTCTGGCCCTCGAAGCCGAAGGGCTTGGTGACCACGCCCACCGTCAGGACGCCCTGCTCCCGTGCGATCTCCGCCACCACGGGGGCTGCGCCGGTGCCGGTGCCGCCGCCCATACCGGCGGTGATGAACACCATGTCGGTGTCCTCCAGCGCCTTGGACAGCTGGGTGCGGCTCTCCTCGGCGGCCTTCTGGCCCACCTCCGGATTGGCGCCTGCGCCCTGTCCGTGGGTGAGCTTCTCACCGATCTGGAGCTTATATCCGGCGCTGGAGGTATTCAGCGCCTGCTTATCCGTATTGACGGCGATGAAATCCACGCCCTTTACGCCGGAGCGCACCATGCGGTTGACCACATTATTGCCGCCGCCGCCGACGCCCACCACCTTGATACTTACCACGTTCTCCGGTCCTGTTTCAAACCCAAAAGCCATGACGCTTCCTCCTGCCGTAATTTGTATGTCAAAGACACGTTTTCTGTCCGTATACCCAAGATACAGTATTTTGTTTATTGTATTACGGTTTACCTGTCCCGTCAAGTGTTCCGACGGGATTTCCCGAAAAAATCCCTTATCCGGGAATAAACCGGGCGCTGCCCTCGGCATCCCAGCGGATGGTGCCGGTCTCGTTTTCCTCCAGCTTCTCCAGCACCGCCGCCAGATATCTCAGGCGGTAGGCGAAATCATCCTCCCGGTCCAGATACACGTCCAGCCGGTCCTGATACCGCAGGACGATGCCGCTCTCCTCGAAGCGGATCTCTCCGATCTGGGCGGTCATGCCCTTGGAGCGCAGCTGGCGCAGCAGCTCCAGCAGCCGGGCAAGATCCCCGGACTGCTCCTCCGGCACCGCCGCAAGGCTCCCCACCTGCGGGTCTGTCAGGGGCAGGCCCGTGACCATAGGGCAGCCGTTTGGGGCCTCGGCGGGGGAATCCACCAGCTTGCCCTCCGGGCTGATAAGCCAGCAATGGCCGTCCTGCTGAATGCCCGCCGGGTCGCTGCACTCCACGATATCGATGCGCAGAGTCCCCGGCAGCTTGCGGCTCAGCCGCACCGACTCCACATAGGGCAGGGCCTCGGTGATCCTGGCCGCCGCATCGTACTTGTTCAGGAGGAAGAGATTATCCCCCTCCGAGACGCCGCTGGCGGACAAAATTTCCTCACGGGAATAGCGGTCGTTGCCGCTGACAGAGATGGTATCCACCTTGAAAAACAGCACCAACGCTCCCACGATGGCGGCACAGATCAGCACGAAGCACAGCAGCCTATAGAGGAAGGCAAACCTTCCCCGGCTGCGCCGTCTGTTTCTTCTGCTGCGTCTGGCCATAAGTGCTCTCCTTTTATCGTTCCTCCTGACGGATGTCGGCACCCAGCTGCGCCAGCTCCCCCGTCAGGTCTTCATATCCTCGTTGAATGTGCTCCACGCCGGTGACGGCGGTCTCACCCTCCGCCTGAAGGCCCGCCAGCACCAGCGATGCGCCGCCCCGCAGCTCCTTGGCCCGGACAGCGGCTCCGTGGAGCCGGTCTACGCCGCATACCACAGCCACCCGGCCCTCCAGTCGGATATCCGCTCCCATCCGCACCATCTCCGGCACATGGCGGTAGCGGCTGTCGAAGATGTTCTCCACAAAGACGGTGGCTCCCTCCGATCGCAGCAGCGACGCCATCAGCACCGCCTGTGCGTCCGTGGGAAAGCCGGGATACGGAGCCGTGCGGATGGGGCCTGCGCTTTGCAGCCGCCGGGGAGCCTGCAGGCGGATGGAGGTCTCGCCGCAGGTGAGGCGGCATCCCGCCTGACGCAGCATCGTGGCAACGGCGGAGAGGTGACGGTAGTCCACGCCCTCCAGCCGGATATCGCCGCCGGTGCCGGCGGCGGCCGCCAGATAGGTAGCGGCCACGATGCGGTCCGCCACCACCGTATGTACGCAGCCATGGAGGGGTGCGCCGCCTTCCACCACCACGGTGGAGCTGCCCGCCCCCTGCACATGGGCGCCCATTTTCTGCAAAAAGGTCTGCAGATCCACGATCTCCGGCTCACGGGCGGCGTTGGCGATGACGGTAGTTCCCTCTGCACCGCAGGCCGCCAGCATGGCGTTCTCCGTGGCTCCCACGCTAGGGAGGCTCAGCACGATCTCCGTGCCGGTAAGGCGCTCCCGGCGGCAGGCCAGCCGTCCGCCGGTCTCCTGAATGGCCGCCCCCATGCTCCGCAGCGCCGCAAGGTGCAGGTCAATGGGCCGGGCTCCCAACTCACAGCCGCCGGGATAGGTCATTTCCGCCTGTCCGCAGCGGGCAAGAATGGCTCCCAGAAACACCACCGACGAGCGCATCCGGCTCATGAGGTGATCCGGCACATCCCAACGGGTCAGGTCTGCGGCGTCCACCAGCAGGTCGCTGCCCTGCCAGTCCGCACGGCAGCCCAGATGCCGCAGGATCTCCATGGCCGTCTCCACATCCCGCAGACGGGGACAGTGCCGGATGCGGCACACCTCCCCGCTCAAAAGGGTGGCTGCCAGAATGGGCAGCACGCTGTTTTTGGCCCCCTGCACCGTCAGGCTGCCGGAGAGGGGCCGCCCGCCCCGGATGATGATCGCACTCATATGCCCCCGCCTTTCTTAGCGTTTTCGCCATCCTATGCAGGGGGACAATGTGTGGTGTTACTTCCGCAGGGCCATGACGGTCCGATAGATGCGCTCCGTGGCGTCGGGGATGCCCAGCTCCGCCATGCCGGCGCTCATGCTGCGGCGCAGCTCCGGGGAGCGGAGGATCTCTCCGGCGGCCCGGTAGAGGGCTTCGCCGGTGGCATCCTTCTCCAGAATGACCCGTGCGCCGCCGTGTTTTTCCAGGATCCGGGCATTCTTCTCCTGATGGTTGTTGGTGACGTAGGGGGAGGGGACGATCACCGCCGGGACTGCCAGCGCCGTCAGCTCGCTGACGGTGGAGGCCCCCGCCCGGCAGATCACCAGATCCGCCGCACGCATGACATCCGCCATGTCGTAGATATACTCCCGGACATCCAGTCCCTGTGTCTTCGTCAGCTGCTCCATCTCCAGCGTTTGGCGCATGGTATCCCAACTGCCCTTGCCGGCGGCGTGGATGTGGTGAAAGGGCATTCCGTCCCTCGCCTCCAAGCGGAAGAAGTCCAGCATATGCTCGTTCATGAATCGTGCGCCGAGACTGCCCCAGAAGGAGACGGCCAGCGGCCGGTCGTCGGTGAGTCCCAGCTTCTGCCGGGCCTGCTCCCTGGTCTGGCGGAAGAAGTCGCCCCGCACCGGTGTGCCGGTGACCACGATCTTCTCCGGGTGCTTATAGTGCCGGCGGCACTCCTCGAAGCCCACCATGATGCACCCGGCATAGCCCTCCAGCATTTTGGTGGTGAGACCGGGGACCATATTGGACTCGTGGACTGCCGTGGGGATGCCCTCCTTGGCGGCGTATTTCACCATGGGATAGCTGGCGTAGCCGCCGGTACCCACCACCAGATCGGGGCGGAAATCCCGGAGGATGGCACGGGCTCTGGATCCGGCCAGCGCCAGATTTTTAAGGCTTTTCACGTTGTGGACGATGCCCGACGGGGACAGGGACCGCTGGAAGCTGGAGACCTCGATGGAGCGGAAGTCGTACCCCGCCTTTTCGATGAGTCCCCGTTCCATGCCACAGGGCGTTCCCACAAACAGCACCCGCAGATCCGGATGCCGCTCCTGCATATAGCCCGCCAGCGCCAGCGCCGGGTTCACATGGCCCGCCGTGCCGCCGCAGGTAAAGATCACGTTCATATAGCTTCCTCCTAACCGTTGCGGGGCGCCGGAATCTGGCGGGATACGCTGAGTACGATGCCCATTTCAAATAATTGCAGCGCCAGCGCCGTGCCGCCGTAGCTGAAAAACGGCAATGAGATACCGGTGGCGGGAATCAGTCCCGTGACCACCGCAATGTTCAAAAAGGTTTGCAGGCTGATGAGTGTCATAATGCCCACCACCATCAGGGTGCCGAAGCGGTCCTTGGCGTGGAGGGCGATCCAGAAGCCACGGAGGATCAGCAGCGCAAACAGCAGCATCACCACGCAGGCCCCGATGAGACCCAGCTCCTCGCACACCACCGCAAAGATGCAGTCGTTGTGCTCCTCCGGCAGATAGAGGAACTTCTGCCGGCTCTTGCCCAGTCCCACACCCAGCAGGCCGCCGGAGCCGATGGCGATGAGGCTCTGGCTGATCTGCCAGCCGTCGCCGTGGAACCACGCCTCGTTGAAGGGGTCACGCCAAGTATCGATACGGCCCTTACCGTATTGAATGATCCCCTTTTCCACCAGCTGCACATACAGCACCGCCACGATGCCCACGCCGCCCAGGCCAGCGGCCACCAGCCAACGCTGGATGCCGCCCACAATCATCATGACAATGCCCGTCCCCACGATGAGGATGGTGCCGGACAGGTGAGGCTCCAGCATCATCAAAATGGCGATCAGGCCCAGCACCGCCAGATACGGCACGATGCCATAGCGCCAGGTCTCCATTTTCCGTTTTTTCTTGGAGATACTGTCGGCAAAGTAGACCACCACCGACAGCTTGGCGATCTCGGAGGGCTGGAAGGAGAAACTCTGCGTACCCAGCCAGCGGGTGGCGTTGTTGTTGGTGATGGCCAGAGGGTTCTTCGGCACGATCACCAGCACCAGCAGGAAGACGGCAAAGCCCAGCAGCAGCTTGGAGGCCCCTCGCAGCCGCTGGTAGTTGATGCGGGACATGACCACCATGGCAAACAGCCCCAGCACCGCAAAGATCAGCTGGCGTTTGAAGTAGTATGCCCCGTCGCCGGTCTCATAATAGGCCGAGGGGAAGCTGGCGGAAAACACCATCACCAGCCCCACGCCGGTGAGCAGCAGCGTCAGAAGCAGGAAGGGAAGATCCATGGGTCCCATGAGGGACTGGCGCTCCAACTGCGTGGTGCGCTGCCGGCGGTCCCGGCTGGTGCGGGCCTGCTCCCGGCGTTCCGCCTCCTCTCGCTGGCGGCGGCGCTGGGCCTCCCAGCGGCGTCTGTCGTCGTCGGGGCGGTGTACCGTATTAGGCATAGGGATCCCTCCTTTCCCGCAGAATGTCAATGAGTCGTTACAGGGAGAAGCGATCGGCCACGCCCCAATAGGCCAGCAGGCACATCAGGGTGCTGACGGCGGTGAACACCGCCACGATCTTCTTCTCGTTCCAGCCGCACATCTCGAAGTGGTGGTGCAGCGGCGCCATCTTGAAGATGCGCTTGCCGTGGGTGGCCTTGAAGTAGGCCACCTGAATGATATCGGACAGGGTCTCGCACAGGTACACGAAGCCCACCAGCAGCAAAATCAGCGGCATATCATAGGCGAAGGCCAGCGCCGCAATGGCGCCCCCCAGAAACAGGGAGCCGGTATCGCCCATGAACACCTTGGCGGGATAGTGATTATAGTACAGAAAGCCCAGTAGGCCGCCGAACATGGCCCCAGCAAAGACACCCAGCTGCGTGAAGCCGCCCCACACGGCACCCATCACCGCAAAGAACAGCGCCACCGGCAGCGTCACGCTGGAGGACAGGCCGTCCAGTCCGTCGGTGATGTTGACGGCGTTCACCGTACCCACGATGACGAAGGCAGCGAAGATCATGTACACCACCCAGTTCATGACGATGTGGGTGTTGAAGAAGGGGATATACAGGTTGGGGCTCAGCATCCCCTCGTAGCGCATAAGGCACAGGAAGGCCACCGCCGCCGCCAGCTGGAGAATGAACTTCTGAGGGGCCGTCAGGCCGGTATTCTGATGGTGCTTCACCTTCTGATAGTCGTCGATGTAGCCGATGACGCCGAACACCAGTGCAAAGGCGTAGACATACAGGTGGGTGAAGCGGCCCTCCAGCATCTCCGGCCAGCCCGCCGCCAGAATGGCCACGCCGATGCCGATGATGAACATGAGGCCGCCCATGGTGGGGGTCCCCTGCTTGTTCATGTGCCAGGTGGGACCGATCTCCTTGATGCTCTGCCCCGCCTTCAGCTTCACTAGTGCCGGGATCAGCAGCTTTCCTGCGATGAGTGTCACGATAAGGCTGATAACGCCTGCCAGTATAATATACATATTCTTCTCTCCCTCTCGCCCCGCAGGGCGGTGTTATCCGTTGGTGTATGCCGCCACCAGCTCCCGCTCGTCCATGTGCCGCTTTTCGCCGCACACCTCCTGATACGTCTCGTGGCCCTTGCCGCACAGGACGATAACGTCCCCGGGGCGGCTGTTTTTCAGTGCCCAGCCGATGGCCTCCCGCCGGTCGCAGATGACGACGCTCTCGGCGGGGCCGGTCAGGCCCGGCAGGATATCCTCGATGATCTTCTCCGGCTGCTCCCAGCGGGGGTTGTCGGAGGTGACCACCGCCACATCCGCCAACCGGGAGACGATGCGGCCCATCTGCGGGCGCTTCTCCCGGTCCCGGTCGCCGCCGCAGCCGAACACCGCCACCACCCGGCCCTCGGCAAAGCCCCGCACCGCCGTCAGCACGTTTTCCAGTGCATCCGGCGTATGGGCGTAGTCGATGAGGACGGTACACGGCAGGCCCGGCGTGGGGACCACCTCCATGCGTCCCTTGATGCCGGAGGCCGTTTGCAGCGCTGCTGCCCCCTGCTCCGGCGGAACGCCCAGCATATGGCAGATGCCCAGCGCCGCCAGTGCGTTATACACGGTGAAGCGGCCGGGGATGGGGACGGTCACCGGGATGCGCCGTCCGTCCAGAAGGGCGTCAAAGGCCACGCTCCGGGCCGTCAGGCGGAGGTTCTCCCCCCGCAGGCGGCTGCTATCCCCGGTGCCGTAGCGCAGCACGGGGCAGGCACATTCTCGCAGCAGCCGGGGCGTCCACGGGTCGTCGCCGTTGCAGACGGCGGCCTCGCACTGGCGGAACAGCTGCGCCTTGGCGCCGCAGTAGTCCTCCATGGTGCGGTGAAAGTCCAGATGGTCCCGTGTGAGGTTGGTAAAGGCCCCCACCCGAAAGGTGATGCCCCATACCCGCTCCAGCGCCAGCGCATGGGAGGACACCTCCATCACCCCATAGCGGCATCCGGCATCAGCCATCTGCCGCAGCAGGCGGTAGACGTCGCAGGACTCCGGGGTGGTGCGCTCCGTCTCCAGCTCCGTCTCGTCGATCAGGTTCCGGATGGTGCCTATCAGGCCCACCCGCACCCCCAGCGTCTGTCGGAGGATGTGGCGCACCAGACAGGTGGTGGTGGTTTTGCCGTTGGTGCCGGTGACGCCCACCACCGCCAGTTCCCGGTCCGGATGGCGGTAGAGGCGTGCGCTGACCTCCGCCAGCGCACGGCGGGGGTCCTGCACGGCGGCCCATGGCAGCTCCTGCACCGGCTCCCGGCTCAGGACGCACACGGCCCCTCGTGCCTTGGCCTCGGCGATGTGGCAGCGGCCATCCTCCCGGAAGCCGGGAATGGCTACGAACACGTCGCCGGGGCGTATCCTCTGTGAATCGCAGCAGACACCGGTGACCTCCGGCACCTGCGGCACGGCGGCGGAGGTGAGTCCCGCCAGCAGCGCCCTGAGATCCACGAAAAGACTTCCTTTCTGCTCTGTTTTGGTTCAGTCGTTGAGGCTGGTATCGCCCAGCTGCACGCTGATGACGGTGCCGGGTTCCACCTGAGCACCGGCCTCTACATCCTGATTCAGCACCACGATGCTGCCGGAGGCGCTGTTGGTGGCGCCGGTGAAGCGCAGGATCAGTCCGGCGTTGCTGGCCAGCGAATTGGCCTCCGACGCCGTCCGGCCCAGCAGGTTGGGGACAGTACACAGCTCTGTGGCTTTCTCCGCCCCGGCATAGAGGATCACCGTGGCGTTGCCGGGGATGATGGCCCCGCCGGCGGGGGTCTGGTCGGTGATGGTATCGCCGTCACCGACGATCTGGCAGCCGAAGCCACGATCCTTCACCCGCTGCTGGGCTTCCTCACGGGTCATGCCCACCACATAGGGGACGGTGGTGTCGGCACCCATGAGCTCCTCAGCGGTGTAGGTGGGCTCGATGCCCAGATAGGGGAGGATCTCCGCCATGATCTTGCTGGCCACCGGAGCCACCATGGCGCCGCCGGAGGGGTAGGTGCCGGTGTCACGGGCGGGGGAGTCCATAGCGATGAGCATGATGATCTGTGGATCGTCCGCCGGGGCAAAGGCCGCGAAGGACACCACCACGTCGCCGGTCTTGCCCTTATCCGCCGTACCGGTCTTGCCGCCAATGCGGTAGCCCTTCACCTGTCCGTTGCGGCCGCCGCCATCGGAGACCACATACTCCAGGCACTCACGGGCCATGGCGGAGGTCTGCTGGCTGACTACCTGACGCAGGGGGGTGTTGTCGTGCTGATACACCACAGCGCCGCTGCTGTCCCGGACCTGTTCCACCACATGGGGCTGGTACAGGTAGCCGCCGTTGATGCAGGCGGCCTGTGCGGCGATGAGGGAGATGGGGGTCACGTTGAAGTTCTGGCCGAAGGCGTAGCAGGCCAGATCCAGCTGGGAGAAGTCGCTCTGGGCCATGAAGATGCCGGTGGCCTCACCGGCCAGATCGATGCCGGAGCCATCCAGCAGGCCGAAGGAGCGCATATACTCGTAGAAGGTATCCGTTCCCAACCCCAGGCCACAGTTGATGAAGGCGGGGTTACAGGAGTTACCGGTGGCCTCCTTCAGGGTCTGATGCCCGTGGCCGCTGGTGTTGCTGCAGTGGATGGTCTGGCCCATGACGGTGATGGAGCCGGAGCATTCAAAGGTGGAGCTCATATCCACCACGCCCTCCTCCAGCGCTGCCGACAGCGTCAGGATCTTGAAGGTGGAGCCGGGCTCATAGGTGTCGTTGAGGGCCTTGTTGCGCCACTGGCGCAGCTGCTGATCCGCCAGTGAGGCGCTGCCGTCCTCGATGGCCGCCTTCAGGCGGGCGTCCGACACCTCGGAGTAGTTGTTCAGATCGTAGTTGGGGTAGGACACCATGCCCAGCACGCCGCCGGTCTTGACGTCCATGACGATGCCGGTGGCGCCGTTGGCAGCCTCGAACTGGTCCGCCATCTCCTTGACGTATTTCTCCAGATAGTACTGGACGTTGGTATCCAGCGTCAGCACCAGATCGTCGCCGTTGTGGGAGGCGTAGTACTGCTCGTATTCATAGGGCAGGGCGTTGCCGCCGTTGTCCTTGGCGCTGACCACCAGACCCGTCTGGCCCTGCAGCTCCTCCTCATACTGAGCCTCCAGCCCGTAGAGGCCGGTGTTGTCCGTTCCCACGAAGCCGATGACGTGGGCCGCCAGCGAGCCATAGGGATAGTAGCGCTTGGCATCGGTCTCCAGATACACGCCGTGGACCTCGTTGTCATTGAGGAGTTCCCGGACGGCGTTGGCCGTGTCCTCGTCCACCCGGAGCTTCACCACCTCGTACTGGGAGTAGGTGCGCTCCATCTGCTCCAGAATACTCTCCTGCGTCACACCCAGCAGCTGACTCAGGCCGGCGGAGAGACTCTCCTTGGTCCACTTGGTCTCAGGCTTTTCCAGCTCCTCCGCCAGTTCCTTGGGAGAGAGGAACACCGTCTCCGCCGTGGCCGATACCGCCAGCTCGTTGCCGTTGCGGTCGTAGATGGTGCCTCGCGAGGCCGTCACCACAGTGCTGCGGGTCTGCTGATCCAGCGCCTTGCTCTGGTAGTAGTCGTGCTGCTTGATCTGCAGCTGATACAGCTTCAGGGCCAGCACCAGAAACATCGCCACGCCCAGCACCAGCATCAGCACAAAGGTACGGGTCTGGATGACCCGGTTGGCCCGCCGGATGTTTTCACTTTTCCTTCTGCTTTCTGCCATGCTCTGCTCCCTGCGGTCTGCGCCGCCGCAATGTCAGGCAAGGAGCAAGAAGTCACCTTCTTACTCCTTGCGTATGGTCCACTATATGGCGTCGCTCAGCGGAAATATTCCACCAGAGCGCCGACACCGTTTTTCACGCTGCGGGTCAGCCGGCTCAGCAGGCTGTCGCTCTCGGCCTGATAGACCTCTGCCTTGCTGCCGCCGCCCAGCTCCACGTATTCCACCTGTCCGGTGGTGGGCTTCTTCATGCCCGCCGCCTCGGCGGCCTCCTTGATCTTGGCCATATCGAAGGTGCGCTCATAGTCCATCACCAGGCTCACCCGCTGATCCTCCAGCTGGCTGACCTGCTCCTGCAGGTCGCTGATGGATCCGGTGACCGCCGTCAGCTGGATGTAGCCCATGACCAGCACCACCGCCATGGCTGCCAGCGCACCCACGGCACACAGGGCCAAGGGGGACACCCGCTGCCGGGGACGGGCCGCCGTCCGGTGGCGGGGCGCCTGCTGGGGCTGGGACTGCCGCTCCGGGCGGGCCGCCTCCTCCAGCTGCCGCTGGCTGGCCAGTGTATCCAGATCGTAGGCCAGATTCCCATATACCATTGTGTTGGGTCGTCTCTTCTGTTGTGCCATGACGGCAGCTCCTTTCCGTATCCTCTGTATGGTCAGGGGGACAGGCCCCCGTTCTCTCGTTTATAGCTTCTCCGCCACCCGCAGCTTGGCGCTCCGGGCACGGGGATTGTAGGTCAGCTCCGCCTCCGTGGCCACGATGGGCTTGCGGCTCACCAGCTTCATCTGCGGCTTCTTGCCGCAGACACACACCGGGAAATTCGGCGGGCAGGTGCAACCGGTGGCCAACTCCTGCATGGTTTTCTTAATGATGCGGTCCTCCAGCGAGTGGAAGGAGATCACCGCCAGCCGTCCGCCGGGATGCAGCCGCTGCGCCGCTGCACGCAGCATGGGCGGCAGCTCCTCCAGCTCGCCGTTGACAGCGATGCGGATGGCCTGAAAGCTCCGCTTGGCGGGGTGCTGCTTCTCCCGCAGCGCCGCCGGAGGCATGGCGGAGCGGATCACCTCCACCAGCTGCCCCGTAGTCTCGATGGGTACCTTTTCCCGGCGCTCCACGATGTGCCGGGCGATGGCGGGGGCATAGCGTTCCTCGCCGTATTCAAACAGGATGCGCCGCAGCTCCTCATAACTCCAGCCGTTGACCACGTCCCGTGCCGTCAGACCCGCCGTGCGGTCCATCCGCATATCCAGCGGGGCGTCGTGCATATAGGAAAATCCACGCTCTGCATCGTCCAACTGTGGGGAGGAGACGCCCAAGTCAAAGAGCATCCCGTCCACGGCGTCGATGTGCAGGTCGTCCAGCACCTCCGCCAGACGGCTGAAGTTGCTGTGGACCAGCGTCACCCGGTCGGCGTACTCCGCCAAACGGACACGGGCGGCCTCCAGCGCCGTCCCGTCCCGGTCCAGACCGATGAGCCTTCCCCCTGCCGTCAGGCGGCGGAGGATCTCCAGTGAGTGACCGGCCCGGCCCAGTGTGCCGTCCAGGTAGACGCCGTCGGGGCGGATGGCCAGCGCCTCCAGACATTCGTCCAGCAGCACCGGCTTGTGGCCGTAGGCCTGATCGGCCTCGGCATTGCGGTCAAACGCCATCTCTTACAGCCCCATTTCTTCCATCGCCTGCTCCAGTGAACCGGAGGAAAAGGCCTCCTCCTCCAGCTCGGCCCAGCGCTGGGCGTTCCAGATCTCCACTCGGTTGAAGATACCGGCCACCACCACTTCCTTTTCCAGCTTCGCCCGCTGGCGCAGGTGGTTGGGGATGAGGATGCGGCCCTGTGCATCCGGCTCGCAGTCCGCCATGTACGCAAACATCAGCCGGAGCTTTTTCACGTCGGTAAAGTTGCGCTCGTCCAGCTTTTGCTGGAACTTCTCCCACTCGGTGTCGGAATAAACGGACAGGCAGCCGTCCTGCCCCACCGTCACGTGGAGGGTATCTCCCAGCTGCTCCCGCAGCTTGGCAGGGATAAACAGGCGACCCTTGGCATCAATATTGTGAAAATACTGTCCCGTCATGCCTGTTTCACCCCTTTCCCGCAACTTTTTCGGCAATTCTCAGCGTTGTGGGCAGCTGCCCCACTTTAGGGAATGGCCCTCCACTTTGTGGGCTTTTGCACCACAATCATGGGTAAACGCACCATAATTCCCCACCGCTACGTTGAGTATACAGGATTTCTCCGCCGATTGCAAGTACCATTTTCCCGGCTTTTGTAAGCAAAACCCGTGGTTTTTTTCATTATTTCCAGCATTTTCTCCGTTTTCCAGAACATTCGTTTCAGCGCCGAAAGAGGCAAAAACAGCGGGTACTATATATGGTACCCGCTGTTTTTTATCACTACAAGATATTCGCCCGTTTTCTTCCGAAAACGACAGAAGGGACAAGCTCTCACCTGCCCCTTCTTGTGTTATGTTGTTTTTCAATAAAATTGCACAAAAATCAGCCGAAAATTTCGTCAGGCATCCTCATCGCTCTGGGGTTGCTCCGAGGCGGATCTCCGCTCCCGCAGCTTCTCCTGATTGGCCTGCATCTGCTCGTTGGAGGTGGCCCGGAACCGGACACGGGACTCCTTCACCTCGTCCAGCGCCGCCTGAATGGCCTCCTCCGTCCGGCGCAGAGCGTCCTCGGTGTAGGTGTTGGCCACGTGGTACAGCTCCTTGCTGCGTTCCTCGGCCCGACGAATGATCTCGGAACTCTTGCGGCGGGCCTGCTGCAGGGTCTCGCTCTCGGAGACGATGACCTTGGCGTCCAGCTCCGCCTGACGCAGCATCTTCTCCACTTCCTTCTTGGCGGAGGACACATACTCCTCCCGCGCCCGCACCAGCTCCTGCGCCTTCTTGATCTCCAACGGCAGCTTGGCCCGGATATCGTCCAACAGATCCAGCGCCTCATCACGGCTGATGACGCACTTATCCGAGCTGAAGGCCGCACTCTTGGCCTCGTCGATCATGCTATATAGCATATCCAGCAGTCGCTGCACATCCTTCTCTTCCATAAGGTTTACCTCCCTTTCAGTTCCTCCGCCACCGGGGCGGGAACATATTTCTCCAAAGGCTGGCCGTACCGGATCATCTCCCGCACCATAGTGCTGCTGAAGTGCTGATAGGCCGGACTGGCCGGCAGCAGCAGCGTCTCCAGCTCCGGGCAGATGCCCCGGTTGATGGCCGCCTGTTGATACTCCAAATCAAAATCCGTGGTGTTGCGGACGCCCTTCACCAGAATGCCCGCTCCCTTCTGCCGGGCGTAATCCGCCAGCAGGCCGCTGTAAAGCTCCGCCTCCACATTGGGCAGGTCCGCCACCGAGCGGCGAATCAGCTCCAGCCGCTGCTCCGGGGAGAACATGGGCTTTTTGTCGCAGTTCACCATGACACAGACAAAGAGCCGGTCGAAGCAGGGGGCGCTGCGGCGGATGATATCCAGATGTCCCAGCGTGATGGGGTCAAAGCTGCCGGGATAGATGGCTGTTTTCATGTGGTCTCGTCCTCGTTTCCGCTGCGGTGATACACCGACAGTCTGATCTTTCCGTAGCGGTATTCCCGATACAGGCGATAGGGCGCCGGAAGCTCCGGCAGCACCTTATCAGCGGCGCTCTCCGCTACAATTATACCATGCTCCCGGCAAATGTCAAACGAAGCGATGGCGGTAAGGGCCTGCTCCAGCAGATCGGCGGCGTAGGGCGGATCCAGAAATATCAGGTCGAACTTCTCCCCGCTTTTGAGATACGCCAGCGCATCCCCGGACTTCACTCTGGCCCGGTCGGTAAAGCCGCACAGGGCCAGATTCTCCTGCACCAGACGCACGGCATCCGGACGCCGGTCCACGAACACTGCCTCCGCCGCTCCACGGCTCAGGGCCTCGATGCCCAGCTGGCCGGTGCCGGCAAAGAGATCCAGCACCCGGCGGCCCTCGATGTCAAATTGGATGATGGAGAACAGGCTCTCCTTGACCTTGTCGGTGGTGGGACGGGTCTCCATCCCCTGCAGCTCCTTGAGCCGCCGACCTCTGGCCGTTCCTGTGATGACTCGCATGGCTTACACCTCCGGATCGAAGCACTCAAAGATGACGAGGTTCCCCGCCTGCTCCGCAGCTTCCATTTCTTCCTTCGCTCGGATGGTCCAGTTGACCTCCTGTACATGATATACTTTATGGCACAGCCGCAGGCACAGATTCTCCCGGTCGGAGAACCGATAGGCGATGAAATCCGGCTGGGTAGCCACGTTGGTCAGCAGATTCCCCAGCAGCCACATGGTAAGCCTTCCGTGTCCGCCGCCGGACTCCCCGTGGCGCAGGAACTGCTCCGACAGCTGGCCCCGGATGATCAGGGGCCGATGCTTTTTCAGCCACAGGATGCACCGGGGGTCAAAGGACTCGATGCAGTAATTCACCCGGAACCGATCCAACATGGTGCAGGTGGCCTCCGCCAGCTGGGCATGGTTGCCCCGCTCCGCCTTCAGCTCGATGATGAGGGGCGTTTTCCCCTGAAACAGGGGCAGCACCTCCTCCAGAAGGGGGATCTGCTCCTGCGTCCCCTCCAGGCGGTACTGCTTCAGCTCCTCCGCCGTCAGGTCCTCCACCAGAACGTCCGCCCCGGCGGTGCGCTTGAGACTGGCGTCGTGGATCACCGCCAAGCGGCCGTCCTTCATCAGATGGACGTCCAGCTCAGCACCGTAGCCGTGTTCAATGGCACGGCGGAAGGCCGCCATGGAGTTTTCCGGAATATGGGGCTTGTCGTGGTAGCCCCGGTGGGCGTAGCGGTACTGCCGCAGCAGCTTCCAGCCGGGATGCTCCCGGCGGCAGCGCAGCATCAGCAGAAACAGTTCCGCCAGAACGATCAGTACCAGCAGTACAATGACAACAGGCATTTGGCGTCAGTCCTCCATTTCATCCAGAGCTTCCAGCCCCCATTTGGCCTCCGGCTTGCTGTCGCCGTGGCGGACGAACAGCATGGTCACAAAGGCCAGCGCCGTGAACACGGCGGCATAGGGGAACAGCACGTGCATCCCCATGCGGTCCATCAGCAGGCCGGAGAGCATGGGCGTGGCTACCTGCGCCGCCATGGAGGCGGTGTAGTAAAAGCCGGTGTACTTGCCCACGTTGCCGCCGGAGCACATCTCCACCACCATAGGGAAGGAGTTGACGTTGATGGTGGCCCATGCGATGCCCGCCAGAGCGAACATGGCGTTCATGAGCATGGTGGGACTCTCGGCGCTCATGAAGGCGGCGATGGTGAAGGCGGCGGTCAGCATGACGACGCCCGCCAGAATGGTCTTTTTCCGGCCCACCCTGGAGGCGATGAAGCCCACCGGCAGATAGGAAATGATGGCCGCCGCCTGAGCGATGATCAGGGTCAGGTTATAATCCTTGTGGAGGATATTGCTGGCGTAGACGGAATATTTGCTGGTCACGGCGTTGTAGCCAAAGAACCACAGCACAATGGACAGCAGCAGGAAGATCAGGGATTTCACCTCGTCCACCGACAGCTTCCGTTCACCGGTGGCGGCCTCCTCCTTATCCTCCAGCCCCAGCTCCACCGACTGCTGCTGCATCTCGGCGGCCCACTCGTTCTCCCGCACCGCCAGCATGAACACCACCAGCGCCGCCAGCATGATGGCGGCAATGACGGCGAAATAGCCGGTATAGCTCATCAGGGAGTTGCGGACGGCAGAGGTGGCGAACACCATGCCCAGCACCAGCACCAGAATCCCGCCGGCGGAGCCCATGAGGTTGATGACGGCATTGGCCTTGGAGCGCAGAGGCTTTAAGGTCACATCCGGCATCAGCGCCACTGCCGGGGAGCGGAACACCGCCATGGACACCAGGATCACCAGCAGCAGAGCGATGAAAAACACCAGCGTCACCGGGCTTTTGGCGGTGGCGTCCCAAGCGCAGGCCTGCCGGGCCGGCATCACGTAGTTGGTGTAGTCGGGGTTGGTGACGGCGGCACCGTCCACGGTAATCTGGCTGCGGATCTGGGTGAACTCCTCCTTGGTGAACTGGCGGCTGAGCACGAACTTCTGGCCGCCGGGGGTCAGCAGCGTCTCATCCGCCTCCCGGTCGTAGATGGTCTCCAGCGCCGCCGGGTCGTCGATGGCGGCCACATCGGAGATGTGGTGCAGCTGGGCGTTATCCACGAAAGACAGGGCAATGAGCATCACGGCGGCAATGAGGGTACCCACCACGATGAAGGGCGTCCGGCGGCCCCACTTGCTGTGGTGCTTGTCGGAGATGGCGCCGAACAGCGGCAGCATGAACAGGGCCAGCACGTTATCCAGCGCCATAATGGCGCCGGACCACGCCTGACTCATGCCGAACTTGTTGGTGAGGATCATGGGGATGGTATTGTCATACGCCTGCCAGAAGGCCTGGATCAGGAAGAAGGCAAAGCCCACCAGAATGATCCGCTTGTAGTTGAGTTTCATACAGTCTCCTCCAGTTCCCGGTACAGGGTACCGATGTCGGGATACACCCAGGTGGGGTGGATCTGATAGGCGGCGATATCCGCCTGCGTGCCTTCGCCAGACAGGACGAACACGGTGTCAATGCCTGCGTTAACACCGCAGGCGATGTCGGTATAGAGCCGGTCCCCCAGCAGCACCGTCTGCTCCGGGGAAAAGCCCGTCCGCTCCATGGCCAGCCTCGCCATCTCCGGCTGGGGCTTGCCGATGAAGGTGGGCTCCCGCCCGGTGGCGGTGGTGAGCATCCGGCACACGCTGCCGCAGTCCGGCACGGAGCCGTACCATGTAGGGCAGACCCAGTCCGGATTGGTGGCGATGAAGGGGACGCCCCGGTTCAGCAGGATGCAGGCGTCCTCCAGCTTCTGAAAGGTCAGCTCCGTGTCGAAGCCGCACAGCAGCACCTCCGCCTGCTCCCGGTCACGGGTCACAGGGATGCCTGCCTGCGCCAGCTGGTCCATAAAGGACACAGTTCCCGCCACATAGCAGATCCTTCCCGGCAGGCTCGCCCGCAGATAACGGATGGTGGCATCCACGGAGGTCAGATAATCCTCCCGGCAGGTGTCGATGCCCAGCCGGTGCATCTTTTCTATGTACCCCTCCACGCCACGGGAGGAGTTGTTGGTGAGGAACAGATACCGCCCTCCCACACGCCGGACATACCTCAGAAACTCCGGCACGCCGTCGAAGAGCCGCTCATCCAGATAGATGGTGCCGTCCATGTCCAGCAGGAACAGTCGCTTTTCGTTCAGCTGCGCCACGATATCCTCTCCCCTCTTTGCAGAAATGCGTCATTACACAAAAAACCATGCTAAGAATAGCACAAAGCCGCCCCGCTGACAAGTGGGACGGCCTTGTTTTTGGAAATTTTGCAACCCTCAGCTGTTATTCCGGTCAATGGGGCGGTGATGCAGCAGGGCCCACAGGTCCTTGCCGTTGAAGGGAATGAAGGGGTAAAGATAGCCCTTTCCGATGAGGGGACGGGTGCTGGCAATAAGGGCCAGGGTGCCCAGAATACCGCCGATGAAGCCCCACCAGTCAAACAGCCAGATGAGCAGCAGCAGCGCCATGCGGCACAGCTTCACGGCGTAGCCCATCTCGTAGCTGTGCTGGGCGTAGTTGGCGATGGCCACGAAGGCCATATACACCAGCACCTCCGGCACCAGCCACCGGGCCTGCACCGCAAAGTCTCCTAAAATCAGTGCTCCCAGCATACTGAAGGAGTTGCTGAGCACGTCCGGCGTGTTGAGGGAGGCCAGCTTCAGCACGTCGATAATGAACTCCACCAGCAGCAGCTGCAAGATCAGCGGCACATAGTACTCGTCCTCGATCAGGAGGAAGTGCAGGCTCTCGTGGAGGGTATCCGGTGACTTCACCAGCAGATACCACAGGGGCGTTACAAACAGCGTGAGAAACAGCACGATGACCCGGACGATCCGCAGATACGTCCCCACCAGCGGTGGGAAATAGTAGTCGTTGACCTCCTCCAGAAACCGGAACAGGCTGCACGGCAGCAGCATCACCGCCGGGGTATTGTCGACCATCAGCAGGATATCCCCCTCCAGCACCGAGGCCGCCGCCACGTCCGGCCGCTCGGTATAGCGGGTCTTGGGGAAGGGGTTCCACCATTGGGGCGGGGCGATGGCCTCCGCCACGCTCTCCTGACTCATGGCGATGGAGCCCACGTCCATGGCCTCCAGCTTTTTCCGCAGCTGATCCAGCAGCTTCCGGTCCACCCGGTTTTCCATGTAACACAGCACCACGTCCGTCCGGGAGCGGGTCCCCACCTGCAAAGACTCCAGCGTCAGCTGCGAGTCCCGGATGCGGCGGCGCAGCAGGGCGGCGTTCTTCATGACGCTCTCCCCGAAGCCGTCGTGGCTGCCCCGCAGCACCTTGCTGGTGTCCGGCTCCTCCACGGAGCGCAGGGGGAACTGCTTGGCATCCAGCACCACGCCGCCGGAAAAGCCGTCGATGACGAGCAGGGTCTTGCCGGCGAATACCGCCGTCACCGCCTTCAGCCGGTCCGTCTCCACTGCTGCGTCGCAGACGCTGACGTAGCGGTCGGCAAAGGCCTGCAATGTCCCCACGTCCTCCAGCGACGGGATGGGCAGCCATGCGGAGATAGCCCGCTCCAGCACCGTGTCGTCGGCGTAGCCGTTGACCACCCATAGCCTGGCCCGGCGGCCGCCGATCCGCAGGGTCCGCCCGATCATGTCGAAGCTGCGCCCCACCCCCAGCAGGCCGTCCAGCGCCGCCGCCCTTTCGTCAAATGCATCCTTCACCCGTTTCATGCCGTCTCCTCCGCCTTGCGTTTGGAGGTAGTATGGGAATTTCTGCCGGGGAATATGCAAAAAACTGCCACAGCTCCCCTTTTCGGACAGTTGTGGCAGCGATTCATCCCATATGTTTTTCAAAATAGAAGTACGTCTCGTCCTCACCGGTGGGGTCCATACAGGCGGCCAGCATATGCCGGGAGGGATGATTCTCCCGGAAGCATTTGGCCGTCACCCGCCGCAGATCCCAGCCCTTCAGGCCCCACGCCAGAGCGGCGGCAAAGGCCTCGGTGCCGTAGCCGTGACCGGCATAGGCGGCAGCGATGCGGCAGCCCAGCTCCGCCGTGCCGTGGCCGTCGAAGTGGGTGAACACCACCTCCCCGATGCACCGGCCCCGGAGCCGCACCGCAAGGCCCAGCTCCCGCCCGGCGGCGTAGTCCTCCTCCGACGCCTGCAGGAACCACTCCTCCGGGGGATGGGGCTGCTCCTCCCGGTAGTCGTAGCCCCACCAGCGGTTGCGCCGGGCATCCCGGCACAGGGCGGCGTAGTCTCCGCAGTCTGCCGGGGTCAGGGCATTCAGTGTCAGTCGTGGGGTGGTAAGGTGGGGCCGGGGCGGGAAGGTGTTACCGGACACCGTCCGCCTCCAGATAGCCCGCCAGCACCTTCAAGGTGTTCCACACGCCGTCCACATGGCTGCGCTCGTAGCCGTGGCTGGCGTAGACCCCGGCGCCGATGAGGCCGTGGCGCAGGTCATGGCCCGCCGACAGGGTAGCCTCCACATCGGAGCCGTAGTGGGGGTACACGTCCACCGCATAGTCCGCCCCGGTGCGGCGGGCAGCATCGATGAGCTTGCCCACCACCTCATAGCTGTACGGGCCGCCGGAGTCCTTGGCGCAGATGGATACCTGCCGCTCGGTGCATTGCAGCCCCTCACCCACGCAGCCCATATCCACGCTGATGGCCTCCGTCACCCCCTGCGGGACATTGGCGGCGCCTCCGTGGCCCACCTCCTCGTACACCGTCACATGGAGGTACACATGGCGCTGGGGGACTGTGCCGGTGTCCTTAAGGTACTTGGCCAGACCCAGCAGGATGCCCACCGACAGCTTGTCGTCCAGAAAGCGGCTCTTGATATAGCCGGAGGCGGTGAGGCGGGTGCGGGGCTCGAAGCACACCACATCCCCCACCTCGACCCCCAGCGTGCGGGTCTCCTCGGCGGACTTCACGTCCTCGTCCAGCACCACCTCGCAGCTGTCGAAGGTGCGCTTGGTGTCGCCGTACTGGCCGTTGACGTGGATGGATGCGTTGCACAGCTGGAAGGTCCCCTCCAGCACCCGCCCGCCACGGGTATAGACTCGGACGTTCTCCGCCTCGCCGTTTTCCGCCCGCATCCCGCCCAAGGGCGTCAGGCGCAGGCGGCCACTATTCTTCACCTCCGCCACCATGCCGCCCAGCGTGTCGGCGTGAGCCTCCAGCAGCAGGCCCTCGCCCCGACCGCCCAGATCCACCAGCACGCCACCCTTGGCGGTGTGCCGGGCGGTATAGCCCAGTTCTTCAAAGGCCCGCTGCACCCAATCTGCCGCACGGGCCGTGAAGCCCGTGGGGCTATCGATGGCCAGCAGCTCCATGGCCTGCCGGGCGGCGTATTCTGCATAGGTACGTTCCATGATCCATTCCTCCGTATTAAATATATGTGGTATAGCGGTTTTTCCTCAGAAGCGGCGCATGAACACGAAGGTCACGCCCATGTTCTCCCGCTCCAGATCCCGGTCCTGCCGCAGATGGGGATACTGCTGCAAGGCCCGGCGGGTGGTCTCATCGAAGATGGTAAACCGTTCCCCCGGCACCACAGCGGCGATGCGCCCCTTCTCCTGCTGGGCCAGCAGATACTTTCGGCTGGCGGTGCGGATGCGCCCGCCCTTGCCGGAGGAACCGTACCCGTGGATCAGCTTCAGCAGCGGTGTGTTCATATGGCGGGCCGCTTCCAACTCCGCCTCCAGCCGCCGCAGAGCTTCATCCGCCGTAGGCCGTCCCAGCTCCAGATTTACTTCCCGTGTGGTGGCTTTCATCCGCCTCCCCCCTTTTCTCACAGTGTACCAGTCCCGGCGCAGATTTGCAACTGCATTGGCCCACAAAATACCGCAGCAGCGGCCCGGCATCCACCGCATCCGCCCGCAGGCGGGCGCCGCTCTGGCGCTCCGGGTGCCATTGTACGCCCAAAATGGGCAGCGTCTCATGGCAGAAGCCCTCGATGGTGCCGTCGGCCGCCTGTTGCAAAAGGCACAGCTCCTCCCCCAGCACCCGCACCGCCTGATGGTGGTTGCTGTTTACCAACGGGGCCGGCCCCAGCAGCTGCGAAAGCAGTCCTCTGGCCCGTGTGGGGTGGATCAGATCTCCCTGCACCTGCTGGTGTCCGGGGATGTGGGCGTGGAGCGTGCCGCCGAAAAAGACGTTCAGTGCCTGCATCCCCCGGCAGATGCCCAGAATGGGGCGGCCGCTGTCGGCAAAGGACCGGATAAGAAAGCTGTCCGTGGCCTCCAGCGTGACCCCGATGTCCCCGCCGCCGGGCAACAGCAGCCCGTCGCAGCCGCAAGCCCGGAACAGGTCCCGGCTCAGCACCGGCTCCGCTCCCGCCTCCGTCAGTGCCGCCAGATAGTTGCCGTATTGGCCGCTTGTCCCATAGAGATAGATCTTCGGTTTCATAGCGATTCCCTCCTCCCTATCATCTCATGCGGCGGCGGAGAAAAATATGCGGCAATATCTGTTGCACGGCGGGAAAATTTGTGATACAATAGGCAGGTCAAAGCCTCCATACGCAGCGGCATCGAAGTGGTCATAACAGGGCTGACTCGAAATGGAAAACCGCTTTGGTCGATTCATCCGCCGGAAATGACCGTTATATAAGGCTTTTCGGGAGTTCAAATTTCACAATTTAATATCGTTCTTGCGTGTTTTTCTTGCATTTTTCTAAATGCTCGATTAACATTAAAGATACATGGAGAGGTATCGAAGTGGTCATAACGGGGCTGACTCGAAATCAGTTTGCGAGCAATCGCACATGGGTTCGAATCCCATCCTCTCCGCCAAAAAGTCCAGTAAACTCAAGGGTTTTCTGGACTTTTCCTTTTTCTCGGCAAGGTGTTGATCTTGCGGAAAATGCGGGAAATCCAGCTCTTTTTCGGCTGTTTTTTGCACGTTTGTTAGAACCGGCAATGTCCGAAAAGCCTTATATATCAAGGCTTTTCGGGATTGCCTTGATTTTTTTGCAAGAACTGTGCTTACCAGCCCTGACTTTTGGTGTCCGGAAGCGCAAGAACATTGTCCATAACATTCGCGGAAGTGATCTTGGATTTGTAGTCCAGATGGCTGTAAATATTCGCCGTTGTGCTGATATCACTGTGACCGAGCCATTCCTGTATCTGCTTCATCGGAACATCGTTTGCAAGAAGCAATGATGCACAGCTGTGTCTGAGGTCATGGAAGCGAATATGTCGCAGACCGTTTCTCTTCAGAATTTTGCTGAAGTTCTCTGTTACCGCGTTGGGATTGAAGATCATTCCCATAGCATCAACAAAGATATAACCGTCGTAGTCGTAGCTATAACAGTTTCCGCAGACGCGCTTATTTTCCTTCTGCTGCTCTTTCAGTTCCAGAAGTTTTTCTCTGAAATGTCCCACCAACGGAAGCGAACGTAAGCTTGATTTTGTTTTGGCGCGGTCCTCGCTGATGATCACAGATTTGCCGTCCACCTCCGCTTCGGTTACAATATGCCTGATGGTGATGGTATTGCGCTCAAAGTCGATTGCATTCCATTTCAGGCCGAGCGCTTCACTTCGCCTCAGCCCGTAAAAAGCGGTCATCTGAATCAGCAAGGAATAGGGATGATCTTTCGTCACTTCAAAAAGTTTTTCCAGCTCATCCAACCGGTAGTAATCGGCGATATATTTCTGCTTTTTCGGGCGTTCCACCTTATCAGCGGGATTAAACGGAATGAGATCCATCTTAACGGCATATTTCAGAGCTTTGTGAATATTTGCGTGTTCGTGGATCACCGTGCTGGCAGAAACGGATTTCAACTCATACAGATAAAAGCTCTGAATATGCTTGGCCTGAATGGAACCGAGTGTGAGACCCGTATCACGAAAATACGGTACAATCTTTTTCTTGACCATCTGTGTGTAAGAAGAAAAAGTAGTCTTTTCCACGGAGCCGCGAATAATCTCAAGCCACGTTTCCATATAGTCGGCAAACAGCATATCCGCAGAGAGATGCCCGTTACCGCTGCTGACCGGCGGCACATAGGTCTGCCGTGTTTCTATCAGCATTTTCTCAGCTCGTTTTTTGTTTCCCTTCACGGGAAGTCCTGTCGGGATCCACGGCTGCTTTCGTTTGCCGTCGGAGTCCGTATAACTCAGGACCATATAGTAATAGTCGTTTTTAATTTGCAGGTGTCCTGATATCATAATCTTTACCTCCTTTGTCGATAGCAAAAGAACGGGCACCCTTTCGGACCGTAATCATTATACGGCCTACTCGAATGCCCGTCCAATGTGCCATTTCAGTTCAAATCAGAATTTTACGCTGCCGGTCCGGAATTACCCGCCGAAAGCGCGTAATTGATCACGTTGACTTTCGGAACGCGGTATGCGTTGCCGATCTTGATTCCGGGGATATATCCGTCGTTGATGAGCGAATAGGCCAGATGGCGGCTGATATTCAGCATGCTCTGCACCTGCGCCACGTTTACAATATCGGGATAATCAGTAAACATCACCTCGTACATCGTCTGGATTTCGGTCTTAGTCATCGGCACCACCCCCATCATCGCCAAGCACATGTGCAAGAAGCATATCAAGCTCTTTTTCGGTGTTTACCGGAGTAAGTCTGATTGTGCCTTTTTCGGCATCGTCCTCCTCGTAGGGAGTGAAGCTGTCGCAGACGAGATTATCGAGCTTTTCGGTCACGCCTGCGGTGACATACTCAATTTCTTCCCGGCTGAGAATAAAGGTCAGGTCGTTGCCGAGCTCGTCCCCGAAGGAAACTGTCAATTTGCCATTGCTGCGGTCATAGCCGCGACGGAAGCAAGCGTTGAATTCCGTGAACATATCCTCTACGAGCATGCACCCCTCATCCGAAAAATCGGCGATCATTTTATCAAGTTCCTGCTTTCTGGTTTCGTTGAAATAGTTGAGTTCGTTATTGTTTTTCATAGTTTTAATCTCCTTTCAAATTAGCGGGCGTCGCGATCTCTGCGCTGACGCTCCAAGTGTTTGTTGTAAAATTCCATAGCCTTGACAAGTGTCTCGGTCATCTGTTTAATAGAGGTATCCGGGCGGAAATAGCTCCGCAGCGAATCTACCGGGACCTTTACATATTCAACCTGATTGCCCTTTACTTCGGATAGTACCTGCATCGCAGTTCTGTCAGTAAACGTCTGATCCTCGCTCATGCGGCGCAAACGCTGAGCCTGAGAAAGCGACGGTGTCACCTCGTCACAGTCCATAATGGAAAAGAGCGCTTCCTGTTCAAAATCCTGCAGATACGAAAGTTCCACCGCCGGAGTAAGGGCAATTTTACCGTCATCCACCATCTGGAGGACATCCGGAATCAAATTTGTCAGACGGATATACCGCTTAACCTGAGAAGCACTGTCACCTGCGGCTTCTCCAAGAATCTGCGCGGTACTCTGCCCACGAAAATCTGGTCCAACTTGGTCCACATTTTTAGGACGTCCGAGTTTTCTTTCCATAGCATCCATTTTCATCTTGTACGCAAATGCTTTCTCAGACGGCAGAATATGCTCCCTTTGCAGGTTACTGTCCACCATCGTGATGATTGCTTCTTCGTCTGTCAGATTACGGATGATAACGGGCATGGTCTCCATCCCCAGCGCCTTGCATGCGGCAAGCCGTCTGTGTCCGGAGATCAGCTCATAGCCGCCACCGTCTTTCGGACGTGCCAGCGCAGGAGCAAGAACACCGGAGTCGGCAATGCTTTTCATCAGTTCTGCCATTTCCTCATCGTTCTTCACCTTAAACGGGTGATCCTTAAAGGGCGTAAGCTCTGTCAGCGGAATCTCCTCGACCTTCGGTTTCCGGATATCCACACGTTCCTGATCGTTCATGAACAGCTCGTCATAGCCGGTCAATCCCAGATCAATTACCTGGTTTTTCTTCATAAAACCATTCCTTTCTGCTGTAATCAGCGTTCATAATCCTTTTCCTTTCGTTCGGGAGAAATCTGCCCGACAATGGCGCGTTTCTCTCTTTCGGAAAGATAGGGGTCGTTTTCCAGCCGTGCCTCGAATTCAGCTTCCAAAAGCTCACGGAGCTTCGGATTATCTTCAATCACGTTGCAGGCTGTTTTCTTCTTTTTGCGCAGGTCTGCAAGCACTGTCGTGCAGGCCGCGCATTTCTTTTTGAGTTCTTCCATCTGTACGGGATCGGTGCAGTTGCGCTGCTTATTGCGTATCTTGCTGCGTACGGCAGTCACCTCGTCAATCTCCGCGTTCATCCGGGCAATATAGTCCTGAATATCCTGCGGCGTTTCCAGATGCTCCCGACACACCAGCGTCACCTCGTCGGAGTACCGATCCAGTCTGCGGCAGGCCTCACGGCATTCTGCCGAGAGCGGCCTCTGATACTGCTTTTCGTACATCGGAGCGATACCGAGCACGATGGCAACACACCGGAAGAAGCTGATATAACCGGTCACGCGGGGAGCTTTGAAATAAAAATCCCGCTTGCGGTAATACATTTCCGTAGGCGGGTTTGCTCTTGCGTATTCCTTTGTATAGGGCTCCATAAACTCGAAATATCTCCGTGTTATCCGGTAGTCCCGTTGGTTATCTATCAGCCTGTCCTCGATACATTCCTTACTGTACTCGTCACCGAGCCGGAAGGTCCGGACACCTTTCTTTGAGCCGATGGAACGAATCGTCGCGTATTTGTGATAGGGTCCGCTTTCAAAAACGTATCCCATCTTTCGCAGCACCGTCGAAAGCTCGTTCCAGCTGGAAGCCATTGTCATTGCTTTATCCAGTGCCTCGCGCATCAGATTGAAGCGGGTGGGCTCCCCGTTCTTTTCGGCAAAGTAGACCGAACGCGCCGTTTTGTGCTTCTGTGGATTCTTTACCACCGACAGCCCGTGCTCCTTGCAGATACGGTCCGACATGGCGCGGAGCTGATAATAAACGCCGTATTTGGCTTCCAGCTTTTTTCCGTCCCACATCCCGACGGAGTTCACAACGAAGTGATTGTGGTAAGTGCCTGTATTGAAGTGGGTTGCCACAAGCACCTGATAGTTGTCACCCCAAAGCCTCCGAGCCGTTTCCAGTCCGATCTGATGGCATTCCGCTGCCGATACCTCACCGGTCTTGAAGGACTGGTAAGCGTGGTAGGCAACATTGCCGCCGGTCTTGCCGAAGCGCTTCTGCGTAGCAGTCATTTCCTTGATCGCCGTATCGGGCGTACAGTTCACACAGGAGACGGCGTAGCTCTGTTCACCCTCATCGAGCGTTTTAGCTTTATTGGCAGCGTAGATAAGCACCTGCTCCAGATCCGTCAGCTTTGTCTTTTCGGGATTGCTGCAATACTCCACGACGCGGGAAACGCTGTCATGGATCGCCCAGATTTTCGTTACCGCCATCGTCTTCGTCCTCCTCTCCGCGGTAGGCTTTCAGAAGCAGACCTTCGATCTCCGTAAAGGCATCGTTAAACTCGGTCATGGCGACCTCGTAGCGGATACCGTCGTGGAGCTTTGTCAGCTTCAGATATGCCTGCATCAGTTCCTCACGTGGGGCTTCCTTCACCGTCGATTCCGTTCCGAGTGTGCGGAGATACTCCGACATATTCATGCCGCACTTCTTCGCTTTTCTTCGGATGGTATTCTTCTCGGTTTTGAAAACCCTCACGTTGATTTCGTCCGTTCGGTTACGCATATTGATCACCTCCTTTCAGCGGGGTTACAGGGGCGCGCCCCTTTCGTATCGGGAGATACGTCGGGATTGGGAGCCGGACGGCTATACAAATCCCATGCTCGCTATCCTTACGGATAGAAAAGCGGTGTATAGCCTCGCAGTTTTCAGAACGGTAATTCTTCATCATCGTCCACCTCCTCCCATGACGCAAATGACGATTGTGACGGTGAATTGGGGAGTGAGGATCTACCGTCATTTTTCGCCCTTAGTGACGCAAGCCTCTCGGTCCCGGAAAGACCGTCATTACCGTCAGCACCGTCATTCAGCGCAAGGTTGATCGTTCTCGCTGCCGCCGTTTTGCGGTACTCATAGGTGATACCCATCGGAGCGAAAACCTCGCTGTAAAAGCGCGTCAGGTACTTACTGGCGACATTGGGCTTCAGCTCGGTATTGCCGACTGCCGCAAGCAGTTCGGTAACGGTACCTTCAAACTGTCTGTGCTCAAAAAGATAATCCACGACCTTGAACACAAAATCGGGGATCCGTTCCTTTCGCAGATCGTCGGCGCTGAGTTCCTCGGTGATTTCCCATTTGACACCGCACATCTGCATTTTCAGTTTTTTCTCCTCCACGTCGCGCCCGGTGATGCAGAGGGTTGCGTTGTCTCCGAAGCGGTCATCCTTGCGGAGGATCATGCCGGTATCCGCCACGCCCATAATTCCCGTCGAGCCGGTCATATCATTGAAGATATTGCCGCCGTCCCGTTCCTTGCGGGTGTGGTGTACGACGAAGATACAGATGCCGTGGTTGTCCGCGATCTTCTTAAGAGAGGACAGATCCTTGTAGTCCTGCGCGTAGGCGTTGACCTTTGCGGATACGTTGTCTCTTACCATCTGAAGGGTATCAATGAAGAGCAGCCCCGTGGAGGGGTAGTCCTTCAAGACATCCTCGATCTGGCTTTCCAGTTCAGCACCGAGCTGACCGCATGAAAAGCCGAAATGCAGATTGTCCGGCGGCGTATCCGTCAGGTCCTGCATACGCTGTTGGACGCGCCATTCGCGATCTTCCAACGCGAGATAAACGACATCCGTCTTTCTTGTGGGGAGCCCCCATACCGGCTCACCCTTACTAATCTGAAGGCACATCCAGAGCACCATCCAGCTCTTGCCGATTTTCGAGTCACCGGCCATAATCGCAAGGCCATCTGAGAGAACGCCGTCGATGAGCATTTTCGGATGCTCAAGGGGCTTGTAATACAGGGTCTCTGCATCGATCAGTTGAATCTTTCCCATGCTTCATCATCTCCTTTCTTTGAGTGGGTTGTTTTCTGATCATCATGATTTTTCACCTCCTAATCTTCATAAATGGTGTCCAGGTATTCTCTCAAATCATTTAATACCCGACGCAGTTGGGGTTTGTTCGCTTTCAAGAGTTCCGGGAACTCTTCGATATACTCTTCGCAAAGATCCTGAAACTCCAGAGCACCGTCTTCGATAATGCCTAAAATATTTGAGACATTGTTGCCTTTCTTCGGTCTCTCCATACTTTGTGAAAGTGCGCCTATGCTGTAGAAACGTTCCATGTGTTTTTCACCTCCTTTCGCTCCCGGATTTGTGGGAGCAGTTATAAAATAGTAAAACCCGGAGAAATCCGGGCATCAAAAAAGCACCTGCCGATAATCATCAACAGATGCTTAAATGATTCTTTTTCCGTCAAAGCCGTAATCGACGTCGGCGTATTTTTCAAACGCCTGACCGATCTTTCGGAGCCGCTTCAGTACGCCGCTGTGGTTGGCATAGCCGAGCTTTTCCGCAACTTCTTCCATCGTGTAGCCCTCCAGTCGAAGCTGAAGGATCTGCTTGTCCTTTTCAGACAGTGTTTCCATAAACTGCTCTGCAAGGACCTTTACCGTGGATTTGTTCTCGAAGTTCGCCGATTCGTCTTCGATATCCCATTCCAGACCGTCGTGTTCTTCGGCGTAATCCGTCTTGAACCCATCAAGAGAAATCTGCGGGTGCATGGTCTGCGTGTGATACCATTTGCGGTAGAAATCTTTTTTCTGATTGCTGGCGCGGGTATCAAAATCTTCAAAGCAGCGGTATTCTTCTGCAATTGAAATGACCTCTCGCATTCCGTGGTGCGCCATCGCCTGCGGAACGAGCCAAAGAAGAATATCGTTGACCTCTGTTTCCGTTACCCAGTCAATATCTCCGTTCATCCGCAGCAAACGGCTCGACGGCGGTATCACATTTTCTTCCAGCATTTCCTGAACCCAGTACGCGGGAGAGTGGGCAAATATCCAAGCCGGATCGTAACCGGAATACACTTCCATATACTCGCCTGGACACATATACGGCCAAACCATATATGCGTAGGCATCCATCATAAGCTGAATGAACAGATCACTTTCCACGACAGCGACAGCATTATAATCGCGGATCAGCTTCTGCGGGTTGCGCGGAATACTGTTCAGCTCCTTTCCGCACTGCTCCAGTATCCTCTTCGGAATAAAGTAGTAGGCAGACAGATATTCCGCGTTGCGGAATTGCGTGATCGTTCCGTCCTTGCGTTTCATCATAATTGGCATTTTTCTTTCATCTCCTTTCCGAGGATTGTGTCCTCTATTTTTTAACGTGACGAGAATTGCAATAATGTTCCTAATATCCGAAATTTTTTCAAAAATATTTTTTCGGCAGTCAGATTATCGCATCCTCTACTTATAAACGTGATAAACTTGCAGATAATGTTCCTGCTTTTCCAAAAATAATTGTAACATAATTATAGTCCGTTTTATGGGACATTAAAGACAAAAATTGTGAACGAGCGTGGTGGTGGGGTCAATTGGCACCACCTCAAAAAGAAAAAGCGCCTGCCTTCGTTATGAAAGCAGACGCTCTTCAAGTTATTCTTATTTCATGATGCGCAGCAGGATCGTATTCACGTCCTCCGTAGGGAGATTTGCGGCGATGAGCTTGTTTCGAAACGAGACCATCGCGGTGATCATCAGTCGGCGCTCCGTCGGTGATAGCGTGACATACACCTTATTCTTTCTCTTGAACACGGCAGCACCTCAGCAATAAACCAGCTCAGAAAGAACAACTTCTTCCGCGCGGTTACGGATGGAGTTCATGGCACGAACCCAGCCCATCTGATCCGCCGCCTTCATTTCTTCAGTGACGTTCTCCGCCGCAACGTACTGCTCCGTCAGCAGTGCAAGCATTTTCTCAGCCTGCTCGCCGAGCTCCGCCAGGTAACGGTTCAGTCTGCCTGAGAAAAGGAGTTCGTTGTACGCCGTCCGGTTGTTCTTCTTCAGGTAGTTGCCGTGCATCTGCCCATACCGGTTTACCGGCACTTGCTCTTGAGCTGGTATATCCAAGTCGGGTAGGTAGTAATCTCCGTATTTCGTATAAGTCAGTTTCATAATCAAACCTCCGTTAGTTTGATTATATTGTACCGGCAGTTCGAAAAACGTGCAAAGGTGTGAATCTGATGCTCAAAATGCCTTCTCGAAAGCAACTATTTCTTGGTCGTGTCGTTATAAATGATAAAGGTCCGTTTTGATACAAGTAATAACAGCATTATTGTCATAATTGATACGCTATAAACTATTGCTGAGACAAGGCTTATAGCCCATTCTACCTCAATCTTTACCACAATAATCGAGAAGATAACTGAAATCAACGACAGGACGGTTACAGACATTATTGAAATAAAAGTTTCCTCAACCACTTTCTTCTCAAGTTCATTTTTACTGTCCAGTTTACCTACTATTATTGCAGCAAATCCAAATAGAACCGTAAATACTAAAGAAAAGACGGTAGTTAATATCCCGCTCAATGTTTCATCAATACAGATTCCAAGTACATACGCTACTATTAGCGCCAAACAAATAGGGAATACGATAAAACAAAGCAAATCCCATATGGAAATCTTATTGGTTCGAGCGTTCCTAAACACTTGTATTTGTTTAGAAAGCAAGGATTTAAGCCGAACCTTTCGGTTTCCAATCATCAAAATTATTAGCAGCGCTGCCGCAATAATCGTCCATATGGTATCATTCATTTTCTAATACCCCCGACGATATAATTTGATCATAGTATTCATTTGCAAAATGCCTTAATGCCTCTTTGAAATTTCCGGTACTCTTATATAGTGTATGTAATTCATCCGAAATATCATGATTACCATACAGATTTTCAATTTCACTCCACGGATAGTTCTTTGTATGGTTTCCGATTTTAAGACGCACTTCTGCGGAATCGTATTCGGTGTCATCGTGGATTTCGGCCTTTATTCGAGCGAAAGCCACATCTTTTGAAATATGACCCAAGCGGAATTCATCTAAATGGCACTTAATCCGAGAGTTTTCCGATGATTCCAGATTCAGGCCTAAATCACGTATCACTTTTTTCTTTCTTTTGGGCCCGGATATATTTTCTGCAACATCTGAAGATAATCTGCTATCTGTATACTGCAATGTAATTTTCAATGCCTCTGCAGCACCGAGTTCATCTTCAAAGGGAACCACAACATCCATTTCAAGCTTGATACCTTTTTCTTTGAGCAGCTTGTTTGCGGTTTCCAGGAACACGCTTTTGCAACCGGAACCGTTCTGCCGGTGGAAGATCATTACAATGTGCTCGCCATCTGAATAGCAAAAGACATGATGGTCATACAAAGCCGCAGAATCAGCTCCAAAATCATACCGTTTACCATTGCTGGTCTTTATCACAGTAACCGGTCGCCCTTGCTTGCCCGCGCTCGGAATGATATGCCAGCAGTTGCTTCCTTCATAGGGAAAAGGCACAATTTGATCTTTTACCATCATTATTGCCCTGTCCGTGTTTTCACCGATTGCAAGGTTTTTGGCGTACTCGGCATAAAGTTCCAAGAAATCCGAAAGGCCAAAATCTGGTTGCTCTCCCTTTTTGATAGCTTCACGCTGCTCTTCAATCAGAGGGTTATTTCGTTGCAGATAGCTGAACTTGCAGCTATAGGCAGTTAATGTATCTATTCTTGCCATAATCAATGCCTCTTTCATAGATCCTCACCGAAAACGGATAGAATCTCGCTTTTTTTGATAACTACGATGGGACTCGGTACAAAATCAGCTTTTAAGCCCTGCTTTATATAACAATTCCTCAATTATCGCCCGGTATTTTAGAATGTGAGGTTTAATATCGCCTTGTGTGCAGTTGTACCATATCTTGTGCGCCGAATAATTGCCTAAATCCTTGAAAAGCATCATATCTTTCTTGGTATTGGCCGACAATGCTAATGTTTCATTTTGTTCCGCGGTTCTGATGATTTGATCAAGTGCCACATGATGCTTTCCGCTTTTATCCAGTATCTCGGATTCTATGCCGGCATTTTGAAATGACAATACCAAAAGGCCCTCAAGAAGTCGGCGCATTATTACAGCGGCGCAATCATACAGGTTATTCTCATAGCTTGCGTTTATCTGCTTGCACAAAGACTGAAAATTTGATTGCAATCCTTGAAATAATGCATTGGGCAGTATAGTCCCAAGTTGTTCAACGGAAACGGTGTCTTCATCACCCCAATGGCGAACGTCATTTATCCAATGTTCCATTGTTGATGACCAATCAGACCAGTTTCGGGAGTTGTTCATCATCTGGGCGGCTTCGCCGCGGAGATCGCTCGAAATCATATCATCTGACCAGCCATATAAACGTAGCTCTTTAATGTACTCGGTAAATAGTTCGTCGGCTCGTTGTGAATTCCAATAGGCAAAACTGGCCCTGCCTTTGTTTTTGAGATGATATACTTCTTGATCTATTGGTGAACGCGATTTATTGTACGCAATTCCTCCAAGCTTGTTAAGAAAAGTGCCTACCGAATCTTGAGTAAGATTACCTTCTGCGTCATACCGGAAATATTGAGATATCCCTATGTCTACGCACTCCAGCAATAGATCCTCCGGGTATTTTCTAGACAACTCTGAAAGCTTGGCCCTTCCGTTTTCACGAAAAGTATATGGGCATGTCCGTTCCTCTATATATTCTATAAAATCGCAAATATCCATCGTTTCCCTCTTTTCAGCCTTCACATAGATGCAGGAGCTCTTCAAATATGACGACGATATGTTTTGCACAGGCCAAAAATATAAAAATTGATAAATGTTGCCGTCTTAAAATTTGATACCCTCTGCGACACTTCTCACATTCGAAAAATGCTTGTTCTTTTGTGATTCCTCACGTTCCTTTTTGAGCTGTTCCTCTTTGATGATTCGTGCTTCTTCATCATTAGCAATCTGTACGCATAACATCAGCGTTTCTCTATGATAATCACGCACTTCCTCAATAGTTGTACCATCAAGTATTATTTGATCTCCATAAACAGAGGCTATACCAGGTCTGTGCATAGTGGTAAAGCGTGGAGGGGAATTCCAAGCGCGAACAAAAAGCTCTTTCCACAAAGCACTGGGGCGTTTGGATAATCTGAATGGTATTTTATATAACGCTGAGCCACGAGTACCATCCATCTTCGGAACAGTAACCTGATCAGTTATGATTCCTAAAATATGTATTGGTTCGGTCTCATCTGTTTGCTTTGATGCAGGAACAGCATCAACCCTATATGACGCATTATTTACCGGGGGCTTCTTCTTTTTTCCTTGCAAAGTGGTAATCAAATCATTGAAATTCGTTTTATAATGCTGTTCACTTGCCAGATCAATCCCCAGTTTTCCAGATAAGCAGTTGGGCATAGCTGTATGAACGGTTCCTTTGCGAATAACAGGTATAAATTTCCGTTCATTACCTGTTGTTAGCAACTCTCCGGAGATAATGTGCCCCTCATAACCGACTCCACCGCTACGATTATCGGATTTTTGCTTATATGTAGGTGTACAGATAATCAAAACATAATCAGAAACTGCAATCGACTGTTCCATAAACTGAGGCAAGCGGTCTCCCAATGAAAGATCATATTGATCTAAAGTTGCATCGATTCCGTTGGCTAACAAAGAATCCGTCAATGAACGCACCCATTCTTTGTGCGCGTCATCTTCCCAAGAATACGAAATAAAAACTTTACTCATTTTGCAACCTCATTTCAACCTTTCGCACAGGGGCAGGAGTTGTTCGAGTTTTGCGACGATGCGTTTTTGCTCGGCAAGGGGTGGGAGAGGAACAATCAGTGAATGAAGGGCGTTTGCTGATAATCCCTGAATAGCAATTCCTTTTCCGTTAATCAATCCGGCATTTTTGTACAAGTAGAAAATGTGATAGAAATATTCAATACAAACCTCGGCATACGGACGAAGTCGGTGAATATGGTTTTGGATTCTCATCGGGAAGTCATAATTCCATATTGCTGCTCTGCCGCAGTCTCCGCCTTCCAAAACAAGCAAATCGCCTTTTTGAACAGTACATTTTTCTATTTCTGCATCTGTAAACAACATCGTTTTCAGCTTTTCTAATTCAAACCGATTCCAGTACACATTTGAGGTGGTTATATATTCGTATGGGTTCCCTGACTTGTCAGAACCGTTAAGTGCTTTTCCGGTATTATGTTGGAATAAATCTCCGATATATACCCACTTCCAACTATCCGGAATATCAAACGGCTTTTCGTCGTCGGTGATTTCAGGGAGGGGCTTGTCCTTTTTGATTTTGCCAGATTTGATAAGGGTTTGCTTTTCGGCTTGGATTTGTGTATAGAGTTCCTCGCCGGTGCCTTCTTCGGGGCGTTGTTCGACGAGTTTGCCCTGAATCGCCATTTGCAAAAGGGATTTCTGCATATCGTCGGGGAAACGCTTATTGAACGCTTCCAACTTCGTCCACGCTTCTTCATAGCGGTCAATCAACGGCAACAGTTCTTCAATCTTGGCAACAATCCGCATCTACTCAGCAAGCGGCGGAAGAGGAAACACACAGTTTGCAAGGTAGTCTTTATGTATTCTCTGTTGCCCAGCTGTACCAGTAAAGGATTTGACTCCGTTTGAAATGAAGTAATCCGTCTTAAAAAACCAAAGTAAATACTCACGGCACATGGTATCACCTAACACTCGTACAATAGAAAGCTCGGTTGTGCCTGCGCCATATCCATTTGGAAGATTATGAAAAATAACGGATTTGCGGTTTTGAAAACAGGGAGTGATTTTTGCAATGCCAATATCATAGTCTGCAAAGTGAGTAAAGCCTTTCTTTATCTCTCCCCACTTTTTCACTTCAAAAGTGTGCTGATTCCTATAGCCATCTGCGACACAAGACATCGGGATAAAACCTGCATCATCTGAATCATCAATATCATTCTTCGGATTCAATATAGCAACACTACCGACCTGCACCCACTTCCAGCTATCCGGAATATCAAACGGCTTTTCGTCCTCTGTGATTTCGGGCAGAGGTTTTTCTTTTTTGATTTTTCCTGCTTTGATCAGCGCCTGCTTTTCAGCCTGTATCTGCTTGAGCAGTTCTTCCGCCGTGCCTTCCTCGGGGCGCTGTTCCACCAGTTTTCCCTGAATAGCGAGCTGCAATATGCTGTTTTTCAGTTCCTGTGGGGTCATTTTTTATCTCCCTCTTTTGCCGTCTTTTCAATGGCGCGAATGGTTTGCAGATATTCTTCTTCAACGGGGGAAAGATTTTGCACCTGATACTTTTTATACTCCGCCCTTGCTTTTTCAAGTGCCTGTGTATGGCTGACTTTTCCCGCATCAGTGAGCAGGGCTTCGCCGGTGGAGGAAAGAATGCGATCCAGATTTTCTACATAATCGCTCATATACATAGGCGTATGACGCATTGCCTGTATTTCAGCGAAATCAAAATATCCGGAAACAAGGTTGTTTAGAATCTTCAGTTCATCTTCGGAAAGGTAATTCTTTGCAACGGAGATATCCTTCATCGTGGGAAAATCTCCCGAGAAGGATGTCAAACCCATAAAAGGCTTCTCGGCATCCGCCCGTTCGTAGATCACTTCTGCGGCGGTATGTCCGTGTGCGGCATAGTGCAGTTTGTTTTGCACCATTTTGAAAAATGCGGTAGATTCGGCACTTTTCGGATTATAGTCCACGCTGGTGGCATACAGATCAAGCACCTGGCGGTACATCACTTTCTCGGAGGAACGGATATCGCGGATGCGGTCTAACAGTTCATGCCAGTAGTTACCGCCGCCAAGATTTTTCAGGCGTTCATCGTCCATCGTGAATCCCTTGATCATATATTCCTTCAACCGCTCGGTTGCCCAACGGCGAAACTGCGTTGCAATAGAGGATTTGATACGATATCCGAGAGAGATAATCATGTCGAGATTGTAGTACAACACGTCTCTTGTTACATCACGGTTACCTTCGCGTCGAACTTGTCGGAATTTCCGACAAGTTGATTCTTCGTCCAATTCACCTTCAGCATAGATGTTTTTGATGTGTTCAACGACATTTGCATGAGAGGATCCGAAAAGCTCCTCCATCTGTGCCTGCGTCAGCCATACAGTTTCATCCTGAAATCGAACGTCAATTTTCGTGTCGCCGTTTTCAGACTGATAGATGACGATATCGCCCTTGTTTTCTTCCATAGGCAAATTATTGTTCATCTTTGCTTCCTCCCAGCTTAGCGGTGATTTCGGCAAGCACACGGTCGATCTCGGCATTAAGGGAAGCACGCTGTTCTTCGTAACGCTGAATGAGGTCAAGTGGATCAAGGATTTCTTCTTCCTCGTGGGGATAGCCGCATTGGTCGAAGTTATAACCCAACTCTTCCGCGAGTTCTGTCGTTGTAAATTTCTTTGCTTTATCAAAGCCGTCAACGGTCAGCTCTTTACGGTCATTCCACCACTCTGCAACGGGTGCAAAATGCTCGACCTTCATCGGTTTTGTCTTGCTGAAATGCTTATAGCCCGCCGGCATATCAAGGCGATAGAACCAAGTTTCTTCGGTGGGATGAGTGTTATCAAAGAACAGAATATTGGTAGTGATGCTTGTATAGGGCGAAAAGACACTGCCCGGCATACGAATGACTGTATGCAGGTTGAATTCGTTCAGCAGTTTCTTTTTGAGGTTCACCTTTGCATTATCGGTACCGAACAGAAATCCATCAGGCAAGATCACCGCCGCGCGACCGTTCTTTTTGAGACGGTACATAATGACCGCCATAAAGAGGTCTGCGGTCTCGCTGGATGCAAGGTCCGCCGGAAAGTGATTCTTTACTTCCGTCTTTTCGCTTCCTCCGTATGGAGGGTTCATCAGGATAACATCAAATTTATCGTCATCGGTATAATCGAGTAGATCCCTTGTCAGAGAGTTCTCGTGATAGATTTTCGGCACATCCAAATCGTGCAGAAGCATATTGGTAATGCAAAGCATATACGGAAACTGCTTTTTCTCGATACCGTAGATGGCATTGTTGATCTTATTTACGTCATCAGCCGTTTTCTTTTTGCTTTCCAAAACACTGAGTGCACTGGTCAAAAAGCCACCGGTACCACAGGCGAAGTCGGCGATACTTTCGCCGATTTTGGGATCAACGGTCTGTGCCATAAAGTCGGTCACGGCTCGGGGCGTATAGAACTCACCAGAAGAACCTGCGGATTGCAATTCTTTCAAAATGGATTCGTAGATCGCGCCGAAAGCATGACTTTCCTCGGTATCGGCAAGGTCAAGCTCATCAATAACATTTACTACCTGACGAAGCAAAACACCGTCTTTCATATAGTTGTTCGCATCTTCAAAAGTAGTACGGACGATTGACTTTTTGATCGGTGTTTCGGGTGTGACCTCGATATTCTTCATCTTCGGGAAAAGAGTGTTGTTGATGAAGTTCAGAAGTGCATCACCAGTCAGGCCTTTTCCGCTTTCGTCGTGCGCCCAATTACACCAACGGCAATCCTCGGGAATGATGGAAACGTAGTTGTCCTCATCCATTTCCCAGTCCTGTTCCTTGGCATCATATACTTTCAGAAAGAGCATCCACGCGATTTGCTCAATACGCTGGGCATCACCGTTGATACCGCTGTCATTGCGCATAATATCGCGTATTCTTTTTACAAATCCGGAAATGTTGCTCATACGGCCACCTCATATAGCGTTTGTTCAAGTTCTCGTACTGCTGCCAAATATCCCTGCTTACCGCCGAAATAAGAAGCAATCTTCGACGGCTTGCCGAATTTTTCAAACTGCGGCAACCACAAAATACTGATGTTTTCGATTTCGTAGATACCGAGATCGGCATAACTGTCGAGCAGGGTATTCAAGACGTCCTGCGCATCTTTGCCATACTTGGCGAAGATATTACGCTTTTTCACGTTGTTCGCACGTTCTTTTCTCGTGAGCGGTTTCTGATCGTAGGCGATGTGGCATATGAAATCAAAGTCATCTACATCCTCCATACCTTGATCCGCTTTCAGAGCTTCAAGATCAATCCCTTTTTCAAGGAAAAGATCGTTGATCTTTTCTTTCTTTGCCTCTGCCGTCCACGTTTTTATAAAGTTTTCAAGCGTTGCAAATTCGTCTTTGATATTTGTCTTTGTATAGTCGATGATGTTTTCCTGACGCAGGAGCTTTCCGTTAGAATCGTACACCGATACGACCTTTTGCAGAATTTCTACGGTGCAGCCTTTGGAGTCAACGACATATTTATGTTTAGGATCTTTCGGAACAGGAGGATCAACAATCACACCGCCCGGTTCTCCACCATTGGGAGTCGGAACATGATGGAAGCTTTCGCTCTGCTCGATAGGTCCGTCCCAATCGGGATCGGCAAACAAGCGGGAAACGCCACGGAAGTCCATAATCATAAAGTGCGTTTTGCCCTCTTTTTCGCGCAGGCGTGTCCCACGTCCGATAATCTGCTTGAATTCGGTCATAGAGCCGATCATCTGATCAAGGACAATCAGTTTGACCATTTTGCAGTCAGAACCCGTGGAAAGGAGTTTTGACGTTGTTGCGATAACGGGGTATTCCGCAGACGCGGAAATGAAGTACGAAAGTTTACTCTTGCCGTAATCATCGCTGCCGGTAATGCGGACAATGTAATCAGGATTCTTCGCCACCATATCGGCATTCTGCTTTACGAGAGCAACGCGCATACGCTCGGCAGCGTCCTCTGTTGCACAGAACACAATGGTCTTTGACATGCGGTCGGTAGATTTCAAGTAGTTTGTGATCTCTTCGGCTACCATATCAATACGATCCTGGATGATGATGTGATAATCATAATCGCTGTTCGTATAAATGCGATCCTCTATTTCATAGCCGTAGATGTCAAGCTGGCCTTTGAACGGACGCCAGCCGTCACCGATATCGGTCTTGATGTTTACAACACGGAATGGCGCAAGGAAACCGTCTTCTATACCGCGCTTTAAGCTGTACGTATAGACCGGCTCGCCAAAATAATCAATGTTAGAAATGGTGTCGGTTTCTTTCGGTGTTGCCGTCATACCGATCTGCGTTGCGGAGTTGAAATATTCGAGAATTGCTCTCCAACGGCTATTTTCCTTTGCGCTTCCGCGATGACACTCGTCCACGATGATAAGATCGAAGAAATCAGGCGAAAACAGTTTGCTGTAACGAGCTACCACTTCATCGGCATTCTCATCATCCTCTTCGTTTTTGTTTCCGGCAAGCTGCTGATAAAGAGAGAAGTAGACCTGATGGGAAGTAATGGTTGTTTTATCATCCTTATTAAAATTGATCTTATGAATCACCTTTTCAAGGGGTGAAAAGTCGCCGGAAATCGTCTGATCTACAAGGTTATTACGATCGGCAAGATAGGGTATCTTCTGTTTCATATCAGACTGCAACAGACGGTAAACAATCTGGAAAGCCGTGTAAGTTTTACCTGTTCCGGTTGCCATTACAAGAAGCAGTCGATCCTGCCCTTTGGCAATGGCATCTACTGTGCGGTTTACGGCAACTCTTTGATAATAGCGAGGCGGATACAACGTTGCACTGCTGTAATACGGCTGCTTGATTGCCAACTCTTCCGCGGGGGTAATAGCCATTTCAGATTTATAACGCTCAAATAGTTCGTCAGGAGTCGGAAACTCATCCATACCGATGGTTCTTTCTTCACCGGTAATCAAATCCAATTCTTCGAAGCCGTCGCCGTTGGAACTGTAAGCAAACTTGACATCAAGCATTTTTGCATAAGTCACCGCTTGCTGCAGCCCGAAAGACACAGAGTGGTTGTTATCCTTGGCTTCAACAACTGCAATGGGGTTCCCTGCATTGATGTAAAGAATGTAATCCGCTTTTTTTGCTTTTTCACGGGATACTTTATTACCTTGCAGATTAATACGGCCGTCAGTAATCTTGGTCTCCATCGTAATCAGATTCAAAGGCCATTTTGCCTGAAGTGCAGGAGTAATAAACTGTAATTTGATATCTTCCTCAGTCATTTGACTTTTTGGAATGATCAAGCTCATTTCTTCGCCTCCAATCGTGCAGAAAGCCATTCGGTTTCGACAAGTTCGTATGAAAGACCGTTCTTTTCACAATATGCTTTTATCTTTTTCATAGCAGATAGATTTGGAATACTTTTACCAACCTCCCAACGGTTCACCGTAGTAAGGCCGACCTTCAATTCATCCGCAAACTCCTGCTGATTCAGAAGTGTTTTTTGTCTAATAAGCTTTATGCTATCGGAGAGACTCATTTATTTACAATCTCCTTTTCGTCATGTTACCTTTATTTTATCACAAAATTGTCGTTTTTTCAAGACGAATCAAGAAAAAGCCATTGATTTGTTTCAACTTTTTAAGCTTCGGATTTGTATTCAGTGAAAATTCGCTCTCAAAAGTGAATAAAACGAATTTTCAGTGAATATTTGCTGTTGAACGGTTATAGAGAATGAAAAATCCCGGCTGAAACAAAGCGCAGTCTGCTTCAGTCGGGATTATTCGACTTATATCACCTTTTTCAGAATCTGATCTATATCAATCGTATCTATTCCTTTTGCTAGACCTTGTTTCGGAAAGACAGCAAGCCCTGAATGAGCAGCCGTCTTTCGGCGGAGTTCAGCGTCAGATAGACCTTGTTTTTCTTCCTCACCCTCAGCACCTCCCGTCATTCCATTTAGAAAGCTCCCAGAGCATATCAACATGCTTACGAGTCTTGCGGTTCGTACTGTTGTATTCGTCGGAGCAGAGCCAATCGATGAGATAGCATTTCGGAATCATATACTTCTGTGGAAGTACAAGCGCCCGAAGCTTGCCGAGCCTGATCCATTGACTGACGGTACGGCGGTTGTATCCGGTGAAGTTCACAACGGCGCCGACGTCGATCACATCCGGCTGAGAAGAAAGCTTACTTTCGTAGAAACGGCGGCATTTCTTTATATCCGCGTCAAACTGCGGCTGTATGCGAATCTTGTAAGCCTTTACGTCGATGTCCCCGTACTTGTACCAGTTTTCCGGTGCTATGTATTTTTCGGGATTGACCTCTCGGTCATTCATAAAGGCAATCACGTCGCTCTTTTTAATGCTGTAGCAGCGTGTTTTCTTGCCAGTGCAGGTATGGGGGATGAGATCAAACTGAAGAAGATAGAGCGCCGTGCGCTTGCTGATATGGCATGCTTTACGCATCTGTTCCTTGTTCATGATCTCCGGGTACTGTTTGAATTCTTTTGCATCGTATTTCATGACGAAGCTCCTTTCATTTTTGCGGTCCGAAAGGGGTGCTCCGTATGATGTGTTTTGGCGTGCTTTTTCTTGCATATGTTCTTGCAAACAGGCAAGAAAAAAGGTGGAATTCGCAAGAACAAATCTTTATTTGAGTCCGTGTCGGCTCAAATCAATTTCTGGTCATTTCTGGTCGGAACGTCCGAAAAGACTTGATATACCTTGCTTTCCCACGTTTACGAAAATATCGGTTTCGTCCTCGCCGGACACGAAAAAACCAACTTGGAGTTAGACTCGAAATCAGTTTGCGAGCAATCGCACATGGGTTCGAATCCCATCCTCTCCGCCAAAAAAGTCCAGCAAACTCAAGGGTTTGCTGGACTTTCCTTTTTTGTCCGCCTCCTTGAATTTTCCGATTTTCGCGTTAGAACGGCGTTAGAATTGGCCGTTTTTGCGTTAGAACAGCGTGTTTTTTTAGTCAAAAAACCGGGTTCAAATCCGGTTCTGTTATTTTGCCCTGCTCGGTTACATTTTCCCAGCGGCTCCCGAAATCATCTGACCTCGGAAGAAGCATTCCCTGCTCCATGGCCTGCGCCGAGGATATTTTGGATCTGTAGTCGAGATGGGCATAAATATTGGCGGTCGTGCTGAAATCCGAGTGGCCGAGCCATTCCTGGATTTGCTTCAGCGGCACGCCGTTGGCCAGCAGCAAGCTGGCGCAGCTATGGCGAAGATCATGAAACCGCATCTTCGGCATCCCGTGTTTTGCTATGTACTTAGGAAAGTACTCCGTCAAATAGTTCGGGCGCATGCGCTCTCCCAGCTCGTTCACAAAGACATAACCGTCGTAATCGTAGTTATAGCAATTGCCGCAAACTTTCTTGTTGAGTTCCTGCGCTTCCTTGACCTTTTGAAAGTAGTCGCGGAAACTCCCCACCAGGGGAAGCGTTCTCAGGCTCGATTTGGTTTTAGCAGAATCCTGCTCGATGATCTTCATGGTGCCGTCGATCGTTGCTTCAGTGACTGTTCGTTTGATGGTCAGCGTTCCGCGATTGAAATCGATCGCATCCCACTTTAGCCCGAGCACCTCGCCACGGCGTAGTCCATAAAACGCAGCAACCAAAACCGGAAGCTCCAGCCGCGTTCCCTTGACAACCTCAAACAACTTCTGCATTTGCTCCGCATCAAGGAAGGTCGGCTGAAACGAGTTCTTCCTCGGCCTATCCACCTTCATGGCAACATTCTGCGGTACCATGTCGGTTTTCATCGCATACTTCAAGGCCTGATAAATCACCGCATGATAGTGGATAACGGAATTTGGGGTGACGGTTTTCAGCTTCTCCGTATAAAACTGTTGGATGTGCCGAGCCTCCAGCTCTTTTAAGGTTAGCTCTTTTTTGCGGAAATACGGGCCAATCGTGCTTTTGACCATTCCTTGATACGAGCCGAATGTTGCGGGCTTGATTCTCGCTCTGACAACCTCAAGCCACTGATCCAAATAATCTGCAAAGAGCATATTGGAGTTTAATTCTCCAGCAGCCGGAGGAATCTCAAATTCGCTGCGAATACGAATAAGTTCCTGTTCTGCCCGGCGCTTATTGCCTTTTTGGGGCAATCCTGTCGATACCCATTTTTGATGGCGTTTTCCTGCTGCGTCCTGATAGCTGAGAACGGCATAATAGTAGCCGTTCTTCAGCGCAAGAGTTCCTGATACCATTTTTATTACCTCCGGAATCATTGAATTGTATACAGGCATCTCCCACCGACATCTATATTTTATTCGGTCGGTGGGAGATACTCAAATATGCGATTATCAAAACGGAGTTCAAATCGCACTTTTTCCCTGATCCATGACATATGTCTCAAGTCGTGATACCTGATGTCATCAAGACTGCCGTCAAACATCCGCGTCCAACCGTCTCCGGTATTGCGTATATAGCCATCATACGCTGATAAAAACGCCTCCGCCAAAGAACAGCGCAAGGTACATCGTCAGGAT
>OIXV01000261.1_pt1 | contig 52220 bp, 53 predicted proteins | sample 1587771 | NCBI WGS metagenome assembly OIXV01 (sample SAMEA3888893, study PRJEB22519) | human gut metagenome | biome: human gut; feature: human-associated habitat; material: faeces | place: Denmark | collected 2010
TTATAGTAAAAAATACTAAAAAGCAATTTCATTTCCTTGTTTCTCTGGTATAATAAAATTGATTCCGGTTACAAGAAGGGGTGGAGGAAATGAACATCGTTGAATTACAAAATGGTTCTGATATTCGGGGAATTGCGATCGCCACTGAAAAAGAACAGGTGACACTGACGGAGCAAGCGGTCCGGCAAGTTGCTTCAGGCTTGCGCAACTGGTTGGCAACAAAGGGCAGCGGACCTTTTCGCGTGGCAGTCGGTCGTGACAGTCGCTTGAGTGGTGAAGCACTGCAAGAAGTGTTGATGGCACAGCTGCAGCAAGAAGGCGTGGCAGTGATCGATTGCGGCTTGGCAACGACACCAGCCATGTTTATGAGTACACAATTTGAAGATTTTGACTGTGATGCCGGTGTGATGCTGACAGCGAGTCATTTGCCTTATTACTTTAATGGAATAAAAATTTTCAGCCGCCAAGGCGGTGCGGAAAAATCCGATATCCACTATATTTTGACCCACACTACCGTTCATGAGGCAGCGGAAAAAGGAAGCTATCAGCAAAAAGACCTGCTGACGCCTTATGCCCAAGATCTGCTGCAAAAGATTCGCCAAGGAATGGGCACCAATACCGAAAAACCATTGGCTGGATTAAAGATCATTGTTGATGCAGGCAATGGTGCCGGCGGCTTTTTTGCAGAAAAAGTGTTAATTCCGCTGGGAGCAGATACGAATGGCTCGCAATTTTTAGAACCAGATGGGCATTTTCCTAACCATATTCCCAATCCAGACAATAAAGAGGCGATGGCGAGTATCCGTGAAGCCGTCTTACGAGAACAAGCCGATCTAGGCATTATTTTCGATACCGATGTCGACCGTTCAGCCGTCGTGACCAAAAGCGGTGAGCCATTGAACCGCAACAATATGATCGCTGTATTAAGCAAGATCATCTTAGCGGAACACCCTGGCACACGTATCGTCACCAATTCGCCAACCTCCAATCATTTAAAAACCTTTATCGAAGCACTGGGGGGACAGCAAGTACGCTATATTTCTGGCTATCGTAATGTGATCAACAAAGCGATCGAACTGAATGAAGCAGGACTGGACACACAGTTAGCCATCGAAACCAGCGGGCATGCCGCGTTTAAAGAAAATTTCTTTTTAGATGACGGGGCGTACGTGATCGCCAAGCTCTTGATGATGCTGCCACAATTACAACAGCAAGGCACGACACTGGATGAGCTGATCGCAGCATTGCAACAACCCGCTGAGACCCAAGAATTGCGCTTTGCGATCCAACAAGCCGACTATCAAGACTATGGTCGCCAAGTGATCGCTGATTTAGCCAATCATTTGATTCCAGGCTGGCAGATCGATCCAGAAAACGAGGAAGGCATTCGTATCAATCTAACGGGTCCCTATGGTCAAGGCTGGTTCTTGCTACGAATGAGCCTGCACGAACCATTGCTCGTGCTGCAGATTGAAAATGACGAAGCAGGTCATCTACCGGCAGTCGTTCAAGCGATCGGTCGCTTTCTATCGCAGTATGAAGCCATTGATCAAAGCAAGCTGACACAGTTTTTAGCACAGCAACCAAAAATTTGAAGAAAAGCAGGGAACTAAAATGGTGATTTTGATGCTGCTGATCATGGCAGTGACATATGGTGTGAATTTTTTCTTGTTTCGTTACTTGAACAAACGACCAAAAATCGATGTCGTTGAACGGTTATCGATGTTATTAGGTGTCAACATGAGTGTGCTTTTTTTCGATGGGATCTTATTGTTTATCGGTAAATTACTGATCGAGACGGTAGAGATCATCGAATAACCAATAGACGTTTTTGCTTTGCCTCGCCACTGGCTTCTACCGTCAGTGGCGAGGTTTTTTAGGGTTTGCTAAAAACGGCGATTAATGTTCGCATTCGTTTTTGATATTTGATAAAGTAAAGAGGAGAAAATTACGCAAAGTGAGGGAATTCACGGATATGGCAAAAATAATGGTAGTAGAAGATGAAGCGGTGATTCGCCAACTAATTATCGAAGAACTAGAAAAATGGCAGTTTGAGACCTTTGGCACCACGGATTTCCATCAAGTGTTGACTGACTTTGAAGAACAAGAGCCCCAACTGATTTTACTGGATATCAACTTGCCGGTTTTTGATGGCTACTATTGGTGTCAAAAAATCCGCGAAGCTTCCAAAGTACCAATCATTTTTATTTCTAGCCGCAACACCAATATGGATATGATCATGGCCATGAATATGGGAGCGGACGATTTTGTGACAAAACCTTTTGAGATCGACGTTCTGATTGCAAAAATCAATGCCTTATTGCGCCGTTCCTACAACTATGTAGAAAGCAGCAGCGAAACATTAGTGCATAACGGTTTGACCCTCAATATCGACAACAGCAGCATGTATATCAATGGCGAAAGCATCGATCTTAGCAAAAACGAATACCGCCTGCTGTATATTTTGATGAAAAATCACGGCAAGATTTTAAGTCGGGAAAAACTCTTGCGGGCCTTATGGGATGACGAGCGTTTTGTAGATGACAATACCTTGACGGTCAATATCAATCGTTTGCGACGAAAAATCGAACAAGCGGGGATGAATGGCTACATTGAAACCAAGGTTGGTCAAGGGTATATCGTACCATGACAAAGTGGCGGGTTTTGCGCAGTTTTTTGAAAGATCGTTGGCTGCTGTTTATCGGTTGGCTAGTCTTTTTCGTGTTGACGGTCTTAGTTTTTTGGCTGACTCCTCATTCCCCAATGGATTGGGGCACAGTCGGGTATCTCTTTTTGATGCAAAGTGTCTTGATGGTGTTCTTTTTAGCAATCAGCTACTTATCTAAGCGGCGCTTTTGGCAAAAAATCACCCCCAAGCCCGGAGACAGCTTGCTGCAAAACTACTTGCAAGGAGCACGCTCGGCAGAAGAAGAACGGATCGAATCCTACATCAATCAGTTGATCCGAGAGCACCAAGAATTGATGCAGCAAGTGGTCAGCAATCAAGAAGAGCAAAAGGAATACATCGATTCGTGGGTCCATGAAATCAAAGTCCCGTTAGCCGCCTCGCGGTTACTGCTGCATTCGATCGAATTTGATATTCCTGATGAAAAATTTATCTTACTAGAAAATGAATTGAACCGTATGAATGAATACGTCGAGCAAGTCTTGTACGTCGCCCGTTTGGATAGCTTTTCAAAAGATTATCTGGTCCAAGAAATTTCATTGAAAGCCGTCGTTCAGCCGGTTTTGCGCAGTCAGGCCAATTATTTTATCCAAAAGAACTTGCATTATGCTGTTGAAGGCGAGGACCAGCAAGTGTTGACCGATGAAAAATGGCTCGGCTTTATCTTTCGCCAACTGGTCAGCAATGCCGTGAAGTACACACCACAAAATGGACAGCTGACGATTCGGATCGAAAAAGATGCCCAAGGGACCTATCTCCACTTGCAAGATAGTGGGATCGGCATTCCTAAAGAAGACATGCGGCGCATCTTTGATAAAGGCTTTACGGGCGAAAATGGGCGCCAAACGGACACCCACTCGACGGGATTGGGGCTCTTTTTAGCGAAAAGTTTAGCGAAGGAACTAGGCATCGAGCTAACGGCTTCGTCGACAGTTGGAAAAGGAACCACCATGACGCTGTTCTTCCCGTTACTAAGTTATTATGAGGAAAAACGCTAATCTGCTTTTTTTCGAGTATCTTTTTGTGTTTATTGACAAAAATCACTTGTCCCTAGAACGTTTTCACTGATACACTAAAGCCTGTGTTTAAAATTGAATGGTAAGGATGAATGAAATGGAGATACTCGTTGCATTAGTACCAATGTTTGCTTGGGGCAGCATTGGTTTGGTAAGTGCCAAACTTGGCGGGGATGCGAACCAGCAAACGCTAGGAATGACGATTGGTGCCTTTTTCTTTTCTCTGGTCGTATTTTTTGTGACGATGCCAGTGATTGATGGAAAGGTGATTTTGATCGGTCTTTTGTCTGGTCTCTTTTGGTCCGTCGGTCAAAACGGTCAATTCCATGGTATGAAATATTTAGGTGTGTCTGTTGGCTTACCGCTTTCAACCGGCATGCAGCTAATTTTAAATACGGTCGCCGGTGCATTGTTTTTCGCAGAATGGACCCAGACCCGCGATTATGCGCTAGGTGTCACCGCCTTGATCCTATTGGTGATCGGGGCTTATCTGACCGCTCGCCAAGATGGCGAAAGTCCGGTAGAAGCCGGCAGCAAGATGCTTGATTTTCCTAAAGGATTTCGGTCCTTGATTTCATCAACGATTGGTTACGGCGCCTATACGATTTTGATTACTTGGGCAGGATTGGATCCGCTAGCGATCATTTTGCCGCAAAGTATCGGAATGCTGATCGGAGCTAGTATGTTTGCTTTAAGAAAGACGAAGGTCGATCGTTTTGTAGGGAAAAATACTTTGTCAGGGTTGTTATGGGGCATCGGCAATGTCTGCATGCTGATCACGGTTCAGCAAGTCGGACTCGCGGTGGGCTTCTCATTGTCGCAGATGGGGATCATCATTTCAACGCTAGGCGGGATTTTTATTCTCGGCGAAAAGAAAACCAAGAAAGAACTGCGTTATGTGGTGATTGGTTGTCTGCTGGTGATTATCGGCGGTGTTTTGCTAGGGTATATGAAAGCAACATAAACGTATATGTTTGAGGAGGAATTATGGATTTATTTCGAAAAAAAGTCATACAACGGGAAAGTGTGACGAATTTAAAAAAAGAGTTGAAGTTAAAAGATTTGATTATGTTGGGGATCGGCGCCATTATCGGCACAGGTATCTTTGTTGTTACAGGGACTGCTTCTGCTGAATATGCCGGACCGGCATTGATTCTTTCCTTTGTTGTAGCTGGTATCGTTGTTGTGTTATCAGGGCTTTCTTTTGCGGAATTTGCTTCTCGGATCCCTGTTTTAGGGGGCGCCTACTCGTATTTATATGTCGTTTTTGGTGAATTTACCGCGTGGCTGGCAGGCTGGTTTTTGATTTGCGAGTTCTTATTGGCCGTTTCTTCGGTGGCATCTGGCTGGTCAGGCTATGTGCAAGGCTTTTTGGCCAGTGCGGATATCCATTTACCAACCGCTTTGACTGGCGGTTATGACCCAAGCAAAGGGACCTACATTGATTTGATCGCTGGTTTAGTCATTATTTTTGTAACCTTATGGGTTAGCCAAGAAGCGAAAAAAGCGTTACGTTTGAACAATGCCATGGTATGGGTGAAATTCGGCGTGATCGTCTTGTTTATCGTCTTTGGTGCTTTTTTCGTGGAACCAGACAACTGGCAGCCTTTTATGCCCTTTGGGTTTTCAGGCGTCTTTAATGGTGCAGCGTTAGTCTTCTTTGCTTTTCTTGGCTTCGATGCTGTCGCAATGGCGGCGGAAGAAGTCGAAGATGCCAAGAAAAATGTCCCTCGGGGGATCATTGGTTCGATTGCGATCGCAACGGTACTGTACATCGTTGTTACCCTGATCATGACAGGGATCGTGCCGTTTGCTGAATTAGGAGTCAATGATCCGGTGGCTTTTGCTATGCGTTATGTCGGTCATGGGGTTGTCGGATCAATCATTTCCGTAGGGGCGATCTTGACCTTATTAACAGTGACGATCGCTATGATGTACTCCTTGGCGCGTCTGTTATATGCCATCAGTAAAGATGGGTTATTGCCAAAAGCCATGCAAGCCATCGATCCAAAACATCAAACACCAAAGAAAGCGACCTATATCGCCGGTGTTTTTGCTTTCTTCTTTGCAGCAGCTTTCCCATTGAATATCTTAGCAGAATTGACCAACATTGCGGCATTGTCGTATATGATCTTGATGTCCTTAGGGATCATCAAGCTGCGGAAGATGATGGGCCCCCCTGCTAAAGGCGAATTCAAAGTACCACTGGTACCGTTATTGCCTTTGTTGTCCGTTGCCAGCTGTCTCTTCTTGATGACACGCCTGAAAACGGCGACTTGGATCGTTTTTGGGATCTCCTTAGTGATCGGAATCGCGATCTATTTTGTATATGGCTATCGTAACAGCGAATTAAATGAGAAAATCGACGAATAGGATTGTGAAAAGGCAAAGACCCGGATGCGGTTTTTGTCTTTTTTTATGTAAATATAGCCGAGCTTCCTATAAGCAGCGTTTTAGGAGGCTTTTTTTGTTACTCAAATAGTGGTCAATTCTGGTGCTGATCATTGCAACGACAGTCTTTTTTTATCAAACGTCCTCTATGAATCTGCTTTTTTTGAGAAATTTTCCAAATGACAGATTCACTAAAGGTTCATCCAGTATGCTTTTATTAGAGAAAAAAAGAGAGGATGTTGGCAATTGAATTATATGAAACGGGCATGGCTGAGTGTGACGAGAAAGCGAGGGAAATCTGCAATATTGTTTGCTGTTATTCTGATTTTAGGAAATGTGATTGCTGGCGCAATTGCGGTCAATCAGTCGACTCAAAATGTCGAAAAGCAGATCAAAAACCAATTAGGTTCCCTCGCAACGATCGATATCGACTATGAAGCCTTGATGGCAAATAGTGAGGGCGGCGCAAGTATGGAGGAGATTCAGCCGCTGCCGGAGGAGCTGATCAAACAAATTGGCGAGCGCTCGGAAGTCAAACAGTATGACTATTTGCGAGAAGCATCGATTGCTGTTGAAAACTTCAAACCTTATCGTTTTAGTCGTCAAGAAGATGATGACAATGTCATGATCGTTGGGGGCATGCTTTCCTTGATCCATTTAGCAGGAACCAATCTCTTAAAGCCGCTAGACTTTGAAGAAGGCACGGTGAATTTAACACAGGGACGCTTCTTCACTGAAGAGGAACAGCGTACCGGAAAACGTGTGGGGTTGATTTCTGAAGAGTTGGCTCAGGAAAACGGCTTAGCCGTTGGTGACACCATGGTCTTAGATGGACAGTTTATCGACTATTCGTCTGGTGAGGAGCCAGAGAAACAAAAAGGCAATGATTATCCTATCGAAATCGTCGGGATCTTTAAAAATACAAATTTAGAAAAAGCGAATGAAAAAAATGATAATTCGAGTTCGTCCTTTTTTGATGATAGTCCCTTCAATCGGATCTATATGCCAAATGATGCTGTGAAAACGATTGTTGAAGAGGAACGTACGGGGCAACAAGCGGCATTTCCAGCGACAGATCCTGGTTCTGATAAGGATTTCTTTACCCCGCAATTTATTTTGAATCAACCAGAAGATGCAGAACAATTCAAACAAGAGGTGACACCACTCTTGCCAAATGGCTATAAGGTCAATGCTTCTACGGATGAGTATGACCGTGTGGGAACCAGTATGAATCGCTTATCACAAATTTCCTCGTATGTCGTAGTGATTGCGGTGATTGCTTCCTTGATTATTATCTCCTTGATTATTGTGTTGTTTACCCGAGATCGTAAATATGAATTAGGCATCTACCTTTCGTTAGGAGAACGTCGGAAATATGTTTTTGCACAAATCGTGATCGAACTCCTGCTGATTGGTATCAGTGCGATGTTGATTTCCTTAGTCACCGGCAACATGCTGGGCAAGATGGTTTCTGAATCTTTGTTAGCCAGCAGTATGCTAGAGGCAAACCAAGCAGGGATGGAGCAATTCTTTGTGGGTGCACCGAAAATCGACCAAGCGACGATCAACGAGGTGTTTCGCGTTCAATATACCTTATCTTATGTGATCGCCTTTTTAGCGACTGGGATCGTGACGATCTTGCTTTCGGCAGTGGTGCCGCTGTTGTATATTTTACGGTTGAATCCGAAAAAAATCATGCTGTAAGGAGCGATGAACATGGCAATTTTAGAAACAAAAGACATGACGTATTACTACCAAGATGGCGAGAATCGCCGGAAAATTTTAGATAAAACCAATATCTCCTTTGAAAAAGGCAAATTTTACACGATCTTAGGAAAATCAGGCTCAGGAAAGACCACTTTTCTTTCCTTGATCAGTGCATTGGATCAGCCAACCGATGGGGAAGTGTTTTTTGAAGAAAAAAATATCAAAACGATCGGTTATGAAGAATATCGCCGCAACAAGATCAGTTTGATTTTTCAAAGTTACAACTTGATCCCTTATTTGACGGCTTTAGAAAACGTCCTTGTTTCAATGGCGATTTCAGACAACAAACTACCAGATCAGCACGATCAAATTGCGTATCGTTTGCTGGACTATATCGGCATCAATTCCACGAAAGCCGATCGTTTCGTCAATCAGCTTTCCGGTGGGGAACAGCAGCGGGTCGCCATCGCTCGTGCTTTAGCGACCAACGTTGATATCATTTTAGCCGATGAACCTACCGGGAATTTGGATGAAGGCATGGAACAAGAAATCGTGGATATTTTTAAAGAACTAGCGGCGATCCACAACAAGTGCATCATCGTAGTGACCCATTCGACTGAGATTGCCAAGCAGTCAGATCAGACATTTTATTTAAAAAAAGGTGCGTTGACAGCCTATGAGTGATTTTTTATCGAAGTTTGAAGAAGAACCGAAAGAGCCAAACAAGGAATCAGCTACAGCTAAAGCACCTTCTTCCCGTGCTTCCCGCAAAGAAAAAGGTTCAGCTTCTTTAGAAGAGGGGATCGAACACGATCCCTCCTTCAAAAAGAAGCGGCGGAAAAAACGACTGCTAGGGTTAGCTGCCTTGCTTGGACTCTTTATACTCAGCGGCTTTTTATTTTTCCAATTGGCGTATGTCCGATTGGATAACTTTGTGGACAAAGAGATCTCAGAGGTCAGGGAATGGGCGGCGGAACATGATCTTGCGGTTGCTGTCACACCAGCCTATAATGAAGCCCCAGCCAATCAAGTGATTGCCCAAGAAGAAGCTGCCAGAAGCCGAGTCAGAAAAAGAAGCACGTTGCATCTAACGGTTAGCCAAGGACCAGATCCAGAAGAGAAATTGGCGTTGCCAGACTTTATGGAAATGACCAGAGACGAGGCAGCAGAGTGGGTCGAAAAAAATCAAGCCAGCAATTTGACGATCGTCGATGAATACCACGATGAGATCGAGGAAAAAGCACCGATTCGAGTAGAATTTACCAATAAGGAAGTTTCGCGAGAAAACTATCATCGTCGAGATGTCGGACGAGTCTTTTATTCAAAAGGCGAAGAAACCTTTGAAAAAGATATTGAGGTACCTGACTTTAAGGATAAAACCCGTTCAGAGGTAGAAACATGGGGGAAAGTCCATGAGCTGGACCTAGAAGTCAAAGAACAGGCTTCAGACACTGTGGAAGAAGGCAAAGTCATTGAACAAAGCGTGGCACCAAAAGAAAAAATCGCGAAACGGGATGCGTTTCAAGTAACGATTTCCCTAGGAAAAGGAGTCACCGTACCGGACTTTTCAACGATTTTACCAGATGATGCCCAAGACGCTGTTGAGGGCGTCAATGTACGGGTGCGGATGCAGTTTACTCAGAGTCTGGCTTACGGACAGCTGATTTCCCAAAGCGAGTCCGCCGGGACAGTCCTGACTAGCAAAGATGACCAAGGGATTGACGTCGTCTACTCCGCAGGTCAACCGTATATCAGAGATTATCGTCGAAGAGAATACCTTGAAGGAGATCTGCAAAAGCTTTTCTTTGATGAATTCCGTTCAAAAGGGGCGAACATCAGCTATCAAGTCCGTTACGTCAACTCAGCAGAACCCTACGGAACGATCGTGGGGATGAGCAAGTTCAATCAGTTTCTGCCGTTAGAAGATACGATCACCTTTGATATCAGTTTAGGCAATCAGACAGCCCCAGCGGCATCTGATCCTGAATAGTCGCTTTTTTTTTTTAGTCAACCTGCAAAAGGAGGAAACCCATGCGTCATCAAGAGAATTTTCAAGAACTTAGGAAAAAGCTGTTTGTCTTTTTACTAAACGGTATGGTAGCATTGTTGCTACACATGTGGATTCATCAATCAAGTGTACACATGCGGATCGTTTCAACAGAACGTTTTATTGGAGAACAATTGGAATGATCCTACAGGAATGATTGTGCTTACCGAAAAGTGATTGAAAAAAGAAATGATGAGTGTAAAAGGGGAACTGACCGATGCGGATCTTATTCGTAGAAGATGAGCCATCGATCGCAGAAGCGGTTGCCAGCTTATTGAAGAAACACCATTATTCCGTTGATTTGGCCTTTGACGGCGAAACCGGATTAGATTATGCTACGAGTGGTGTATATGACATTCTCGTTTTGGATATCATGCTGCCTAAAATCGATGGAATCACATTGCTAAAGACGTTACGCAAGCAAAACATCCGGACGCCGATCATTATGTTGACGGCCAAAAGCGAAGTCGATGACAAGGTGCTTGGCTTAGATGCAGGAGCCGATGATTATTTGACGAAGCCTTTTCAAATGAAAGAGCTGCTGGCGCGGATCCGTTCGCTAGGCAGAAGAAAAGATTTGGATTATCAAGAAGACCAGTTAGCATTTGGCAATGTGGTCTTGGCGCGTAATGAGCTGCAGTTGGCTACGAAGACCAATCAAGTGGTGCTGTCACCAAAAGAAATGAAACTGATGGAGCTATTTTTAGCCAGACCTAAAGTGATTTTATCAAAAGAAACCATCATCAATAAGATTTGGGGCTTTGATCCCGATGTGGAAGAAAACCGTGTTGAGATCTATGTATCTTTGCTGCGAAAAAAACTGACGCTGCTAGAAGCGGATATCGGCATTCGTACGATCCGCAATGCCGGGTACATTTTGCAGAGCAAGGAGCCGCCATGTTAAAAAAATTGCGAAATAAAATGCTATGGTTCAATATGGCATTGACTTCGATTATTGTCTTAGGTGCCTTTACCTTTATCTATATTTTGAATGCCACGCAAATCGAAAATGAGATTCAATCACTAATCTCGCAAGAAGCAAATAGTTTAGGTGCGGTACCTATGGATGAGGAGGAAGTACGGCAATCACTGACAGAACCTGAGTATCCAATGATGTTGACCATCACGAATAGTACCAGTGAGTTCAGAGAAATCGCTCTAGTCGACGTGGATCAAATGGATGTCGTGATTCAAAGTATTGATGAGAGCGTCGATCAAAACGAGCTTTATGAAGCATTGGTCGATGCAGCGACGAAACAAGGGGAGATCCCTAACGAAGTGAAGGTGAATGGCCGAAATTGGCGGTATGCGCTCTTTTTGGTGACTTCCTTTAGTCATTATTCGATCAATCATGATTCGACGGGGGAATATTCCACCAGTATCAATAATTACGAGCCATTTTATCAAGTGCTGTTCTTTGACGTCACCGACTACAAAACCAGTCTAAGCAACTTAAGAAACACGCTTTTGCTCATCGGCGTTTTAGCTTTAGCCAGTATCTATATTGCTAGTTTTTACGTCGCCAATCGAGCCTTGCGACCAGTTGAACTGGCTTGGCGCAAACAAAAAGAGTTTGTTTCTAACGCTTCCCATGAGTTGAAAACACCACTGGCAATCATTCAAGTTAATGCCGAAGTATTAGCTGGCAGTCCAGAAGAAACCTTGGAAAGCCAAATGAAATGGCTGGAAAACATTCAGTTAGGTTCCGAACGGATGGATGAGCTAGTGAATAGCTTACTGCTATTGACCAAATTCGAAAGTGCCGAGCAAGAAGTCGTGCGTTCGGTGATTGATGCCAGTCAAGTCGTGCAAAGTGTTTATCAAAGCATGGAGGCCATTGCGCTGGAAAAAGGGATCCACTATCAGGAACAGATCGCTAAACAGGTGAGCCTTGAAAGCAATGAGCAAGCCTTGCGGCAATTGACCATGATATTGGTAGACAATGCCTTGAAATACACGCCCGCTGGAGAAACCGTCACAGTGGCACTCGTTGAACGCCAACGAAAAACGGTGCTGCAAGTCTCCAACAGTGGTTGCCCGATCCCAGAAGAAACAATTCCCTATGTCTTTGACCGCTTCTACCGCGGGGATCCTTCTCGCAACCATCAAGACGGTGGCTATGGGTTAGGTTTAGCCATCGCCAAAGCCATCACAGAAATGCTGCAGGCGCAAATCAGTTTGACGGTGGATCAAGACGGCGTCAATCACTTTGAAGTTTCATTTCATTGAGATTGGATCGCTGCCTTCACTTAAATAAAATTTTTCGAAAAAAGAGGACTCCATGAATGGAAGTCCTCTTTTGATAGGTGAAATTTACTTGTTGCTAGTTAAATCCAATAAGCGGTCTTTCAAGTCTTCTTCTAGATGACCCAATTCCACTTCGGCAGCCCGACGTTTTTCTTTTCCTTCTTTTTGGATCCGTAATGTTTCTTGGATCGTTTCCACAAGGTCGTTTTGTGTTTTTTGCAATGTTTCGATGTCGACGATGCCGCGTTCGTTTTCTTTCGCTGTTTCAATAGCAGAAACTTTCAACATTTCTGAGTTTTTCTTCAATAGATCATTGGTGGTCTCAGAAACTTGACGCTGTGCCGTAACTGCATCTTTTTGACGCAATAAAGTCAAGGCAATCACCACTTGGTTTTTCCATAGTGGGATCGCTGTATTGACAGAAGCTTGGATTTTTTCTGCTAACGCTTGGTTCGTGTTTTGGATCAGGCGAATTTGCGGTGCCTGTTGGATCGTGATTTGACGGGCCAAGCGCAAGTCATGAGTCCGTTTGTCTAAACGATCTAGGAATTGCGTGTAATCGTTGGCAATCTGTACGTCCATTTGATCATTCGTTTCTTCTGCTTTTTTCATAGCTTCAGGAATGATTTTGGTTTGCAATTCTTGCATCTTCAACTCGCCAGCGGCAATGTAGATGTTCAATGCATCGAAGTAATCTTTGTTCTTTTGATACAACTGTTCCAACATCAGGTTGTCTTTTAGCAAACCGTCTTTTTCTTTATCCAATTTGACGGCGATCTTGTCGATTTGGGCACCGATTTTTTGGTATTTAGCGGTGATTTCAAAAATGGATTGTTTGACTTTACCAAACATCCGCTTGAATAAGTTGCCTTCACCTGCACGCAGTTCGTCTGGATTGGCTTCTTGCAAGCGATACATCAACTCCGTCAATGAGTCGCCCACAGGGCCGATATCAGCTGCTTGGACATGGTTCAACATGGATTGGGAAAACTCTCCAAGTTTGGTTTGGGCAGCTGCACCATAGGTGATGACCGCTTGTTGGTCAGTTGCATCGATCTTGCTGGCTAATTCTTGGGCCTGTGCTTGACGCTCTGGCGGTAATTTATCAATCAAACGCGGTGCCGTTTGCTGTTCTTTCAGCTGAATGATCTCCGCTTGTTGAGTGGTGGTCAAAGTGTCGACAGGGGTTGAAAATGGGTTGTTCAATAAATCGTCAAGCGTATCCGTTACGGGTTTTGCTTGATTTGGTGTTTCACTCATAATAACTCCTCCTAATAAGTGTCTGCTTTCGAAAAAAATCTAGCCTGGGCTAGATTTTTTTTTTAGATTCTTTTCTTGTTGCCAATCAGAATCTATCCCTATTCATTATCTCGTTTTATGCTTTGTTTGGCAATGGATAACTCAACATCCATGTCATCAAGATCGTCTGCTACAAATTGGGAGTAGTCTTTGGCGATCAAGGAAGCCATTTGCTCGATGATTTGGGTGCTTTCTTCGATTTTATCATAGGTCTCACGACTTTTGATCTCATGGCTATTGATTTCAATGAACTTATCGGTCAAATCGACCATATTGGGCAAGTGGGTATAAAGGAAATGACTTGCCAAAGGCAGCTTGGTTGGTTCTTTTACGAGTTCTTTGAAAAGAGCTTTTGAGGCACGCAAAGCATCGTGACGCAAGTCAATGGCTTTTAACTTGTTATTGCTAGTGATATTTTTTTGGTATTTATCGATTTGGTGTTTCGTCTGATTCATCGTTTCCCGGAACAATTCGATCTCACGAGTAGTCATCCCGCTTTTCAAGTAATGGGCTTCTCTTTCTCTCGTTAAAGAAGGCAAAACTTGTGGATCGGTTGCTGGAACTTTACGTCCTCTGATACCGACGTAGACTAAAATCGCACCGACGATTAATAATAGGCTCGCAAATGAATCGCCTACTACGTTAAAAATAATACTGATGAGGACGATCGCACCAACGATCAGCCAGATGTTTTTTTTCATTTTTCCTCCTCCTAAAAATCTCTTGGACAAGTAGATTGGGTTATTCGACATCTTTATTTTAGCATGTTCACTAAAAGAAAAATATCAGACTTGGGGTGGATTTTCCGATATTTAGTAAATTCATAAGCTTTCTTGCTATTTCTTAAGAAGATATTTTTTCCAAATTATGCTAAAGTGTTTGATAGATAAGACGTATGAGGAAAGTTAGGTGTCAATAGATGTTAGAATTTAAAGATTTTGAAGAAAAAACGATCCAACGAAATGAAATTTTCCATGGCAAAATCATTGATGTAGTGGTTGATGATGTCTCCTTGCCAAATGGTGGAACCAGTAAACGCGAACTCGTCTTTCACCCAGGCGGTGTGGCCGTGATCGCCTTGACGAGTGAGAACAAGATGCTGTTCGTTCGCCAATTCAGAAAACCATTAGAGCGAGTGATTTTAGAGATACCAGCAGGAAAAATCGATCCAGGAGAAGGTGCTCGTCCGGATTTGACTGGCGCCCGGGAATTAGAAGAAGAGACTGGCTATCGTGCAAAAACGCTGGAGCACGTTTCTTCTATGTACCTTTCACCAGGCTTTGCGAATGAAATCTTGCACGTCTATTATGCGAAAGAGCTGGAAAAAGTGACAAATCCATTACCGCAAGACGAAGACGAAGTGCTGGAAGTCTATGAATTGAACTTAGAGCAGGCACAAGCCGCTATCGCTGATGGAACGATCTGTGATGCGAAGACCGTGTTTGCGATCCAATTTTGGGAGTTGCTGGAATTGAAACGGAGGAACGGACTTGCCTAAAGAACCATTGATCACCCGCAGTGAGCTTCGACGCCGACGCGAAGAAGAACAAGCGGCAGCTGAACGCAATCAGCAAATCGTAGAAAAACAAAGCAAGAAAGAATGGAAACAAAAAGAAAAACAAATCGATAACCACTACCGAAAAGTGCGCAAGAAAAACAAAGAAATCACGAAGACCCGTGCGGGCGAGAACCAAAAATCTCGGGATCTGAATCGCTTTTTAATGAAAGCCATCGTGATCGTCACTTTATTGTTAGTCGTCGTCGGTTTAGCGATCTTTTTGTTGTGATTCATCTAGTACTAAGAAAAAGCCGCCCCTGCATCTTCTGCAAGTGCGGCTTTTTTGTTATTCGGTCGGCTTTTTCAAAATAGCTAAAAACATGGCAGCTGGCTGATTCATGAACAAATGATCCGCTTCATGAAAAACGGTAAAGGAAGTAACTGCAAAACCAGTCGTCTCAGCCAGTTGAGTGAATGCGGCAGGATCGAACCCATTATGAACCAGCGGGTGAGACACGGCGGGATTTTTGAGGAAATCCACTAGATAAAGGGTTCCTCCCGGCTGCAGCAAGGCGTATAGTTTTTCCAGCATAGCGGCTGTGTCAGGAATATGCAGCAAGACGAGGGATAGCAGCACAGCATCTGCTTTTGCTTGCAAGGATTCTTGCAGCAGATCGTGGACAGTTGCAGAAGCATTGGCCAGCTGCAGTTGGTTGATTTTTTTTTCAGAAACCTCGATCATGTTAGGGGCAGTATCCCAGATGGCTAAGTGCTGGACATAAGCTGCTAAGGGCAGACTTACCAGGCCGGTACCGCCGCCGATATCGATCAAGGTTTGGTGCTGGTTGTCTTTAAAATAAGGGTCAAGGGTTTGGGTGACCAAGTGTGCTAACGCGATCCGCTCAGGGGTATCGTATTTTGCTGCCATGGCGTTGAAAATTTCAGACATAAGTGCCTCCTTTGATAATGACAAAAAACTGTTCGTTTCGTCAAAACTAGTTTATCATGAAAGGAGAAAAACACGTCAGTAGATACGTGGGAATTTCTGTTGTTTTTCATTTTAAAGGGTGAAAAATAAACGAGAAGCAGGAGGCAAACACATGAAAATTGGTATTATTGGTGCAATGGAGGAAGAAATCAAGGCGTTGCGGGAACAGTTGATTTCACCGCTTTCTTGGGAACGCGGCGGCGCACTATTTATTTCAGGAAGTATCGGCAATCATGAAGTGATCGTCGTTCGTTCAGGTATCGGCAAAGTTCTGGCATCGATCACCACTAGTTTATTGATCCAACAATACGGGGTCAATATGGTGATCAATACTGGATCAGCTGGTGGGATCGGTGCCGGCTTACAAGTAGGGGATTTAGTGATTTCAGATAAAGTGGCCTATTTTGATGTCGATGTGACGGGCTTTGGTTATGAATATGGCCAGCTGCCTGGCGGGATGCCTTTGTATTATGAAGCCAGCCGCTATTTGATCAGTGAGATGACGAAAGCCGCAGAAGCGACCCATCATACCGTGAAAAAGGGATTGATCGTTACCGGCGACAGTTTCATCAATGACCCGCAAAAAGTACAGGAGATTTTAGGACATTTTCCAGATGCCTTGGCTTGTGAGATGGAAGGAGCCGCGATCGCACAGACCGCACAACAATTCAATATTCCTTTCTTGATCGTGCGCGCGATCAGCGACACCGCCGACCATGCTGCGACTGTCTCTTTTGATGAGTTTATCTTAGAAGCTGGCAAGCGTTCCGCTGAAATGGTCTTGGCATTCGTTGAAACATTAAAGTAACTTAAAAAACAGGAGAGCCGATCCGTAAGAGGAGGAAGGAAGCATGAGAGCATTACTATCGATTGATTATACGTTTGATTTTGTTGCAGATGAGGGACGATTGACCACGGGGGCTGCTGGGCAAGCGATTGAAGCTGCTTTAGTGGCTCGCACACAAGCCTTTATCGAAGCCGGTGAGTATGTCGTTTTTGCCATTGATCGTCATGAGGAAACGGACAACTATCATCCTGAAAACCGCTTGTTCCCACCCCATAATCTTGCGGGCAGTGCAGGTCGACATCTTTACGGCCGTTTAGCCCCGCTATATGAAAACTATCAGGAAGCGCCAAATGTCTATTGGATCGACAAGCGCCATTACTCAGCGTTTAGCGGTACCGACTTGGACATCCGTCTGCGAGAAAGAGGGATCACGGAATTGTACTTGACCGGCGTTTGTACCGATATCTGTGTCTTGCATACAGCAGTGGATGCCTATAATTTAGGCTACCAACTGGTGATTGATGCAGATACCGTTGCCAGCTTTGACGTGATCGGACATGAATGGGCACTGCGCCATTTTGAAAATACCCTTGGCGCGAAAATCATTTCTGCGAAGGAGGAAGCGTAAATGGGATGGATGGATCAATTAAAAGCAAATTTCAGCTTCAGTGAACTGACTAGCCTTTATCAAGCGTATCAAAAGGGAGAGCTTGATGTGAAGGCATTGTTGAACAATGACTTCTTACAAAAGTATACGGATTTTCAGAACTTGGATGAGTTTATGGCTAAATTAGGCATCCAGAATGAAAACCAAATCTTCGACTTTCTAAAAGACCGCCCCAATCGACAAAAAGCCGATCAAGTCGTCAATGAGCATTCCCAATTCGATTCTGTGATCAGTATGATGAAAAAAGCTTTGCAGAAATAAACAATTGGCGAAGAAAAAGCGCAAGCAGAAAAATCTGCTTGCGCTTTTGTTTACCAAATCTGCACACGATCTTCTGGTGCACGATACATAGGGTCACCAGGTTTGATATCAAAGGTTGTATAGAATTCATCGATATTTTGAACTTGGATATTGGCCCGTAGTTTAGCTGGTCCGTGGACATCGATCGACAGTAAGAGCTGTTGGTATTGTTCTTTGGCTTTTGTACGCCAGATCTTTGCCCAATTGGTGAAGAAGTCTGCTAAAGAAACATCGCTTTCTTTTTGCGCTGCTTCTAGCGCACAGCTTAGTCCGCCTGCGTCGGCGATGTTTTCAGAAACAGTCAATGTGCCGTTGACGGTACCGCCGGCAAAGGGCAGGCCATCAAACTCGTCGATCATCGCTTGAGCTAAGCGTTCAAAGTGGGCCAAATCTTCCTCTGTCCACCAATTGTTTAAATTACCATATTCATCAAATTTTGCCCCGTTGTTGTCAAAGGCGTGGGAAATCTCATGAGCAATGACCGCGCCGATCCCCCCATAATTTGCGCTGGTGGATTGCTCCAAACTATAAAAGGGTGCTTGTAAGATTGCCGCTGGGAAAACGATCACGTTTTTAAATGGGTGATAGTAGGCATTCACGGTAGCGGCGGACATTTCCCATTCCTCACGATCCACGGGCTGCTGCCATTTTTTGAAGGCATCTTCTCGGAACAAACGATTGAAATGCAGGGCATTTGCCAGCAGACTTTTCTCTTCATCGGTATGCAACTGGTCATAAATGACAGGAACTTGATCAGGGTACCCGACATGGATACCTAAACGATTCAATTTGATAATCGCTTTTTGGCGGGTTTCTTCACTTAACCACGTGTTGTTGCGCAAACGCTCTTGGTAGACAGCAATCATTGTTTCCACCATATGTTTGACGTCTTTTTTCGCTGTTTCCCCAAAGTACTTGCGTCCATAATAATCACCGATCACTTGACTGAAATGACCCATCGTTAAGTAATAAGCCGCTTTTTGTTGGGGAGCCGCTTCATCGATCCCTGATAAGTAGCGACTGTAGGTTCCGCCTAACTGACGCAATTCTTCACTCAGATAACTAGTATAGCGCAAGCTTTGGTTGACGATCATCCAGCCTTTCAAGAGTTCAAAATGGCTATCAGAAACAATAATGTCAAAGGCTTCAAAGTAAGCGGGTTCCGTTACGATCAGCTCTTCCGGTGTACCTGGTAAAAGGGCCGTCAAGAGTTGTCTAAAATCGATCTTGCTAGCTTGCTTTGCAAATTCCTCCAAGGAGCGAGGATTGTAGTTTTTGCTATAATCCGCACTTTCTTCCGCACTGCGGACGTGAGGGGCGATCAATTTATCAAATGCGATCGCTTGCTCTACCAACGATTCCGCTTCTGCTTGGTCTTTTCCGTAAGCAACTAACACGTTGACGGCCATCTCAAAGTAGACTTGTAGCATTTCGCCTGCTTGGGGATTTTCTGTGTAATAGGTTTTATCCGGCAAAATAGTAGCAGGCGGATAGACCGATAAAGTATTCATTTGCGCATTTTTCATGTCTGCATCGACATCTAGTTGAAAAGGTAAGGCGATACCATCTAAAACGAAACTTGCCAGTTGCTGATTCAATTCCTCATAAGAACGCAATCCTTCGATTTTTGCTAATAGTGCATTTGCTTCAGTAGCGCCCGCTGCCTCTCGTTGGGCAAAATCGCTGGCTAAGCGGTAAAAAGCCACAGCATCCTTCATACGGCCTTTTGGCGTAGCATGGGGATCGTGTGCCATATTTTCAAATTCTGCGATCATTAAGGAATCGATTCCGTCAACGAGATCTTGGAATCCACCCGTAGCGGGTTTATCTGCTGGAATAACAGCGGTCTCCAGCCACTCGCCATTTACATAGTCATAAAAATCATCTTTTAACAAGGTTGTCATGTCTTTCGCTCCTCTCGCTTTCTACTATTATGAAACAAAATCTTTAAGGACGCAAAGAAAAGTTTTCTAGACGAAAAAGGGTTTTGATCCAAGTAGGAGGAGAATCTAAGGTATAATAAGAAAAAAGGCAGGTGAACGAGATGGAACAACTAGAGTGGAAAGGGATCGCCGAAGAGCGGTTTCGTCCGTATAAGCAGTGGGTCACTCCTTCAGGGTATTTATGCGGCACCTATGCGGCCGCCGTCTTTTTGGCCTACTATCAAGATTACATCGATGAAACGATCATCCCGAAAGCGTTTCGCAGAAAAAAACAGCGGGATCTGACAGTAGTGACGGAAATGCTGCGTGTGCTGATTCAGCCTCATGGGTTGCCGACGATCGCTTGGCAAGTCAGTCATGGATTGACTCGGTTTTTCGATCAATTCCAATTGCCTTACCGCGGACGTGCGACCGTTGTTGGCGGTTGGCATCGAGCGTGCAAACGAATCGACGAAGGCAAACCGGTGATCATCGGTATTTTGAAGCCTTTAGGTAGCACATATGGCAATCATTGGGTCGTGGCTTACGCCTACGCTGAAACCGCCAGCGGAGAACGCTATTTTAAAGTTCATGACAACTGGGGCAACTACAAAAAAGTGATTCCCGCCAGTTGGGTAAACGGTACCGTCACACTTCCTTGAACGAGACGGTTAAAAAAACAGTCACTTTGTGCTAGAATAGAAGAAAACAACCACATTCATTGGAGGCAATCATGGGCGAAAGTTATAAAGATAGTTCGTTGAAAATTTTTAGTTTAAATGGAAATTTACCATTAGCAGAAAACATTGCGAAAGTTTTCGGTACAGAACTAGGGAAGTCAAAAGTGACACAGTTTAGTGATGGAGAGATTGCCATCAATATTGAAGAAAGTGTGCGGGGCGACCATATTTATATCATTCAATCGACGAATGAACCCGTCAATGATCATTATTTAGAGTTGCTGATCATGATCGATGCCATGAAACGGGCTAGTGCGAAGACCATCAATGTCGTTTTGCCTTATTACGCATATGCACGGCAAGACCGAACTGCCAACCCGCATGAGCCGATCACTGCAAAATTGATTGCCAATATGCTGGTGGAAGCAGGAGCTTCTCGGATCTTGACGCTTGATCTGCATGCCGTCCAAGTTCAAGGCTTTTTCGACATCCCAGTGGATAATCTCTTTACGATTCCATTGTTTGCCCATTATTATCGCGAACAAAAAATGACCGGTGACGACTATGTCGTGGTTTCACCAAAAAATAGCGGTGTCCAACGGACCCGTAGTTTGGCAGAATACTTAGATACAGCGATCGCGATCGTCGATCAAGATGAAGCCGATGGCGGCTATGTGATTGGTGATGTCGTTGGGAAAAAATGTATCTTAGTTGATGACATTTTAAATACCGGCCATACATTGGCAAAAGCGGCAGACTTGTTGAAGGAAGCTGGTGCCAGCGAAGTGTATGCTTGTGTGTCTCACGCCTTACTTTCGCCGCCAGCTAAAGAAATTTTGGATCAATCAGCGATTGAAAGGATTTGTGTCACCGATTCTTGTTGGACCAGCGAAGAACGTCATCCAGAAAAACTGCACTACATTTCTTGTGCTGAATTGATGGGGGAAGCCGTTCGCCGCATTCACGAAAATACACCAATGAGTCCATTGTTCCGCCTGGAAAGCAAAGAGTATAAATAAAAATATGAAAAGCACCCGCTATCCCTAGGGACAGCGGGTGCTTTTGCGTGTGGGGGAAGTGGACCAAACACAGTGGATCAGTTCAACTGATTGCGGTTCAAGACCGTTTCTCGTTTGATCAGCTTATGTGGTACGACCAGCTGTACGCCGTTTGAATCTTCATGATTCAATTGCGCCATCAGCCGTTCGGTAGCGATTTTTCCTAAGGACAACACGTTGATATCGATACTAGTCAAATACGGGTGTGTCAAAGTAGCAAAGATCGAATTGTTGAAACTGATGATGGATAAATCGTCGGGAACTTTGTAGCCATACATCGTCGCTAATTGAATAATCCGCACAGCAAACAGATCATCGATCACGACGATGGCCGTTGCTTGGGATTCTTTGATCGTTTCTTCAAACGTGACGTAATCTTCTGCTTTTTCAAAGGTCAATGCTGGATAAAAGGGAAGATTTGCCAGCATCATGGCTTTTTGGTAGCCGAAGAAACGCTCGAAATACAGATTTTCATGGGTCGTATTAGTAGCAAATAATATCTTCGTATGCCCTTGGGCGATCAGATGCTCGGTTGCTTGCTTGCCTAACAACTGGTTGTCATTATCGACAAAAACGATTTTGTCTTCATTGCTGTATGGTTGACCAATCAAGGTAAAGGGGACTTCTTTTTCGACCAGATAATCGATGATGGGGTCTTTTTCATCGGAATAGACCAAAATAAAGCCATCTACTTGTTTTTGCAGGTGCATCCGTTCCACGTTTTTTAGTAATGTAGCAAAGTCACGGGCGGAGGCAACGGCAACCGTCATTTGATGATGGCGGGCCTCTTCATTGATGGCTTCGATCGTTTCTAAATAAAAGGGGTTTCCTAGTCGTTCTTTCGAATCAAGAGGCGGCAAGATCACGCCGATGGCACTGGATATCTGTTTGCCGAGATTTCGAGCTGCAAGATTGGGGACATAGCCCATTTCTGCCATTACTTTGCGCACTTTCTTCTTGGTATCTTCAGAAATGCTGGGATGATCGTTTACGACACGAGAAACCGTGGATGTAGCGACGCCAGCCTTTTTGGCGACATCTTTGACCGTAATGCTCACTGATTTCCCTCCTTTTTTAGCTTATAGTATCACAAAGTGTCGGCACAAGGGTAGAGCCAATCAAAAGAAAGAAGAAATGCGGACATTTCTTCTTTCAGAAGGCTTGTTTAGTTAATCGCTGTACTGATTTCGTCTTCTAAAACATAGTCTTTGCCATACACCTTGATTGGCAATGCCTCACCGCTGATTTTTTTCAAAGTCACCGTCGACTCATTGACGGAAACGAAGAGCAGACGTCCACGATAGTTGATGTGGAAGGCATAGCGGCTCCACGTTTTAGGTAAGAATGGCGCAAACCCTAAGTGGTCGTGATCGGTTTTCATTTGAGCAAAGCCTTGAACGATCGCTAACCAGCTGCCGGTCATAGAAGTGATGTGCAAGCCATCATCGGTATCATTGTTGTAATTGTCCAAATCAAGACGAGCAGTCCGCTCATACATTTCCAACGCTTTTTCTTCCATACCTAATTCCGCTGCCAAAATCGCATGAATACTTGGGGAAAGGGAAGATTCATGCACTGTCATCGGCTCATAGAAATCAAAGTTCCGTTGTTTTTCTTCTTTGCTGAATTGATCGCCGAAGAAGTAGATCCCTTGCAAAACATCGGCTTGCTTGATAAAGCAAGAGCGCAAGATATGATCCCACGACCAATTTTGGTTTAACGGCAAGTGTTTTGGATCAAGATCGGAAACGGGCATCAAGTCTTTGTCTAAGAAGGTATCATGCTGGACGAACACACCAAGCTCTTGGTCTTCTGGGAAGTACATATTGTCGATGATGTCTTGCCATTTAGCTTGTTCTTCGTCTGAGATCGTGACAGTCGCTTCGTCTTTGAAGGCTTCATAGCTGGCTAAGGTATAAGCTAAGACCCAAGTAGCCATTTTATTGGTGTACCAGTTGTTATTGATATTGTTTTCGTATTCGTTTGGTCCTGTAACGCCATGGATCATGTATTTTTGCTGGCGTTTTGAATAGTGGACACGATCTGCCCAGAAACGTGAGATCGCGCTTAACACTTCTAATCCTTCTTTTTTCAGGTAACTTGTATCGCCAGTATAATTCGTATAGTTGTAGATGGCATAAGCGATGGCACCATTTCGGTGGATTTCTTCGAAAGTGATCTCCCACTCATTGTGGCATTCGATCCCAGTGAAGGTCACCATTGGGTAAAGGGCACCTGCTAAGCCTTGTTTTTGCGCATTGATATGGGCTTGCGGCAATTGGTTGTGACGGTATTTCAACAAGTTGCGGGTCACTTCTGGTTTTGCTAATGCCAAATACAATGGGACTGCATAGGCTTCGGTATCCCAGTAAGTCGCACCGCCATATTTTTCACCAGTAAAGCCTTTCGGTCCAATGTTCAGACGCTCGTCTTCACCATAATAGGTTGAGAACAATTGGAACAGGTTGAAACGAATCCCTTGTTGCGCCGCAGCATCGCCTTCAATGATCACATCAGCTAAATCCCAGCGGGCTTTCCAAGCAGCGACTTGTTCTGCACGCAACGCATCATAATCTGCTTTGTATAAAGAGCCTAATTCGGTGACTTTTGCTGGATGATCATGAGCGGGAACATCACGACTCGTAACGATCAAGACTTCTTTGATCAATGAGAAGGTGTCACCGGCTGCCCCAGAAAAAGCAAAGGTATCAGCGACGCAAAGTTCGCTTTTCACGGAATCGATCGGTGTTTGGCTATGACGCATAGCAGAAGTGACAGTGAAGCGTTCAATGTCAAAATTATTTTCTACAGTCCGAGTGGTCAAGTAATGGAAGGTTTCGGTTTGGCCATGATCTAATTCTTCCCAGAAACGTTCGTCGTAGTTGCTGTCTTCGTTATGGACGTTGTTATCTAGTTTAGAAACGACTTTGATCTCAGCGTCGCCTTCAATGATCTCAGCATCCATCTTAATGAGGGCAAGTTCACGTTTTACGATGCTCAAGAAGCGTTCAAAAGAGAATTTAACCGTTGCACCTGCCAAAGACACAGTGTAGTTACGGCGCAAAATCCCAGTTTCCATGTCTAGTTCTAAATAGAAATCACTTGGGCTGATTTTTGCTAAGTCGACTAACTGGTCGTTGACAAATAGGTCCATCGCAATAAAGTTGACCGCGTTGATCACTTTGCCAAAATAATCAGGATAGCCGTTTTTCCACCAGCCAACACGGGTTTTGTCTGGGTACCAGACACCTGCGATATAAGTACCTAAGTGATGGTCGCCGCTATATTGTTCCTCAAAGTTGCCGCGCATTCCCATGTAGCCATTCCCAATGCTTGTTAGCGACTCTTGCAGTCGACGATTTTCTTTATCTAAGGTAGATGTCGCGATTTTCCATGGATCGATCTCGAACAATCGTTGGATTTTTTTCATGAAAGTCCCTCCAGAATCTTTTTGATATCTCTATCATAAGCGCAAACGATTGCATCGTCAAGTGAAAGTTGTTGCGTTTGTAGATTTTCCTGTTGGGAAACATAAAGAAGGAAAGATTCAGTTAGATAAAGGCGAAAAATCGAATAGAATACCTTTTGATATTTCTGGGTTTACAAAATCTTTTTTCTCCGTTAGAATGAAATCATTAAGAAACCGATTGCGTAAATCGATTCAGGGAAGGAAGAAGGAAGATGAAAAAATTATTGAGCTTCGAATTTTGGCAAAAATTCGGAAAAGCGCTAATGGTGGTTGTCGCTGTTATGCCAGCCGCTGGTTTGATGATCAGTATTGGGAAAACGATCCCAATGATCAATGCCGACTGGGCATTTTTGATCACTACAGGAGGCGTCATTGAAAACATTGGTTGGGCAATTATTGGTAACCTGCACTTATTATTTGCATTAGCTATTGGTGGTAGTTGGGCAAAAGAGCGAGCTGGTGGGGCATTTGCTGCTGGGATCGCCTTTATTTTGATCAACCGGATCACTGGTTCGATCTTTGGCGTGACAAGCGCGATGTTAACCGAAGAAGGCGCCTTCACCCATACGTTGTTTGGGACAAAGATCATGATCGACGGCTTCTTTACTAGTGTACTAGAAGCACCGGCTTTGAACATGGGCGTCTTTGTCGGGATCATCGCCGGTTTTGTGGGGGCAACAGCCTATAACAAATACTATAATTTCCGCAAATTACCGGATGCGCTTTCCTTCTTTAACGGCAAACGCTTCGTCCCTTTCGTGGTGATTGCCCGTTCAGTGGTCGTCGCATTAGTATTATCGATCGTTTGGCCTTACATTCAAGCCGGTATCAATAATTTCGGTTTATGGATCGCGCAATCACAAGAAAGTGCGCCCGTTTTAGCACCGTTCTTGTTTGGAACCTTGGAGCGGCTGCTCTTACCATTCGGGCTGCATCACATGTTGACGATCCCGATCAATTACACTGAATTAGGTGGAACCTACACGATTCTTTCTGGAGCACAAGCCGGCACCCAAGTCTTTGGACAAGACCCCTTATGGCTTGCTTGGGCAACGGATCTAGTGAACATGCGCAATGCTGGCGATACGTCACAATATCAATTTTTATTGGAAAACTTTGTTCCTGCCCGCTTTAAAGTTGGACAAATGATTGGTTCCTCTGGGATCTTGATGGGCTTGTCTTATGCCATGTATCGCAATGTCGATGCGGACAAACGGCACAAATATACCTCTATGTATTTATCAGCTGCCATCGCTGTCTTCTTGACAGGGGTAACGGAACCGTTGGAGTTCATGTTTATGTTTGCTGCCGTACCGCTTTACATCGTTTATGCAGTCGTACAAGGGGCGGCGTTTGCGATGGCGGATATCGTCAACTTACGGGTCCATTCTTTTGGGAATATCGAGTTGTTGACCCGTACCCCAATGGCGATCAATGCCGGCTTAGGACAAGATTTGATCAACTTTGTGTTAGTGACCATCGTCTTTGGTGTCGGGATGTATTTCTTGGCAAACTTCTTGATCAAAAAATTCAACTTTGCAACACCAGGTAGAAACGGCAACTATGAAACAGAAGGGGCCAGCGATGCGCCAGCAACTGCTTCGGCGGATGGCAATTTGAACCCAGATTCGCAAGTCGTGAAAATCATTCATTTATTAGGTGGACGTGAAAATATCGCCGACGTTGATGCATGTATGACTCGTTTACGGGTCTCTGTGAAAAATCGAGAAGCGGTCGGCGATGAAAAAGCGTGGAAAGCCGCAGGGGCGTTAGGCTTGATCGTAAAAGACAATGGCGTGCAAGCAGTCTATGGACCGAAAGCAGATGTCTTAAAATCAGACATTCAAGATATCTTAGATTCTGGTGTCACGATTCCCGAACCGACTGCTAGTCAAGCACCAGTAGAAACGACTACCCATCAAAGCCAAGGCGTGACAGCTGAACTAGCTGCTGTTGCCACTGGAGAAGTGATGCCGATCACCTCTGTCAAAGACCAAGTGTTTGCGGAAAAAATGATGGGTGACGGTTATGGTATACGTCCAGAGCAGACGACAGTTGTCGCACCAATCAGCGGGAAAGTCACCAATATCTTCCCAACGAAACATGCGATCGGCTTGCTTTCTGATGAAGGCATCGAAGTATTGGTTCATATGGGCTTAGATACCGTTGACTTAAACGGTGCACCCTTTACGGTAGCTGTCACTGAAGGACAACAAGTGGCGGTGGGTGACAAGTTAGCGGAGATGGATCTCGCTGCAGTAAGTGCTGCTGGCAAAGACACCACCATCGTTGTAGTGTTGACCAACAGCGATCAAATCGATTCCTTTGAATTGACCCAAATCGGCAAGCAACAAGCAGCCGCAGTTGTTGGAATCGTAAAACTATAATAAAATGACAAGCGGGTCGACTCTTTTGTTGACCCGCTCTCTTTTATTTTTAAAAGGAATCGTACAAGCAAACCGAGAGAAGGAGCCTTATTCATGAAGGTATTAACATTGAACACCCATAGCTGGTTAGAAGAAAATCAGCTAGAAAAATGCAAAATGATCGCACAAGAGATTGCAACAGGCGACTATGACATCATCGCCTTGCAAGAAGTCAACCAAACGATCGCTGCTGAAGCCATCGTTCCTGATGGGCTTTATTGCCCAACAGATACGCTGGTGGAAATCAAGGAGGACAATTTTGCTTTACGCCTAGTGGAAGAACTGCAACTGTTAGACTGTGATTACTATTGGTCATGGACTTACAGTCATGTAGGCTATGACATTTACCACGAAGGCAATGCCTTATTGTCCAAACAGCCCATCATTGCCAAAGAATACCTTGCTTCACAAGCCACGGATGTCTGGGATCATACCACACGCAAAAACCTGAGCGGCGTGACTGAAGCCGATGGACAGATCGTACAAGTCATTAGCTGTCATTTTTCTTGGTGGCAAGACGGTAAATTTGCCTACGAGTGGCAACAGACAGAAGCATTTTTAGCAGAACGGGCTGATACCTTATTGATCCTAGGGGATTTCAACAACGATGCCGCCAGTTCTGGGCATCAACTGGTCCTTGACAGCTCCTTACAGCTGCAAGACAGCTTTTTAACGGCTGCTGAAACGATCGGGGAAGCCTCTGTCGTTAAAGCCATTGATGGTTGGCAAGACAATCGAGAATCGTTGCGAATCGATTATGTTTTTACATCCAAAGACCTGCAAGCAACGGAATATGAAGTCGTTTTTGACGGAACGCGTACTCCGATCGTCAGCGATCACTTTGGAATCAAAGTGGTTTTTGCTTCAAAAACAGAGCCAAACTAGCAGAAACGACAGCAAAAAGCAGTGCCAACCGGCACTGCTTTTCTTTTTGGGGAAGTTAAATCGCTGATCGAACAAGGAGGAAAAAGAATAAGCTCAATAAAAGAATGAATGCTAATGCCCCATAGGTAAAACTCTTTTCGCCCCAGGTTGCGTTTTCCTCCTGACTCGAAAGACTTCTTCTTGTAAAAAAGACGAGTCCTGCGCCGATGACATTCGCTGTCAGTAACTGCTGGAAGAAGATCAGGAATAAATACTGTCCCAAAATGCCTTTTTTACTCATGGAAAACCGTTGGATAAAGTACAGGCAAGCCCCTTGCAGCAAAAGGAGACTACTTAACAAGACCCCTAAAGCGGCTAACGGTTGCGAGTTGAGGTACTGGGCAAAGGTCATCCCATGGTTGAAGGCAGTCAAGGAAAGATAAAGATAGTAAGCACCGGCGATCAAAAGCCAATAACTCAGTAAAATCAATGGAAACGCCCATTTTCGTTTAGTCATGGTTGCCCTCCTGTAAAGTGAATAGTCCGTAGGAACGGATCAAATAATCAATCAAGCAGCTCAGTCCGATCAAAGACTGGCTAGGGATTTTCTTGCGACCGATTTGAAAAAAATCGCAATAATAGGTCAGGTGAAACGTTGAATGGCGAGCAAAATAATTATCTCCTGGCGCACTCAATGTCAAAACGGGAATCTGACGAATCGCAAAAGTCGTCAGATTCTCTTTGACGTTTTCTGTTTCGCCGCTGAGTGAGGCGATGATCACACAATCTTCGGCAGTGATCATCGGCATGACCATATCAAATTCCGTTTTGTTCGGCAATACGATCACTCGTTTTTCCATAGAAAGCATCATTTTGGAAAACTCCTCCAGTGCTTTCTTTTGGGAAAACCCAGTTGGGTAGCAGTAGATGGTTTTGCTGCGGTCAAACAAGCGGTTGAGGGCAGCTAAGTCTACCGTTTTTAAATAGTTGAGGGTGGCGAAAATATCCTCTTGTTGTTTTTCAAAAATCGTTTTTTGCTGCGAAATCGTTGTTATCTGTTCTTGCTGATGCCGTAAAAAATATTTGAACTCGGAATAGCCAGAAAAACCAAGTTTTTTCGTCAACCGTAAAATAGATGACTTTGAGACGTGAACCTGCTCGGATAGCTCGACGATCCCCATAGATAGAACGGTATCGCCGTTGGAAAGAATATAGTTCAGAATGCCACGATCAAGTTCACTTAACTCCGATTGGTGCTGTTGAATCAAATACTGTAATTTCACAAAAACCCCTCCTTATGGATTAAGTATAGCTGAAAAGCCAGGAGGGAAGGCGAAGAACGCTGGCTAGTGTAATTCTGGCCAAAAGGCTTGATTTGCTTCAATCAATTCATCGAGTAATTCTTTGGCTACACGGGCATTTGGGACCACTTTTGAAAGAATCAGTGCTTGCCATAGCTTCTGATAAGAACCCTCTGCCCAAGCTTCCACGACTAATTTTTCTACGGCGACTTGTTGTTCCATCAATCCTTTTTGGAAGCGAGGGATCTTGCCTTGTGTGATTGGTTCTGCTCCGTTACTGCCGACGATACAAGGTACTTCCACCATTGCCTGTTCATCAAAGTTGACGATCGCTCCTTCGTTAGGCACGATCAACAGCATCCGTTCTTGCGTGTTATAAGCAATCGCTCGTGCAAGGTCCACGATGTAGCTGGCGTGTTCATCCACTTCAAGCGTGGTGTCAGTCGCTGTCTGATTTTCTACGATGCGTTGGCATTCACCAAAGACGTGTTTTTCGCGGCCAGCCATGACTTCATTTGCCCGTGTAAAAGATGGGTTGGTGTGCGCCACTTCATCTTGAGGGAAAAAGTAATATTTCAAGTAGGTATTTGGCAAAGTGGATGGATCAACTTCGTACACTTCTTTTGCTTTGGCAAAGGTGTGCATCCAGCTGGCATCAGCATGTTGGCTCGCTTCGATTTCTTCTGGCAATGAATAGCCGTATTTTGCCACATGCGCCTGGATCCGTGGCAGCAAATCATTGCCAGCTTTGTCTCGTATATCTGTCCACCAGCCAAAGTGATTCAAGCCATAATAGCGAACCACCAACTCTTTGCGAGAAGCTAAACCGATCGCTTGCGCCATCCGTTCTTCGATTCCCACTGGCATATCACAAATATTAATGATCTTGGCATCAGGGCGCAATTTACGAGTCGCTTCTGCGACGATCGCTGCAGGATTGGAATAATTCAACATCCACGCATCAGGAGAATATTTTTCCATATAATCGACTAACTCCAATACACCACCGATAGAACGCATCCCATAAGCGATCCCGCCAGGACCACAAGTTTCTTGGCCGACCACACCATATTTCAAAGGGATTTTTTCATCCTTTTCGCGCATCGCATACAAGCCAACTCGGATATGCGCCATCACAAAATCGACATCCTGAAACGCGGTTTCGGGATCAGTGGTTGCTAAAAAGCTGATTTCGGGTGCACGTTCTTTCAATAAAATCTCACAAGCTTGTGCAACTTTTTCTTGTCGTTCCTCCAAATTGTCGTAAAACTTGATTTGGCGAATCGGAAAACGATCCAAGTGTTCCAAAAGCATCAAGACGATTCCTGGGGTAAAAGTACTGCCGCCTCCGGCGATCACGATTGAAAATTTTTTCATTTTTGTTTCCTCCTTAGTCTGATACAGCTAATAATTTTTCGAATTGTTCTCTCACTTGTGGCACATCCAGGCCAACGATCACTTGGAAGGCGTTGCCGTTGCGAACGACACCATGGGCACCAGCGCCTTTAAAGATATCATCTGGCAGCACTTGGTCTTGATCTTTGACGGTGATTCTTAGGCGAGTGGCACAATTAGTGACTTTATCAATGTTGTCGCGACCGCCAAACCCTTCTAAGTAGACTGCGGCTTGTTCGGTGTAGCGATTGGCACCAGCAATCACTGGCGTTCCAGTGTTGGCTTGTTTTTCTTTGTAATCTTTTTTGGTGTACAGTTTGACTTCGCTATTGTTTTCTTCCCGTCCTGGTGTGGCTAACTTAAATTTGAGGATCAAGAAGCGGAAAACAAGGAAATAAAGGGCAGTAAAGGCTAACCCGATCACCAGCTGCGTGAAGATCATACTGCGATGATTTTGAAATAGCGGAATCCAGACCTTCGCCAACAGATCGATCAAGCCGCCCCCCATATCTCCAACGACCCCGAAGGCAAACATCGTTGCCGCCATGGTCGCTGCTAAAACAGCGTGCACCGCAAAGAGGGGTGGTGAGATAAAGAGGAAGGTGAATTCCAATGGCTCAGTGATACCAGCTAAAACGGCAGTTAAAGTGGCAGGGATCAAAATCGCTAAGACCTTCTTTTTGTTTTCAGGCTTGGCTGTGAAATAAAAAGCAGCAGCGATCCCCGGTGCAGCAAAGATCTTAGAATTGCCATGTAAAGCAAAGCCCCCTTCAGGGAAAAGCTCTTTCAATGGTCTGGTGGATTGGGCAAATTCTTGTAAATGTGCCATCCAGTATTTGGAGATTCCTTCTTCGACGACAGCGGGACCAAAAACAAAGGGGGTATAGACGAAATGATGGAGACCTGTGGGGATCAATATTCGCTCTAAGAAAGTATAGAGCCAGACCCCAAAGACCCCAGCACTTGCTAGAAACCCTTGCATGGACCCAATGCCAGCTTGGACTTTTGGCCAAATCAATGCGATCAAGAAAGCAACTGGCAGCATCAAAAAGAAACCGAGGATCACGACAAAGGAAGAGCCTTGGAAGATTCCGAGAAAATCAGGCAGCTTCGTATCGAAAAACTTGTTGTGAAGATAGACGACGATCGCCGAAATAAAAATTGCTCCGATAATACCAGTATCTAATGTTTTGATGCCAGCGATCATTTTTAAGCCACTCTCACCGCCGGGATCAGCTGCAAAGTTGACACCGAAAAAGTTACCAAAATACTCGATCATGCCAGAAATAAAATAATTACAAGTAATATAGACGACAAAGGCTTCCATTGCCGCTCGCGCATTGGCTTTTTTTGCGAGACCGATCGGTAACCCAATGACAAATAATAATTCCATTTGGTTGAAGACCGTCCACGCACCGTTTTCAATGATCGTCCAAATGTTGTACCAAGTAGAACCTTCAGTGGCGATGCTCCCCACAAGCATCGGATTTTTAAAGATAATACACAGCGCGACCATGATCCCCGAAAATGAAAACAAGAGAACCGGGGTAAACATCGCACCGCCAAACCGCTGAACTTTTTCCATCATAATTTCTTAACATCTCCTTTCAATTTTTACTACAACCTCAGTATAGAAAAGAAAGATAGCGGTTACAACGAAGCGAGGCAGCATAGGAACATAGAAGCAAACAAAGAGAAAAGGTGGCAACTGCGGGGAAATTTCCCATAAAAAAACAAACCTGCGAAAAACAGGTTTGTTTGCTACGCACGTGTATTTAAATTTCGACGTTGCCATAACGATTGGCAAGGGCGGTGCGGATCAAGCGCTCTGCCAAATGCTCATTTCTTGCAAGGAGCGGTCCGTGGAAGTAAGAGCCGAACACATTGCGGTAAACTACGCCTTCCGTTTGGTCTTCACCATTGTTTCCTTGTCCTTGGATGACTTTCCCCAATGGTTTTTCCCCTTTACCTAAGAAAGTACGACCATTATGGTTTTCAAAGCCATAATAGGTCTCATCGAATTCTTCATTGTGGATCACGATGTCACCGATGAACCGGTTGTTTTCTTGGCTCAAGGTGTAATGATCCAAGGCGCCGATCCCCTTGATTTTCTCGCCGTTGGCACCGATGTAGTAATGACCTAGCAATTGATAGCCGCCGCAGATCGCCAGCATGACGCCATCATTTTCGATATAGCTGGTCAAGGCTTCTTTTTTTGATTGGATATCTTGTGAAACGATCACTTGTTCAAAATCTTGTCCCCCACCGAAAAAGACGAGATCATATTTTTCAGGATCGAAGGGCTCGTGAATGCTGACGACTTCTGCGTTGAAGGTCACGCCTAGTTTTTCGGCCACGTAGCGCAGCATCAAGAGATTGCCGTTGTCGCCATAAGTATTCAAAAGATTTCCATACAAGTGGGCAACATTCAGTTGATACTTAGTCACGACTCATTCCTCCTTTGATATAGCCTTTTTCCGCAAGCTTTTTGCGTAGCTGCAAGACTGCAGTGTAAGTCGCTAAAATATAGACTTTTTCTGTAGGTAAGTCTGCGATTTGCTTGATGACGTCATCAAGTTCAGGGGTTTCAATGATTTTCTCTTCAGGGATCCCCGCAACTTTTAGCCGCAACGCCATATCTTTGTGACGATCACCACCAGCGATCACTTGAGGAATCCCCATATCGGCAAACGCTTCATGGTCGCCATCCCAAATCCAGCTGACGTCGATCCCATCTGCGTAGTTGGCATTCAACAAGCTGACTAGCGAGAAAGGATAGGGTGACAGGCCGATCATATCAATGACTTGGTTCAAACCAACAGGGTTTTTAACTAAGACTAACGTACATTCTTTGTCCCCGATGCGGATCACTTCTTGGCGACCAAAGACTTTTTCGTCATAGGCCAAACCAGCTTTGATTTTTGCAGGTGCTACGCCATAATATTCCGCAACCGCAGTTGCCGCCAGCGCATTGTAGACATTGTACATCCCGCCGACTTCGATGCGATAGTCATTTCCGTCGATCACAAAATCAGCAGAGGTGTTGTCCATTGCGGTCATTTCCGTCAGTTTATAATCCAATTCTGGTCGATGGAAGCCGCAATTTGGGCAGTAGTATTTTCCAAGATTGGCATAGGTGATCATTTTATAATGCAAAATGTGATGACACTCAGGACACAACACGCCATCCGTATTGTAATGGGCCATCTGCTCTTCATCTGGCAAATGATCAAATCCATAGTATTTCCGCGGATTGACAGTTGCTACCGAATTGAACAGTGGCGAATCCCCATTGCAGAGGATCGTTGCTTCCGGTGAGTTTGCGGCACCTTCAACGATCATTTTATAGGTCGTATAAATCTCGCCATAACGGTCCATTTGATCACGGAAAATATTGGTGAAAACGAACAATTCCGGTTTGATGTACTTCGTTACTTTGCTGAGACTGGCTTCATCAATTTCTAAAACCGCAAATTTTTTGCCTTTTTTAGGGCGTGCCGATAGAAAGGTTGAAACGATCCCTTGGACCATATTGGCGCCGGTGGGGTTCGTCAATACTTCATCAAATTCTTGGCGCAAAATATTGACAGTCAAGGCAGTTGTCAATGTTTTGCCGTTGGTGCCTGTGATCACGACGACTTGGTAATCTTTCGCCAAATGATCTAATATATGTGGATCAACTTTTAATGCTAATTTACCAGGCAGGCTTGAGCCACCTTTGAAAAAGTTCTTTAATACCCATTGAGAGGTCTTACCGACTGAAACAGCCAGATGACTTCGTATTCCCATAATGTAACCCTCCATTAGAGCGAATGCTTTCGTTGTGCAAATTCAATTTATCATACCATATACCAAGAAAAAGGTTAAATTGCTTTTGCGATTCTTTAAATTTCTGCAAAGACCATGTTGATAAACGGTTCTTTCACTTGCGCTGATCAAAGGCTTGAAAAGCAAAACAGCAAACCTTCTGCCAGGTTTGCTGCTGCTTTAACCGATAATGATTTTTTCCGTTGGGTACTCGTAACCTAAGTCACGTGTTTCCTTTGGTACGAATAACATCAAAGTGTACAGCATACCGACACGGCCAATAAACATCAAAAGAGCAATCACGAGTTTGCCAATAGTTGATAAATCGCCCGTGATTCCTAAAGAAAGCCCTGTGGTTCCAAAGGCCGAGGAAACCTCAACAATGATGGCAATCAAAGGGATATCCTCGATGGCGGTCAAGAATAAGACACAAAAGAAGCACATGCCCATCGAAAGCATGAAGACTACCACCGATTTGCGGACGTCATCTTGATCGATGCGGCGACCAAAGATATTGATATTGTCCTCACTTTTTAAGAAGGCATAGAGGTACAGCCCAATGATGGCAATGGTCGTCGTCCGAATCCCGCCACCAACAGAGCTGGGACTACAACCAATAAACATCAGCAAGGAGAAAACGATCAACGTCGTGGTTTGGAAGTTGCCTAAGTCATGGATCTGCAAGCCAGCATTCCGCGTTGTCATAGAATAAAACATGCTGTTCATCCACATACCACTAAAGCTGTAATCTTTGAATAAATAATCTTTCTCAAGGAAAAAAATCGCCAATGTGCCGCCGACAAAGAGGATCACGAAAGCTAAAACAGCAATTTTTGTGAACAAAGAAAAGCGAAACGGCAAGCGGCGGCGTTGTTTTTTTATTTTAAAAAGGACCCATTCCCGAAAGTCCATGATCACTGGAAATCCGATCCCCCCGATAAAAATCAAAATCATGATACACGTCAGGAAGAAATAATCATGGGAAAACGGCAAGATGGAATTGCCCGTCACATCAAAGCCAGAGTTGGTCACAGCAGAGATCGCTTGATAAAACCCATAAAAGATCGCGTCTCGCCAATTGTCATAATACCCGTAAAGATGAAAATAAACAGCGAAGATCGTGCCTGCTACCAACTGACAAACTAAAATGATGGTAAACGTCGTTCGAATCATCCGAACGATCCCGCTAAGCTTCGGCTGGTTCATATCCGTCATGATCAACTGGCGCTGCTTTAAACTGATTTTGCGCCGTGAAACGATCGCAAAAAAGGTCGAGATCATCATGATCCCTAAACCACCGACTTGAAAGAGGACTTCCAATAAAATGACCCCGTGGTCGTTAAATACGTCATTGATCGGGAAGGTAGTCAACCCTGTGACACTGACCGTGCTGACCGCCATAAAGAACAGATCGATAAACGCGACATGAGAGCCGGGTTCTCGAAAAAAGGGGAGTGAAAAAAGCCCCAAAGAGACCACCGTCATCACGATATAATAAAAAACGATCACTTGGATCGAAGACACATTCTGGGAAATAAATGTTTTGCTCCTGCGCTGTGTCAAGCGAGCAAAGCGGGTAAAGTTCATTACAAAAAACCCCTCACTAAATAAACTATCCCCAGTATACCAAAGAACCAAGTAGATTTGAAAGAAAGCAGGATAGAATTTATGAGCGGCAGAAATTGTGCAAGAAAAAGCTTTTGGAAAGGGCCGTTGGATTAGAAGGAACGATCAGACTGTGCTTCTTGCGGCAGCTTGATTGTTTAAGAAACTTAAAAACTCGAAGCAAATCAGTAAGGATTTCTCGATTTCAGAAGAAAACGCTGGCAATTTATGAGAAGATAAAAGAAATAAAAGATAACAGCGACGATCTGCACGGAACAATAGCGAGAAAGCGGACAAAAAAGCGTATCAAATTTTTTGAAAATCGAGACGGAAATGGGGAGTATCATGAAGAACGTGAAAATTATTTTTTTCGATGTTGATGGCACACTGATCGATATGAGCAAAAAGCAAATCTCTGAAAGAACGTTAGCCACATTAAAAGCCTTGAAGAAGCAAGGGATCCTGTTGTGCATTGCGACTGGCAGAAGTCCCATCGCGTTGCCGCAATTTGAAGGCGTGACCTTCGATGCGTTTTTGACCTTTAACGGATCGTATTGTTTTAATCAAGCCGAGGGGGTCCACCAAAACCCCATTCCTAAAAAAGATGTTCAGCAAATCATAGAAAATGCCACGGCGCTCAAGCGTCCAGTAGCGATTGCAACGAAGGATCGAACGGTTGCCAATGGTAAAGATGCTGATTTAGTTGAGTATTTTTCCTTTGCTCACCAAGAAGTGATCGTGGCAGAAGATTTTGATGAGTTGATCCAACAGCAAGACATTTTCCAAGTGATGTTAGGTTCAGGGAAAGAAGACTACGCCAAAGTGATGGCAAATACCACAGAGGCGAAAATCACCGCCTGGTGGGAGCGGGCAGTCGATATTATTCCAGCCAGCAGCGGAAAAGGAAGCGGCATTGCCAAAATGCTGGCTTACTATGGCTTGGATAAATCCGAAGCCATTGCATTTGGCGATGGCAACAATGATATTGAGATGCTAGAGGCAGTCGGCTGGGGTCTCGCAATGGCCAATGCTTCGGACGAGTTAAAAGCAATCGCCGACGAAGTGATCGGTCACGTAGCCGAGGAAGGCATTTATCATTACTGCTTAGAAAATGGGCTATTGGGTGAAGTCGTGCAGTGATGGGCAACGCGCCAGTTGCTGTTGCCCGCTAAGAACATGCGCCGCCAGGATCGCTACTGGGTGTCTGTTTCATCAAATAAAAAAACTGTTTCCGAAATGCATTAGGGAAACAGTTTTTTTGATATAAAGTTGTTTAGCAATGTGTACGGCTTACAGCGCCTCCACCGCTTCGATCGCCTGATAGACTTTTTCGGGTGTGATCGCAGGATCGATCAAAATAAAGGTTTCTTCTTCTTTGACAGCATAGGTCAGAACCGAGGCGAAGTAATCCCGATCAAGGCGCGTCACGTGGAGATCCTTCAGCTTCATCGGCAAGTGCAAAGCTTCGTAAAATGGCCGTAATTCTTCAATCACATCAAAATCATTGGTATAGGCAAGCTGGACCCAAATGCAGTAGGCGACTTTGTTGCCGTGCAAGACGCTATGGGTCTCACTCAAATAAGACAAGCCGTCATGCAGCGCATGCGCACCAGATGTGCGGCCAAATTCGACTGCAAAACCGCCAACTTCGCCTGCCAAAGCAATGATCGCATCGGCAATCAGCAAGTTTTTGATCAAAAGAGCGCTTTGGAAACCTAGCCGTACTAAGGCAGTCTTGTCGTCTTCTGCCATGTTGCGGACGATGGCTTCCATTTCATAATATTTGGCTAAGGTATCAGCGATCCCTGCGATAAAGTAATCAACGGGTGTGGCTAGTAAAAAACGGGTGTCGACGATCGTCATGTAGGCACCTTTTTTGGCATAGTCGATTTTACAAATCGTATGATCGGGGTAATAGGCGACGATCACCGGGGTGAAGGGTGCACAGTTAGAAACCAATGTAGGGATCACGATCAATTCTGCACCAAGGGTTTGGGCGGTGATTTTTGCTGTATCAGCCACCTTGCCGCCGCCGATTGCCACCACGGCATCCGCTTGCTGGATCGCTTCAGCTAAGGCTTGCGCATTTTCATAACTCGATGATCCATCGTAGCGGTAGATCGGGTAGTCAAATGAATGAGGGTAATAGTTCGAAAACACATCGAATGACTGCTCCCCAGTGATCACGGCAACTTCTTGGAACTCTCGTAAATACTCTGGCAAATCAGCTAAGACCCCATCGCCAGTAATATACCGATTAGGACCTGGACGGACTTCATTGGCTAACATCAAACAAACACTCCTTTATAATCGTCAGAATTTTCTAATCAGTGTATCGCGAAAATGCCCTGACTGTCAATTTCCTTTTTGGGAAAAAACAGAAAACAGCCGATCTGCCTTGAGAGCAGATCGGCTGTTAGTGATGAATTGTAATGAACGTTCCCCAAAAAGTTAAGCCCAGTTTTGGCGAATAAAGCCGGCTCGACCGGAGCCTTCGCTATAAGCATTGTAATGGGCTGCATTTTTTTTGTAAAAATCTTGATGATAGTCTTCTGCAGGATAAAAAGGTTCTGCTGGTTCGATCTTCGTTACGATCGGACGGTCAAAGCGGCCACTAGCTTGCAACTGCGCCTTTGATTTTTCCGCAATCGCTTTTTGTTCTTCACTATTGTAAAAAATCACTGGACGATAGGAATCACCACGGTCGGCAAACTGACCAAACGCATCTGTGGGGTCTGTCTGTTGCCAATAGATGGCAACCAATTCTTCATAAGAGATGACTTCAGGATCAAAGGTGATCTCAACTGCTTCGGTGTGACCGGTGGTACCTGTCGTTACTTGTTGGTAGGTTGGGTTAGGCACATGGCCACCAGTAAAGCCAGAAACCACTTTGAGGATGCCTGGCAGCGAATCAAAAGGCTTCACCATGCACCAAAAACAACCGCCAGCAAAAATTGCCGTATCTTTCATAGGTATTCCTCCTTTGCTTCTATGGTATGCTTCTTGTAGAGAAAAACAAGAGATATGCTTAGAAAACAGGGCAATGAAGAAAGGAAGTTTGCATGGAAAGTTTTTTGATTTTACTTCGAGGTAATTCTGGCAGCGGCAAAACCACTATTGCCAAAGCTGTTCAGCACGTTTTTGGGGAAGAGGCAGTGCTGATTTCATAAGATGTTTTTCGGCGAGAAATTTTTTGTGTCAAAGATACCCCTAATAATTTAGCCAGCGGTTTGATGAAAAAAGCTGTCCTATATGCGAAGGGGAAAGTGCCAATGATACTTGTTGAGGGGATTTATTCTCGTGAAAAATACCAAGACTTTCTCGACTTTCTGATTCAGCTCTTTCCCCAAAAAAAGCTAGTTTATTATTTTGATCTTTCTTTCGAGGAAACGGTCAAAAGACATCAGACCCGAATGCAGCGAGACTATTTTTCCGAGGAAACGATGCGTAAATGGTGGCTTGAGCGTGACTTGCTTTTACCAAAAGGATCTTCAGAGGAAAGACTGATCAAAGAAGGCCTAACGATAGCAGAAACGGTCGATCAGATCATCGCAGATTATCAAGAAACAAGAAGGAGTGATTGAATATGACGCGAATCATTGAACAAGGAACAGACCAAGAATTGGCTGCGTTAGAAACAGCATTAACAGCTTACACAAAGCACCAAAAACCATTTACACAAAGAGAGACCTATCAGAACTTTAGCAGTGTAATCAAAAAAGAGGGTGTGGTGATTGCTGGTGGCATTGCCTACGCCTCAATGTATCATATCGGCTATCTTGACACCCTGTGGGTCAAAGCATCCGAGCGGGGAAAAGGGTATGGCAAGCAGATTCTTACGGATCTTGAACAGCAGTTGAAAGCATTTGGCTGTGAAAACTGTCAGACGGCGACCTTTGATTTTCAAGCGCCAGATTTTTATCAGCGAATGGGTTATGACGAAATTGGGAGAATCGCCCATACGCAAAATCAGCTAACAGAAATTTTTCTAGTAAAGAAATTACATGATTGATTCCAAATTTATTCTCAAATAAACCTTTGAACAAGGAAAAAACCAATGAGAGAGAGGCACAACCAATGTTAGATAAATCAATTCCATATGCAGAAATCTGGATGAAGCGAGCGCACAAAAACACACCGATCCAGCCCCTTCAATCCGATAACTATTCGCTACGCAGCTACCAAGCAGGAGACGAAAGGCACTGGGCACGGATCGAAACATCCGTCGGAGAGTTTGACAATGAGGCCGAGGCATTGGCGTATTTTGAAAAGGAATTTATGCCCGAGCAAGCACAGCTAGGACAGCGAATGTTTTTTGCCCTTGATCAATCAGGTACACCGGTCGGTACGGCTACCGCTTGGAAAAAAGCCAAGCAAGACGGCACACTGGTTCCACTAGTCCATTGGGTAGCAGTAATGCCGCAAGCCCAGCGCCAAGGGATCGCTCGCGGCTTGGTCACGCAAGTCGTTGCTGTCTTGGCGGCAGCCAATGAACCGATGTATCTTCATACGCAAACTTGGAGCCACGCAGCAATCAAGCTCTATCAGCAGCTTGGATTTGCGATCATTGCAACAGATATCAATGGGAATGAAAATCCAGAATACCCACTGGCTTGTCAAGTATTGGCAGAAGTGGCCCAAAAAGCCAGAAACGAGTAAGAGATGCTGGCGGAAAAAAATCCGTTAACTTTTCGTAAAACTCTTGCGTAAAAGGCGGCATGTGTCGAATTTAAGTCTGTAAAAATTCTCCTTTTTCAAGTATAATACCAAAGGAGTATGAGGAAGGATGGGCGAGATGGCACAGCTTTTTTTTAAATATGGCGCAATGAATAGTGGGAAAACGATCGAGATACTGAAAGTTGCTCACAACTATGAAGAACAAGATAAACCAGTCGTGATCATGACAAGCGGATTGGACACGAGAAGTGGCGTGGGAAATGTTTCGAGTCGCATCGGCTTAGAACGAGACGCGATCCCGATTTTTGATGAAACGGATCTGTTCCATTTGATTAAAGACCTGGGTTATAAACCTTATTGTATTTTAATCGATGAAGCACAGTTCCTAAAGAAGCATCACGTGCTGGCTTTCACCAAAATCGTGGACGAGTTAGGTATCCCTGTGATGGCCTTTGGTTTGAAAAATGATTTCCGCAATGAATTATTTGAAGGCTCAAAATACTTGCTGCTTTACGCAGATAAAATCGAAGAGATGAAAACCATCTGCTGGTTCTGTCATAAAAAAGCAACCATGAACTTGCACTATATCGACGGAAAACCCGTTTACGAGGGCGATCAAGTACAAATTGGCGGCAATGAAGCGTATTATCCAGTTTGCCGCAAGCATTACTTTCACCCGGGAATGAAAAAAGAAGGAGAATAATCAATGTACGATCAGTTACAAGCAATCGAAGACCGTTACGAAGAATTAGGCGAATTACTAAGTGATCCAGCCGTGATCTCTGACACCAAACGCTTCATGCAGCTTTCAAAAGAAGAAGCCAATACACGGGAAACGGTGGAAGTCTACCGCCGTTACAAAGAAGTCGTTGAAGGAATCAAGGATACCGAAGAAATGCTTGGGGAAAACCTTGATGCGGAAATGGCAGAGATGGCCAAAGAAGAACTCTCTGACTTGAAAAAAGAAAAAGATGTTTTAGAAGAACGCATCAAAATCTTGTTATTGCCAAAAGATCCGAATGATGACAAAAACATCATCATGGAGATCCGTGGTGCAGCAGGCGGCGATGAAGCAGCCTTATTTGCTGGCGATCTTTTCAATATGTATCAAAAATATGCGGAAAATCAAGGCTGGAAAGTCGAAGTCATGGATGCCAACGTCACTGGGATCGGCGGCTACAAAGAAGTCATCATGATGATCACTGGCGACAACGTCTTTTCAAAATTGAAATATGAGAGCGGCGCCCACCGAGTACAAAGGGTACCGTCTACCGAATCACAAGGCCGAATCCATACGTCTACGGCAACGGTCGTGGTTATGCCTGAAGCTGAAGAAGTCGAAATCGATATCGCAGACAAAGATATTCGGACCGATATTTACCATGCCTCTGGTGCTGGTGGTCAGCACGTCAACAAAACAGCTTCTGCTGTTCGTCTGACTCACTTGCCAACAGGGATCGCTGTAGCGATGCAAGATGAACGTTCACAGCTGAAAAACCGTGAGAAAGCGATGAAAGTCTTGCGGGCACGGGTCTATGACCAAATGCAGCAAGAAGCACAAAGCGAATACGATGCAAACCGTAAATCAGCAGTGGGTACCGGCGATCGTTCTGAACGGATTCGCACCTATAACTTCCCGCAAAACCGCGTAACAGATCACCGTATCGGGTTGACTATTCAAAAATTGGATCAAATTTTAGCTGGAAAACTCGATGAAATTGTTGATGCACTGATCGTTTACGATCAAACATCAAAATTAGATGAGATGCAAAATGGCTAAAACCTATCGAGAAGTCCTTTCACGGGCTTCTTCTTTTTTAGAAACGAAAGGGCTGGACGGGTATGCGATCCAATACCTGTTTTTACAGCGAAAAAACTGGCAGCAACTCGATTGGCTGCTGCAGATGGACCAACCCATCTTAAGGGAAGATGAGGCACAGATCGCAGCAGATCTTGAACAGCTGCTGCAGCATGAACCACCGCAATATTTATTAGGGTATGAAGAATTTTATGGGCATCGCTTAAAAGTGACCCCTGCAACCTTGATCCCGCGTCCAGAAACCGAAGAGCTGGTGGAAAACTGTCTGACAAAATTACCAGCAGATCAGCCGCTGCGAGTTGTAGACATCGGCACAGGTACTGGAGCGATCGCCATTGCCTTGAAATTAGCACGTCCCCAGTGGGCCGTAAGTGCCGTGGATCTTTCAGCAGAGGCATTAGCCGTTGCTAAAGAAAATGCGGCAGCCTTAGGCGCGGAGATCCGCTTTTTCCAAGGAGATACCTTAGAGCCCGTGGCAGATCAGCAATGGGATCTGATCGTTTCCAACCCGCCGTATATCAGCGCTGAAGAGTGGCCGCTGATGGATATCAGCGTAAGAGAAAAAGAGCCTAAAATGGCGCTTTTTGCTCAAGAACAAGGATTGGCGATCTATAAGCAATTGGCACAGCAAGCACCGAATTGTTTGGCACCTAACGGGCAAATGGCGCTAGAAATCGGCTTTCAGCAAGGGTTAGCTGTTCAACAGCTTTTTGCAGCCGCTTTTCCCAACAAAGAAGTCACCGTAGTAAAAGATCTTGCGGGTCAAGACCGGATGGTGTTCGTCAGTCATCCACAAGATGTGGATAAATAAATTTTTTTTACACAGGAAAAATTGCAAAAACCTTATGAAATGAACGACTTCTAAATAAACCGAGTTATAAACAGGGTTATCCACACTTGACAAACGACTTATCCACAAAATGTGGAAAAGAAATGAGAAAATGTTGATAAGTGTGGAAACTTCTCAAAAAAGGATGTGGATAAATTGTGGAAACAAAAATTTTTGATCAAACACAGTTAAACGAAGCCGCAGCTATTTTAGCTGAGGGGGGATTGGTGGCGTTCCCGACGGAAACCGTCTATGGACTAGGGGCTAGCGCGCTTTTGCCCAATGCTGTTGCGCAAGTATATCAAGTCAAAGGACGACCTAGTGACAACCCTTTGATCGTTCATATTGCCGAGCCAGAGCAGTTGGAACCGTTTGTGGATAACAAGCATCCCTTCGCTGATAAATTGATGGAAACTTTCTGGCCGGGGCCCTTAACCTTGATTTTTTCGATCAAAAAAGACAGTTTACCTAGCATCGTTACTGGCGGCTTATCCACAGCGGCTTTTCGGATGCCCAACAACACCAAGACGTTAGCGTTGATCAAACAAGCCCAACAGCCATTGGTTGGTCCTAGCGCGAATACATCTGGTAAACCAAGCCCAACATCAGCTGCGCATGTTCAGCATGATCTGGCAGGCAAAATCGCTGGCATCTTGGATGATGGGGTGACGCAGATCGGTGTCGAATCAACAGTCTTAGATTTGAGTGACCCAAAGGCGCCGCCGATCATCTTACGTCCTGGTGCGATCTCTAAAGAACAGCTTGAAGCAGTCTTACAAACGAAAGTCCTCGTCGATCAGCATTTAGTAACAGAAAGTGAAGCACCCAAAGCGCCGGGCATGAAATACAAGCACTATGCACCGAATACCAACGTCATGATGGTCAATGACCAAGATTGGTCGGCAGCCATGGATTGGGCAAAAGAACAGCAACTTAAGGTAGGTGTTTTAGCTGGACCGACGATCGCCGAGCAAGTCCGCTTTGAAGCGGCGGCCATTTATTTATTTTTTGATGACAGTGTGGAAGCCGCGACAAAAGGGCTGTTTGCGGGGTTACGGGCGTTAGATGAATCGATTGCTGAGCTAGATATCTTATTTGCACCCACGTTTCCAGAAAGCGGCTTAGGGGCTGCTTATATGAATCGATTGAAAAAAGCTGCAAATCAAAGTTTCTTTCAAGAAAATTAGCAAAAAACCAGAATTCATTATAGGTAGCTTATGAAGAAATGTGATACAATGCTACCATTAAGGTAAAGGGGTGTTGTAAGCATGGATTATCAAACGTTTGATCCCGAATTGTGGCAAGCGATCGAAAAAGAAACGAATCGTCAACAAAACAATTTGGAATTGATTGCGTCTGAAAATATCGTTTCAGAAGGTGTAATGGCTGCGCAAGGTAGTATTTTGACAAATAAATACGCTGAGGGTTATCCAGGTCGTCGTTACTATGGCGGTTGTGAATTTGTTGATGTGGTAGAAAACTTAGCAATTGAACGGGCGAAAAGTATTTTCGGTGCGGCATATGCCAATGTTCAACCGCATTCTGGTTCTCAAGCCAACACAGCAGCTTATTTAGCGTTGATCGAAACAGGCGATACAGTATTAGGGATGGATCTTTCCGCAGGCGGTCATTTGACCCATGGCTCACCAGTGAATTTCAGCGGCAAGACCTATAATTTTGTTAGTTATGGTGTTGATCCTGCAACAGAAGTCATTGACTACAATGTCGTTCGTATTTTGGCGCGCAAGCATCAACCGAAACTGATCGTTGCCGGTGCCAGTGCTTACTCACGTACGATCGATTTTGCGAAGTTCCGTGAAATCGCTGATGAAGTTGGCGCAAAATTGATGGTGGATATGGCGCATATCGCTGGTTTAGTAGCGGCTGGTCTTCATCCAAACCCAGTTCCTTATGCGGACATCACGACTTCTACGACCCATAAAACATTACGCGGCCCTCGAGGCGGTTTGATTTTAACAAATGATGAAGACTTAGCGAAAAAAATCAATAGTGCCGTTTTCCCTGGCATCCAAGGCGGACCATTAGAGCACGTGATCGCAGCGAAAGCTGTCGCTTTTAAAGAAGCACAAGATGCGTCGTTCAAAGAGTACTCTGAACAAGTCATCCGCAATGCGCAAGCAATGGCGAAAGTCTTCAACCAAGCACCACAAGCCCGCTTGGTCTCTGGTGCAACAGACAATCACCTATTATTGATCGATGTGCGTGGCTTTGATTTGAACGGAAAAGAAGCAGAAGCCTTGCTGGATCAAGTCAATATCACCGTCAATAAAAACTCGATTCCTTTCGAATCATTAAGTCCTTTCAAAACGAGTGGGATTCGCGTGGGGACACCAGCGATCACTAGTCGTGGCTTTAAAGAAGAAGATTGTGTCGAAGTGGCGAAATTGATCGTCAAAGTTTTAGAAAAACCAAATGATGAAGCCGTCTTGGCAGAAGTAGCGGCGCAAGTCAAAGAATTGACGGACAACTATCCACTTTACAAAAACAAATAAAAGGGGACTGTGACAGAAGTTAAGGTCAGACAAGACGTCTCACGCGTTTTTCCTGCGCTCCAGCTCTTTGATCACCAAAAGTGAAAAAGGGGCTAGAATGAACGTAGAGGCGTGATACATGCCGTCTTGTCTCCTTCCTTCTAACACAATCCTTTTTTTGAGGAAAAGCAGCATTGCCTGGGGCAGATGGTTGTAACAAGAGCCGATTTGCTTTAAAATAAGAGAAAAACCAAAGGAGATTTTTTTAAATGGGTAAATTTCAAGTAATCGATCACCCGCTGATCCAACACAAATTAACAATGATCCGCGACAAGAACTGTGGAACAAAGGTTTTCCGTGAAGTTGTTAATGAAATCGCAATGTTGATGGCGTATGAAGTGTCTCGGGACATGCCGCTTGAAGATCTAGTGATTGAAACACCAATTGAAGAATCAACACAAAAAACACTATCTGGTAAAAAGGTAGCGATCATTCCGATCCTGCGTGCAGGTCTAGGCATGGTTGATGGTATCCTTGAATTGATCCCAGCCGCAAAAGTTGGTCATATCGGGATGTACCGTGATGAAGAAACGCTAGAACCACACGAATACTTCGTAAAATTACCTGAAGATATCGATGAACGTCAATTATTTATCGTTGACCCAATGTTAGCTACGGGCGGTTCAGCGATCATGGCGATCGACGCACTGAAAAAACGTGGTGCTTCAAACATGAAATTCGTCTGCTTAGTTGCTGCACCAGAAGGCGTGAAAGCATTGCAAGATGCCCATCCAGATGTTGACATCTACACTGCAAATCTTGATGAACGCCTAAATGAACACGGCTATATCGTTCCTGGTTTGGGCGATGCCGGTGACCGTCTATTCGGTACAAAATAAATCAATACAAATACGACAAAGGCAACTGAAGTTTTGCCTTGTCAATGACGCCATGGGAAAAGATCGACAGCCAAAACGGTTCGATCGGTTATCCATGGCTTTTTTTACGTTTTTCAAAAAAACAGACAATGAAAAAAGGAGAAAATCAACTGATTTTCTCCTTGCATTAAACGGGTTATAGTTTGGTTAATTGTTTGTAATTGATGATCAATACACCATTACTTTGCGAAACTAATTTCTGGTTTTCTGGGGTTTCGTTCAGCTCGACCACCGCAGAGTTTTTCAACTGCTTTGTGATGGTACCAGTTTGTTTCTTCCCATGGAACGTGAACATGACAGGAGTAGCGACCTCAAACGTTGAACCTTCTTGTGACGGGACAATTGTTGTTTCGAATTTACCAAATGTTGCCATGTAAAAACCTCCTTGATACTTCTATTATATCACAATTTTCGGAAAATTTCAGTAAGTAGATTTTTTTCAGCAGACCTCTTTACAAAATAACCGTTTTTGCATATAATTTTCTTTGTGCCATACAACGCCAGCTTAGCTCAGTTGGTAGAGCAACGCACTCGTAACGCGTAGGTCACAGGTTCGAATCCTGCAGCTGGCATAAGAAATGAAAAACCATGAATCTTCTTTTAGAGGATTCATGGTTTTTCTTTTGCAGGCGATAAGTAATCTAATTTTTTCCTGATTTACCCGATAACTGTTCTTATTCGCCCATTAGCATTACATGACATGTCCTATTTCGCACACGATTTTGATCGAAATCAACAAAATAGATATAGCCTACAGAGCCGATCTCTAGCTTGCCATTACTTAAAATAAAGCTTTCGCTTGCACCGAAAAAACTCGAGCGAATATGTGCATCGCCGTTTAAAATCGTTGCTGGATCTGTTGGGTAGTTTGGATCGTCCAGACTCATCAAAAATTCTAAATGCTTTGGTCCAGGATAACGATAATCGGTATTTTCTGATAGTTCACGAGGAATAATTTTATCGAGAATTCGGTTTAAATCAACTTGAAGAAATTCATCTCCGTTAAAGTCTGTATCATGCATGTATTCTTCAAAGATAACAGAACAAGTCGTATGGGGAGACTGTACGAGACAGATTCCATTTGAAATTCCGCTTTTTTCAACCATTGCTTTCACTTCTTCTGTGATGTTGTGGTAAGACACTCGATTCCCGTTAGAAGTTAACGTCAGTTGCTCTTTTAAAAATTTCACAGTGTTAATCCTCCTTTTTGTGCTTCACCGCTTGTTTGATCATTTCTGTAAGGGTTTGAACTGGATCATCTGCTTGCACAATACCGCTTGTCCCTCCGGTACCATCAGCACCTGACGATAAAGCTTTTTCAACATCGGCAGCACTAGATATACCAGCAGCCTGCAAAATCAGGATTTCTGGATCAATTTCCCGAACAACACGATTTGTTTCCGTCATGTATTGAAGATCACTGGTTTGTCCTGTCCCAATTAGTTCGGTTGGCTCGCAAACCATCACATCGGGTTTTAGGGAAGCCGCGGCTCTCGCTTCACTCAATGAATTCGCACAGACAATTGTTAAGAGACCCAATTCATTTGAGCGCTGAATCGCTTTAGTCAGTTCTTGCAATGTCATGGGGTGTTCAGCATGGTTTAAAAAGGTAGCTTCAGCTCCGGCTTCTGCCACTGCTTCGGGTAAAACATAGCCCATTCCACGACCGATTTCGATTCCGTCTAAATGTTGGACAGTGACGAATAAATGTGTTGTTGCCTGTTTAATTAAAGAAACGTCTGCATGCTGAACAGTAAATAGAATGTCGATGTCATACAAAGATGACAACTCATCAGCAGCTTTTGCCAATGCCAATGCTTGTTTTCCATAAAGATAGGCTTTGGGATTGATGACAAAGAATGGCGTTCTTAAAGTTCTTTTTTTCATTAGCTTTCTCCTTCACGGTAAGGTTTGGTATGAAAGACTGTAAAATAGTGCTCGAGTGTCTTGGACATTCCATTGCTTGCTGAATGAAGTAAATCGAAATAGTCATTTGGTTGATTTTTGTGAATTTCATTCATAGCAGCAGTGACAAAGTCAGTAAAAATATTTATTTTCCGGATACCTTCTAAGGCACATTTTTCAAGGTTTTCATCGCCAGAAGAGGATCCGCCATGCAGAACAAGAGGAACATTGACGGCATGGTGTATTTCCTTTAAAACGTCAAAATTTATTTTGGGTATCCCTTGATAATGTCCGTGAGAGGTGCCAATAGAAACTGCCAACGAATCAACCCCGGTTAATTTGGCAAATGCAACAGCCTCAGAAGGTTCTGTGTAAATAGATTGACTATTTACGGCTGATTCCAGACTGTTTTCCGACCCAACGTGCCCGATTTCGGCTTCAACAACGACACCATTTTTATGAGCGTAATCGGCGATCTCCTTTGACCGACGGACATTTTCTTCAAATGGCTCCTCAGAAGCATCGATCATTACGGAAGTAAAACCTAGATGAATGGCTCTTTTGATGACCTCTTCATCGGTACCATGATCTAAGTGCAAAGCGATAGGTGCAGTGCTTTTCTTTGCCAAAAATTTTCCAATCATGGCAGCCTCTTCTAAAGTCAACATGTTCATATGGGACTGAGCGAAGGCCAATATCAAAGGCTTGTTTAAACGTTCAGCAGTCTCCGCGTATGTTCTTGCACTAGTTAAGTCGAAAAAATTTGCTGCAGGTAATGCATAATTGTGTTTTTCTGCATGTGCGAATAGTTCTTTTGTTGTGACCAACATAGGGCATTCTCCTTATTCTTTGATTTTCTTTTCGATTTCCGCGTACATTTCTTCTGTACCAATCCCTGTTAAGAGTGGCAGCCCCATAATTACGCGATCTTTGATTGAGTCTGGAACAACCGTTGTACTCACCACGATGTCATAGTTATCAATTTTATTCATCTCATCTGCCACTTTGGATTGATACAGTTTCACTTGATCAGTCATCCCTTTTTCTTTCAGCCATTCTTTTACCTTATTTGTTACAATTGTTGAAGTTGCAACACCTGTACCGCACATAATCAATAGTTTTTTCATTATCATTTCCTCCTATAATTTCGATGTTTGTTTCTTGGGACGAATTTTATTTACATAAATCAATCCAAACAAAACAGAGACGCCAATTATGGCTAAACCGCCCCAGCTTAATATTTTGGTTAAGCCGACATAAAGGAATGTGGTCCATAAACCACCTTCAGCCATAGCAGTGATCATAGAGTTTCCTTGTAGATCAAAGTTTGCGGATCGAGCAGCAGTAGTGACAAGCGGTGCTGCCCACGAAGTAATATAGAGAATGCTTACCATATAAATCGTTCCAGCAATTACTGTTCGAATGATGTTTCCTCCAAAAACAGCAGCCATCAAGCAAATCAGAAAGGGAATGGTTGCTAAATCACCAAAAGGCAAGGTCGTATTGCCAGGTAGAACTACGGCTAACAAAATAGTGATCGGAACTAGCAGCAATGAGGAAGATAGGACAGCTGGATGACCAACCGATAATGCTGCATCCATACCGATGTAAAGCTCTCTTCCAGGAAACCGTTTTTTGACGAATTCATTTGCAGATTCAGAAATAGGCGTTAGACCTTCCATCAGTAAAGCAACCATTTTAGGCATCAAAACCATCACAGCGCCTGTTTGGACGGCTAATTGGCCGACACCTGCTGTGTCATATCCGGCAAGTATTCCCATGATGAGACCAATCAAAAAGCCCATAACAGTAGAGTCACCAAAGACACCAAATTTTTTCTGAATGGTTTCTGGATCTGCTTTCCAATCTTTTAGTCCTGGAATACGATCAAAGAGCCAATTCATCGGAAGTGCAAAGATGAATCCTGGTGCGGCGGTACCATGAGGAAAAGTGATATTAGGAAATCCGTAGAACTTATTAATGATCGGACCTAAAATATCTCCCATTAAAAGAATCATCATCAAATAGATGACGGTGGCCGCGATCCCCATTGCAAAGTCTCCAGTGAGGGCATAAATCAGAGAAGAGATGAAGGCTGCGTGCCAAATATTCCAAATATCTACATTCAATACTTTAGTCAGCCCTAAAATGATGAGTAGAACATTTAGGACCACACCAATCGGAATGGCAAGACTTCCTAAAATCGTCCCGTAAGAAATTGCCGCTGCGGCAGGCCATCCGACATCAATCGTTGTCAAATTTAATCCTAGACGTTCAACCATATGCTGGGCGGCAGGACCCAAGCTGCTGCTTAGAAGGTCAATCACCAAATTCAATCCAACAAACCCGACACCAACAGTTAAGGCTGAAGTAAAGGCTTTGCCAGGCTTGGTTCCCAAAATTATTCCAAAAATAAAAATTAAAATAGGCAAAACAACGATTGAACCTAGATCAACGAACCACTGTAATGCATTTAACATAATTGTTCCTCCTTTTTATTGCAGGCCATTTTTTTCAATAATCGAAAGATACGCTTCTTTAGTCGTTACTGAGGATAGGGCTTCCAAAACCCCTGGTGTTTGAAACATAGAGATAAGATTTTGTAGCATACCCAATTGCTCATGTGGTTCCTTCAATGCAAGCATGAACAACAGAGATACATCGATTTTCTTTTCTTGCGAACCCATTTCAATAAATGAAAGGGGAGAGGCAAGTGACATAAAAGCGACTTGGGATCGTAAAACAAATTTGCTGTCCGTATGTGGGATCGCTACCCCAATGCCGTTAATTTTTAAACCTGTAGGAAAGGTTTCTTCTCGCTGTACGATATTTTGATAGAACTGATCATTTACACAATGAGTTTTGATGAGTTCGTCTGCTAATAGTCGAAAAGCTTCCTCTTTTGTTTTAGAATCTTTTTCAAGTAACACGATTTGGTGATCAAAAAACATGATCAATTTCCTCCTCTTAACAATCTTTGATACAGTTCTTCTTGCGTTTGACTATTAACGATCCATTGAATTTCTTCGGCTGAGTTAAACAATCCGTAAATCGAAGCGATCAACTCTTTTGCCTCGATCATGTTTTCTTCAGCAATCGCAAGCAAAACAATTAGTTGGATTTTTGTGTCTCCCCAAGTAATTGGCGCATCGAGGGTGAGAAAAGCAAGTTTTGTTTCTTTCACTGTATGTGGATCAGCATGTGGAATGGCTACTCCCGTCTTTAAGCCAGTGCTTCCTAGTTCCTCTCGTTCAAATAGAGAATGCTTAAATTTTGTTGTAACAAGCTTTTTTTTCAGATAATCATCTGCTAAAAAATCCATTACATCTTTTTTTGTTCGAAACTTTTTTTTGACAAAAAGGAAAGTAGGATCTAAATATTTTTGTAATAAAGTCGTTTT
>OIXV01000262.1_pt1 | contig 52210 bp, 67 predicted proteins | sample 1587771 | NCBI WGS metagenome assembly OIXV01 (sample SAMEA3888893, study PRJEB22519) | human gut metagenome | biome: human gut; feature: human-associated habitat; material: faeces | place: Denmark | collected 2010
TATAATAAAAATAAAAAAAAGGAGATTAATAATGAGAAAGCGAACAAAAAAAACTAAATATATTCCACAAAAAAGGACGGTGGCACAGAAAGCTTTATTTACGTTTGCGACACTGTTCGCAATTCGTTTATTTTATGAAATTCCAACTCCGGGGATTAATACAGAGTATTTTAAAGCTTTGCTGCAAATGAATACTTCGCTCAGTATATTGAATGCACTATCAGGAAGCGGATTATCCCATCTTTCAATTATGACTCTTGGAATTTCGCCATATATTACAGCATCTATTATAATTCAGCTGTTGGCTACGATTATACCGAAAATGGAAGAATGGCAGAGAGGAATGAAGCAGGATAGGGATCGATTGGAAAAAATCACAATCGTACTAGGCGGCATAATGGCAGTTCTGCAAGGATCATTGATGGCAATTGGATTTGGAAAACAAGGAATGTTGCTGAACTATAAATGGTATTGGGTTACTTTGGTAACTTGCATATGGACTGTTACGGCAGTTGTGATGTCCTTGATTGGAAAATACATGTCAGATCACAAAGAAAAATATATTGGAAACGGAATTTCTATGATTCTTCTCTCAAATATTATTGCGTCTTTTCCAGCGGACATGAAAACAGTCTATAACAAATTCATTAATGGAAAAGAATTAAAAAATCAGTGTATTGCTGGTATCATTATATTTGCATTTGTTTTTTTATTATTTTTGTTTACAGTATATCTGCAGAGTACTGAAAAACAGATCCGTGTAAATTATTGCAACAAAATTGGAAACCAATTGGGTGTAATTCCACTTAAGCTTTGTCCGGGTGGAGTAGTTCCAATCATCTTTGCATCATCTATCATGTCGATTCCTGTCCTGGTTGCATCTATCATGGGAAAAACAGATGTTGAATGGGTAAAATATTTGAATTCAGCGAATTGGTTTAATCCAAAACATATGCAGTATTCTATTGGTGCTATACTATATACATTTATGATATTTTGCTTTTCTTATTACTATACACAAGTCACGTTCAATCCAATTGAGATAGAAGATAAGATTACAAAAAATGGCGGAACAATAGATGGAATCAGACCAGGGACCGACACAATTCAGTATATAAATGATACTGTTAAAAAAACAATCGCATTAGGAGCGTTAGGGCTTTCTGTTATTGCTTTTGTACCAATTATTTTAGGTGGTGTGTTCGGCTTGTCGAATATATCATTTTTAGGTACGTCCATTATCATTGTTGTTTCAGTAATACTGGAAACAAAAAAAGAAATGCTGGCATTTAAAAATGGAGAAAAATATATAAGAAAAACCAGATGCGGCGGTATTTTCTCAGCGGACAGAAAGAAGTGCGTATTGTCATGAGCGATCTAATCGTAACACACATACGATAAAGCAAAAAAATCTTAACCATCAATTAATGAAAGAGGAGATTGAAAAATGAAAAAAAAGAGAAATAATTCATTAAAGAAACCGACATTTTTAGAATCTTTTTTCAATACATGGATTATATTAATCACATGTGTAATTTGCGGAGCAATTTGTTCTGGAATAAGCGCAGGAATGGATCAGCTTCTGTCGGCATTAATAAAAATTTTGCCAAAATAATTGTTGGAGCAAATTTGCATGCTTTCTTGAAACCATTTTGTGATATAATTTCAATAGGAAATAATAAAGAGAAAGAAGAATAGTATGAGAGACTTTTATCTGATGCACAAAGATGTCCCTTGTGGATTCCTAACGATAGACGAAACATCTGGAAATATCATATCATACAAAGATGCAGGCAATGGCTTTTCACCTTTTCTTGGAAATTCAGACCTGGATAAGATTAAACAGTGGTGGAGAATGAGGACGGTTCCTGCTACGAGAATGATGATACAGGAAATGATTAAAAATAGAGAATGTATTTCACCGGAGTTATATCTAGCTAAAAACCTAGCATTAAGTATGACAGATAGTTACTGGGTATGTCCAAAAGAATCGTTGCTTAAGTTTAATGACGTAAAGTTCTCAAATTTCAAAATAGTTAATGATGGAAAAATCCCTTATCACAATGTCACTTCTTATGACCCGAATGCATCTCTCGGTGGACAGATGGAAAAATATTGGGATTTTACGGGGAAAGTGCCTGTATTGGTAAAAGAAAGCAGCAAATATTATGGACAGCAATCTGTTAACGAAGTTTTCGCAACGTTGATACATGAATCCCAGGATACGAAAATACCGTATACCAAGTATTCTGCCATATTCAGCGAAAACAATAGCATTTATGCGAAATGCGAATCATTCACAAATGACGACCTGGAGTTTATTCCAGCTTATGAAGTGATTCAAAGTGAGAAACTATCAAACTCTAAATCATTTTATGAACAATATATCGATTTATGTGTAAAACACGGAATGGATTATGAAAAAATACAGGCATATATGGATTATCAGACTTTAACAGACTTTGTAATCTCGAATACAGATGAACATTTGCTGAATTTTGGTATACTGAGGGATACAAACACGATGCAATTAATTGCTCCTGCTCCGATTTTCGATTCTGGAAATAGTATGTTCTTTTCAGATAACCGAGTGTCCCGATATAGCCGGGTGGAACTTTTGGAAAGAAAAATCACCAGTTTTTATGCCACTGAAGATAAGATGCTTTCAAAAGTGAGAGACAAGAAGATTGTAAGAGCAGATCTTCTTCCAACCAGGAAAGAAATTAGCGATATTTACGGGAGTGCCGGAATTCCAGAGGAGAAAATCGGTTTTATCATTTCAAATTACGAAACGAAGCTTCAGATGTTGCATGAGCTTCAACAGGGAAAGACAATCTCTTTGTATAACGAAAAGAAAAAAGAAAAAGAAAACAGAAACATAAAACGAACAAACATACAGCATAACAGTATCCATGTAATAAAAGAACCAATACAGAAAAAAGCAACATATGGAATGCTCGATACAAAAGATATGTATCCAATTGAGACGATTCTTCATGCATGCAAATTCCTGATAAACAAAAAACAGGTGTTTAACCAAATTCCAGAAAATTTAAAATTAAATGGGAAATTCGGATATATTGCATTGGACGAAATAAAAACAGAAATTAAAAATGCTGGTGAAACACCGAACGAAGATCTTGTCATCACTGCTGTAGAAGCGCGAATAAAAACCGTCATAAAAAACGGAGGGAATGTTGTGCTGGATGATCCGAGAGGAATTTGCCATTCAGCGGTCAGCGAAGTGGCAGAATCAATGAATGCCCGGCTTCTTTTCCATGAATCAGTAGAAGAAATACCGGAATTGGCGCAGAAAGCGATCAATGAGATGGAAAGATAGCCATTCGCCTGCTGCCCAAAACCAACATCCACTCTGGTATCAGAAATGTCCAACAAGTCTGTACACCATCCGGCGGAAGCTTTTCAGGAAAAGAAACTTTTGAGAAAGAAAAAAATATATAGTATCTGGAAGAGTGCCTGTCAGATGGTGCTCTTTTTTTTTGTATTTTTCATATATATATCAATCATAAATCAATTTACATATAAATATCAATATAATATCAACTTCTATTGACATTATTTCTTTTATGTCATATACTTATATCAACATATAAATCAAATATCAATCATACATCAATTGGAGGAGAAGTATATGATAAAATCTTGGTTTAATACAATCGCAACGCAGCTCGCAGGTATGATCGAAGTTTCGGATGAAAAGATTATCCAGTACTCAAACGGAGAGGTGAATCGTACCACATGGGACACGGAAAATGATCTAAAAACCGGAACGATCATAGATCCGGTGATTTTTGGAGATCTTGCCAGAGAAAACATGAGCAAGATTAGTTCGAAAGGAATAAACAAATTGGGACATATTGCACTGCCTATCGCAGTTGTAAATATCCAGTATATGCGCGGACGAAAGCCGGTGCTTGTAAAAGAACTTGGAATGAAGCTGCCGGAATTAGAAGATATTGTATATGGAAGAACATATATTCCTGCAGATGCAGACTGCTCAAGAGCGATTTCTGTAAGCGAGTACATGAAAGTATCAAACAGTAAAAAAGAAGACTACCTAACTGGCGGAGAAGCTGTCTCAAAGATGATGGAACGGAAACAGGTTCCGAAAGAGATCAAAGATGCAGCGGTCATCCATTATATTCCGGTCATGCCGATCTGTATGAGGTATTTTTGGTGCGATCCGGAGAAGAGATATCTTGGCAGTTCATTAAATAACCGGTATGAATCTCTGCTGGCACGGATCAACAGATATAAAAGATTGGAAAAAATCAATTGTCCGGAAGTAATTATGCTGAATGAAAGACGGGAACTACAGGGCTATGTGGATATGCTGATCAGCAATGGTTCCCATTCCTATCCGGCAGTGAATTCATATACATGTCAGCCAGACGATTCATTGGAAGAACTGTTTGCAACAATAACCGAATTGTCCAAAAAGAATCCACCGATTTTAAAATCCACTACAGACATATTAGCATTTATCTCGAAAGCAGAAGAAATCCATCAATATAATGAATCTCTGAATGATGAAACTTACGCTTTGGATAGTCCTGAAATGCAGAAACTGGGTGCTATGGAAGAAGAATTGAAAGAAATCCTACGTCCTTTTTTGGAAATGTATCTGGAAGAAAATCACAAGATATACCTGGAATTTGTAGATTCTGTTTTTCAGTATGCCGTCCATTCTGTACAGCAGGCAGCAGAATTAATGTTTGAACATGCGAAAGAGAATGGGGTAGACGGTTTTCATCCTGAAAACGAAGAACACATAGCTTTTTACACAAAATGCGTAAAAGACATCGAACAAGGAATCGCCAATGCTGCTACTTTGTATATTAAAAAGCAGCTTCGCTTTGCATATGCAACAAAATAGTAAAAAAAGGATGGAGAAAGCTTATGAGTAAAAATGATGTATCAGGATTTCATGAGAAGGAATTTAAGGAATTATTGAGAAAAGGAATTGGCTCCAGGACGCAGCAGGAATTTGCAACAAAGACTGGAATTGCTCCAGCAACCATCAGCCGGATGCTGAACGATAACGGAATTCCATGTCCACGCATAAAGACACTTGAAACGTTTGCTGCAAACATGGTCAATGTATCCCTCTCTGAACTTTTAACCGCATGTGGATACCAGGCCCCAGATATTAAGGACATAGTCATAAAAATAGAAAGTAACGTTGATGATTTCTTTCAGTTTAAAGCTGATGAATTGGACATATATGGAAACATTGAAGAACTGAAAAATAAACTTTTGAAATTTTTAGACAAAGATGATCTGAAATTAACTATAAAAGACAGGAAATATACAGAGGCTGACCAGACAGCAGGATTTCAGCAGGTGTGGCCAAGCGGAGCAGAAGACTCGAAAATTTTCGAACTCACCTGGGAGTATGACCATTATGTTTGCAAAACATCTTTCAGTGTTTATTATATCGAAACCATGAAAGGAAATATGATCCTGGTTGGTTCTGATATTGCATATATTCTGCATGATTCAGATGAATATGTTCAAAACACACTGGTAAAAGAAAAAAAGAAGTGTACACAGGAGGCCCGTCTGCTGCATGCGATCTTTGGAACAGAAAATGACAAAACCTTACCGGAAACTTATGCCGGATATGGCTTTTATCTGGATGGAATACCGGATGGTTTTGTAGATTTTCTCAATAAACATGCAGATACGTTCTGTTACACAAAGGAAAATATGAAGCTGTATTGCAGGGTCATGAACGGGGAGCCGGCAGAAGAAGTCTTTGCTGAATACTGGGATCGTAACGAAAGCTGTATGGGAGTATGCGCTGTGATTTCAGATATTATGTCCCTTGAGACAGGAAAAGGATATCTGTATTACGAACCAGATGAAAAATTGCCAAAAGAAGCACAGAATTCTTGTATCATGGAACGTTTTCCGTATGATATTGTAGACAGAATAGAAAAAGAACAGCTAAAATACCTATATCAGTGTGCAAGAGAGCTGAAAATCCAGAAATTCGGAGTAGTATATTATCATACTACAATACAGGAGGAAACAGAGCAGTTATATAATTTAGACAGTTTTTACCTCTGTTAAAAATGTGGAGCTTTGAGTACTTTCTTTGGCTCCCAATTGCCGTCTAATTGTAGATGGATACATTCTCCCTTAAGAAATTGTTTTCTATGTATCATATTAAAAATGAATACGAAACATAAAAGGAGGAAATTACATGTATCCAAATAAGAAAAAGGAAGAATACATCGCTTCCAGACTTGCCAGAGAAGCGCTGGAAGATGTGAACTGCCCAAAGCAGATCGCTTATGAAGATATTCGCCCGCATTTTACAAAACGAGGCCCATATCGTACAAAAGAAGATCTGGAAGAAGTTATCCTTGGGGTGGCCGTTTTTTCAGAATATCTAAAAACCAGACAGGCCTACCGGTTTCATCCTGTCCTGGCAGCAGAATTAAATGCTTCCACCGAATTGAATTTTCGGATGCAAGATCTGCATCTGCCATGCAACGCATTCTACATGGACATTTCTGAGTGCGGAATGTCCGTCGATGGAAAGGCGATCATTGGGGTGTATGCACTCAACAGCATTGTAGAGCAGATGTTTGCAATAGTAGCATTGTTAAAAATCAGCCATGACAAGGTAATATTCTTGAAAGCGAGTATGGATTATTCCGATGGTGAAACAATTCAAAAATCGTTTTCACGCATGGATGGTGGGCATGCGAACGAAAGATTGTTCTATCATTTGCTTTTTTCACTTATCTCTTATATATCCAGTGATGAACCAGATATTGTAGACAGAGGGAAGGAAACGATTATCGTTAGAGCAAAAAATCTTCGTCCGGCTCCGTCCATAACCAGGCACTGGGATGTCGGATACCGGTATGTAAAGCTGTATCAGAAAACACTGGGTTTTGTGCCAACAAAGGAAGCCCTACATTGTGAAAAAGAAACACACAATTCACCGAGGAAGCACTTGCGTGCTGCACATTGGCACACGTATCTTTACGGTCCCGGCAAAAAGCAACGTAAAGTGCTTTGGGTAGCTGCCACCTGGGTTGGTACGGGAGATGAAGATATCGATGTAATACATCTTGCTGAAAAAACAGAGGAGTAATATATGCATAAGGAAAAACAATCAAAAATTGTGGCATTCGCCGCACCAAAAGATACAATCCTGGCGAGATTAAAAACCGCCATGAAAAAAGAGAATACAACCAATAACTTAATCAAATTCCTGCATATGGAAAATGCAGCAGTTCTTACATTTCAGGTGTCTGAAAAAAATGAAATTATGAAAAAACACGCAGAAGAATATGCAGAATTTTATCGCTATTTTTGGGGCAGCTTTTTTAACGAGGTTGTAGCAGAGGCCATTTACAAAGAGTGGGGAGAGCTTCCACAGATATTCCGATTTGCCAATGCATGTTGTGAATATCATGATGAAATGAAATTAAGAGAATACAAGAATCAACTTAGCCGGGAAGAATTAGAGGAAGCAGATTCTTTATGTAAAAGGATATTTGACATGCGGACATATCGAAAAATCAATGTTATTGATCCGGAAGCAGCGGAATCTTTCGATATGGATATCCCAAAAACAATTCGAAAAGAAGAAATCCAGGAATATGAAACCCTTATGCGACTATTCTCTGCTGTTGTAATCAGTGGCGGCACTATGGTTGTCCGTACTTATGAAAAAAAGCCTAAAAATATCCTGGATCCACATAAGATCTTCGCAATTGCGTCAGATGATTCTGGTAAATGGTTTCCAGTCCCAAAGGAAGTATTTTTGGATTCTCATACACACGGTCCGGAAGGCGAAATTCATCCAGAACTAAATGCTGTATACACAGAAATCACTCGGAATCCTAGATAACTCATGGCGGCAGTTTCCTTGACATTAATTTTGCAAAACTAGATATAAGAAAGTCTCTTGAAGAGGCTTTCTTTTTTTTGCAGATCTCTGCAGAGTTACTGTCGCAAAAAATGAAAGAGAATGCAGTATATAGTACACATATATAGTACGCATGTATAGTGCTCATATGACAGCAGATTTTTTTTAATAATTTCTTTCAAATTGATAACGAAATCATTAATTATAAAAGGAGGAAACAATATGAAAAACTCAAATAACACAATAGTCCGTGATCTTCTTCTGATGCAGGAAAAAACGGCAAAATGTAATGGATTTGTTGCCGGAATGGTAGCTCAATCGTGGGTGATCCAAATGCTTGGAGATAAGATTCGTGAATATGGAGGTTCTCCATATGTGCTGGAAAAAAACGGACGGAAGCTTTAAAATAGCATTAGAGACAGAGGACCAGGTAGAGGAAGAATTTCCAGACGAGTTTGTGGACATATCCAAGATTGATTTTGATCAGCTGGCATGCGAGATTATTGATCAGTATGAAAGTGAACGACTTGAATCTGGACGTAAAGAACTTGTAAAGGGCATGGAATATGTTTTGTCAAAGTACAACGACCCGAATGATAGGTAGGTTATTGATGAAATGTTAATGACGTTTACCAAATGTCGCTGTAAAGCCCCTTGCTTTAGCAATGGGGATATAAGGCGACTAAATCAGAAAAATTTGTAGGTGTCAAATATGCAGCTATCAGAGACAATAAAACTTTATATGACAAAAGAGCAGAAATCTCTTGTTGTTACAACTATGAACCAGTATATCAATACGGTTAATAGTCTTGTTTCTATTGCAACAAATGGCACATCCATCAGCAAATACACAACTGCTAATGTTAATGCCAGCCTTCCGTCTGCTCTGACAAATCAATGCATCCGTGATGCTAAATCAATTGTCAATACATACAATAAGAATTGCAGAAAGATTTCTGTCAAGAATAAGAAACTCTCTAAACAGAAATCTAGCATCACGATAAAAGAACCTGCAGTCCCTGTTCTCAAAAGACCGTGTTGTTATGTTAATAATCAGAATTTCAAAATTAAAGATAATTGCATTGAATTTCCAGTTCTGATTAATGGTAAATCGAGGCGTATAGCTATCCGCACTTCTATAACGGATAATCAAAAACTGATATTTGCGAATGCCAAACTTGGAACTATGCGTATTGTCTACAAAGGCAATAAGATAGTTGCTCAAATCGTATATGAGGTTGCTGAACCTGAATATACCGACGATGGCAATGTTATGGGTATTGACCTTGGTATTAAGTGTCCTGCTGTATCGTATATATCTGATGGCAGTGTTACGTTCTATGGCAATGGCCGTAAAAATAAATATATGCGCAGGCATTATAAATATCTTCGCAAGAAACTAGGTAAAGCTAAAAAGCCTGATGCCATAAAACGTATTAACAATAAAGAACAACGTATCATGAAGGACATTGACCATAAGATAAGCCACGATATTGTTAAAACTGCTGTTTCTCATGATGTTAAAGTTATAAAATTAGAGCGTTTGGCAAACATTCACTCTACGACAAGAACAAGTCGAAAAAACAATCATAGTCTACATATATGGTCTTTCTATAGGCTTGCACAGTTTATAGAATATAAGGCAAAACTTGCAGGCATAAAAGTTGAGTATGTAAATCCGGCATATACAAGCCAAAAGTGTCCTGTCTGTGGCAATGTTCATCATGCCAATGACAGAAACTATACTTGTTCTTGTGGGTTCCACATCCATCGAGACTTGCTTGGTGCAATGAATATTTGTAACTCAACTGAGTATGTTGGCGATAGTAATATCAGACATACTGCCTAGAGAACTATATGTTCTGCTCTAGGATGGGTAATGGCATACCCATAACTTGCACTACGACCTACCAGAAATGGACTGGTCAGCCAATACACTTGGCAGGCAGCAAGAATCTCCTGCCTTTAGGCATGGGGAGTGTCAAAGCCTATATAGAAAAATTGGATTTGAGATGATTGGAAATAATCCACGGCTAAAGTCACGGGTTCGCAATAGAAAATAAATAATACTTATTTGTTAATATAGCAGGACTTTATTGCGAATTAGAAATTTGGAAACGATTCATAAAATTCTAATTGAACATGCAAACAGTGCAAAAGAAAATTGCGATAATTATCGCAGTTGTCTAAGAGAAAAATATCAAACCGATTGGTGGATTGGTGCAGCTACTGAAGAAGAAAAATCAGCATTTAAAACTTTGGAAGACATATACTCAGACGCTGAAAAAGCGTTAACAGATTTTGAACAAGAAAACTGGTAGGTTTGATTCTTCATTCCAGAAAGAGCCGATTGCGAAAGCAGCCGGCTCTTTTGCGTTCGAAGATACTCTTTACTAGCTTTTTATTTTTTTCCTTTAATTTATACATATTACAAACGAATCATAAATCATAAAAGGAGGAAGTCAATATGAATTTAACAAAAGGGAAAAACAATATCAACGAATATCAACTTTCCAGGCCGGACATTGCAACAATCATTGATTTTTGCAATGATCTTGGACCAGACGAAAAATTAGTTGTCTTTGAATTTGGAAAGAACTGTGATTTGGTTCTGCATATTTATAAAGACGAAGACTACAACAAAGAAACAGGTGAATATAATTTGGTCACAATCAGCACAGCTACATATGGCAAATGGGTAGACGACACATACGATACTCATGTAACAGATGGTTCTTTATATAAGGAATTACAGAGAATCAATGAATATGAAAATTTTTCTACGCGGTAAAAAAGGGGAAAGCCATGAAAAAAGAAACATTTGAAAAGGGATCTTTTTATTTCAATATGTTCAGAGACTATTACAGGACTGTGAAACTCTTGCTGAATGGCGACCAAAATGGTGAACGTACAGAAGGCTATTGGAAAACTGCCGTTGGCATGATAGATCTCTTCGACAAAAAGTATCCATGTGATTATGCAAAAGACCTGGCTCTTGCTTTAAAAAGTGAATTGAAACGTCGGGAAAAGGCAGAACAAAAAGAAAAAGAGCAGATCATATCTGCATAGAGGAGGATAACCATGAAAACATACGCTTACAAAACAGCAAAACTCACAAATCACCATGATCGAGCATTCCCAGCGCTCAGTGTGGTTGCCGGGTTGGTTACCTTATATTCTGGCCAGGTCATCGAAGATATTCCGGTTCTCATTAAAAAGCTGGACTTTTTCCGGGAATATTCAGAGAGCGATGGACTTTATATTGTAGATGATACTTATCAGGAAGGTGGCGAAAAAGGCCTTCATTTTTATGACTGGGATACCATTTTACATCAGATCAAATGGTCAAATCGTTCTCCTGATCCAAGATATCTGAAGGACTATCGGATGACGGTACATTACGAACACGGTCTTTTCTTTGAATTTCAGAGAAAGGGGTAAGAATAATATGAAAAATGTGATGATGATCAACCGATTACGCATTAAATATGACAAAAAAGCAGATTCACTCTCAGAAGCATATTCTGTCTGGACTCCGGATGGAAAATGCTGGGAAGATCGTCTAACTTTGAACCAGGCAGTTGCTTACTGCCAGGATACAAAAGATTTTGTTATAAGACCGATATCAAAGGACAGTATCCAGTATCTCCAGAAATGGATCAAGATCACAGATCTTGTCCGAGATTCTATCGGAAGACACCTGAAACGCTATCCATATCTCGGGAATATCACAGCCTATTATAAAGACTGGGATGATTTCTGCAGTGATTGGACTGCGATCGGATACACAAAAATTGAAGCACGGAAGATCTTTCATGGAGGCAAGGGTGAATTCAAACAGCTCCCGGAAGGATTAGGAATCGTGCGTTTTGCAATGTAAGGAATAAGGAGAATAACCATTATGGCAGATTACGAAGCAACCACAAGAAGTAACTATTTTCATGTAACAGATGAGGAAAAATTTCATCAGATCTTTGAACAGATCCAAGAAAAGAATTTTGGAATTGAACTGTTCACCGGTTCAGACCACACTTATGGATTCGGTGCCTATTCTGATGTTGACATGGACGATATCTTTGAACTTCAGGATATTATCCCGGATGATGACTGCATAATCGTCATGGAATCCGGACACGAAAATCTCCGTTATGTAGACGGAACCGGCTATGTGATCACGAAAGAACGGATTGAATCACTCAGCATCATGTCATGGGTACAGCAGAAAGCAAAAGAACTTATGCAGGATCCGGACTATACCACTCAGATTGATTATTAAAATCACTAAGGAGAAAGCTATATGATTATCAGCGATGGAATAAATAAAACAGAAAAATACGATGAAACACAAGAGTATTTTTTTAGCTGCCGAGCAATGTTTCGGTGGCTGTATGAAAAAGGTATTTTAAAAAAAATATCATTTCTTTACAAGGAAGAAAAAGATAATATCTGTTTTGCACTTGATACAGATGACCTGATCATATATAAAAATCAGATGGAAAATTCAGGTGTCAGGGGATCCGCAGTTGCATGTAACAGAATTTTTGGAAAAGGCGGATATAAAACGAGTCCAAGTATTTATTCTGGTGCTGTCAGTCTGACATGGACCATGATGGATTACAGAGATATTAGCGGATGCGTGACAAAAAGCTGGGAATTACTTGATGAAAAATACCTCACAAATGATTCCCTAAGCGTTATCAGCGCAATCCGGGAAAAACATGGAGCAAAAGCTGCAGTAAAAGCAATCTGGGATCTGTATGATGATGGAAAACTTTCTCACGAAGTTTCCATTGATGAAAGCTATGCTGGAAGACAGTGCGAAGATCTCTGGGAAGCAGCTTGTGCATGGCATAAAGATGGTCTTGGAGTAAATTATAATTTCTGCAAAGATTCTGGAAAAGATGAAAGTGCCATTTACCTGATGCACTTTAATAATGAGAAAGAAGACATGGACATTGACACAGAAACATTTGAACCATATGAGATTGATTTTTCTAACAAAGATTGGCAGTCAGAATTGATTACAAAAATGTATCTGTTTTTATTAAAAAATGTTTATGCAGTATAGTACAAAGGAGAAAAAAATGAGCGAAAATTATGTTCACTGTAGCTGGGATATTCTGGAACCTGATTCTTTAGTTCCAAGAATCCCAAAAACAAGAATTGATGGACCAAATGTAAAAGAAGATGATACAGTCCCAAGAATCTGTGTTTCTGACACAGTGCAGAGAGCATTAATGGCAATGCCAGGAACTGGAAAAATCATCAAGAATATGCAAAAATACAAGGTTCCAGTTATCATTCATGCATATTACCTTGAACAAGACCGGAAATCAATCCGGCGTCCAAGAAAAAGTGAGGTTCCGGATGTGGAACTAACCGGAGAATGCTGGATGTTAAAACCCCCGATCAGTGTTATAAGGCGGGATTATCTAGTAAAAAATCCGGCCATTGAATCTATACAGGATCTGAACGGGACGGATATGGAAGCCTTATGCGGCTGTACGTTAAAGCCTGTCAAATTCCAGAGCAACTTCCAAAATTTCCTTGATTCCCTGCCTCTCACAAAATATGCGGGTGCACCGGATGTAAAGGACTTGAAAAAGGCCGCATCATTTCGGACATTCATGCAGAACATGGATGAAGAACTTTACCAGATGGTCACAGATGCACAGACTGAAAAGCTTTGGGCAAAGCTGACCGATATTCCGTTCGATGAAGATCCGGAAGGACGCATGCTTCTTTCTGAAGACTTTGCTCTTTGGAAAGCAGGAACAGAGCGGGAAGAAATCTGGGAATGGTTCGATGAACACCATTCAAAAGGAGTTGGCTGGATGATGGAAAATAACTGGGACATCATGCGCAAATGCAGACAGGAGGCTTCTCATGAAAGATAGGAATTATCCGGTGATACTGGGACTGAAAAAAGATGGAAAACCGACAAAGGCAACCCTGGGGATGCAGACGAAAAATGGAACAGCTTATGATGTGATGATCATAGGAGTCAAAGAGGATGCTCCAGATATTGAAACATGTACAAAAGAAGAACTTGCAGAATCATTAGACGGTAGGGTGTATACCACCCTCCGGTTCTGCAATTTGGAAGCACTGGACAACATGATCCGATTGCTGCAGGATACCAAAAAGATGTGGGAGTCCGATCTGAAAAATAAGGAGAATGACCATGGAAACAACGATTAATACTCTGATGTTCAAAGATGAAACCGTCATTGTTACGGAGAATGCAGAAGGAGAAATGTATCTCATACATTCCAAGTATATTCAGGATATCCTGGATGACTGGACTGGAGATTGTAATTTTGTTCCGGCAAATGATGCAAGAGTATTTTTTGCAAGCTGGGACGGAAAACCAATCAGTCCATATGAGTATACAGATTTTGAAAGTCTTGCCTGGTATCTGAAAGTAAAAATACTGCAGGATGCTGACCACAAAACTTATTTTTACAAAGGAGAAAAATAATGACAGTAAAAAGATTGATCGAACAGTTAGAAAAATATAATCCAAAAGCAGAAGTTAGGCTGAATGATAGCCGAGGAACAACTGCACTTTTTGCCTTAAGCATGAAAGACAAAGAAGATCTTGTATGGATTGAAGGAAAGTCGGATATCGACCTTGGAGAGGAGATTGCTGCAAGGTTTGAAAAAGCAGCCGAAGATCAGATGGACGAACTTGATTTTTTCATGGACCTCATAGACATGGGAATTACATTGAAAGACATTAAGGAATTCTGTCCGGACAAATATGACTATAGCAAATCGTTCATGGAAGAGCATGGCCTTTTCTAATATCTTTTTTAAAAAGCAAGGAGGATAACAATATGATTTACACAATGAAAAAAGAATGCTTGAAGAAACACTTTCTAAAAGAATCGTCCAAATATGAAAAAAATCTTGTTGAAGATCTTACAAGCAATGTATTCCATGAATGGAATGATAAGTTAGAAATCCTGACAAGAATCTGTGACTACTATTCCTATACGTTCCGGTTTTATTTAGACGGAAGGCTTGTACTGCAGATGGTAAATGCAAAAACGAAAGATGATGACTCCAGGTGGAGAGGAAAAGATGACTGCGGACATCTGGAATATTTTTCCATAGATGCTATGCTAATTGATTGGCTGGATGAATTAAAGAAAAATGAAGGCTCTTATAAATTTGAAGAAGAGATCAAATTTATTGAGAAATTACAGAAAGACATTAAGAAAGTTGTCGATTACGATATTTTGAAGGAGCTGGAAGATATCCGAATCCGTATGTACAATACCAATTTTGATCAGGATAGAATCATCCTGTCGGATGCTATTGATCTTATTAAAGACAGTGAAAAGTATCGTACCGGTATGAAAGTCATTTATGAAGGTTATGAAGAAGATGATGATTACGAAGGAGCAGATGAAAGCGATGACATTTTGTGTCAGAACTGTAGAGCACTTGTTGCCAGGATGGATGATTATGAAGAAATGCGTCCGGCATATTGTCCGGAATGCGGTACAAAACTCATTTACTGAAAACACACGTAAACCCACGACCGACGATATTCGTTCATGGAATATAAGTGCGAAGCCGAAATACAACATGGATAAGCTTTTCATGGATCAGGCTGCTAAACACATCAAAAAATATTACATAAGAATAAGAAAAGGAGGATACGATTATGTATCAGAATACATTTTGGGATACAGTTGCCGGACAGCAACTGGCATCCGTACTTACAGATAACCTGCCTAAATTTACGGAGAAGAAACAATATATCGAGAGGGTACGTTTGAAGGTTCTTCCATGTTTTTTGAAAAGAAAACTGGAAGAAGGATATAGCTATATTGATTCTTTTGAAGACCCAGATGATCCGGCGTACCGTCAGGTCATTTTGGAAAAAACAATCCGTTAAAATATATGGCCAACCAATCACATCAGAAAAAAAAGGGGGATTTTCAATGAAAACAATACTTATTGCGCTTGTAATGATATCATTTATGCTCCTTACTGCATTGGTGTTTGTCTACCTTGCATGGGGAATCCGCAAAATCTTTTTACTTCAGTTCTACCCAAATTATCGTATTAACAATAGTGATGCAGTGATCCAAAAATGTGGAGAATTGCTTTGCGCAGTATATGCACCATTTGTGATGTTGCTGCTAGTTGCTATTTTTATATAATCTTCAGATCAAACAACCATACAAAAGAGAAAGGAGTTTCAAACAATGGGAAAAAGAAGAAAAGAGAAACCTAGATGGAAGGAGTTACCTTTCTATGAAAGATTCGCCCGAGAATTGAAACAGAGAGGCGTTTCAGAAGAAATGTGTGAACATATCAGAAAAAGGGGAGAAACTTCTAAAATATAAGTTAGCCATCAATTTGTAAAATTCATATATTTTATAAGCTTATATCACATTTTGGGTGATATAAGCTTTTCTTTTGCAAAAAATTCCAAATTGCATTGAAAGTATATAATACACATATTCAGATAGGCCGGAACAGACGCATCAAACGGTGGATGGTTAGTATCATAGTTGCGATTCATCCTGCTGCCTGTAGAGGTCTGTAGAGGTAGGAGCTTATCGCAACAGAAAAAAATAGACAGGAGGCTTTATTAGTGAGATTGTTAATCGATGGGGATGCTGCTTCCCAGATAGAAACAGCAGTAATATTTGCAAGAAAGAATAACATCATGGTACATATATATTGCGATTATAACCATGAATATGAATCGGAATATGCCCAAATCCATATCGTAGACCAGTCGCCTGGAAGTGCAGACTATGCAATTATTTCTTTTTGCAAAAGAGGGGATATCTTGATCACAAACGATATCGGTCTAGCATCCATTGCGCTGGCCAAGGGAGTATTTGTGTTAAACAACAATGGATTTATTTACACTAATCGTAATATCACCACCTATGTTAATCATTTATATATACATGATACCGCAAGACGAAAACCAAATATACATGATACCGCAAGGAGGAAAACAAAAAAACATAATATCCGACCAGATGACATTAATCTTAAACATCCCAATACTTCTTTTATAGAATCTCTGAATCATGTATACCGCAGAGCACAAGAAAGAGAAGGAAAGGATGAAAAAACACTAACATAACATTTTGTAAAAATTAATTTGAAAAAAGGAGATAGTATCATGAGAAGAAAAAAATGGTTGTTACTTGCTTTTATATGTATCATATTTTTGTTTTTTTTTGGTTATCAGATTGTCACGCATTCCAGTGCCAATCTGGAACTAAAAGAAAAAACTTATGATACATTAGCAGGAATGAGTAAGGGTACTTTTCACAAAAATGAGAACACAGCAATTTACGATAAAGATAATAATAAAATCGGAGAAGTAGACTCTGGTAATTATCAGTATGTTAAAATTTCAGATATTCCGCTTGATCTACAGAATGCCTATATTGCTACAGAAGACCAGCATTTTAAAACGCATAACGGAGTGAATTATCTCAGTACATTTCGTGCTGCTGTTTCTTATCTCTTCCACCACGGAGAGGCTACAAAAGGCGGTTCTACTATTACCCAACAGGTGATAAAAAATAATCTTTTGTCACAGGAGCAAACAGTGTCAAGAAAGATATTGGAGATTTCTATTGCACCGGAGTTGGAAAAGAAATATTCCAAACAGGACATTATGGAATTTTACTGTAACTCCAATTACTATGGGAACGGCTGCTACGGAGTGCAAAGTGCCAGTAAATTTTATTTTGGAAAAGATGTGAAAGATCTGAATCCGGCAGAGTGTGCAATGTTGGCTGGGATCAGCAACAGTCCGAATACACTTAACCCGGTTGCCGATCGAAAAGCAGCAACGAGAAAAATGAAGATCATTCTTAAGCAGATGAACGAATGCGGACTCCTTTCAAAGAAAGAATATAAAGCAGAACGCCATAGGAATATTGAGGTCACAGGAAGTTCTGCTGCCGTAAAAGGAATAAACAATTACATGAGCAGTTATGCGTTGGATTGTGCTGTGAAAAGGATCATGGAATCTGACGGGTTTACATTTCAGTACCTGTTCCAAGACGAAGACAGTTACCGTGCTTACAAGGGAAATTACAAGAAAAAATATAATGAAATATCATCTAGGATTCTCGCCGGCGGGTATCAGATTTACACATCTTTTGACAGTGGGCTGCAGTCAAAAGCGCAGAATATTGTAGACCAGGTATTGTCCGGTTATCAGGAAACGAAAGATGGAAAATTTCTGCAGCAGGCTGCAGTTGTTACCGTAGATAACAAAACCGGGATGATCACAAGTATTGTAGGTGGACGCGGGGAGCATGATGAGTTCAATAGAGGTTTTGTTATGAACAGGCAGCCGGGATCATCCATTAAGCCTCTGCTCGTATATGGGCCTGCAATCAATGAAGGGATCGCTATGCCTTCCACGATTGTCAATGATACAAAGGTATATGCAAACGGAACAAATTCATTCAGTCCGAAAAATGCATATGCCGGATATCTTGGAACTATGCCTTTGAGAGAAGCTATGGCAAGATCTGTAAATACCGTTGCTTTCCAGTTGTTTAAGAATATCGGGATCAAAGAAGGACTGCAGTATTTGGAAAAATTAAATTTTACTACAATAGATCCAGCTGATTACGGTTCTGCTTCATTGTCTCTTGGCGGATTTACAAACGGAGTATCTGTGGCAGAAATGGCAAAAGGGTATGCGACACTTGCAAATAATGGAACTTATATCGATCGAGACTGCATTACAAAGATATCTGAGCAGTTACGCGATGATATCATGGAAGTCATCTATTCACTTGGATGCAGTTGTTCATGGATGCCGGGCAAAAGCGCAACACTCCGGAACAAAGAATATGTAATCACGATCAACGTTCCAAATGAAACAAAAGAAAAATTTTTCCAGTCACCTTTTAAAAAAGATAAGCTAAACAACATAAATGCTGCCAGAGAATATCATCCTTGGATTACAATTACGGATATTCAAAAAACAGAAGTTTTAAATGATATGGTTTGTTTTACTGTAGATAACCCGGAACATCTATTCTTATGTGAAATGTATGTGCCTACGCACAATACTCTAGTATCAACCATGCCAATTTATTTGAACGCTTTGGAGGGGAAAGGCGCACATGTAATCACTGTTAATGATTATTTAGCAAAAAGAGATGCCGAGCAAATGGGCCGAATCCATAAATTTTTAGGGCTTACAGTTGGCGTGATTACATCAGACATGAACACTCAAGCAAGAAAAGAAGCATATGCTTGCGATATAACATATATTACAAATAATGAATTGGGGTTTGATTACCTCCGCGACAATATGGCAATTCGAAAGGAAGATCAGGTACAACGCGGCCTTCATTATGCAGTAATTGATGAGGTAGATTCTGTTTTAATCGACGAAGCACGTACTCCACTTATTATTTCAAGCGCAAGTGGAAAAGCAACAGATATGTATAGAATAGCTGATTTTGCAGCAAGAACATTGAATAAGGGAACAGCCGACAAAGAATTAAGCAAGATCGATGCCATAGCAGGTGTCCGGGTGAATGAAACCGGAGATTTTATCGTAAATGAAAAGGATAAATATGTTAAATTAACAGAAGCTGGTATTAAAAAAATAGAAAATTTCTTCCATATCGAAAATTTAGCTTCCCCGGAAAATATTGATGTGCAGCATCATATCATCTTAGCTTTAAAGGCACATTATCTTATGCTCCGTGACAAAGATTATGTTGTTACACCAAATGGAGAAATTCTGATTGTCGATGAGTTTACCGGCAGAACCATGGAAGGTCGCCGCTATTCAGATGGTTTGCATCAGGCTATTGAAGCGAAAGAACAAGTGGAAATTAAGCGTGAAAGTAAAACAATGGCTACGATTACATTCCAAAATCTCTTCAACAAATACGAAAAAAAATCGGGAATGACTGGAACCGGAGCAACTGAAAGAAAGGAATTTCACGATATTTATAAAATGAATGTTCGATTAATTCCAACAAACAAACCGGTGATCAGAAAAGACTTACCAGATATTGTATTCAAAACGAAAAAAGAAAAATATCAAGCAGTTGTTAAAGATACATTAAAAGCACACAAAAAAGGACAGCCGGTGTTAGTTGGAACAGCTACAATAGAAGTATCTGAGACTTTAAGTAAAATGTTCAAGAAACATAATATTCCTCATTATGTTTTGAATGCAAAATGCAATGAAAAAGAAGCAGCGATTATCGCAGAAGCGGGAAAACACGGAGCTGTAACAATCGCTACAAATATGGCCGGACGAGGAACAGATATCAAGCTCGATGAAAAAGCAAAAAAAGCTGGGGGGCTAAAAGTAATAGGAACAGAAAGACATGAATCAAGAAGAATAGATAATCAGCTACGCGGACGTTCTGGAAGACAAGGCGATCCAGGTGAGTCCAGGTTCTATCTTTCACTTGAAGATGATCTGTTGCGTTTATTTGGCTCAGAAAAGTTGATTGAAATATTTGCAGACGCCGGTTTCAAAGATGGAGAGCCGATTCAGCATAAAACATTATCAAAATTTGTAACAAATGCGCAAAAAAGAATTGAAGGAAATCACTTTGACACTCGGAAGAATTTACTTGGATATGATGATGTCCTGAACGAGCAGAGAGAAATTGTTTACGCAGAAAAAGCACATATTTTAAAAGGTGAAAATATGCGAAACACAATTATGAATATGATTGACGACTACATTAACCGGGCATCTAAGGGTAAATTAACCGGAAATGAAGAAATATTCCTTACTTTTAAAGATATACGATACAGTAAATCAATGAGGAACATGAGTCATAAAAAACTTACGAAACTGCTCAAAAAAATGGCGAAGCAACTTTATTCAGAAATAGAATCTAAATTTCAAGATGATCAAATGCGTGAGATCGAAAGAATTATTCTATTGAAAATTATTGATGCAAAATGGGAAGCGCAGATAGAAAACATGGAGCTATTAAAACAGGGAATTAATTTGCAATCTTATGGTCAAAAAGACCCTATTGTAGAATACCGTTCACAAGGATATGATTTCTTCGGCATTATGATTCGCGAGATTGAACGCGACACAATTAGTTCGCTGTATCATATGAACGTGCAATATGCGGAAATGTAACATACGACAAAAAAAGAAAATGTACCTCCTCTTACATATTTTATATGAATTGTAAGAACATAAAAGGAGGAAATATAATGAAAGCATCATATGAACTTGAAAGCAAAGAAAATATATTAGAAGAGATTGAAAAACACAGAAAGAAAGCACAGGAAATAGAAGCTGCTCAAGCTTGTTACACAGCTCAAACGGAAAAATTAATCAAAAAATTAAACTCAAGCATTCCGGGAATGCTTAACGATTTTTCGAATTTATTAAAAGAAATAAGACAATTTAATTTGGATTATTGCAATATAACAATCAACATTGATGAATGTGAGCAAAAAGAATATGGTTTGCAAAAATCTGATGATACCATAAGATTCTGCTTTTTAGAATCTGTTGGACGTAAAGAAATCACCTATTCTGATTATAACGATTACTTTATACATGAATCAAAGGATGGAGAACCTGAGCTGTTTTTATCACCGGATCAAGCCATTGGAAATCCAATTAATATGTATATCTTTATCAATTGGGCAGAATTAATAAAGACAATCAAAAATGAAGTGATTTCTTGTGTCAAAGATCGTGACGAAGTTTCCTTGCAAAAAGCGAGAAAAAATGTTGATCTTACTTCTTTTTATTTAGAAAAGCTTTCATGAATGTAAGAAAAAAAAGAGTCAGTTTTACTGGCTCTTTTTTCTTTACTTTTTTTTCTTTCTATCTTTCATATTTTGTTTGAAATCATAAGAAAAAAGGAGGAATCAACATGAATACGCAAGAAAAAATATATGAATTCAGATATTCAGACTTGCAAAATCACAAAGTTTACTGCGTATGGAAACATGCAAATGAGGATGTGTGGGAAATTTGTGATGACCATCTATTTAATGGTTCAGATGCATTAAAAATGGTGGAAACGAAAATTATACGTGAGTTTGATTATGAAGGGAAACATTACAAGGTGTTTGTTAATCCAAATGATCGTTTTGTAAAGAAAGAGAAGTTTAAATCAATGGGATTAATAAATGTTGTTTATATCAGATTTTTAGAAAAAGATTTGGTTAATCTCAACATTATTGCAAAAAAGCAGGAGGATAACAAATGAGAAAAGAAGAAATCATCCAGTATGTGAATGAACATGCTACGGGAACCATTTTATCATTTCCAGACAGAGGACCGTGGGGAAATCCAAAATACCGTGGCAATTTCTCAGGCTGGATCCCTGCATCAATCCTTGTAAGGTATGGGTGCAGGTCTGTGTCAGAGATTTTTGCCGGAGGTGGAACAACCTCAGATCTGTGTAAAGATCTTGGAATTCCATACTGCGGTATTGACCTTAACCCAAATCCAGTTCGCACAGATATCAGTTTCATGGATATCCTGGATTATGGACGGGAGCTTCCAGACGGGTTCTACGAAGCAGATTTACAAATGCTGCATCCACCATATCCAGGTATCAATGATATTCATTATTCCAATGGAATGTGGCGGGATGATAAAGGACTTGCGAATGCAGATATCCAGGAAATGCCGTGGGGCCAGGGCATGCTTGCAGTTAACAAGGCCATCATGCGAGGATACGCTGCTATGCCGAAAGGTGCCTACCAAGCTGTTGTAGTCGGTGATATCAGACGGAAAGGAATATTCCGGTCTATGCTGACCAATCTGACATTACCTGGCGAACAGGTGCAGATACTGGTCAAGGCTCAACATAACACGGTATCTGGGAATCGTACATACAACAATAATCAGTTCTTTTTTATTGAACATGAATTTGTTGTAATCACCAAAAAACCATCCGGTTACGAAATTGCATTTGTTGTACCGCAACATTATACAATGGATATCCGGGACAGCCAGAGAAGTATAAATATACTAATATTGAATTATTTTCAGACTATATATCTAAAACCATAAGTAAAATTCAGCCAGACCAGTCAGACATGGAGCGGTTTTGCGATATGAATAAGCGGTTGGCGCTTCACACATTTATGCCGAAGCAAAAGACAACAGATAACCGTGTCATTCCTCATCAACTGTACGAATATGAATTACAAAAAATATTAAAAAATGCTTCTTGCTATCTGCCATTCTTGAATGATATCGAAGATGGATTGAGTAATGCCGAAAAAATTATGGAACTTTTTTTGTTTAAAATTCCTTATTTTGTTGGACCATTAAATAACCATTCACCATTTGCCTGGGTGAAGAAGAGAAGCAATGAAAAAATTACACCATGGAATTTCAAAGATGTGATTGATGAGGATGAAAGTGAGAAAGCATTTATCCGTCGCATGACAAACCATTGCGCTTATATCCACGGGGCTTCTGTCTTGCCAAAGCATTCTTTGTATTATCAGAAATTTACCGTTTTGAATGAAATCAATAGCATTCGTATTCACGGTAAAAAAATATCGGTATCTGCAAAACAAGGGCTTTTTAATGATGTATTCAAAAAGAAAAAAAACATAAAAAAATCAGATATTGAAACCTTTTTGATCAAGAATGGATACATGAACAGCGGTGAAGAAAATGCAATTACAGGGGTTGATACGCAGATTCATTCTATGTTATCTTCTTATTTACATTTTAAGAACTTTCTTGATTCAGAAACACTTTCTGTTGAAGATGTAGAAAAAATTATAGAACGATCTGCTTATGCAGAAGATAAGAGCAGACTTTTAAAATGGTTGAAAAAAAACTACGCTGAACTCTCTGAAGATGATATGAAATATATTTGCAAGTGCAAAATCGAGGACTTTGGAAAGTTATCCGGAGAATTTCTTTATGGTATAGAAGGGGTGGATAAGAAAACCGGAGAAATTACAACAATATTGCAAACCATGTGGGACAAAAATCTAACTATGATGGAAATTCTTTATAATAGCAGATACACTTTTGCAGAAGAAATAAATAAAATGAATGCAGAATATTTTAATGGTAAAGAACTTACGATTGAGGATGTTTTAGACGAGTATCACGCTTCCAACACAACACGGAGAGCGGTTTACCGGGTAAATGCTGTCCTGAAGGATATCGAAAAAAATATCGGTAAGCCAAGCAAGATTTTTATTGGGTCTACCAAGGGAATGTCTACAACGACAGTAAAAACGAAGAGCAGATACGAACAACTCGTTGAACTATATAATAATATTTCCAAAAATTACAAAGCAATTGATATCAGCATTGTGAAGAAAGAGTTAGAATCATTTGGCGATGATGCAAATAACAGACTACAGAGTGATGCAATTTTCCTGTATTTCATGCAGCTCGGAATATGTGCATACACTGGGGAAAAAATTACCTTGAATGCATTATCTGGCCGAAGAAAGAAAGGTGACATAGAGGAATATAACATAGATCATATTTATCCTCAATCTGTTGTAAAAGATGACAGTATTGCGAACAATAAAGTTCTGGTTTTATCAAAAATCAATGGACGAAAGGATAATGATTATCCGATAGAGCCGGGAATAAGAAAAAAAATGCTTCCAATGTGGGAACAATGGAAATCAATTGGTATTATCAATGACGAAAAATATAACAGGCTTACAAGAAACGAACCCTTCTCAATTGATGAGAGAAAAGAATTCACCAGCAGACAGTTAACGTTAACTTCTCAATTAACAAAAATAACTTCTGAAGTATTAAAAAATAGATATCGTAACATGGATATCAAGATTATTCCGGTAAGCTACAGGCTGCTTTCAGATTTTAGAAAAGAATTCGACCTTCCAAAATCACGTACATATAATGATCTGCATAATGCAACAGATGCATATTTGGAAGCGGTTGTTGGTGATGTGTATTACAACAAGTTCTTCAAAAAGCCTTTTGACTTCAAATCTAAATACAGCATTAAATTGAAAGCTATTTTTCAAAATCAACAAAAAGCGGACGATGAGATTATTTGGAATGGAAAATCAGATCTCATAAAGGTTCAAAAGATTGCTCAAAAAACGTCTGCTCATATTGTAAAATATTCTTCGTTTTCAACCGGAAAACTTTTTGATGTGCAGCTGGTAAGCAGAAAACCTGGATTGGTTGAGTTTAAAAAAGGAATGCCTACAGAAAGATATGGCGGATATAATAAACCTAAAATTATGTTTTTTATACCTGTTAAATACAGCATCAAAAAAGTGGAAAATATTATTATTCTTCCTGTAGAATTATTATATGGAAAACAGTTTTTGGAAGATAAGAATTTTGCGATAGAATATTCTCACCGACGCCTTGAAAAAATATTGGGGAAAACCATTGACAACTTTTCTTTTCCTCTTGGAATGCGCCCTTTGAAGATGAATACGATGTTATCTTTAGATGGATTCCGAGTTTGTATCACCGGAAGCAGCAGCAGGGGAAAATGCCTGATTGTACAGCCGATGATGCAATTTGTATCAGATCCATCATGGATACAATACTTGAAGTATCTGGAAAATTTTGTAAGAAAACTACAAAAAGATCCGAAAAGGAAGTATTGCGAAAAATATGATAAAATCACAAAAGAAAAAAATTCAATGCTTTACGATCTTTACATTGAAAAAATGCAGTATTCTATTTATACAAAACGACAAAATATTGAAAAAACTTTGCAGACCTTACTTAATGGTAAATCTCTCTTCGAACAATTAGATATAAATGAACAATGTCTTGTCCTATTGAATATACATTCAGTATTTGGGCGAATGACAAATGGATGTGATTTAACTCTAATCGGTGGGAAAAAATCAGCAGCAGCTACATCGTCTTTCAGTGCAATAATGTCAAATTGGAAAAAGAAGTATTCTGATGTAAGAATTATAGATCAATCGCCAGCAGGATTAATTGAAAAAGTATCAAATAATCTTTTGAAACTTATTAATGATTAGTCATACTAAACAAGGCTGCCGTAAAGTCATACTCTACGACAGCCTTGTTCATTATAGGAACCTGGTTCCGGAATCACATTTTTATTTTTTTACATGTATGCTCTGAGAAGAAATTGTATTCTGGGAAAAAATAATATTTTAATGTTTGCCCTGATATTCCATCCTTTCTTTTTAAAATGTTCAAATCTATTCTGTTGAAGTCAAGTCTATTCAAACTAAGCATAGTTTCTGCACTATACTCAATATCTCCAGTTCCTTTAAATGATTGTATGCTAATTCCGCTGTTGTCATAACTTTCCCGGTTGACTGATGAAATTAGAATAACAGGAATGTGATGTAAAAAAGCAAGTTGTCGTAATTTACTGATATCATAATCTATCATCTGCTTATCAGACAGAAAATAATGACGCTCTGGTTGTGCAATAATCTGAAGGTAATCAATAAATACAACGGGATGTTTCCCTGTTTCTATAACAAATTCATTTATAGAATTATAAATATAATCCGAAGATATACTTTTGGTTGCTGTATCGTTATCTATGATATGTATGCGATCTGAAAATTTTTCAATGTGTTCTGAAGACAGAAAAATTCTAGCCCAATCATCATTAGTTAATTTCATTCTTGATTTTGAATCTAATAGAAAATTACTTGGATAGGACATATTAGCATCACCATCAGAATCTATGAAACTCTGCATACTTAAAAGTTTTGACACTAGAACAGCTTCCATCATCTCAAGCGAAAAAAATATACATTCTTTTCCTGATTGAGCCATATTCCGCATGACCTGTAAAACAAAAGCTGTTTTTCCGGCCGATGGTGTCGCACCAACGAAATGCAGCCCTGATTGATAACCTCCACCAAGAAGACTATCTAAATTTAAGAATCCTGTAGGGATCTTCTCAATAAGCATATTATCGTTTTTTTTATCTTTCATTTTCAATAAAGTGCTAGTAATAGAATTCATATTTTAATTCCTCCTTTTCCATGTATTAATATGGAACTAGAGATCAAATCATGGATGATGCAAAAATTATCCATATCTGTGATGTATACGATGCTCTTGCGTCTGATCGACCATACAGGTGTGCTTGGCCGGATGAGGAGTTTCTGCAGTATATTCGGGAACAGAGTGGTCATATGTTTGACCTAGAATTAACCAACATTTTTTAAAAAATGAAAATGAAGGATGAGTAGCCCACAAAAAGAGATATCAGATATGCTGGTGTCTCTTTTTTATAAAAAACTAACATATTAAAAATGTAGCAAATGTTTTTACAAAATTGCACAAATGGTTCGTAGGCCGTTTTTCTTAGATATTTGAGGTTTGAGAGTAGTGTAATTTTGTAGGGGTACAAAGCGGAGAGAAAGAAGTTGTATACGGAGGAAGTTTGAGAGTAGTGTAATTTTGTAGGGGTACAAAGCCTTGGTCGGCGATAAATTCAGACCTGTCAAAGTTTGAGAGTAGTGTAATTTTGTAGGGGTACAAAGCGACTGCAGTGAGTATATGGCTCAATCACGGTGTTTGAGAGTAGTGTAATTTTGTAGGGGTACAAAGCGGTTGTGGCGTTTATGAACTGTTCGGTTCCGTTTGAGAGTAGCGTAATTTTGTAGGGGTACAAAGCGCAAAAAAAAACAAGCGCTACATCTTTCTGTTTGAGAGTAGTGTAATTTTGTATGGGTGCAAAGCGATAGCGGAGCATTTGCCATATCTTGTATGGGTTTGAAAGTAGTGTAATTTTGTGGAGATGTAAAACAGCATGCAGCGCATGAACAGGTTCTGTATGGTTTGAGAGTAGTGTGATTTTGTGGAGGTGTAAAACTAAAAGTTGTCTTATTATTGATTGTGTTTGAGAGTAGTGTAATTTTGTAAAGGTGTAAAGCTGCCACCATTTTACAATTCAGAGCATGGAGGTTGTAATTTTGAAAAATAAAAAAGATATAATTCCAATCCTAATAGCAATCTGTCCATATATATATATTGGTGGAGTGCTAGTTACCAAAAGCTATATTCCGTTTTCAATTCCAGTTTTTGCAATGTATTTCTTGTTGATATCTGTCCTATATACTGGCAGTATCATTTACGTGATTTGTAAAAAAGATCAGACAGATTTAGCTTCTTTCGGTTTGCTTATCGCAGTTGCGCACTTTCCACTCCAAATAATCGGAGTCATGGTGTCAGCTGGATCTATGTTTATTGTTTTTGTTCCATTTTTCACACTAGCGATGTAATGAAACATCGGTTTGGTCATGAAGAAGATCAGGATTCCCCGCATCAGATCCATGACTATATTACTTATTCTGCACATGAAAAAATCTTAACGGAACGGTATAATGCAAATAAGGAGCGGATCATCCAAGAAGTAGAAAAGCTGCTGCCAGATTTGAAACTTGAAGGACAGTGGAGTCTGGACATCATGCAGAATGGGGACGACTTTTATATTATCGATATGGCACTTGCTAAAAACTCTGCCCTCAATGATTGCGTGCCGAAAGGTCTTCTTAGAGATGCTGAAGAGGACTGGATACCAAAATTAATAAAAAAAGAAGCAAATAGGTATGTGTCAGATGAAGATATATGTGTAAGCTGTGGTGCTCCGATTCCAGAAGGAACTATGATATGTGCGAATTGCCAAGCAAAACTTCACTATTCAACAACCGAGTAATTCAGAAACAGAAAATAATAAATAATACACATTTGGAGGCAGATTAATGACAAAAAGAGAATTTATGGAACAGCTTAACAACATTGGATCAGATGAGACGGAAATTTTTTTGAGAGGTGCTGACAATTTCATCATGCCTGTTACCAATGCAATCGTAATGTCTGACGGAACCGGAACCGATGAAATTTGTTTGATCAGCGGGCAGAAGGAAACGACCGTGAAAGAACTCATTGCGTGTTTAAAAAAGTAAATGACAATACATTGGATATAATACAGCATTAGAAATAATAAGAGAGGTATATCGGCATGGGAATAATGATCAATAAGACTATATTACGAAAAGGTTTGGAAAAGCTTCCGTCCGAAAAAGGAATGGTAAGGAAGTTAGATGTTATGGCAATTGTAGGAAAACAAAAAGCCTTGCTACATGAATCGGATTCACTGTTCGAGAGCCTAAAGGAACTTAAAGAGGAATATCACAGTACCGGCGAATTTGTAATTGATGGTAATTCTTATTCGATTGAACAGATGCTGGAAGAATTAAGAAATGATACGAAAATTGGAAGGGAATTTCGGAAAAGTGTAAATAAAATGATCTTGACTTATATGATGAAATTCGGTGGTGATGAAGAAAACTAAAAAAAGGCGTTTCCGATCTTTGGTGAAAGTGGTGGAAGCGCCTATGGTATTAACAAGGGGGTGAGCCCTGCTATTGAAACTATCATATCATAGAATCCAAGAAAAAGAAACAAAAAAATTCAGAAAACAAAAAAAGGAGTTCTAAGAAAAACTATCCTGAATTGTGGAGACAATATCAAATTAAGGAGATATCTCATATGATTAGCAAAAAAGAAGTTAATTCTCACAAAAAAAATATTAGAAATTTTATAATAATATATTTTCTATGTTGCGTATTATTTTTTTGCTTTTCTCGTAATATCGTAAATGCTGCCAATACTCATACTACAGCTGATAATTCAAATTCAGCATCTGTTATTGCAGAAGGCATATCAGGTGGAGTTACCTGGCAGATAGATGAAGAAGGTTTATTAAAACTTTTTCCTACCAATCATGTTTCTGGAACAATGAATTCATTCGCTGACGACGATGAATCGGTTCCGTGGCATCAATATCGTACAGAAATAAAATCTGTGAAAATAGATAAAGGCGTTGCGGCTGGAAATTCAATTTGCTGGATGTTTTATGGCTGCAACAAGATGATCACAGCCGATGTTGCAAATTTAGATGTAAGCAACACCCAAAATATAAAAGCGATATTTTCAGGATGCAGCAGTCTTAAATACATCAAAATTGAAGATCAGTAAGACTGTGGCAAGCGGAAATACAAATGCGAAATTTAAGTTTATAATCACTTTGACCGGTGATCACATCAAAGACGCTTGTGAATATTCCGATGTTCTGTTTACAAAAGGAACTGGGATTATCTATCTAAAAGACGGGGAAAGCAAGACTGTATCCGGGATCCCGGCCGGTACGACTTATAGTGTATCAGAAGAACAGACCGGACTGTATCAGTCACGGGGAGAGAACACTTCCGGAATCATTGAGAAAGACCAGATGAAAGAAGTATCGTTTACAAACACAGAACTCAAAGACAATCCTCCGGCTGAAAACACAGAGGTTAATGTCACGGTTTCTAAGAAGGTCCTTCCGGAAAAGAATAAAGAGACCGGAAAATACCAGATGTCCGCAGCATTTACGGGGCTGAGAGCCAACACATCTTACGGACTTTCCAATGGTACGGAGTTTACTTCTGATGCCAATGGCAATGGTTATACAGAATTTACTTTAGCGCAGGACGAAGAACTGGTATTCCTGCATCTGCCGGTCGGATGCACTTATCAGTTCACAGAAGCGGCCGGAGATTATACCTCCAGCTATGAAGTGACAGATGATCAAAGTGCCGGGACGGTCGCAAAGAATACAGACCGGAACACAGAAGAAAAGAAAGCTCTCTCAACCGGGAAAGAAACCGCGGAAGCTGGTGAAAATGTGAAAGTGACATTTACAAATGAGATCCAGTACCTGCAGAAACTGACACTGGAAAAGAAGACGGTTAAGGCAGATGGCAGTGAATACGATTGCAAAGAATCGTTCGATTTTACGATCACATTCAGTAACCTGAAGCCGGGACAGAGTTTTGCATCTACAGTAGGTAAAGTAAAAGCGGATGAGGATGGAAACGCTGAAAAGACGATTTCTCTTAAAAACGGAGAAAAAGCAGAATTCTACAAGATCCCTTATGGGACAGAGTATCAGATCACAGAAGAAAAGAATAAATATGCGCCATCCTACAGGATTGACGCTGCAACGGTGAAAAAGGCCACAGACAAAGCTTCCACAGATACAGGCCTGTCCACTGAGACAGAGACCATTGACATGGGAGAGGATGATACAGTCACATTCACAAATGAATATCTGGAACAATTTACCCTTCCGGATGCTGGAAGCAACACCCTGGAACTTTTGGCAGGTGCAGCACTATTCGCATTGTTGATTGGATATGCTAACCGAAAACAGTTCTTTTGCAAAAAAATGAAATAAAGGCAGTCCTGTTAAAATAAACACAGAAAGAGGTGCAAACATGGAAAAATATGGAAGAACCAGAAAAGAACAGAAAGTGGATCATGCACGAACATATAGCATAATGGAAACGAAAGTATCACAACAGGCCGTAGATGCATTTCACCATAAGCCTTTTTGCTGCTTTGAATCCACTCATAAAGAAAATAAGAATATTCAGCAAGGAGGAAAGAAATATGGTGATGTGTAATAGCCCTTGTGGATTTCAGAATATATGCGTAGCCAGTATGGACGGGCAGCAAAGTCACGGAGGAACAATCTGCTGCGATACCGCAGAGGATTTGGATTTCAACGAAAAAGATATATTGAGGCAGTGCAAATATGCGAAAAAAGAAGAAATCTATGATGTAGCAAAAGAGCACTCAATCAATAATGTTGAATTTGAAATACGTGCGCAAATGTATTCATTTAGCAGTGAAACGAGTGTAATTACTGTTAAAGAAATCGAAAATGCAACAAGACTTTTTACAGAAATGTGCAAAGAGTATGAAAATGTGCAGATGGTTAAGATAAAAAAGAATGTGAAATTAAATAAGCAGGAATTAATTCGTTTTGCTTTAGATGCTGAAAGTACCATTTTCTGCAATGGACGATTGGACTGTATAAACGGAAATTTTCATACGGAAGATGCAAAAGAATTCATGGATTACTACAAGATTACATATACGAAGTAACAGATATTACATCAAACTTATCAATTGATCAGAAAGGAGAAAAAATGTGTAAATATTGCGAACGAAGAACAGATATGAAATTAGGATGGAATCAGCCGGAGCTTCCATGGCATGATAATCAGGACATCACAAGGAACATATCTGGAAATATGATTCATACAAACGATACGGTCGGTGTGATCCATGACTATCAGACAGCTTCGCCGGTTTTGATATTGAAAGATAAGAGCTGCTTCGGTCCTGATGATGATGGCGTTGGTACGATCTACATTCCAATCAAATTCTGTCCGGAATGCGGAAGAAAACTTGGACGATAGTAGAGATTGTGGCAAATTGGCAAAAGAAAGAGAGTGACTATGAAGAAAAAATGTGCGGATATTTTCAAAAAACGATTGCGAATGGCTATGGGAACGATTTCTCAAAGAGACCTGGCAAAAATGTCCGGCCTAACGGAAGTGACCATATCACGATATCTAAAAGGCGAACGCATCCCAAACCTGACAGATACAATTACATTGGCTAATGCCCTGCATGTTTCCCTGGATTACCTTTCCGGTCTTTCAGAGATTCCGAATAGGCATAATAACAAGGTAATTCCATTAGAAAAAGCTTTGGAATATTGCGATAAACAAAGACAAATGTGGCACGAATATAGTCTAAAAGCATTAAAAAATAATAACCGTATGGATTCGGTAGGCGCGGTTGCATTGGGGGATCGGAATGAGGTCATGTATGGGTATGAGATTCCGAATATCTTAAGATTCTTATGTGAAGATAAGGAGAATATATAGAAATGTATGACATTAACGAAAAATTTGAAAATCTGGTATTATTCATGGCCGAGAATTATAACAGCTACGATACAGAACTGAATGATGCTATTACTACTTTCGAAGAGGCAATCGAAGCTTCTGGAAATGGGGAGGCAGCATTTGGTATAGCACGGGATGATTGGGAACGAATCGAGATCACTGAGCCTCCGTATAAGTGCAACAATGCTCAGTTCTACGCAGAATACAATGACGGATTCCAAGCTCCATTCCTGGTCTGCGCCTGGAACAGATCTTTCGACGAATTAGAAACTCTTTTGAAAGATACATCGGTGAAATTGTATGGAATGTACAGGAAGAATTCGATAACAGGGAAATAGGAGGACAAAAAAATGGAAGATATAAAATATGATTTCATGGGTTGGCTCACGATGATTCTAATGATTGTATTGTTTGTACTTGTAGCAATTTTGATCATCATATTTCTTGCAGCGGTAATATCCGAAATCATCGACAATAAGATAAGTTCAAAAGAATATGTCACTACGAACGTAGAATGCATTGCGCGTGAGAAAAGCACGGATTTATCTATGTTACCATTTTTGACCGGAGAAACAGCTTCTATGTTGCCCCATTATTCCGATTCTTATAAAACGGTCTTCCAATATAAAGGCATGAAGCTGGAATCATGCAATGAGGATGTCTATGAAGCAGTAAAAAAGGGAGAAACATACACTGCTGAAATAGAAATTCGGACTTATCCGAACAGTGCAAAAAAGAAATACGACATTGTATCAATCAATACGAACAATCAACAGAAAAGGAAGTGATCTTATAGATGGATTGATCATCAAGAAGAAATGGCTGGATCTGATCTTATCAGGGAAAAAGACCTTGGAAATCCGAAGTAGCAGTACAAAGAAAACTAAGATTCCAATTTATCTTTTGGAAAGCGGTTCCAAACGTGTAAGGGGAACATGCATCATACAATCAGCATATCCGATCTCATGTTCAGACTGGTCAGAAGAGCAGGCAAATCATTGCGTTGATCTTTCTTATAAAGAACTAAAAGAACGATATAAGAACCCTCATGCATGGGTACTGGCGGATGTAAAGCCAGTCGAAGACGTGTGGTATTATAACCATCCGAGCGGGGCAGTCATCTGGGTGAAAGATGTTTTGCCTATCGATGAGATGCAGGATGGGCGGACCAGCATGAAGAATATTGGCGAATATGCTCATCAGCTCGGAGAAAAATTGAAATAAGGCTACCGCAATCCCACTGACTTTAGACAATGGGTAGTTCACAGGAAAGGGATAATACGAAAGGGGGCATGATAATGAGAAACAAGACAGGAAAATTGTTTCAAAATATTCAAACAAGAAAAGTGTCGGCATATGAATACATTAAAAAAAATGAATATTTTGCATTTGTTGAGATGATACAAAAGCAAGGAAATAATCAGTGTATTTTTACATCTGATATTATGCTTAAATTTATGGAACATTTTTTATATGAGCATAATGCAAAAATCACAGCGATTAACTTTATGGTTGAGGATGAGTCATTACAGGAAGAGATCTTTGCGTTACTTAATAAAATGGATAAACAACCAGCTTTTTGGGATAGATTGAAACGAAAATTACTTTCTTTAAGTGAAGATAATTGTATAGAAATACAGAGTGTAGATTTTAAATGTTCAGATGATGGTTTTTTATTAAGTTTAATGGTAAATGGTTTGTTCACTGTTACAGATTCCTCATACTATAAGGTGGCTGATGAATTGAGTAGCTTAATGGAGGTGCTCATAAAGTGAAGAAATCAATAATAGTTGTGGTAAACTGGTCAGCCAATAACTTGGCAGGTAGCAAGAATCCCCTGCCTTTAGGCATGGGGAGTGTCAAACCGCGGATTATTTATATATGGAGGAAGATTTTATGGCAGGATTAGATACAAATATGCTCAACCTGATTAAATGTTTAGCACAGAACAAAATCCAAGATGCAAAAACTGCTGCTCTTGCATGTCTGGCGAATGATAATACCAAGAAAAACGAAGTGGAAGTGGAATATTACACGAAACTCATTATAAATGGAAATACAACGATGTTAGAGCTTCCGTCCAATGTGCAGGGACTCATGACCGTAGAGGATATGGGGCATTTCCAGGCAGACCGGTATTATACCGGAAAAGCTCAAAAGGAATTATTTGAGGATATTATTACCGGTGTGAAAGTCACAGAAAGTATGCCTATATTAATTTCACGTATCTGATCGAGTCATATATGGGAAATACATCAAAGAATCTGCAGAGGGTATTCGATTTTTGCAAAGGGCAGAAATGTGTTCTGATGCTGGACGAAATTGATTGCATTGGGCTGAAACGAGAAAATGGCAAGGGATGCGACGGGGAATTGGCAAGAACGACCATCGCTTTAATGCAGTGTCTGGACAATCTGGTCGATGGACAAGTCGTTATTGCTGCAACGAACCGTGCTGACCGACTGGATCCTGCGTTGCTCCGCCGTTTCCATAACAAAAAGGAATTTAATCGATATAATATGGAAGAGGAGCTGGCAATGATCACACAGTTCGTAGACTGTATTGACATTCTTGAAATGGATCAGGATCTGGTGGATTATTCTACAGAGGGACACACTCAGGCTGAGACTATGGATTTTCTTACAAATAAGATCGCTAAAACAGCGTTAGAAGAAATCAGAAAAAACAAATCGAATTCTTAGCAATTTAAAAAGAAAAAAAGTAAAATCTGCAAAGAGATCTCTTTATGAGGTCTCTTTTTTTTAATTTTAGCTTCAAAAATTTTAAAAACTTACATATTTCACTATGAATTAACAAAATTCAGAAAGGAGTGAATCAAATGGAAAAATGTGTTTATACCGTTGCAGATATTCAAGAAATTTTGGGATTAGGCCAAAGCAAAGCTTATAAATTTGTAAGTGAATGTTACAAAACCCAAACTGAATTCCGCGTTATAAAAGTTGGAAATGAATACAAAATCCCAGTCAAGTCATTTGAAAAATGGATGAACGGGGATTAGTGACTTTGAAAAGAGAGGAATATCATATATAATTAATAATGAAGTATGTATTTCTCTCGTATTTAGAAAGAGAGGATGCAATGAACCCGTTTATTTATTTCAATAAGCAAAATCAAAATTGGAGCATAGTTATAAAGGAGGTCGATGAAAACAATTTTCAAATTACATACCAAACTATTCATGGATTCCAAACAAAAGCAGATGCTGAAGACTTATTTAATGTCAAAATGGAACAATTTGAAAAAGATATGGCAAAAATCAAAAAAGTAGCAGGGGTAGAATTTACACTTTCTACATATTTGGAGTATTGGTTTAAAAATTCATTTTCGAAAAGGACGACTTCTACCGGTTATTTGGAAGCGGTTGAATGGACAATATACAAGATAATTATTCCATGCATAGAAAAGGATCAATTTCTTCCTAATATCACGCCAATTTATATCAATCAGCTTTTAAAGAAATGCAACCAATTATCCTATAAAACATCTGCGTATATGGCTAAAAAAATTCTTTCCATCGCAATCAAGCAAGCTGTTTCCGAAAACAGGATTACAAGATTTGATATAAAAGAGTTAGATTCTTATCCAGAAACTCCACCTAAATATATTCAGTATTCTAAAGAAAATCTACAAATTTTATTAGAAGCTGCAAAAAAAAGTTATGTTAATTATCTGGAGATTCTGCTATGTCTGCTATCAGGACTTCGTATTGGAGAAGTACGTGGGTTGAATTATTCCAATGTTGATTTCGATAAATCAACGATTACTGTCTGCCAGCAAATTGTCGATGATACAAAACTTTTTCTTAATGGACGTAAGACAACTGTGAAAGATTATGTAAAGCCTCCAAAATCATCTGCCAGCTATAGAACGCTTTGCGTGCCACCAATTATAATGACAGAATTAGCTGAGCGCAAAAAACAAAATGAGTATTTCTTTAAAACACATCCAGAAGCAGACACAAAATGGAAGAATTACGTATGCATAGGAGTAGGAGGGCAGATCAAAAATTCAAACACAACATCAGGGGCATTAAAAAGAATCTGCAGATCAATGGGGCTTCCAGTAATATCACCACACGGTCTCAGACATATGTGCGCGACAATCATGTTAGAATCAGGGATCCCGTTGGAAACAATCAGCCATGCTTTGGGACACAGTTCTGTATCAACGACATATGACATTTATTGTGGAGAAATGGACGGAAGAGATAATATCCGTGATTTCTTAAATGAAAAAATGGATCCAGTAAATTATTATACCAAATAGGAGGCTACGTTATGCATGTAAAAAAGTATACAAGGCCACCGTTGGATCCACGTTTTCAAAATACAACTGTCGTTGACTGGGATATTCGAGATAAGATCATTTGCGATCATGGAAAATACTGTATCCGTTTTAATATAACTCTTCAGGATGGTAAAAAAAAGTTTTGCCAAAAAGGAGGGTTCTGCACAAAAAGAGAGGCTTCCATCGCAAAAAAGAGCCTAGTTCAGGATTTAGTAACACATAAGTACATTCCATATCAGTTTACAATCAAAGAGTTCTATGATTATTGGCTGTATTATTATATGATTGATGAGTACAAGATTGCTTATAACACATTGATCTCATATAGGAAAGCTGTTGAGCGGATCATAGATTCCGTTGGAGCGGATAAGAAAATAGCAGATATCAAGGAAGAAGAAATAAGGTGTGCGGCATTGGGATGTCCAACAAAAGAAACAAGAAAGAATGTATTTGCAGTATTATCTAGTTCATTTTCTTATGCCAAAAGTCATAACATCATCAGAGTGAATCCGGCAGAAACTTCATTAAAAACAATAAAACTAATGCTAAAAGAGAAACAAACACGACCAAAAAGGTCAGCTTTTACGCTAGATGAATTACTTTTGCTATTTTACACTTGCAAAGAAGTTGAGCCATCCATCTATCTGCTCATGCTAATATCTGCAGCAACTGGTGTTCGAATTTCAGAAGCTATCGGACTCTGTTATAATGATATAGATTTCGTTAAAAAAGAAGTTATCATTTCGCATCAGCTTGGGCGGACACTTAATGGATTTAAAAACAGCACAACAGATACAGTAATGGAAAATACCAGAGTAAAGTCAGCAAATGGAATTCGTTCCATACCGCTTCCGGATTTTATATTAGAAGAAATTATCATCAAAAAAAAGAACCATGATTATCAGAAATCACATGATCCTTGTTTTTATCAGTTGGCTGATTATATCATAACAAGGGAGCATGGCTTACCTATATCACGGGCGCAGAGTAAACGATTTAAGCATGTGTTAGAAGTAGCTGGTTTTGATCCCAACAAGCATACCTGGCATGATATTCGGCACAGCTATGCAACAATCCTGAAAGATAATGAAATAAATTTAAAAGCCATATCGAAAGTACTTGGTCATGGTTCCGAAGAATTTACAGACAGAGTTTATATTGATCATCATATAAAATATCCTGTTACTGACATATCCAACGTTATGGATCAGTTTTTTCAAAGCTTACAGATTCAAGAACAAGATCCTGTTTATGATATTTCAACTATCAATTTAGACTTTTTGTCTGGTGTGGAAGAAACGAATAGTTATGCAAAAAGCTATGCAAAAAAGATGCTTACAAATAGGATTGACTCCTAACGGATTACCATATATTATTATATATTAGTAAACATTGCTGAACATTGGTAAACGTTAGTCAGTATTTAGTGTTTTGCAGGTTTTGTAGTAATTTGCGATTTTGACCCCAAAATGCAACGAAAAACAGAAAAAAAACAGGCAGAAAAAAAGCCCAAAAAAAAGAAAATAATTAAAGATTTACGAAAAAAACAATAAGAAAATTATTGTGCAACATGTACAAAAATACAAGGAGATTTAATGAGAAAACTTGCGTTAAATGATGAAATATTACTAAAAATAGAGAAACCGGCACGTTATATCGGGAATGAAGTAAACTCGGTCATGAAAGACCCTGAAAAGGTGTCTGTTAGATTTGCGATGTGCTTCCCGGATGTGTATGAGATTGGGATGTCGCATCTGGGTATCCAGATCCTTTATGATATGTTCAATAAGCGCGAAGATGTGTGGTGTGAACGTGTCTATTCGCCGTGGACGGATCTCGATCAGATTATGCGAGAGAGAAAGATTCCGTTATTTGCACTGGAGTCCCAGGATCCGGTAAAGGAATTCGATTTTCTTGGAATCACGCTGCAGTATGAGATGTGTTATACCAATATCCTGCAGGTTTTGGATCTGAGCGGCATCCCACTGGCAGCAGAGGAAAGAACGGACGAAGATCCGATCGTGATCGGCGGCGGTCCGTGTACGTATAATCCGGAGCCGTTAGCGGAGTTCTTCGACCTGTTCTATATGGGAGAAGGCGAGACGGTCTATGATGAGCTTCTGGATGCCTATAAACAGAATAAGAAGCGTGGCGGAACGAGGAAAGAATTTCTGGAGATGGCAGCAGAGATCGAAGGAATCTATGTTCCGGCATTCTATGATGTGACTTATAAAGAAGACGGTACGATTGAAAGCTTCCGTCCAAATAATCCGCATGCAAAAGAAAAGATCAAGAAACAGGTAGTCATGGATATGAGCAGTGCAACGTATCCGGAAAAGCCGGTCGTTCCGTTTATCAAGGCAACACAGGACCGTGTCGTGCTTGAGATTCAGAGAGGATGTATCCGCGGATGCCGTTTCTGCCAGGCGGGAATGTTATACCGCCCGACCCGTGAGAAGGATGTAGAAGTATTAAAAGAATATGCATACAAGATGCTGAAGAATACAGGACATGAAGAGATTTCTTTAAGCTCCTTAAGTTCCAGTGATTACAGCCACTTAAGAGAGCTTGTAATGTTCCTGATCGAGAACTTTAAGTCGCAGGGAATCAACATCAGTCTTCCGTCGCTTCGTATTGACGCATTTTCTCTGGATGTGATGGGACAGGTACAGGATATCAGAAAGAGCAGTCTGACATTTGCGCCTGAAGCCGGATCACAGCGTATGCGTAATGTGATCAATAAAGGGCTTACAGAGGATGATATCCTCGGAGGTGCCGGACAGGCGTTCGATGGCGGCTGGAATAAGGTAAAGCTTTATTTCATGCTTGGACTTCCGACAGAGACGGAAGAAGATATGAGAGCCATTCCGGAACTTGCTGACAGAATCGCCAGACGTTATTACGAGATTCCGAAGGATCAGCGGAATGGAAAGTGTCAGATTACAACGAGTACGTCGTTCTTTATTCCAAAACCATTCACCCCGTTCCAGTGGGCAAGAATGTATACGAATGAAGAATATATTTCAAGAGCAGCGATTGTAAAGCATGCATTTAATGAACAGCTTAACAGAAAGAGCCTGAGATATAACTGGCATGATGCAGAGGTTACTGTGCTGGAGGGTGTCTTTGCAAGAGGGGACAGAAAGACGGCAGCAGTAATTAAAGAAGCGTATCGTCTGGGATGTCTGTATGACTCCTGGAGCGATCAATTTGATAATGAGAAATGGATGCAGGCGTTTGAAAATACAGGCATTGATATCGCATTCTATAATCACAGGGAGCGTCCGCTGGATGAAGTGTTCCCGTGGGATTTCATTGATATCGGTGTAACGAAAGAATTCCTGAAGAGAGAATGGAATCAGGCAATGAATGCCGAAGTAACACCGAACTGCCGTATGAAATGTTCCGGCTGCGGTGTCGCAAAATGGAAAGGAGGTGTCTGTGTTGAAAATAAGAATTAAATTCCGTAAATATGGAGTCATGCGTTTCATCGGACACCTGGACGTGATGCGTTATTTCCAGAAAGCAATCCGGCGCGCAGAGATACCGATCGCATTTACAACCGGATACAGTCCGCATATGATCATGTCGTTTGCGCAGCCGCTTGGAGTTGGCGTGACGAGTGACGGAGAATATTTTGATATCGAGATTACGGAACCGATTTCTTCCGAGAAGGCGGTTGCCCAGTTAAATGCAGTGATGGTGGAGGGCGTAGAAGTCATAAGCTTCCGCGAAATCTCATCGGATAAAAAAGCAAGCGGTATGACGATTGTGGCTGCAGCAGATTATAAAGTGACATTTCCTGAGACATTCCAGCATGCGGAAGAGATTCGTACACTTCCGGAGAGCTGGAAAGAGAAGGTGGATGCATTTATGGCACAGCCGGAGATCGTTGTGTTAAAGAAGACAAAGCGAAGTGAAAAAGAAGTCGATATCAAACCAATGATCTACAAAATGACTGCATTGGACGATGGCATCTATCTGTACCTTGCAACAGGAAGTGAGCAGAATCTGAAGCCGGATCTGGTGGCAGAAGCGTTCTTAAAATTCGCAGGAGAAGATCCGGAAGAAATACCGGTGCATATCCACCGCATTGATGTGTATGCAAAGAATCCGGAGGCGGCAGAAGGACAGACTGAGTTTATAACACTGGAAGGTCTTGGAAAAGATATTTTATAAAATAAATCCGGAGATCATTTACAGTGATTACTAAAATGACACAGATATAACGGACTTCCATTAATCTGACAGGAGTGATAAAACAATGAGCAAAAAGGAAGTAAAGACAAATGCCATGCGTATGCTGGACCGTGCAAAAGTCTCGTATACATATGAAGAGTATGAATGCGATGATTTTACAGACGGTATCCAGACCGCAGACAAACTTGGATATGACCACAAACTGGTCTATAAGACACTTGTAACAACAGGGAAGACGGGAAACCATTATGTATTCGTAATTCCGATCGAAGCAGAGATTGATTTTAAAAAGGCAGCAAAAGTTGTCGGTGAAAAATCACTGGAGATGCTGCATTTAAAAGATCTGACCAAAGTAACCGGATATGTGCGCGGCGGCTGTACGGCGATTGGCATGAAGAAACAGTTTCCTACCGTAATCCAGGAAGATGCAAAAGAGCTGGAATATATGCATGTCAGCGGCGGAAAGCTTGGAATGCAGATCAGGCTTGCACCGTTAGACCTTCAAAAGGTTGCAAAAGCAGAATTTGCAGATGTGATCCGTCCATAACCAGATGTGGTGATGGTGTGCAGAGCATCTGTGTATAGACGAAAAGTATGTATATTTATGCAGTAGTTCTAAAAATCATCCGCTATTCACGTGCATATTAACACATTATTGCATTGAAGTGCGCACGAAAATGATGTAAGATAAATACAGTTACGTTTTTATAGCGGAAGAATATGAATACATTTCAGAAAATACTTGGTTGGAGGAATACGAAAAGTGAAAAAAGTTGTAAAATTTGGTGGTAGTTCGCTTGCAAGTGCCGAGCAGTTTAAAAAAGTAGGTAACATTATCAGAAAAGAGGAATCCAGAAGATATGTCATTCCATCTGCACCTGGTAAACGTACGCCGGATGATACAAAGGTAACAGATATGTTATACAGCTGTTATGGACAGGCAATTCTTGGAGAAGATGCGGAAAGAGATTTTGAAGAACAGTTAGAGGCAATCAAAGAGAGATATAACAGCATCATCAGAGGATTGAACCTGGATCTGAGCCTGGATGAGGAATTTAAAACAATCCGTACAAACTTCAGCAAGAAAATCGGCAGAGATTATGCGGCTTCCCGTGGAGAGTATCTGAATGGTATCATCATGGCTGCATATCTTGGATATGAATTCATCGATGCTGCGGAAGTAATCGTCTTTGATGAAAATGGTGATTTTGACGGAGATGAGACACACAAGATCCTTTCTGAAAGGCTGGAGAATACAGAGCGTGCAGTTATTCCTGGATTTTATGGTGCAAAGCCAGACGGAAGTATTCAGACATTCTCCCGTGGCGGTTCTGATATCACAGGTTCGATCGTTGCAAAGGCTGTACATGCCGATATGTATGAAAACTGGACAGATGTATCTGGTTTCCTGATCGCTGATCCAAGAATCATCAAGAATCCAAAGCCGATCGATGTGATTACATACAGAGAATTGAGAGAGTTGTCTTACATGGGAGCAACTGTACTTCATGAAGATGCAATCTTCCCGGTACGTAAAGAAGGTATCCCGATCAATATCCGCAATACCAATGCACCGGAAGATAAGGGAACTCTGATCGTAGAAGATACTTGCAGAAAACCTCGTTTTACAATTACAGGTATCGCAGGTAAGAAGGATTTCGCTTCTATCACGATTGAAAAAGCGATGATGAATTCCGAAGTCGGATTCTGCCGCAAGGTTCTGGAGGTGTTTGAAAATAATAATATTTCCATTGAACATATGCCGTCAGGAATTGATACGATGACAATCTTCGTTCACAGAGATGAATTTGAAGAAAAAGAACAGGATGTCATTGCCGGAATCCACAGAGCCGTAGAGCCTGACTTCCTGGAACTGGAATCAGATCTGGCGTTGATCGCTGTTGTGGGAAGGGGTATGCGTGCAACCAGAGGAACTTCCGGACGTATCTTTGCTGCACTCGCACATGCGAATGTCAATGTCAAGATGATCGATCAGGGATCCAGTGAGCTGAATATTATCATTGGTGTCAGAAGTCATGATTTTGATGCCGCAATCAACGCGATTTATGATATTTTCGTAAAAACAATGATTTAGGATCTCGCGTAGATAACAAGAAAGATATTTAACTTTGCAAGTAAGAACATTACAATGCTTGTAAATTGTAATTAAGAATTGGGGAGGCTATTATTAGCAATGAATATTATGTTTTTCCTGAAGCCAAAGAGTGAGCTGGCATATATCTATGACTATCACACACTCCGACAGGCTATGGAGATCATGGAATATCACAAGTATTCGTGTGTGCCGATACTGAATAAAGAGGGGAAATATGTCGGCTCGATCACGGAAGGTGATGTCCTGTGGGCATTAAAAAAGCTGGATATCTTTAATATAAAGGAAGCAGAAGATATCAGTATTATGAAGATCAAACGCCGTGTAGACTATCAGTGTGTAACTGCTGAGTCAGACATGGAAGATCTGATCGGCCGTGCGATGGAACAGAATTTTGTACCTGTTATCGACGACCAGGAACATTTTATCGGTATTATTACCAGACGAGACATTATTGGTTACTGTTATGACAGATTGAAAGAATGTGGGACACAAGATGATCATTGATTTTCATACACATATGTTTCCAGATAAGATAGCCGGGCGTACGCTCGACTATCTTTCTGGCATTTTTGGAGCAAGTCCGTTTGCGGATGGGACATATACAGGACTTTGTAATTCTATGGGAAAAGGAGCAGTTGATATTTCCATTGCACTTCCGGCTGTGACGAAGGTATCGCAGGTTGCATCGATCAACCGGTTTGCATCTGCGTATACGGAAGGACCTGTCATCTCTTTTGGCGGGATTCATCCGGAATGTGAGAATTATAAAGAGATATTAAAAGAAATAAAGAATCTGGGATTGAAGGGGATTAAGCTGCATCCGGATTATCAGGATATGTATTTTGACAATATCCGCTATGAACGTATTATCGATGCAGCATCAGAACTGGGACTGATCACAGTGGTGCACGCGGGTGTTGATCCAAAATGTCCGGAGGATGTACACTGTACACCGAAGATGGCAAGAAAGGTTCTGGATGATGTAAAACCGGAGAAACTAGTGCTTGCACATATGGGCGGCAATGAAATGTGGGATGATGTGGAACGGTATCTGGTGGGACAGAACGTATATTTTGATACAGGAGTCATACTGAATACAATGCCGCAGGAACAGTTCTTACGGATCGTACATATGCATGGTGCAGACAGGATTCTGTTTGGAACAGATTCTCCGTGGGCAGATCAGAAGAATTTTGTGGCGTTGTTAGAGCATATGCCACTGACAGAGGAAGAGAAGGCTGCCATCTTTTCAGAAAATGCAAAGAAATTGCTGGGAATATAGCAGACAGAAGTAAGAAAAGAAGGCTGCAAAATATTGATGATACAAAAAATGTAAAAAAACAAAAAATATTCCGGATACCACTTGCATTTTGGAAAAACGTATGCTATTATCTTCTAGTATGCCGCACAGTGAGGTTGAAGTTCTGCTGAAATTATCAGTCAGACACCGTAACTGGCGAGTAATGATAATAGGAGGTGCCATATGTACGCAATTATAGCAACAGGTGGTAAACAGTACAAAGTAGCCGAAGGCGATATCATTAAAGTAGAGAAACTTGGTGTAGAAGCTGGAGAAACTTTTACATTTGACCAGGTTCTTGCAGTAAGTGACAACGGATTAAAAGTTGGTAACCCGACAGTTGCAGGTGCAACAGTTGAAGCTTCTGTAGTTGAGAACGGTAAAGCTAAAAAAGTTATCGTTTATAAGTACAAGAGAAAGACTGGATACCATAAGAAAAACGGTCACAGACAGCAGTATACTGCAGTTAAGATTGAAAAAATCAACGCTTAATATTGGAGAGCATCCATGATTCATGTAACGATCTTTCAGAACAAGTATAAAGAATGTGTAGGTTTTCAGACGGAAGGACATGCTGAATATGCAGATCCAGGACAGGATATTGTATGTGCCGCTGCTTCTATCCTGGTGATTAACACAATCAATGCAATTGAAGAATTTACGGAAGATGACGCGAGTCTGATTTCGGAAGATGAGATGGGAATGATTTCTTATCATCTGAATCATCCTTCAAAAGATGCACAGCTTTTGCTGAACACAATGATTCTTGGTCTGGAACAGATGGTAGATGATGACAACTATGCAGAATATATTGATTTAACATTCGAGGAGGTGTAACAACCATGATGAAATTAAACCTTCAGTTTTTCGCTCATAAAAAAGGTGTAGGTTCTACAAAGAACGGTAGAGATTCTGAGTCTAAGAGACTTGGTGCTAAAAGAGCTGACGGACAGTTTGTAAAAGCTGGTAACATTCTTTACAGACAGCGCGGAACAAAGATTCACCCAGGAATCAATGTAGGACGCGGCGGTGACGATACATTATTCGCACTCGTTGATGGCGTTGTAAGATTTGAAAGAAAAGGAAAAGATAAGAAACAGGTTTCTATCTATCCAGTAGCTTAATTATGAGTTGAAAAAGTGCGTTGCAATGATTAACTTCTTTCGGTTATGATGCAGCGCGCTTTTTTTAACTTCCGTTTATTTATATAGATGAAAGGAATACAGTATGTTTGCAGATAGAGCAAGGATATTTATTAGAGCAGGAAAAGGCGGAGACGGTCATGTGAGTTTCCGGCGCGAGAAGTACGTGGCGAATGGCGGCCCAGATGGTGGAGACGGCGGACGCGGCGGAGACGTTATATTTGAAGTCGATGAAGGACTGAATACACTTCAGGATTACAGACATAAACGAAAATTTACAGCAAAAGACGGCGAACAGGGCGGAAAACGCAGATGCCATGGTGCAGATGGGGAAGATATTGTTCTGAAAGTTCCGGAAGGAACGGTTATCAAAGAATCAGAATCCGGTAAAGTCATTGCAGATATGTCCGGAGATAATCGCAGACAGATCATCTTAAAAGGTGGTAAGGGTGGTCTTGGTAACCAGCATTTTGCAACTGCAACCATGCAGGTTCCAAAATATGCACAGCCAGGACAGCCGGCGAAAGAATTATATGTAGATCTGGAATTGAAAGTGATCGCGGATGTAGGACTTGTAGGATTCCCAAATGTCGGGAAATCTACATTCTTATCACGTGTGACGAATGCACAGCCGAAGATCGCCAATTATCATTTCACAACATTGAATCCAAACCTTGGTGTCGTGGATCTTCCGGATGCGAACGGATTCGTAATCGCTGATATTCCGGGACTGATCGAAGGTGCATCGGAAGGTGTCGGACTCGGACATCAGTTCCTGCGCCATATCGAACGTACCAAACTGATGATCCATGTAGTAGATGCAGCCGGAACCGAAGGACGTGATCCGGTAGATGATATCTATAAAATCAACAATGAGTTAAAAGCATATAATGCGGATATTGCGAACCGTCCACAGGTGATCGCAGCGAATAAGATTGATGCGATCTTTACCGATGATGATCCGGTACAGCGTCTGAAAGATGAATTTGAGCCACAGGGAGTAAAGGTATTCCCGATTTCCGGGGTAACCGGACAGGGGATCAAGGAATTGCTTTACTATGTATCGAACGAATTGCAGCATCTGGAACAGGATACGATCGTATTTGAGCAGGAATATTTCCCAGAGGAAGAGATCCCGATGAATGATCTTCCATACACAGTTGAAAAGGAAGACGATATGTATGTGGTAGAGGGACCAAAGATTGAAAAAATGCTTGGTTATACGAATCTGGATTCCGAAAGAGGATTTGCATTCTTCCAGAAATTCCTCAAAGATTCTGGTATTCTGGAACAACTTGAAGAAGCTGGTATCCAGGAGGGTGATACAGTACGTATGTATGGCCTGCAGTTTGATTATTATAAATAAAAGATCAATTGCGGTCCGTTGATTGTGATAAAGAGGAGATTAAAGATGACAACAAAACAAAGAGCTTATTTAAAAGGTCTTGCCATGAATTTAGATCCGATCTTCCAGATTGGAAAGAACAGCATGACACCGGAAGTTACCAAAGCAATCCAGGAAGCACTGGACGCAAGAGAACTGATTAAGATCAGTGTGCTTAAGAACTGTGCAGATGATCCGCGTGCGCTTGCAGAAGTGATTGCAGAACGTACACGTTCACAGGTAGTTCAGGTAATCGGTAAGAAGATTGTATTATATAAAGAAGGCAAAGATAAACATAAGAAGATCGAACTGCCAAAATAAATACAGGTAGGAGATTTGAATGAAGATAGGGATTATGGGAGGAACCTTCGATCCGATCCACAACGGACATTTGATGCTGGGACATGCTGCATATGAGACATTTTCTCTGGATCAGATCTGGTTTATGCCAAATGGAAATCCTCCTCATAAAAAGAGTGAGACAATAAAATCTACTGCTGAGGACCGGATGAAGATGACCAGTCTTGCAATTGCACCGTTCCCAGAGTTTGTGTTGCAGCCGTATGAGGCATTGAGAGAGGAAGTATCCTGCTCTTATCAGACGATGGAATATTTTAAGGAAATGTATCCGGAGGATGAATTTTACTTTATTATCGGCGCAGATTCGCTTATGGCAATTGAGACCTGGGTACATCCGGAGCGGATCTTCCCAACGTGTACGATCCTTGCGACGTACCGTGACGAGATAAAGACGAAAGAAGAGATGGATCGGCAGATCCATCATCTGTCTGAGAAATATGGGGCGCAGATCCTGCTTATGGAGACACCGCTTATGCCAGTATCCTCTCATGAACTGCGTGCCAGTCTTCAGGCCGGTGAATCTGTCTCGGCATATGTTCCGGATGCTGTGTGCGGTTATATAAAGGAACACCAGTTATACCGGTAACAGCTTTGAAAAAGCATGTGAAAAAGCAAAAGAGGAAAACGATGATGGATGAAAAAATTTTAAAAATACAGCATACGTTAAAGAAAGAACTGGATGAAAACCGCTATCATCATACACTTGGTGTGATGTACACGTCTGCTTCAATGGCCATGCGTTACGATGTAGACGTACAGAAGGCACTTTACGCGGGATTACTGCATGATTGTGCAAAATGTATCCCTAGCGATAAGAAAATCCGTCTGTGCGAGAAATACGGCCTTCCGGTGTCATCTGTAGAAAAGGAAAATCCAAGTCTGTTACATGCCAGACTCGGTGCGTATCTGGCTCATGAAAAATATGGTGTGAAGGATGAAGAAATCATTTATGCGATTGAAAGCCATACAACCGGACGTCCGGGTATGAGCATGCTGGAGAAGATCGTCTACATTGCGGATTATATCGAGCCGGGTAGAAGAGAACTGCCGAATATGGCAGATGTAAGACAGCTTGCTTTTAGGGACATTGATGAATGTCTTTACCGGATTTTAAAAGATTCACTGGTATATCTGGATAGTAAGAATATTACAGTGGACCCTATGACACAGAGAACTTATGATTATTATAAAAAAGAAATGGGAAAGGAGGATTAATATGGATCAGGCAAAAGAAATGGCAAAAATTGCTTTTGAAGCGTTAGAGGATAAAAAAGGTGAAGATGTATGTGCGATTGATATTTCAGCGGTATCTGTACTTGCAGACTATTTTGTAATTGCAAGTGGTAACAGCGACAGCCAGGTACGTGCACTTGTTGAGAATGTAGAGGAAAAGATGCACAAAGCAGGCTACGCTGCAAAAGAGACAGAAGGACACAGAAGCGGAGCATGGGTATTGATTGACTTCGGTGATGTGATCGTGCATATTTTTGATAGAGAAAACCGTCAGTTCTATAATCTGGAACGGATCTGGAATGATGGAAAGAGAATTGATGATGTAAATGAATTTTAATAAAAGTTTATTGTTGTAAAAGATTTTATGAAAGCCTCGTGCATATAAAATATAAAACTGATTCCGCTCACTTCGTTCGAAGTTATCTGTTTTATATTTTATATATTGCACGGGGCTTTTGAACGTTATTGATTTTGCAACAACAAATAAATATTGAATGAACGCTTGAATGCTTGGAATTGTTTGTGTTTAAGCGAAGAAACGAAAGACTCCGATTACTTTTCCCATGATCTGAAGATCACGGACGATAATTGGTTCCAGTGCATCGTTTTCCGGCTGGAGGCGGAAGATGCCTTCTTCTTTGTAAAATCTTTTGACAGTAGCACTGTCATCGAGTAATGCAACTACAATATCACCGTTATCGGCAACAGAAGATTGTTCAACTAATACGAGGTCACCGTCAAGGATTCCGGCATTGATCATGCTTTCTCCGTGTACCTTAAGCATAAAAGTCTGCTTATTCGGCATGTATTCCATCGGGATAGGAAAGTAGTTTTCTATATTCTGTTCGGCAAGAAGAGGTTCTCCTGCAGCAACATGCCCGATCACAGGTACGTTTACCATCTCTCTGCGATTAAAATTAAAAGAATCATCCAAAATCTCGATTGCACGAGGCTTAGTTGGATCCCTGTGAATGTATCCATTCTTCTCTAAAGTTTCCAGATGAGAGTGGACAGAAGAAGTAGACTTCAGATGTACTGCCTCACAGATATCTCTGACCGATGGTGGAAATCCACGCTCCAGTATCTGGGATTTTATATATTCCAATATTTCTTCCTGCTTTGCACTTATCTTACCTTGTGCCATATGTATGTCCTCCTTAAGTGGGCTTTCTTTCCGTTAATTTTTATATATTTAATGATAACACAGTATATAGGAAAACGCAAACAGATGTTTAGAAAATATGTTCGAAATATAGCATTGAATCTATTGACAAACATGTGTTCGAGATATATAATAAACAGTGCAAGGAACACATGTTCGCAGACAACTGTTTTGAAGAAATGATGGAGGGGTACAGGATGAGCACAAGAAGAATATACTTGGAAGGATTGAAGGAAACTGACGAAAATGCGGATAAAAAGATTTATGCGGGAAACAATTATTCCGGTTATAACAGAGTAAGCATCCGGAGAAAGAGAAGCTTGTATGTGAAGAAGTTATTTGCTGGTTTCTTTTCTATTATCATGATTCTGGGCCTTAGCGCGTTTTACGGAAGTGGTCTTGTGAGTGCACATGACAATGCAAAGGATAATTCAATCAGATATAAATATTATAAAAGCATTCAGATTCATTGTGGAGACACCTTGTGGAATATCGCCGAAGAAAATATGTCAGATGATTATGAGTCGGTTAATGATTATATTACAGAAGTGAAAAAGATTAACAAACTTTCTTCTGATCAGATTCAGGACAGTCAGTATCTGATGGTTCCATATTATAGTTATAATAAATAGTTTGGTATTCTTCAAAACAGGACAAATTTGATATATATGCTGAAAAGGCTTATATATAATATACTCACCCACGGCAATGAATGAAAAATAGTAGTTCATTGCCATTTTTATTATTATGGAATGATAGCTGATATGATGGATGAGATAAATAAAACTTTGAAAAAATGGTAGAGAATAGTTTTTTTAAGTAGCTCATATCTATACGACAAATACCGATTTTTCCAAAAGATGTGGACGAAAAGGGCTCATTCTGCTATAATTATACTGTTTTGTAAGGTATTTACGATATGTTTTCTTTACAATATGTTTTGTAAAAATATGTATATATACATACTATCATACACTTATGCTTTTTATATTTATTATTTTAAGGAGGTTTTTTCTTACATGATTGATTCATCTACAAATCTGGCCAATACATCGTCAAACAAACCGCATAATTATCATGAACAGAGCCAGATCGATCAGACGTTACGGCTCCGTGAAGTTTTGAAGACTTTACCGCCTTTTGTTAAGGACTATTTCCGTGCTATGGAACCGAAATCATCGGCACGTACCCGTATTAACTATGCTTACGATATCCGTGTGTTTTTCCACTTTCTTATGGAAAACAATCCTGTATACAAGAATTATACAATTGACAGATTTACGCCTCAGGATCTTGAGAATCTTGAGCCTGTAGATATTGAGGAATACCTGGAATATCTGAAAGTATACAAACGTGATGAGGACGGCGAACTGATCACCAATGGGGAAAAAGGTCTGGCACGAAAAATGTCTGCCCTTAGAAGTTTTTATGGATATTACTTCAAGCACCGGATCATTCAGAAAAATCCGACACTTCTGGTAGATATGCCTAAATTACATGATAAGGCAATCATACGTCTGGATACTGATGAAGTTGCGCTGTTATTGGATTTTGTGGAATCTGCAGGCGAACATCTGACCGGGCAGGCACTGAATTATTATAAGAAAACGCGTGACCGTGACATTGCTATTCTCACATTATTATTAGGAACCGGAATCCGTGTATCCGAATGTGTCGGACTGGATATAAAGGATGTAGATTTTAAGAACAATGGAATTATGGTTACAAGAAAAGGTGGAAATCAGATGGTTGTCTATTTCGGTGATGAGGTTGCGGAGGCGCTTAAGAATTATATGGCAGGTGACCGTGCGGCCGCTACTCCCCTCCCCGGCCATGAACAGGCATTGTTTTTGTCAACACAGAGAAAACGCATGGGTGTCCAGGCTGTTGAAAATATGGTGAAAAAATATGCCAGGCAGGTAACACCGAACAAAAAAATCACGCCGCATAAACTGCGCAGTACATATGGTACTTCTCTCTATAAAGAGACTGGGGATATTTATCTGGTAGCGGATGTCCTGGGACATAAAGATGTTAACACGACAAAAAAGCATTATGCAGCGATTGATGATAACCGACGCCGTAAAGCTGCTTCTGCGGTCAAATTACGAGAAATATAAAATGTAATGGAACTTTTTTGTCACAGTGACAGGTGTGTTCTTCTTGTTCATCTATTTTTAATTTAAATGAAAAGGGGGAATTATTGAAAATAGGAGTTAGGATAAATATAAAAATTATTGGGGAATGTAGTTTGTAATGAGTTATATTTATATGGGTTTAAAAATTAATGGAGGTAAACGTTATAAAATCACTTGTTTTATAAAATATTAATGGGGAAGA